>JAESGN010000067.1_pt1 | contig 342616 bp, 300 predicted proteins | sample 9269731 | NCBI WGS metagenome assembly JAESGN01 (sample SAMN15720683, study PRJNA650826) | algae metagenome | isolation source: Mojavia pulchra JT2-VF2 and co-occurring heterotrophs from desert soil | place: USA: Cadiz Valley, Joshua Tree National Park, CA | collected 1998-06-08 | reverse complement strand
GCGCCGTGAAATAAGGAACGACAATAATGGGCAGCATTTCCCTTCAGAACGTGTCCAAGCTCTTCGGCGAGGCAAAAGTCATCCCGTCGATCGATCTCGATATCCATGACGGCGAGTTCGTCGTCTTCGTCGGCCCGTCCGGCTGCGGCAAGTCAACGCTGCTGCGCCTGATCGCCGGGCTGGAAGACGTCTCCGGCGGCAGAATAGTCATCGACGGCAACGACGCCACCGAAAAGGCCCCGGCCGAGCGCGGCCTTGCCATGGTGTTCCAGTCCTATGCGCTCTATCCGCATATGAGCGTGCGCAACAACATCGCCTTCCCGCTGAAGATGGCCAAGCTCGACAAGGCCGTCATCGATAAAAAGGTCGACGATGCCGCCCGCATCCTCAACCTCACCGATTATCTCGAACGCCGGCCCTCGCAGCTGTCGGGCGGCCAGCGCCAGCGCGTCGCCATTGGCCGCGCCATCGTGCGCGAACCGAAAGCCTTCCTGTTCGACGAGCCGCTCTCCAACCTCGATGCGGCGCTGCGCGGCACCATGCGGCTGGAAATCTCCGAGCTGCACAACACGTTAAAGACGACGATGATCTATGTCACCCACGACCAGGTGGAGGCCATGACCATGGCCGACAAGATCGTGGTGCTGAACCGCGGCAATATCGAGCAGGTCGGCTCACCGATGGAGCTCTACAAGACACCGCGCAACCTCTTCGTCGCCGGCTTCATCGGTTCGCCGCGCATGAACCTGGTGACCGGCGACTATGCCCGGCAAAAGGGAGCGACTACCGCCGGCGTGCGGCCGGAGCATCTGGTGCTGTCGAAAGAAACCGGCCTGTGGCAGGGTAAGGTCACGGTTGCCGAACATCTCGGGTCGGATACCTTCCTGCACCTCGATGTCCAGGGCATCGGTCCGATCACCGCCAGAACCGATGGTGAGTTCGAATGCAGGCATGGCGATACCGTCTTCATCACACCCGATGACAGCAAGATCCACAGGTTCGATGACAAGGGTATCGCCATATGACGGGAAGACTGGAAGGCAAATCCGCGCTGATCACCGGCTCGGCGCGCGGCATCGGCCGCGCCTTTGCCGAAGCCTATATACGTGAGGGGGCGCGGGTCGCCATTGCCGATATCGACTTCGATCGCGCCAGCAAGACGGCCCGTGAGATCGGCGAGAACGCCTATGCCGTCGAACTCGACGTGACCAAGCAGCATTCCATCGACACCGCCATCCGCACGGTGGAGGGCCAGACCGGTGGCCTCGATATCCTCATCAACAATGCCGCGCTGTTCGATCTGGCACCGATTGTCGAGATCAAACGCGAGAGCTACGAAAGACTGTTTTCGATCAACGTGTCCGGCACGCTGTTCATGATGCAGGCCGCCGCAAAAACAATGATTACTCGGGGAAAAGGCGGCAAGATCATCAATATGGCAAGCCAGGCGGGCCGGCGCGGCGAGGGACTGGTGGCGATCTATTGCGCCACCAAGGCCGCCGTCATCAGCCTCACCCAATCGGCCGGGCTCGATCTCATCAAGCACGGCATCAACGTCAATGCGATCGCGCCCGGCGTGGTCGATGGCGAGCACTGGGACGGCGTGGATGCGCTGTTTGCGAAATATGAAAACCGCCCGGCCGGTGAAAAGAAGCGGCTGGTCGGAGAGGCCGTGCCCTTCGGCCGCATGGGCCGTGCCGAAGACCTGACCGGCATGGCGATCTTCCTTGCCTCCGATGAGGCCGAATACATCGTCGCCCAGACCTATAATGTCGATGGCGGCAACTGGATGAGCTGAGTATCGGGCGCTTGCCGCCCGGCCTTGGCACGAACAACGTTTCCCCTTCGAGGATCGTGACATGACATGCAAACTCTCCCTCGCAACGCTTGACGAAGCCAGAAAAACGGCGGCGGTTCCGGCCTATTCCCGGACCGATCTTTCAGCCGGCATCGTTCATTTCGGCGTTGGCAATTTCCACCGCGCGCATCAGGCGGTTTATCTGGATGACCTCTTCAACACGGGTGCGGACCATGACTTCGCCATCATCGGTGCGGGTGTTTTGCCCTCCGATGCGGTGATGCGTGAGAAACTTGCCGCGCAGGATTTCCTGACCACTGTTGTGGAGCAGGACAATAACCGCACCGGTGCGCGTGTTACCGGGCCGATGATCGACATTCTGCAAGTTGGCGATACGCAGCGCATCATCGATACGCTCGCCGATCCGAAAATCCGCATCGTTTCGATGACGATTACCGAAGGCGGTTATTTCATCGACGCTTCCGGTTCCTTCAATCCGCAGCACCCGGCAATTGCCGAAGACGGGCACAACCCGGCGACGCCGAAAACCGTGTTCGGCTTCATCGTCGCCGGGCTGAAGGCGCGGCGCGACAGGGGGCTTCAACCCTTTACCGTCATGTCCTGCGACAACATTCCCCATAATGGCAAGGTCACCAAAAACGCGGTGGTCGGGCTCGCGGCTCTCTCCGATCCGGCTTTCGCCAACTGGATCGGCGAAAACGTCGCTTTCCCCAATTCCATGGTCGACCGCATCACGCCCGCCACCGGCGAGCGCGAACGCAATATTGCCCGTGACGATTTCGGCATCGACGACAACTGGCCGGTCTTCTGCGAGGAATTCAAGCAATGGGTGATGGAGGATAATTTCCCCGCTGGTCGCCCGGCGCTCGAAAAGGCGGGCGTGCAGTTCGTCAAGGACGTCGCGCCCTACGAGCATATGAAAATCCGCATCCTCAACGGCGGCCACGCGGCAATTGCCTATCCTGCCGCTCTGCTCGATATTCATTTCGTGCATGAGGCGATGGAACATCCGCTGATCCGGGCGTTTCTGGCAAAGCTCGAAAAGGAAGAGATCATCCCGGTCATTCCGCCGGTTCCCGATACAAATCTCGCGGACTATTTCGGCCTGATCGAGCGGCGTTTCCTCAACCCGAAGATCGGCGACACCATTCCGCGTCTGGCGCAGGACGGTTCCAACCGCCAGCCGAAATTCATCCTGCCGTCCACCGCCGACCGTCTGGCGCGCAGCGAGGATATCATAGGCCTTTCGCTGGTTTCGGCGCTCTGGTGCCGTTATTTCTACGGCACCACCGACAGCGGCAAGCAAATCACCTTCAACGATGCCAGCGCCGAGCGTCTGCAGGCGGCGGCGATCAAGGCCAAGGATGATCCGATGGCCTTCCTCGCGCTTGACGATATTTTCGGGGAGGTTGCCGAATCGGAGCTTTTCCGTAAACGCTTTGCCCATGCATTGAAGACGTTGTGGCGCGAAGGCACGGCGAAGACCTTGCAGCTTTATCTGGATGACAAGCTGGCTGAAAAGTGACCACGAGATGGAAGACGAGACCGCGCCCCTTTTGATTTTCGATTGCGACGGCGTTCTCGTCGACAGCGAGCCGGTCTCCATCTCCGTCCTTCTCGATATGCTCTCCCATCTCGGCGTGACGATGGGAGAGGAGGAGGCCTATGAGCGCTTTCTCGGCCGCAGCGTCGCCAGCATGACGGCGACGCTGTTTGAGGATTATGGCGTCGAGACGGACATCGATTTTCTTGATCATATGCGCGCGACGCTGTTCGAACGTTTCCGCACTGAGCTTCGGCCGATTGATGGTATTGGCGAAACACTGGACAGGCTGTTGCCGCTTCGGCGTTGCGTCGCTTCCTCAAGCCAGCCGGAGCGCATCCGTTATTCGCTGGGACTGACCGGCCTGATCGACAAATTCGAACCGCATGTCTTCAGCGCCACCATGGTGAAGAACGGCAAGCCGGCGCCTGATCTTTTCCTGCATGCGGCACGCGAAATGGGCGCTGATCCGCGTCACTGCATCGTGATCGAGGACAGCCCGGCGGGCATTGCTGCCGCAAAGGCCGCCGGCATGGGCGTTTTTGCCTTTACCGGCGGTTCGCATGCCCGCTTTCCCGCATTCCGCGAAAAGATCGCCGGGCTTGGGGCGGATGCCGTGTTTGACGCGATGCCGGATTTGGTCCAACTTGTCGGCAATTATGTGGGGAAGGGCGGTTTTGACAGGCGGGCGGAACGCGATGCAGGCTGAGCGGGACTCTGCCTGCTGCCGTCCGGAGGTCGTTGCGCAAGGGATGGAATTGCAGTCTTGATGCGTCAAAATCTCGTCGCTGTCGATGTCGGCACCGCCAGCGCCCGGGCCGGCATTTTCGATCCGGCCGGCCGGCTGCTTGCCCGCTCCACCCATCCCATCCTGATGCAAAGGCCGCAGGAAAACCACGCCGAACACGATTCCACCGATATATGGAACGCCGTCTGCATCGTGGTGAAGGCAGCGCTTGCCGAGGCAGGTGTTTCGCCGCAAAGCATCGCCGCCATCGGTTTTGACGCCACCTGCTCGCTCGTTATCCGTGATGGGCGGGGTGAGCCCGTTTCGGTTTCCGTTGCCGGTGAAGACCGGTTCGACACCATCGTCTGGCTCGATCACCGGGCGATAGGTGAGGCCGACCGGCTGACGGCATCCGGCCACCGGGTGCTGGATTTCGCCGGCAACAGCGTCTCGCCGGAAATGCAGATACCGAAGCTGATGTGGCTGAAACAGCATATGCCGGCCAGCTGGTCGCGCATGTCCTTCGCCTTCGATCTGGCGGATTTCCTGACATGGAAGGCGACCGGCTCAGCGCAGCGTTCAAATTGCACGCAGACGGCGAAGTGGAATTTCCTGGCACAGGAAAATCCCGGCTGGCAGGCGGATTATCTGGAACTGGCGGGCCTTGCCGACCTGAAGGAGCGGGCAGGCCTTCCCGAAACCACCGTGATGCCGGGGGAAGGCATCGGCCCGCTTTCGCCCGAAGCTGCCGCCGAGCTCGGTCTCGATACCGGCTGTGAGGTGGCGGCGGGCATGATCGACGCCTATGCCGGCGCGCTTGGCGCGCTTGGCGGCTGCCTGTCTGCAGATGTCGGCCGGCATGTGGCCCTGATCGCCGGGACTTCGAGCTGCCTTGTCGCCATGTCGGAGCGGCAGATGCCCGGCCACAGCCTCTGGGGGCCCTATTGGCAGGCGATCCTGCCCGGGCACTGGCTGGTGGAAGGCGGGCAATCGGCCACCGGTGCGCTGCTCGACCATATCGTGCGCATGCATGCGGCAGGCGGTGAGCCGGATACGGCGCTGCATGCCCGCATCGTTGCGCGGGTAACGGAGTTGCGCGCGCTTGAGGGCGAGGCCTTCGCCGAGCGGCTGCACGTGCTGCCGGATTTCCACGGCAACCGTTCGCCGCTTGCCGATCCACATGCCGTCGGTGTCATCAGCGGGCTGACTTTGGATACGTCTTTCGACAGTCTCTGCCGTCTTTACTGGCGCACCGCCGTGGCCATTGCGCTTGGCGCCCGCCATGTGCTCGATGCGATGGAGCGTTTCGGTTATGCGGTGGAAAGCCTGCATGTCACCGGCGGACATGTGAAGAACCCGCTGCTGATGGAGCTTTATGCCGATGTGACGGGCAAGCGCATCGTGGTTCCCGCAACCGCCGACGCGGTGCTTCTCGGAACGGCAATGACGGCGGCGACGGCTGGCGGGGTGCATGCGAGCCTTGCGGCCGCCGGGGCCGCCATGTATCCGGGCAATGCGGAAGTATCAGGCAACCGGGCGCTCGCCCCCCGTTATGAGCGGGATTATCGTCGTTTCCTCGCCATGTATCGGCATCGGCAGGAACTGGAGAGCCTTTGATTTTCTGAAGGAAAATACAAGGCCGAGTGGGTGCCGCGCGTTTCTTCTCCCCGCCGGGGAGAAGGTGGCCCGAAGGGCCGGATGAGGGGGAACGCGAGCGATGAACGCACTCTAGCCCCCTCATCCCGCTGCCGCGGACTTCTCCCCGGCGGGGAGAAGAAACGAGCGGCAACCGCTCGATCCATATGCCGCCGCTGCTGCTAGCCGCAATCAACCACGCAGCGAGCGTTTCAGGGCGGTTAGGTTCTTTGCCCTTGCCCTGCCGTTATCATCAGCGCTGGCGCCAAGCGCACAGAGGGTGAATTCCAGCAGGGAAACCAGTTGAAGCAGGCCCTGGCCGCCATTCTGCGCCTGCGGCATGGCAAGACAGAGATCGGTGCTTTCGGGGCCCCATTCATAAAAGCGTGTGGTGATCAGCAATGTCCTGTAGCCGCCCTTGCGCGCCATTGCCGACAGGCGCTGCAGCGGCGACAGGCTGCCGCCGCAATCCATGATGACGAGCAGGGTGTGAGCGGGGTCGAAATCCCACAGGGCGACATAGGCCGCGCTGTCGCTGCCGAGATAATGGATGTGGCCCCGGCTCTCCAGAAGCCGCCCGTAAAAATGACGCCCGGCGTCGAGGCCTTCCGGAGAAGTTGCCAGAAAGACATCGCCCGCCGTGGCGATCTCGTTCATGGCAAGCCGCCAGATCGACTGGGTCGTCATGTCGAAGGCGGTCTGGATGGCCTGGATCTGCTGGGACAGAAGCTGCGAAAACGGGTTGGACTGGCGTTCGCCGCCTTCTGCCGTTGCTGGCTGGTCCGCACCGGCGGTTTCTTCGGCATGGCGCAGATCGGCGCGGATGTCGCTGAATTGCCGGTATCCCAGCGAACGCAGGAAACGTCCGACCGTCATCGGGCTGAGGCTGAGCTTGACAGCCAGCGTCTGCGCCGTCTCGAACGGTAATTCGTCCAGATGTTCGATCAGATATTTAGCGATCTTGCGCTCGGAAGGCGTCCCTGCCTTCATGGCGCGCGTAAGGTTCAACAGCAGCTTTTCCACCAACGCCTCATTCTTTTATCTTTATTGAACGATGATGCATGCGCGCGCGCAAACGAGCGTGCGAACCGCAATTTGACGGTGGGGGATAGCTTCTCCGGCCTTGTCCTCCACCGGACCGGTATGCGAATTATAATAGATAGATTATTATATTTTAGAGATACCTTTTATTCAAGAGAAATTCCATCTGCGGTTTAAATCCAGACATCTGGCGCCTTTCCGTCCGTCTTGCAGAGCGGGCGGGCAGCGCTTATCTCTCGCCTGATAAGAGTGTTTCAATGCTAAAGGCTCGAGGAGTTCCGAATGATTTTTGATGCGGCGAGGCTTGCCTTTCACAATCTCTTTGCCGCCGAAACCCGGTCAGTGTTCTGGAAGGTTCTGGGGCTCACGCTTCTCGTGCTGGCGGCGCTCTGGTTCGCTATTCGCTCGATCTTCATTTATTTCGCCCTGCCGTGGGTGGATACGCTGATACCCGGCGTGCCTGACTGGGCGGGCTGGCTGAGCTTCGTTTTCGCCATTTTCGCCGGAATAGGCCTTGCACTGGCGCTTGCGCTGCTCATCTCGCCGGTCACCGCCGTCATTGCCGGCCTGTTTCTCGATGATGTCGCCGAAGTGGTTGAAAAAAAGAGCTATCCGAACGATCCGCCCGGCGAGGCGATGCCGATCGGCGAGGCCGTGCTGTCGTCCATCAAGTTTTTTGGTGTCGTCATTGCCGGCAACCTCGTCGCGCTGTTGCTGCTTCTGGTGCCGGGCGTCAACCTCATCGCGTTTTTCCTGGTGAACGGTTATCTGCTCGGCCGGGAATTCTTCGAATTTGCGGCGATGCGTTTCCGAACACCCCTGGAAGCTAGGCAGTTCCGCTCAAAACACCGCGCCACCGTCTTCATGGCCGGGCTGGTGATCGCGGCCTTTCTGGCGGTGCCGTTCCTCAATCTGTTGACGCCGCTTTTTGCCGCCTCGATGATGGTGCATCTGCACAAGGCCGTCAGCCGGCGCGATCCCTCACTCGCCGCCGGCCGCACCGAACAGCTGCGCGGGTAGTTCCACCAGCGGCGCCGGAATATCGAAGGTCTTTTCCGGCGACTTGCAGATATCGGCAATCACGCAGCGCTCGCATTCCGGCTTGCGCGCCTTGCAGCAATAACGCCCGTGCAGGATCAGCCAGTGATGGGCGCGGAACAGATATTGTTCGGGAATGATGCGGATCAGCCGGTCTTCAACCTCGTCAGGGGTTTTGCCCGGCGCAAGACAGAGCCGGTTGGCAATGCGGAAGACGTGGGTATCCACTGCAAGGGTGGGCACGCCGAAGGCCATGGACATCACCACATTGGCCGTCTTGCGGCCGACACCAGGCAGGGTCACCAGTTCCTCGCGGGTTTTCGGCACCTCGCCGCCGAAATTGTCGATCAGGATCTGCGACAGGGCAATGAGGTTTTTGGCCTTGTTGCGGTAAAGTCCGATGGTCTTGATATAGCCGATCAGCTGTTCCTCGCCGAGCGCCAGCATTTTTTCCGGCGTATCGGCCACCTTGAACAGCGCGCGCGTGGCGCGGTTCACGCCCACATCGGTCGCCTGTGCGGAAAGCGCCACGGCCACCAGCAGGGTGAAGGGATTGGTATGTTCCAGCTCGCCTTTCGGCTCCGGCCGCTGAATGGAAAAGCGGCGAAAGATTTCGGTCAGCTCATCCTTCGAATAGGCTGTTTTCACCCGCGCCGGCTTGCGGGCGGATGCCGGATTTGACTTTTTCAATGTTTGGGTGCTGGATCGTTTTTTGGCGATTGTCATGGTCTATCTATAGCCAGCCCGCCCAAAGGAAAGCAACGTGGATACGCTCAACGACCAGCCGATTTTCGCGGCGGAACTCGTTCCGCACCGTTCGCTTGGCAGAAGGGGTTTCCGGCTGCTCCTGCTTGTCTCCGGTCTGGCCTGCCTTGTCTATGGCGGCTTTTTCCTCGCCACCGGGGCATGGCCCGTCGGCCTCTTCTTCGGGCTGGATTTTCTGCTGCTTTATGTCGCCTTCCGCGCTAATTACCGGGCCGCGAAGACGCGGGAAGAGGTCAGCGTTTCGCACACCAGCCTGTCGATCCGCAAATTTTCTCCGGCCGGGCGTATGGTGGAGCATCGCTTCAACCCCTTCTGGGCGCGCTTCAGGGTCAGGCGGCATGACGAGATCGGCATCGTCTCCATGCATGTGACGGGCGAAGGCCGGGCGACCGATATCGGGTCGTTTCTCAATCCCGATGACCGTGAAAGCTTCGCCAAGGCTTTCGGCGGTGCGCTGGCGACTGTGCGGCGGCGGATGTGAAACGAACATTCCTTGCGTATCGTGATACCGCGCAAGAAACGGGTGGAGACGAAGTCGCTTTAATGGTTTTCTCTTACCCGTTAGGAGATTTGCGATGAACGCCAATATTACGCTGAACGAAGACATTACCCCCATCGGATCCGACTACGACACGGTGCGCGGGGTTATCGAGCTTTTGACGCTGGATTATCGCGAGCAGCCCTCCCTTGAAGCCATCGCCGCAGAGCTCGGCCAGTCGCCGACGCAATTGCAGAAAACCTTCACCCGCTGGGCCGGTCTGTCGCCCAAGGCCTTTTTGCAGGCCGTGACGCTCGATCATGCCAAGCGGCTGTTGCGCGAAGAGGATCTGCCGCTGCTGGAAACCTCGATCGAGGTCGGCATGTCGGGGCCGGGACGCCTGCACGATCTGTTCGTCACCCATGAAGCCATGTCACCCGGCGAATGGAAAGCCAAGGGCGGCGGGCTGACGATCCGTTACGGGTTTCACGCCTCGCCCTTCGGCCTTGCGCTGGTCATGGTGACTGATCGTGGCCTTGCCGGCTGCGCCTTTGCCGATCCGGGCGAGGAAAGATCCTGTTTCGAAGATATGGCCGGCCGCTGGCCGAATGCTGACTATGTCGAGGATCGCGAAGCGACCGCGCCTTATGCCGCGCGTATCTTCGATCCGTCCATGTGGTCGGCGGACAGGCCGCTGCGCGTCGTGCTGCTCGGCACGGATTTTCAGGTGCGGGTCTGGGAAAGCCTCCTGAAAATCCCGATGGGCCGCGCCGTCACCTATTCGCATATCGCCTGCGATATCGGCCAGCCCACGGCTTCCCGCGCCGTGGGTGCAGCAGTCGGCGCCAACCCCGTCTCCTTCGTCGTTCCGTGCCACCGCGCGGTCGGTAAAAGCGGGGCGCTGACCGGTTATCATTGGGGCCTGACCCGCAAGCGGGCGATGCTCGGCTGGGAAACCGGAAAGGTGTGACGGGGTTTTGATTGTCTTTGCCGATCCGTTGAGGATCGGCTATTCTTTGCCCATGAAGAGCACGATCGAACTTCCCGATGATCTGAAGCGCCGGATAGACCTTCTAGCCGAGCGCTCGAATTTGAGCCCCAGTCGCATCATAGAAGATGCGCTGTCGCATGGCCGTTCCTTGGCATGGCAGGAGAAGTGGACAAGCGGTGTCAGGGCTGGGCTGGCTGAGGCAGAAGCCGGAGAGTTCGTTTCCGAAGAAGAGATTGACGCTGTTTTGAACAAATACGCCAAGGCCTGAAACGCGTGCGGTTGGTCTGGACACCGCGTTATCTTAAAGAACTTGGCGGTATCGGCGACTACATTGCGGGGCGTAATCCGCGTGCGGCGGCAAAGGTCGTTCGGGCAATTCACCAGACAACGGCACGCCTTCTGTCCGCCAATCCTTATCTCGGTCGTCACGGTGAAATCGAAGGGACGAGGGAGCTGGTTATTTCCGGTCTGCCCTACATCGTGGCTTATCGCGTGACGGACAGGCAGATCGAGGTCCTGTTCGTTCAGCACGCCGCCCGGGAATGGCCCGAGAAAATCTAAACCAGTTCCATCAACGCCCTTGCCGCCGCCTCGTCCGTTATCAGCGTATTGCACCCGATGCGCTTGATCGTGGCGCGGATGGCGATGGCGCGGTGGGCGCCGCCGGAGGCGAGAACGATGTGTTTGGCCTTGCGCAGCGTATCGAGATCGATGGCCATGGCGCGCTGGTTGATCGGGTGATCGACGGAGCGGCCTTCGGCATCGATGAAATTGAACATCGTGTCGCAGACGCAGCCGGCATCGATGAGTTCCTGCAGCGTCGCCTTGGAAATGAAACCCTCCGACAGCGAGGTTGAATGCGGGCCGATATCGCCGCAGGAGACGATGGCGAGATCAAGCGTTTCGGCCAGATCGTAAAGCGTCGCCAGTCCGCATTTTTCGATCAGCGCCCGTTTGGTCTCGACGGAATCCACCAAAAGCGGCGCGAGGAACATGTAACATTCCGCCCCGAGCGCGCTTGCCAGCCGCCAGGTGTAATCGAGCGGGTTGGTCTGATGCACGGCGACGATACCGCCGAGCAGCGAGACGACCTTGCAGTTTTCCCGGCGCGGCGGGCGGAAGCTGGAAAGCGAAGCGGTCATGGTGCGGCCCCAGCCAACGCCGATGGTGGCGCCGTTCGGCACCGCTTCGGAGAGGAATTGCCCTAGCGCCAGACCCACGGCCTTAGCCGTGCCCTCGACGCTTGCTTTATCCGGGGAGGGAATGATGACGGCTTCATCCAGCCCGTAAGCCGCCTCCAGCCGGCCGGCCAGTTCAACGAAATCCTCGATGCCCTCGTTGATCCAGATCTGCACCTCGGAACGCTTCATCGCCTCATCGAGAAGGCGGATGACGGTGGAGCGGCTGATGCCGAGCTTCTCGGCGACGTCTTTCTGCGTCATGCCCTGGTTATAATAAAGCCATGCGGCGCGCAGCCTCAGCGAAGCCGCTTCCGAATAGGCCGTATGGGTTTCTCTTCTCAGTTTCGCCACGGTTTCCGCCATTCTTTATGTTGGCGGAGTATCGCAGGCGTGAAACTTATGTCAATTGCGATGCGCAAATGTCTTGACTTTGGGCCGTGCCGCTTGCGATAGTCGGAGCCGGACAAACCGCGATTTCGGCCTTGGGCGCACCCATGGTGCGGGAACGAAAAGACGGCTGAGCAAGTTTTCAAGAGATCATGAAGGATCATTCGATATGACGTCCAAACTCGAACAACTTCGCGCCATCACCACGGTTGTTGCCGACACCGGCGATATCGAGGCGGTTGCGCGCCTGAAGCCGGTGGATTGCACCACCAATCCCACCATCGTTCTGAAAGCACTCGGCACGCCGGCCTTTGCGGATGCGGTGAAGGAAGCCGTCGTATGGGGCAAGAAGCAGGGTGGCCAGTCCGACGCCGTTGTTGCCGCCGTTGCCGATCGCCTCGCCATTTCCGTGGGCGCGGCGCTTGCCGGCCTCGTTCCGGGCCGCGTTTCGACCGAAGTTGATGCCGACCTTTCCTTCGATACGGAAGCTTCGATTGCCAAGGCGCGCCACATCATCGCGGCCTACAAGGAGCGCGGCATCGAGCGTGAACGCATCCTCATCAAGCTTGCCTCCACCTGGGAAGGCATCAAGGCTGCCGAAGTGCTGCAGTCCGAAGGCATCGACTGCAATCTGACGCTCCTGTTCTCGCAGGCCCAGGCGATTGCCTGCGCCGAAGCCAAGGTCTTCCTCATCTCGCCCTTCGTTGGCCGTATCCTTGACTGGTACAAGAAGTCGACCGGCGAGAACTACACCGCCGAGACCGATCCGGGCGTCGTATCGGTGCGCAGCATTTACAACTACTACAAGGCCAATGGCATCGGCACCGTCGTCATGGGCGCGTCCTTCCGCAATGTCGGCGAAATCGAAGCGCTGGCCGGTTGCGACCGCCTGACGATCAGCCCGGCGCTGCTGGAAGAGCTGGACAAGGATACCGGCAAGCTGGAGCGCAAGCTTTCGGCTGACAATGTCAAGGCTGAACCGCTGCAGTCGCTCGACGAGAAGGCATTCCGCTGGGCCATGAACGAAGACGCGATGGCAACCGAGAAGCTTTCGGAAGGCATCCGTTTGTTCGCCAAGGATCTGGTGACGCTGCGCGAGATGGTCCGCAAGGAGCTGACGCTGGCTGCGGCCTGATACAAAAAAGGGGAACCATCCACGTTCCCCCGACGTTTAAGAGATATAATCTCCAGTCACTCAAAACGCGATCGGGTCCCTGCCGGTCGCGTTTTTTTGTGCGTTTCAGGAATTTCCGTTTCCGGTCGCCACTTCGGAAATCCGCTTTGCCGCCTCGCGGATCAGTGTTTCGCAGGCCTCGCGTGTCGGCGCCTTGCCGCCAAGCGGTGTGATATAGGGGCAGGTGATGACGGCGAGCGCCGTGCCATCGAGCGTCAGTACCGGCGCGGAAATATTGCGCACGCCGGCGGTCTGAAGGCTGTCCATGGATTCGAAACCGTTTTTGCGCACCTCCGCCAGCCGCCCGGCAAGCTCCAGCGGCACGGTTTCGCCGCTGCCGCGCACCTGTTCGGTTATCATGATGTCGCGCTGCGCCTCGGTCTGGAAGGCCAGAAGCACATGGCCGGAGCCGGTGTGGAACAGGCTCATCTGCGCGCCGACCCGCATGGACATGGCCCAATAGGTGGCGGATTCCTGCTGGGCGATGACGACGACGCTGCCGCGGTCATAAACGGCCAGATGACAGGCCTGCTCAGCGCTGGCCGAAAAATCGCGCATGACAGGTGCGGCAAAAGAGACCAGCCGGCGTATCGGTGCATGGAAATGCGCCAGCCCGAACATCTTCAGCGTCAGCGAAAACCGGTCGCCGTCAAGCCGCTGCACGTAGCCGCGGCGCACCAGCCGGTCCAGCATGCGGTAAAGCTCGTTCGGGCTTTTACCGATAGACTTGGCGATCTCGATCTGCGTCAGCCCGCCATCGGTGCGGGCCAGAAGCTCGAGAATGTCGAGACCCTTGTCGAGGGCGGGAGCGCGATATCTTTCGCTGTCGTCGTCGGTCATCTGGCCTCGATGTGTTTTCTATGAGTGCCCGGCGGAGGCACCATAAAATATGGTTGCCCGATACCCGACATCCGCGCAAGTTTGCTTGACGCCATATGAATACCGCGTTTACATATGAATTGTCGATCCATATTTGAGATCATCGAAATTCAGCGGTCCGGTCCCCGAAGGGCGGGCGCGCCTTAGCGGGAGGCTATTCATGGTGCAGGATTTTAACGGCCGGACAGTGGTGATCACCGCCGCCGGTCAGGGTATCGGCCGGGCGACGGCGGAGCGGTTCATCTCGCTCGGCGCGCGCGTCATCGCCACTGATATCAACGAGCAGGCGCTTTCCACGCTCAAGGGCGCGGAAACCCGGGTTCTGAACGTGCTTGATGGCGATGGCGTCAAGGATTTCGCTGCCGATATCGGCCATGCGGATGTGCTGTTCAACTGCGCCGGCTTCGTTCATTCCGGCACCATTCTGGACTGCGAAGAGAAGGACTGGGATTTCTCCTTCGATCTCAACGCCAAGGCCATGTATCGCACCTGCCGCGCCTTCCTGCCCGGCATGCTGGAAAAGGGCAAGGGCGCGATCGTCAACATGTCCTCGGTTGCATCAAGCGTGAAGGGCGTGCCGAACCGTTTCGCCTATACCGCCTCGAAAGCTGCCGTGGTGGGCCTGACAAAGGCTATTGCCGCTGACTTCGTCACCAAGGGCATCCGCTGCAACGCCATCTGCCCCGGCACGGTCGACAGCCCGTCCTTGCATGACCGCCTGCGCGCCACCGGCAACTACGAACAGGCGCTCGCCGATTTCATCGCCCGCCAGCCGATGGGCCGTATCGCCACGCCGGAAGAAATCGCGGCACTCGTCACCTATCTTGCTTCTGATGAGGCAGGCTTCACCACCGGCCAGATCCATGTGATCGATGGCGGCTGGACTGGCTGAATTCCGTTACGGGAGAGAGGAGAGGCGACCGGCGTAAAACCCGGTCGCCTTTTTTCATTCAGACGACGGCGCTTCCGGCCATCAGTGCAAGCACGAGGAAGACCAGGAAGATCACCACGGCGATGAAGAACAGGATACGGGCCACGCCCGCCGCGGCTGCCGAAATGCCAGTAAAGCCGAACACGCCTGCGATCAAAGAAATGACAAAGAAAATAAGAGCCCACTTCAGCATGGTGCTTCCCCTTTTGCATAATTTTCCCGAGCCCGCCGCCCCGCGACTGGCTCAGTAAAATGACGCGCAAAAGGGGAAAATGTTCCACACGCCCGCAAAAATCGTTGTTTTAGAAGCCTGTTTCCCCCGCCGCGTCGATCCGCCGGGCCTTCCAGGTGGTGCGGATGAAGGTGGCAACGAAAGCAAGGCTCATGAACATGACGATGGTGGGGGCCGGCGCACTGTCGATCAGGAAGCTCAGCCATATGCCCGAAAGCGATGAGGCGACCGCCACCGCCATGGCCACCAGCAGCATGGCGGAAAAGCGCCGGGTCAGCAGGAAGGCGATAGCGCCCGGCGCCACCAGCATCGCGACCGAGAGGATGATGCCCACCGCCTTCAGCGCACCAACCACGGTCAGCGACAGAACCATCAGCAGGCCGTAATGCAGGATACGCACCGGCAGGCCGATGGCTTTGGCGTGCTGCGCATCGAAGGCGTTGACCAGCAGGTCCTTGCGCAGGATACCGAGAAACAGCGTGGCGAAAAGCGCGATCAGGCCCGTCTCCAGCATGTCTGAGGGCGCAATGCCGAGCATGTCGCCGAAGAGGATGTGATCGAGATGCACGTCGCTCTGCACCTTCACATAAAGCACCAGCCCCAGCCCGAACATGCCGGAAAAGACGATGCCGAGCACCGTGTCTTCCTTGATGCGGCTGTTTTCCTTGATGAAACCGGTGCCGAGCGCACAGATCATGCCGGCGATGAACGCGCCGATGGAAAGCGGGATGCCGACAATATAGGCCACCACCACGCCGGGCAGCACCGCATGGGAAACCGCATCGCCCATCAGCGACCAGCCCTTCAGCACCAGAAAACAGGAGAGCATCGCCATAGGCACCGCGATCATCAGCGTGATCACGAAGGCATATTGCATGAAGGGCAATTGAAACGGCAGGATGGCGAGTTCGAGATATTCGCTCATGGCGTTTCCTCCAGCGCCTTGCGGGCCTTGGCACGCGATGCGAGAAGCCCGTGTTTGGGCGCAAAAACGAAGGCGGCAAGGAAGATTGCCGTCTGCAGCACGACGATGACGCCGCCGGTCGCACCATCGAGGAAATAGCTGAGGTAAGCACCGACGAAGCTGGTGGCCGCGCCGATGATCAGGCTCATCAGGATCAGCCGCTCGAAACGGTCGGTCAAGAGATAGGCAGTGGCGCCCGGCGTTACCACCATGGCAACGACGAGGAAGGCTCCAACCGTCTGAAGGGCGGCAACCGTGGAGGCGGCCAGCAGGGTGAAGAAGATCACCTTCAGCACTTCCGGTTTCAGCCCCACGGTGCGGGCGTGGTTCTCATCGAAGAACACCACCATGAAGTCACGCCATTTCAGCGCCAGCACGATGAGGCTGATACCGCCGATCAGCGCCAGCTGGATCGTGTCTTCGGTGGTGATCGCGAGAATATTGCCGAGCACGATGGTCTGGATATTCACCGAGGTGGGCGAGAGCGACACCATGAACAGCCCGAGCCCGAAAAACGAGATAAAGATCAGCCCGATGATCGCGTCTTCCTTCAGCCGCGTCTTCTGGTTCAGGAACAGCATGGAGCCGGCCGCAAGCCCGCCGGAAAGGAACGCACCGAGCGAAAAGGGCAGGCCCAGCATATAGGCGCCCGCAACGCCGGGAACGATGGCATGGGAAAGAGCATCGCCGATCAGCGACCAGCCCTTCAGCATCAGATAGGCCGAGAGAAAACCGCAGACGCCGCCCACCAGTGCGCTGACCCAGATGGCGTTCAGCATATAACCATAGGTGAAGGGCTCAAGAAGGCTGTTTATCATCGACTTTTTCTTTCGGAGCCTCAGGATCGTGCCCGTTCTGGCCGTTCTTGCCGTAGATCACAAAGGGCCGCTCATCATCGGTAATGACCTTCACCCGCCGCGGATCGGCGTCGTTATGCAGGTCGGCCCCGCCAAGCACGAAGTGGCGCAGGCTGCCGCCAAAGGCCTTTTGCAGGTTCTCCTCGTTGAAGGTATCCGCCGTCTTGCCCGATGCCAGAACCGTGCCCTTGACGAAGACGGCGCGGTCACAGAATTCCGGCACGCTGCCGAGATTATGGGTGGAGACCAGCATGACCCGGCCCTCGTCGCGCAGCGCCTTCAGAAGCGTGACGATCTGCTCTTCCGTTGTCACGTCGACACCGGTGAAAGGCTCGTCCAGCAGGATCACCTGACCCTCCTGTGCCAGCGCGCGGGCCAGAAACACCCGCTTCTTCTGCCCGCCCGAGAGTTCGCCGATCTGGCGCTTGCGATAATCGAGCATGTTGACGCGTTTCAGCGCCTCTTCCACCATCTGGTGGTCGCGTTTCGAGGGGATGCGCAGGAAATTCATATGGCCGTAACGGCCCATCATCACCACATCCTCCACCAGCACCGGAAAGCTCCAGTCCACCTCCTCGGCCTGCGGTACGTAGGCGACAAGGTTTTTCCTGAGCGCTTCCTTCACCGGTAGTTCGAAGATAGAGACGGAACCGGCGGCCAAAGGCACGAAACCCATGATCGCCTTGAAAATCGTGGACTTGCCGGCGCCATTGACGCCGACAAGTGCAGTGATCGTTCCGCGGGGGATGGAAAAGCTGGCATTTCTTAATGCGGTGTGGCCGTTTCGATAGGTCACTGTCGCATTTTGAACCGTCAGGCCGCCGCCTGATTTTTTACTGCCCATTCTCATGAAGACAGCCCCTTGGCGATGGTTTCGCTCGTCACGCGCAGGAGGTCGAGATAGGTCGGAACCGGACCATCGGCTTCGCTCAGCGAATCCACATAAAGAATGCCGCCATAGGCCGCACCGGTTTCCTTGGCCACCTGCTGGGCGGGATCGGCGGAAACCGTGCTTTCGCTGAAGATGACGTTGATATTGTGCTCGCGCATGGCGTCGATCACGCCGCGAACCTGCTGCGGTGTGCCCTGGCTGTCGGCATTGACCGGCCACAGGAACAGTTCCTTCAGGCCGAAATCACGGGCGAGATAAGAAAAAGCGCCTTCGCTCGTTACCAACCAGCGCTTGTTTTCAGGCAGGACGGAAAGCGTGTCGCGGATCGGCTGCACGGTGGCCTTGATCTTGTCCGAATAGGCCTTTGCATTGGCGGCATAGACATCGGCATGGGCGGGGTCGATATCCGTCAGGCCCTTGCGGATATTTTCCACGTAGATCAAGGCGTTATCGGGCGACATCCAGGCGTGCGGATTGGGCTTTCCCTGGTATGCCCCGCCGCTGATGGCCATGGGTTTCACGCCCTCGCTCACCGTCACGCTCGGCACGCCGGAAAGGTTGACCAGGAACTTCTCGAACCACAATTCCAGATTGAGGCCGTTGCGAAGCACCAGATCGGCCTTGCGGGCTTTGAGAATATCGCGCGGCGTCGGCTGGTAATTGTGAATTTCCGCACCCGGCTTGGTGATGCTTTCCACCTCGGCCGCATCGCCCGCCACGTTGCGCGCCATATCCGCGATGATGGTGAAGGTCGTCACGACAACAGGTTTTTCCTGGGCAAGGGCCGCACCGGGGAGAAAAAGCGAGAAGGCGAAAACTGCATGCCGGATTTTTTGAAAGTTCACGGGGCTCACCAGATTTTGTTGCGATTAATTCGCAATACCATCTGTTATAAAATCACCCTTGTCAACGCTATTGCAAATCATTCGCAAATTAGTGGATTTCAAGAATGTCTGAAAATGGTGCGTTTTTGCCGGCGACGCGCCAGTGGGATTAAACTTTTTTCAATGAGAAAGCGGCACTATCGCAGGGCTCGGACAGCGTGGTCCGTAGCTTGTCCCGCGTGTGTTCCTCATCCATCGAGCCACGTTTTGGGATGAGGGCGTAAGACGGGGTACTTGATGTCAGGATGTTGCGGGTGAAAGCTGTATTCGGACGAATGCGGTTTTCGCGCAAGCTCGTTATGATTGGAGGCGGGATCCTGCTTTTGGCGGGTGCGACCGGTTCTGCTGCCGTATTCATCGGCAGCGATCGGCTGCTTGGTCCATCCTACGCTTCCACCAACGGGCTCTCCTGCGACGCGGTCCAGACAGTCAACATTCGCAAGAACGGTTCTTTATGGGTCCGTAAATTCATTCGTACCCAGGGCGGTGATGGCACAGAGCGGCTGAAGACCGCACTGCGCGTCGCCCAGGCGGTTTACGACAAGCAGAAACCCGATCTGGTTCAGGTCTCCGTGCTCGACAAGAACGGTCCGCAGCTGCGCTCGGAAATGCGCGGCCGCGCCATTGCCGCACAGGTGGTTTTCATTCCGGACCTCGCCAAAATCCCTGAGGGTGCGGAGGCGCGGCGTTATTCGGCTTTTTATTACGATGGCGTGGCAAACGGCGCCGGGCAATTTTACGGGCTGCGCATCGATTTGCCGCTGGAAGATACCGAAGCGCTGGCGGCAAGCCTCAGCGATTCAGCAGATTGTGCGACCCCGGCTCTGGATGCCGGCTCTGAAGGCCACGACGCAAAACCCGCAAAGAGCGCGACGGGCCACGGCGAAACCAAGGATGATGGCGCAGGCGGCCACGGCGGCGCGCCGGCGGAAACCAAGGAAGGCGGCGCCGGTGCGGAAACCCATGGCGAAACCCCGTCTCCCGAAGCGCATGGCGAACCCACCACCGATGAACTTCTGACCTCGACACCGGAAGCCGATGGCGGCAGCATCTTCAGCCTGTCCTACCTGAAATCGCTGATCTTCGGAAAAGGCTCGACGACCGCACAGGCGGCGGAAGAGAAGCCGGCGACCGAAAATGCGCCCGCGGAAGAACCGGGTGCGGAGAAAAAGGCCGCAAGCCACTAAGCGGGCGAGGGCGGTTCTCGGAGAAACCTTCCGGCGACCTTGCCCCAGTCGCGTCAGATATCGGGTCCGATCCGCAGACGGCCAGCCGGATTTGGAAATTTCTTGCGCTTGTTGACGATTGCCGGAGAGAAACTCTGCGACAGGGCGGCAAAGGCGGCAATTCGGGCGATCAGCTTTTCCCGCTCACCCTTTGTCACGGCTTCGTAGCTTTTGATCTCGTCAATGTAACCCGTCAGCCATTCTTCATATTTGCCTTCGCTCCACAGACGCTCAGTCGCAAACACCGCGTCTTCCAGCCGATCATAGGCAACAAGCGTCCGTCGCCAGCGATGCTCGTCGAAATCCAGCGCGCCATTTGCAAAAAGCGATCCGACCTCAAGGCCGTAGCTCATCAGTTTTGCCGAGCGTTCCGGCGGCATCGTCAGGTTTAGCCCGCCTTCCTCCTCATTGAGGAAAACGCGGGCGATGCGCTCCCTTTGGCCGGGCATGGTGGCGAGGGACTGGTCCTGCCAGTCTTTCGCCGAACTGAGGATGCTGCCCAGGAAGCCGCTCATTTTTTCCATCTTGTGAACGGGCACGCCTATCCCTTCGCCAGCCGCCTGCGGGATGGTGACGCGCTTCATGCTGCCGGCGATGGATTTCGGCAATTCGTCAAGGCTGAGGGCGAAGGTCGGCCGCGACGGAAGCAGGGCGTCGAAAAGATGAATGGGAAAGTTGCTGCTGATGCCGCCATCGGAGAACCAGATTTTCGCCTTCATGACGGGCCGTGCGTCGCCGCTGATGCGTCGCACGATATCCAGCGTGCCGCGATCATTGGTATAGGCCGGAATGGCCTTGAACAGGACCGGGAAACTCAGGCTCATGCGTGTTGCGATGATGACGGGCAGCTGGGCGGGCTCCGGAAAAGCCTTGAGTTCAGGAAAGGGGCCGCCCGGTGTCGCGATCTGCTTCAGCCAGTCCATCACGCCAGCGGGAAACAACTGGCTCCATTCCTTCGGGTCGTAAGCCACCATGAGATTCGTGGTCGGAAGCGTGTGCGGCCGCCGCATCGACAGGTTCGTCGTGACCATCTTCAGATTTATGACCGGCTTCTCCGGCTCCGCGCCAATGAGATCGCCGAAGGTCAGCGGCGGCGCTGTCGCAGCGTCGCTGCCGAAAGCGATGTCCTGGATCGAGGCATGCAGCCATTCCGTCAGGCCCGGAACCTCCCGATCGGAAACCGTCAGTCCTGAACAGAAGCCGAAGCCGTCCTTCGGCAACCGGTGAAAAACCAGCCACAGCATCTGGCCAAGGATGCCGGCCAGCATGCCCACCAGCCCGCCGAGAATGGACCCGGCGCAACCGCCACCCAGAGCCCACAAGATGCCGGCGCCGATGACAATGCCTGCTATGGCTGCCAGCGGAAAAGCCATGGGCAAGCCCAAAACCTTGCCCGGCCAGCCACCGGCCTGCGCCCACAGCAGATAACGCATCAGGGGGCGAAAACGGCGCTCCGGCTGGAAAAGCCTGTCCAGAATAGTGGGTATCGTGTCGCAATGGGCCTGCAGGCGGGTGAACCCGTCAGGATCTTTCCTGACTGTGCGGGAATATTCCGCCGCAGCCGCGAAAGCGGCGGCAATCGCCCCGGCCGATGTGCCGCCAATCGAGCGGAAACGGTATCGGCGCGCCAGTTCCAGAACCGCATAGGGATAAACGACACCGGAGGTGATGCCGCCCTTCATCACCACGTCGCATTCCTTTTCAGGTGTTGCGAACATATCGGGCTGGTATCTGGGAAGCTCATTCTCGGGCATGCGTATCTCCCCCGGCGGCCGTTGATCGAAAGCCGTCAAACACAATGCGAATGATGCGGAATGGGTATCACAAGTTGAGGCGATATCGCTAGTATATTCTACTAAAAGTTATATGAATTTATTCGATCCGCTCACGGATGGACGGATAGTTACTTGCCGTGTCTATGTAGGGAGAGGAAAACCGACAGCAAACGGGGCGAAGCCTCGCCACACACTCCGGCGTCATCCTCGGGCCTGTCCCGAGGATCTGCAACGGATTGACTTTATTGGACGTGATTAGGTCCTCGGCACAGGCCCGAGGATGACGTCGAGAAAATACGTCCCCTTCGCCACCAGCGAGACAATCGGGGAGCGGCAGGCGGCCGCGAGGCCGCCCCCGGGTTTCGTCCGATCAGTCCGCCTTGTTGCGGCGGGCCGGGAAAAGGATGACGTCGCGGATCGAGGGGGCGTTGGTCAGGAGCATGATCAGGCGATCAACACCGATGCCGAGGCCGCCGGCGGGTGGCATGCCCTGATCGATGGCGTCGAGGAATTCGTCGTCCAGCTGCTTGTCCTTTTCACCGCGGGCATGGGCCTGCTCAAGCTGCTCCACCATGCGGCGGCGCTGCTCTTCGGGATCGTTGAGTTCGGAGAAGGCATTGCCCACTTCCCAGGCGTTGCAATAGCTCTCAAAACGCTCAACGAGGCGCGGTTCGCCCGGCACTTCCTTGGCGAAGGGCGAGATATCCTTCGGGAAATGCGTGACGTGGCTCGGTTGGATAAGCGTACCTTCAACCTTCTCTTCGAAGATGAAGGCAAGGCATTCGCCCCAGGTCCAGTCCTTCTCGACGGCAAAACCGGCAGCCTTGGCGGCGGCGCGGGCTTCCTCGTCAGTCTCGATCGCAAGGAAGTCGATGCCGGTCGCTTCCTTCACCGCATCAGGCATGGGCACGCGCTTGAACGGACCCTTGAAGGAAATTGTCTGGCCCTGGAATTCCACCTCGGTCGTGCCGTGCAGGGCAATCGCCAGCGTCTCGAACAGACGCTCTACGAGACCCATGATGTCTTCGTAGTCGGCATAGGCCCAATAGCACTCCATCATGGTGAATTCAGGATTGTGCCTTGTGGAAACGCCTTCGTTGCGGAAGTTGCGGTTGATTTCGAATACCTTGTCGGAAAGGCCTGATACCAGCGTGCGCTTCAGGAACAGTTCCGGCGCGATGCGCAGATACATGTCCATCTTCAGCGTGTTGTGGAAGGTCTTGAACGGATCGGCCGTCGCACCGCCGTAAACTGTCTGCAGCATCGGCGTTTCCACTTCGAGGAAGCCTTCGGCCTCCATGAAACGGCGAATGCCGGACAGGATCTTCGAGCGCTGCAGGAAGCGCAGCTTGGATTCCTCGTTGGCGAGAATATCGAGATGGCGCTTGCGGTAACGCAGCTCGATATCGGAAACGCCATGCCACTTCTCCGGCATCGGCAGCAGCGACTTGGTCAGCATGGTGATTTCTTCGGCGTTGATCGTCAGCTCGCCGCGCTTGGTGCGGCGCACCTTGCCGGTCACGCCGATGATGTCGCCGATGTCGATCATCGGCAGCAGATTGCGCGCCGCTTCCGGCGTCGTATCCTTGTGGGAGAAGATCTGCACCTTGCCGGAGGCGTCATGGATATCCATGAACATGCCGGAATTGCGCGAGGAATAAACGCGGCCCGCCACCGTCACCGTGTCGCCGGTTTCGACGTCGGCTTCGATATCGGCATATTTTTCCGCCAGCTCCGCATTGGTCAGCGTGCGGTGGAAATGCGCCGGATAAACGTCGCCGATCTGCTCGCGCAGCAGCGCAAGTTTCTGGCGGCGCACTTCTGTCGCGTCGGAGGAAAGGGCGGTGGTTTCGGTTGTCTTGTCGTTCATTGTTCTTCGCCTTTATGGGCACATTGTTCTGTTTGCTGCTGCGGTCGCCAAATGCGCCCACACTTTCCACATCCGTCATCCTCGGGCTTGACCCGAGGATCCATTCTCCAGGCGGTACGTCGTCCTGTCGGAACTCATCGAAACCGGCGTGGATCCTCGGGTCAAACCCGAGGATGACGACCGTTGATGAGCGGGGCCGACAATCAAAAGCCTCGCCGCTTTGTCTTACGTTCCGCTGCCAACCATCGTGGCCACAACGGCAATCGCCGCCTTCAGCCGCTGGCGCACCACGGAGCGGCCGAGCAGCGCCATACTGTCAAACAGCGGCAGCGAACGCGAAGAACCGGACATGGCGACAAAAAGCGGCGGCGTCACGACGCGCAGCTTCTTGCCTGTGCGTTCGGCGACATCGCGCAGTTCGGCCTCGATCGCTTCTACATTCCAGTCCGGCATTGTTTCCAGATCAACGGCAACGGTGGTGAGGATTTCGTGGATTTCCTCCGGCTTGCTCTTCAGGCCCGCAAAGGAGGCCGGCGTCAGGCCGGCATCGCTTGCCAACAGGAAGCCTGCAAGGTTGGGCAATTCGCCGAGCTTGGAAATGCGGCTCTGCGCAAGCTTCAGGCCTTCGGTCAGGCGTGCATTCTCCATCGCCCATTCCAGCGTGCGGGCAATGAATTCTTCCGGTGTGAGCTTCTCGCGCAGCCAGCGGCCGTTCAGCCAGTCCAGCTTCTGGATATCGAAGATGGCGCCGGCCTTGGACAACGCTTCCGGGTCGAACTTCGCCGCCAGTTCTTCCATGGTCAAAAGCTCTTCGCCTTCAGCGATCTGGATGAAGAACAGGCCGAGGAAGTTCATCAGCGCTTCCGGCAGGTAGCCGAGAGCGGAGTAATAGGAGATCGAGGTCGGGTTCTTGCGCTTGGAGAGCTTCGACTTGTCGGCGTTGCGCATCAGCGAAAGATGCATGAACACCGGCTGCTCCCAGCCGAAATAACGGTAAAGCAGGATGTGCTTGGGCACGGAGGCCAGCCATTCCTCGCCGCGCGCCACATGGGTGATCTTCATCAGATGGTCGTCGATGACGTTTGCCATGTGATAGGTCGGCATGCCGTCGGCCTTGATCAGCACCTGCATGTCGACCGAATCCCACGGGATCGAGACATCGCCGTAAACGCCGTCATGGAAATCGCACGAACCTTCGGTCGGGATCTTCATGCGCACGACGTTGGCTTCGCCGGCGGCGACGCGGGCGGTCACTTCCTCGGCCTTCAGGTGGAGGCAAAGGCCGTCATATTTCGGCGGCTTGCCGGCCGCGCGCTGTGCCTCGCGCATCTGCTCCAGCCGCTCGGGCGTGCAGAAACAGCGGAAGGCATGGCCTTTTTCCAGCAGCTCTTCAGCATAGGGCCAGTACATCGGCTTGCGCTCGGACTGGCGATAGGGACCGTAAGGACCGCCGACGTCAGGGCCTTCCGACCAGGTGAGGCCGGTCCAGCGCAGCGCCTCGAGCACCTTCTGCTCATATTCCAGCGTCGAGCGGGTGGCGTCGGTATCCTCGATGCGCAGGATGAACTCGCCGCCATGTTTTTTGGCGAAGAGGTAATTGAACAGCGCGATGTAAGCGGTGCCGACATGGGGCTCGCCGGTGGGGGAAGGTGCAATGCGGACGCGAACGCCGGAAGTGGTCATGAAATTCACTCGTCGTGACGTGGCAGTGACATGGGGGCGAAGTCGCCCTTATATCACGGAGTTTTCGTTTGAATGCGGCAGGAAATCATGCGGAAAGGCGCGTGTCGCGCGCGCTTTTGCACATTTCCGTTCGGCATCGGCTTAGGCCATATTATGCCGCAGGCGTCAAGGAAATAAGGATATTTACCGTCTTGCCTCAACGCATTGCTGCGATGCAAGGATGCCGCGCTTTTCCTCGAAAAGTTTCAGGAAACCGGCCAGACGTAAAGCAGCATCGGAATGCTGGCGATGACGATCATGATCGACAGCGGCAGGCCGAGGCGCGGGTAGTCGCTGAAGCGGTAACCGCCGGGGCCCATCACCAGCGTGTTGCACTGGTGGCCGATGGGGGTGAGAAAATCGCAGCCCGCGCCGATCGCCACCGCCATCAGGAAGGCTTCCGGCCTGAAGCCGAGTGTAGTGGCGAAACCGGCGGCGATGGGGGCCATGACCAGCACGGTTGCGGCATTGTTGAGAAAGGGCGTGACCGCCATGGCGGTGAGCAGGATCATGCCGAGCGCCGCAAACGGCGGCAATCCCTGTGCGGCATGGCCGAGCCAGGCGGCGATCAGTTCGCTCGCCCCGCTGGTGCGCAGACTGTCGCTGACGGGAATGAGGGCGGCGAGCATGACGAGGATCGGCCCGTCGATGGATTTATAGACCTCTGTGAGCGGGATCGCGCCGACGAGGATCATCAGGAAGGCGGCGGCGAAGAATGCGACTGAGACCGGCACCAGTCCGCTGCCGGCGGCGATCATGGCGGCGGCGAGCACGATGACGGGTAGCAGCGCGCGGCGCTGCACTCCAAGCAGGATTTCCCGCTGCGCCAGTGGCAAGAGCGAAAATTCCTGCAGGACCTGCGGCAGGTTCTTGCGGCTGCCCTGCAAAAGAATGACGTCCCCCGCCTGCAATGTCAGCTCGGAGAGCCGCTGGCTGACGCGCTGGCCGCGGCGGTTGACGGCGATCAGATTGACGCCGCGCGTATAGGAGAGCGAAAGCTCGCGCGCCGAAATGCCGCTCAGCACCGATTCATTGCTGATGACCGCTTCCATGGAAATGAGATCGACGGTCTTCTGGCCGTTCTCCATCAGCGGCTTGCCTGACAGCAGCAGCTTTGCCTGCGAGACGATGCGGTCAAGCCCTTCCGGGCTGCCTTCGAGAAGCACGGTGTCCCCGGCCTTGAGCTTCACATCGGGGAAGGGGGAGATGCGTCTCGGCCCGCGCAGGATGGTGCTGGCGATGACGTCGCCATCGGCCTGTTTGAGCAATTCGCGCAGCGGCTTGTCCGCATAGGTGCTGTCGGCGGGCAGCGTCGCTTCGGCGGTATAGGCCGACTGGTCGAGAATATCCTCCACCGATGCCTGCTGGCGGTTGCGGACCGGCAGAAGGCGATAACCGAAAGTCAGGAAGATGATGCCGATGACTGTCAGTCCCGCGCCGACGGGGGTGAAGTCGAACATCGAAAAGCTCTGCCCGGTCATCTCCTCGCGCAGCCGCGAGATGACGATGTTGGGCGAGGTGCCGATCTGCGTCATCAGCCCGCCCAGAAGTGCGGCAAAGGCCATGGGCATCAGATAATAGGAAACGGGGCTGCCGGATTTGCGGGCAAACTGGAAAGCGACCGGCATCATGATGGCGAGCGCGCCGATATTCTTGATGAAGGCCGACATGACGGCGACGACGATCATCAGGAAGGCAAGCTGCAGGCTCTTGGAGTGCATTTCGGGAAAATATTTCTTGATCGTCATATCCACGATGCCGGAGCGCGCCACGGCCGAACTGACGATCAGCGCGCTGCCGACGATGATGACGATATCATCCGAAAAACCGGAGAAAGCCTTCTCGAAAGGCACAACCCCCACCGCCACCGCCACCAGCAATGCGCTGCAGGCGACGACATCGTAACGCAGCCTGTCCCAGATGAACGCGACCATCATGCCGGCGATCACGGTGAAGGCGAGGATCTGGTCGGTTGTCATGCTGCCTGTTTGCTTTCGAAGGAGAAAAACGCGCCGTCGCCGGGCGTAAGGCGAGGATGCATTGAAACGCAAGCCGCGGCTTTGAGGTTCCGGACGGAAATAAAGAGTACGATTGGTGGAAGCCTGCTTCGCGCGGAAGGCTTTGGATGGCCGCCTATCGGCCTAAAGCTTTCCGTCATCCTCGGCCTTGAGCCGAGGATGACGTGGAGTATGAGGAGCGGTCCTTCCTCAATCCGAGACCCGTCTGCAAACGGGCCTCGGAAAATCAGGGAAACGTCACGGCAACATCAATGCACGTCGCCGGCGGCCTCCGCCTTCTTTCGACGCCGCGCATTGCGGGCCAGCATATTGAGCAGTTCCACCAGCGCCGAAAACGCCATGGCGGCATAAACGTAGCCCTTGGGAACGTGGAAGCCCATGCCTTCGGCAATCAGTGTCGTGCCGATCATCATCAGGAAGGCGAGCGCCAGCATGACGATGGTGGGGTTGCGCTCGATGAAGTTGGCAAGCGGCGTTGCGGCCAAAAGCATGACGGTGACGGCGACGATGACAGCGACGATCATGATCGGCAGATGCGGCGTCATGCCAACGGCGGTGATGATGCTGTCCACCGAGAAGACGAGGTCGAGCAGCAGGATCTGGCCGATGGCGGCGCCGAAATTCATGCCTACAGGGCCGCCGACCATGTCTTCCTTGTGGTCTTCCGGGTCGACATTGTGGTGGATTTCCTTGGTGGCCTTCCACATCAGGAAAAGACCGCCGGCGATGAGGATCATGTCCTTCCATGAGAAGGCGTGGCCGAAGAGCTCGAAGACCGGGGTGGTCAGCTGCACGATCCACGCGACGGTGCCGAGCAGGCCAAGCCGCATGACGAGCGCAAGGCCGATGCCGATCTTGCGGGCTTTTTCGCGCTGTTCAGGCGGCAGCTTGTTGGTGAGGATCGAGATGAAGATCAGGTTGTCGATACCAAGCACGACCTCCATGACGATCAGGGTGACGAGCGCCACCCAGGCGGCGGGGTCGGACAGAAGAGGGAGAACGGACTCCATCAGGGAATTTTTCCTTTCAGCAACAAGGCCACCCGAAACATTCGGTGGGTGGAATTTATAGCGCAATACGCGAGAAACAAGGAGACCGCCCCTGTGATGGGCAAGATTTCATCGAAATTTCGCGCAAACCGCGCATCGGGCACTGTCCCGTTGCCGGTCCGGTCGCCCGTTGCTGAATGATTTCAGGCCTTGTCAGTTCCGTAGGCAGCCATGAACACATTGACGGCGCTGCCGATTATCCGGTCCAGTTCCTCTTCGGGAACCGGGCCTTCGAGTTCCCCGAACAGGCGCAGCTTGAAGAAGGTGCCTGTGGAAAGCTCGATATATTGCCGGGCGGCCAACTCGGGGTCATCCACCTTCAGATGGCCGATCTTGACCTGATGTTCGATGAAATCCAGCAGCACCGTGCGCACATTGTTCGGCGCGGAGAGGAAAAAACGCTGCGCCAGCTTCGGCATGCGATCGATGACGCCGATCACCGAGCGCATGGCGGGGATCATGTCGGAACAGATCATCTTGTTGGCAAAAGCCTTGCCGAACTGTTCCAGCCCCTCGCGTACCTCCTCGGTGCCCTCAAGAATATGGCGCATGGAGGTGGCGAATTCGTTGCGGTGATGGTCGACGAGCGCAACGAACAAATCTTCCTTGTTGGAGAAGTAGACATAGATCGTGCCCTTGGAAACGCCCGCTTCCCGGGTGATGTCGTTCATGCTGGCGGCGTCGAAGCCCTTGCGCTTGAACACGCGCCAGGCGCCGGCCAGAATCTGGTCGCGTTTGGCCGGGTCTTCGCCCGCCGCAAAACGCCCGGCGGTATTGCCCGGACAACCCGTTTCCGTTTCCGTCTCCATATCCCTGTCTTCACCTGCCATCACTGCCGCCTCTTAGCATCGTAATGACGTAAAAAAATTAACCGAACGTCGAACCAATCGGTTCGATAACACTTGATATGTGTCAGGAAAGAGATTATGTCAATCGAACCGAACGGTTCAGTTCGAAAAACTTTCTTCAATTTATCACGGTACATTCTCATGTCGGCCCAGAAGAATAGCGCGGTTCGCGCCGTCAACGATGCGGAAGAGGCGGATATCTCTGCCAAGGCCGAGACCTCTCCCGCAAAGCCGGCCGAGGCCGCGCCGCAGCAGCCGGCCCAGACCGTTGCAGCGCCGAAGGCCAAGAAGCGTTCGCCGCTTCTGCCGGTCTTCGCCCTTGCCATTCTCGCCGGCGCCGGCTGGTATGGTTACAACTGGTGGGTCGACGGCCGCTTCATGGTGTCGACGGATGACGCCTATATCGAAGGTGATATCGCCGTCATAGCGCCGAAGGTTGCCGGTTACGTCGCCAAGGTGAACGTGGTCGAGAACCAGGAAGTCAAGGCGGGTGACCCGCTGGTGACGCTTGATGATGGCGATTATCGCATCGCTCTGGAACAGGCCGAAGCCCAGATCCGCACCGAGGAACTGTCGCTGAAGCGTATCGACGCGCAGATCATCGGCGGCGAAGCCGCGCAGGAACAGGCCGTTGCCCAGAAGGGTGCGCTGGATGCCGCCCTTCGCGGCGCGGAAATCACCCAGAAGCGCGCCAGCGAGCTGCAGGCGAAGGATGTCGGCACGGTTGCCGCTTCCGACAGCGCCCAGGTCGCGCTCGATCAGGCCAGGGCGAATGTCGTGGCGGGCGAGGCGGCGATTGCGTCGGCCAAGGCCAATGTCGAGCTTCTGCGCGCCCAGCGCGAGGAAGCCGAAAGCACCATCCGTTCGCTGCAGCTTTCCAAGGACAAGGCTGCCCGCGATCTGGCCTTCACGGTTCTGAAGGCGCCTTATGACGGCGTCATCGGCAATCTCGGTGTGCAGAACGGTGATCTGGTGTCGGTCGGCAAGCGTCTGGCTTCGCTGGTGCCGATGAACGAGCTTTATATCGACGCCAATTTCAAGGAAACGCAGCTTGCCCGCGTCGTGCCCGGTTCGAAGGTGCGCGTGCATGTCGACGCCTTTGACGACGCGACGATCGAAGGCACAGTGCAGTCGATCTCGCCCGGTTCGGGCTCGGTCTTCTCCATGCTGCCGCCGGAAAATGCGACGGGTAATTTCACCAAGGTCATCCAGCGCGTGCCTGTTCGTATCGTCTTCTCCAAGGAAGACCTTGAAAAGCACAATCTCCGCGCCGGCCTCAGCGTCGTTGTCGATGTCGATACCCGCACGGCGCCGGAAACCACCAGAACGGCGCAAGTCAACCCGGAAGCCAAGTAAGGCGCGTCTTTGACGCACCGTTGAGGGCAAGATCATGGCGGCTACGGTTGTCGGTACGGGCGGGGCGTCCATCCCCGCCGATCCCCCGATGGACAGGCGCAGGCTCATCGCGTTCTTCGCGATGGTCTTCGGCATGTTCATGTCCATTCTCGACATTCAGATCGTTTCCGCCTCGCTGGCGGAAATCCAGGCCGGCCTCGGCGCCGGCTCGGACGAGATCGCCTGGGTGCAGACCTCCTATCTGATCGCCGAAGTGATCATGATCCCGCTTTCGGGCACGCTGGCGCGCATTCTCTCCACGCGCGTGCTCTTCGCCACCTGCGCGGCGGGCTTCACCATATCGAGCGCGCTCTGCGCCACCGCCACCAATATCGACCAGATGATCGTCTATCGCGCGATCCAGGGCTTTATCGGCGGCGGCATGATCCCGTCCGTCTTTGCTGCCGCCTTCACGATCTTCCCGCCATCGAAACGCTCGGTCGTCTCGCCGATCATCGGTCTGGTCGCGACGCTTGCACCCACAATCGGTCCGACGGTCGGCGGTTATCTTTCCAATGCCTTTTCCTGGCACTGGCTGTTCCTCGTCAACATCATTCCCGGCATCATCGTCACCATCCTGACCTGGAGCCTCATTGATTTCGACAAGCCGGAGCACTCGCTCTGGAAGAAGTTCGACTGGTGGGGGCTGATCTCCATGGCGGTCTTCCTCGGCTCGCTGGAATATGTGCTGGAAGAGGGCAACAACAAGGACTGGTTCAACGACGAGCATATCGTTTTGGGCTCCGTCGCCATGGTCATCGGCGCGGTGGTCTTCTTCTGGCGTGCCTTCAAGGTGGAATTCCCGGTGGTTGACATCCGCGCCTTTGCGGACCGAAACTTCTCCATCGGCTCGCTTTTCTCCTTCGTCATGGGCATCGGGCTTTACGGCCTGACCTATCTCTACCCGCTCTATCTTGGCCGGGTGAGGGGTTACGATGCGCTGATGATCGGCGAGACCATGTTCGTCTCAGGTCTTGCGATGTTCTTCACCGCGCCGATTGCCGGCAAGGTTTCGACCAAGCTCGATCCGCGGGCGATGATGGCGATCGGCTTCATCAGCTTCGGCTGCGGCACATGGATCATGACGCATGTGACGACAGACTGGGACTTTTACGAGCTGCTGATCCCACAGATCCTGCGCGGTTTCGGCCTGATGATGTGCATGGTGCCGATCAACAACATCGCGCTCGGCACCTTGCCGCCGGCCCGTATCCGCAACGCGTCCGGCCTGTTCAACCTCACCCGTAACCTCGGCGGCGCCGTCGGTCTTGCCGTCATCAACACCATGCTGTCGCAGCGCACCGACGACCATTATGTGCGGCTGGCCGAACATATCAGCTACTCCAACCCGCAGGCGCTGGAATGGCTGAACAATGTCGGCGCCAACTATGATTCCTACGGGCTGGACGGCGCTTCCGTCGCCGTCAAGAAAATGGTCGGCATGGTCTCGCAGCAGGCCTGGATTTTGGCCTTCGCGGATGTGTTCTTCGCACTGACGATTTTGTTCTCCAGCCTGATCTTCATGACCGTGCTGATCCAGAAACCCAAGGCAGCGCCGCCGCCAGACGCGGCGCACTGATAACAATCCCCTCCCATCCACCGCAGAGCTGGGGCCGTCGGAAATGACGGCCCCTTTTTTATATCCTACCGAAAATCCCGATTCCTCCTGTTGATCGCAGCGGGCAAGCCATGTATATCAATTCTTGAGGTACGTACCTCAAATACGCTTGAGAGGGAGCGAAAACGGGGCCGGGAGGACGGCTGACCCGGATTTCGGCCGCTTGGGCGGGGGCAGTTCAGAGGGGGAGATCATGATGGCCTTGGAACTCAATCCAGACTTTGCGATCACGGATGAGCAGTCGCTTCGCGGGCTGTTCGAGCCGACACATGCCCTGGCGGTACAGAAGTGTCAGGACAGGCTCGGCGAACATGCGCAGGAATTCATAAGGCGTTCGCCGTTTCTCTGCATCGGCACCCAGAATCTCGAAGGAAAGGCCGATGTCAGCCCCCGCGGCGATCCGGCGGGCTTTGTAAAGGTTCTCGACGCCCGCACCCTGGCGATCCCGGACCGGCCGGGCAATAATCGCCTCGATACCCTCAGCAATATCATCGCCAATCCTGTTATCGGGCTGTTGTTCATCGTGCCCGGTTTCGACGACACCCTGCGGGTGAACGGGCGCGCGACACTGAGCAATGATCCCGAGATCCTGAAGCTCATGAGCATTGCGGATCGCACCCCAAAACTTGCCATCGTCGTAGAGGTGGACGAGGTTTTCATGCATTGCGCCAAGGCGTTCAGGCGCTCCCACCTGTGGGATCCCGCACATTTCCAGGTCCGGTCGGAAATGCCCTCGCTTATCAAGATCATTCTTGATGAGACGACAGGTGCGCCGACGAACGGGGATGAGATGCAGAAGATGGACGAGCAGCTGGAGCAGGACTACCGGCGGACCCTTTATTAGCCGCAGCGCATGCCGCTCTTGATATTCCGCAGCCATTTGATGAATTGTGAGGTACGTACATCATTTTTCGATTTACGACGGCTGCAAAGCTGGATATGCAAGGGGGAGGGAGGAGCCATGAAGCCTACAGTTCACGATATCGCCGAGCGCGCGGGCGTCAGTCTCGCCACCATCGACCGGGTGCTGAACATGCGCCCCGGCGTGCATGCGGCAACGCGGGCACGGGTGGAAGCGGCCATTGCCGAGCTGGGTTATGTGCGCGATATCGCGGCCGCCAATCTGGCCAAGGGCCGCAATTACTCGATGATCTTCATCCTGCCCGGCAATGACAATTCCTTCATGGCGACCCTGCGCGCCGAGGTGCGGGCTGCCGCCAGCCGTTCCCATCTGGAGCGCACGGCCATCCGTGTCATCGAGGTGCCGCCGTTTAATGCCGGGGCACTGACGGAAGCTCTGGAAGTTGCGCGCCGGGAAAAACCCTCGGGCGTCGCCTTCGTCGCCACCGATTCCGAGGATGTGGCTGAGGCCGCCGACCGGCTGGCGGAAGACGGCATCGCCACGGTGACACTGGTCTCCGATCTCTCCGGTTCGCGGCGCGATCATTATGCCGGTGTGGACAACGTCGCGGCCGGGCGCACGGCGGCCAGCCTGATGGGGCGTTTCCTCTCCGGACGCGGCGGCGATGTCGCTGTTGTTGCCGGCTCCATGCTGGTGCGCGACCACCGCGAGCGTCTGGAAGGATTTCGCGCCGTGATCGAATCCGAATTTCCCCAGCTGCGGCTGTTGCCGGTGCTGGAGGGCAGGGACGATCCGCTGACCGTCGAGACGCTGGTGCGCGAGGCGCTCGGCAACGCCTCACTGTCAGGCATCTATAGCCTCGGTGCGGGTAATCGCGGCCTCATCCGGGCGCTTGGGGCCGCAGATGGCGAAAGAGCGCTTTCGGTCATCGCCCATGAACTGACGGAAAACACCGCCAATGCGCTGCGGGAAGGGCTGCTGGATGCCGTGCTCAACCAGGATGCCGGCCACGAGGTGCGCAGCGCCATCCGCGTGTTGAAGGCGCGTGCCGATGGCCTGCCCGTCATCGCCGCGCAGGAACGGATCCGTATCGACATATTCCTCAGGGACAATCTGCCCTGACGAGAGCATTTCCAGGAAAAGTGGCCGCCGGTTTTCCGTCCGGAAATGCGGCGACTTTTAAAAAACGCTGAAAGCGGCGCATGGCGCGCCGGAATGGAGAAATACATGTATCTCGGTCTCGATCTTGGCACTTCAGGCGTCAAAGCCCTGCTGATGGACGGCGATCAGAAAATCATCGGCTCGGCCAACGGCTCGCTGGACGTTTCGCGCCCGCATCACGGCTGGTCCGAACAGGACCCGGCGGACTGGATTGCCGCGACCAGAACAGCCGTTGCCGGCCTGAAGCAGAAGTTTGCGAAAGAGCTTGGCGCCGTCAAGGGCATAGGCCTTTCCGGCCAGATGCATGGCGCAACGCTTGTTGATGCTGATGGCAAGGTGCTGCGCCCCTGCATCCTGTGGAACGACACGCGTTCTCACGCCGAGGCCGCCGCGCTGGATGCCGATCCGCGTTTCCGCAAGATCACCGGCAACATCGTTTTCCCCGGCTTCACCGCGCCGAAGCTTGCCTGGGTGGCGAAGAACGAACCCGATATCTTCGCGAAAGTGGCCAAGGTATTGCTGCCGAAGGATTATCTGCGTCTGTGGCTGACCGGCGAATACATCTCGGAAATGTCTGACTCCGCCGGCACCTCCTGGCTCGATACCGGCGCGCGCAAGTGGTCTTCCGAACTGCTCGCCGCCACCGGGCTGGATGAAAAGCACATGCCTTCGCTGGTGGAGGGCACGGATGAGGCGGGTGTGCTGCGCGCCGAACTTGCTTCCGAATGGGGCATTTCCGGCCGTGCCGTCGTTGCCGGCGGGGCGGGTGACAATGCGGCTTCCGCCTGCGGCATGGGCACGGTGAAGGAAGGCCATGCCTTCGTGTCGCTCGGCACGTCAGGTGTGCTTTTCGCCGCCAATGCGTCCTATCTGCCGAAGCCTGAAAGCGCCGTGCATGCCTTCTGCCACGCGCTGCCCAACACCTGGCACCAGATGGGCGTCATCCTTTCCGCGACGGATGCGCTGAACTGGTATTCGCGCCTCACCGGGCAATCCGCCGCCGATCTGACCGGTGAGCTGGGCGAGGCGCTTCTTGCGCCGACCGGCGTTACCTTTGCGCCCTACCTTTCCGGCGAGCGCACACCGCATAACGACGCCGCCATCCGCGGTTCCTTCATCGGCCTTTCGCATGAAAGTGACCGCAAGGCGCTGACGCAGGCCGTGCTGGAAGGCGTTACCTTCGCGATCAGGGACAATCTCGAAGCGCTGAAATCGGCCGGCACCTCGATTTCCCGCGTCACCGCCATCGGCGGCGGCTCGCGCTCGGCCTATTGGCTGGCCTCGATCGCCACGTCGCTCGGTGTGCCCGTGGATATTCCGGCCGAGGGCGATTTCGGCGCGGCCTTCGGCGCCGCCCGCCTCGGCCTCATCGCCGCGACGGGGACCGATCCGGTGGCGGTCTGCTCGCAGCCGGAGACGGCGCGGACGATCGAGCCGGTGGCTGATCTGGCCGGTGCCTATGAGGAGGCTTACCGGCGCTATCACGCGCTTTATCCGGCTATTCGGCCGCTTTCGCATTGAGACGCACCCTCCAACACATCCCGAACAACACCCAAACCCACCCCAAGAGGAGGATCACCATGACCACAGGTTTTTTCGGCGATATCGCCAAGATCAAATATGAAGGCCCCGACAGCACCAACCCGCTGGCCTTCCGCCATTACAACCCGGACGAAGTCGTCGCCGGCAAGCGCATGGAAGATCACCTGCGTTTTGCGGTCGCCTATTGGCACACCTTCACCTGGCCGGGCGGTGACCCCTTCGGCGGCCAGACCTTTGAGCGTCCGTGGTTCGAAGACACCATGCAGGCGGCAAAACTGAAGGCAGATGTGGCTTTCGAATTCTTCTCGCTGCTCGGTTCGCCGTTTTACTGCTTCCACGACGCCGATGTGCGCCCGGAAGGCAAGAACTTTGCCGAAAACACCAAGAACCTCAACGAGATCGTCGACTATTTCGCGCAGAAGCAGGCCGATACCGGCGTGAAGCTTCTGTGGGGCACGGCCAACCTCTTCTCCAACCGCCGTTTCATGTCCGGCGCCGCCACCAATCCCGATCCGGATGTCTTCGCCTTCTCCGCCGCAACCGTGAAGACCTGCATGGACGCCACCAAGAAGCTTGGCGGCGCGAACTACGTTCTGTGGGGCGGCCGCGAAGGTTACGAGACCCTGCTCAACACCGATCTTTCCCGCGAGCTGGACCAGCTCGGCCGCTTCCTCAATCTGGTGGTGGAGTACAAATACAAGATCGGCTTTGAAGGCACGATCCTGATCGAGCCGAAGCCGCAGGAGCCGACCAAGCACCAGTACGACTACGACGTCGCCACCGTTTATGCCTTCCTGCAGAAGAACGGTCTGGAAAAGGAAGTGAAGGTCAATATCGAGCAGGGCCACGCCATCCTCGCCGGCCACTCCTTCGAGCACGAACTGGCCATGGCCAATGCCTTCGGCATTTTCGGCTCCATCGACATGAACCGCAACGATTACCAGTCCGGCTGGGATACCGACCAGTTCCCGAACAACGTGCCGGAAATGGCGCTTGCCTATTACCATGTTCTGGCCGGCGGCGGCTTCAAGAATGGCGGCACCAACTTCGATTCCAAGCTGCGCCGTCAGTCGCTCGATCCGCAGGATCTGCTGATCGGCCATATCGGCGGCATGGATTGCTGCGCCCGTGGCCTGAAGGCGGCGGCGAAGATGATCGAGGACGGTGCGCTGTCGAAGCCGCTTTCCGAGCGTTACGCCAAGTGGGATTCGGCTGAAGCCCAGAAGATGCTGCGCGGCGAGCTGAAGCTCGACGAGATTGCGGCACTGGTGGAGCGCGAGGATATCAATCCGCAGCCGAAGTCCGGACGTCAGGAATATCTCGAAAACGTGGTCAATCGTTACGTTTGATGCGGGCAATAGGGGGCAACGGCAGCGTTGCCCCCTCATCGCCTCGCTGCGCTCCGGCACTTCTCCCCGGCGGGGAGAAGAACAAGCGGGCTACTTCTTGCCCAAAGTAATGTTTGCGGAAAACAATACAGCGGGCTCGGCACATTTCTTCTCCCCGCCGGGGAGAAGGTGGCCCGAAGGGTCGGATGAGGGGGCCTGCTCTCCATTGTGCTCCAAACGATGCGCATAATTTGCATCCACCCCTCCTTCGTTTTCAGTCACTTCCGAAAAAATCCTTCCCCTCCCATCCCCATCACCCCCTTTGGCCGCATCATTCCTCCCGCAACCGGAACGGAAGGGCGATACGCGCGGCGCCTTTTGCGAACCGGCTGCCGGCATCGACAAGCATGGTTCTGGCAGACCGTGTTTCGGAGAGGCGTCCCGTACGGCCAGAGGCGGGAAGGGCCGATCGGATAGATGCCGTGAAAAGGCTGTAAGCGAGAGGCCGTGATTATGGTCTCTATGATGCGGCCCGGTGAATGCAAATACCTCCACCACTTCCCATTCCACCCGCATTCGCCGGGCCTGCCTCTTGCGCCGCCGGCTAACCGCTGCGGCGGTATTAGCGCATGCAAAGCGCTTTGGACTTGTTAACTGCGCAGCCTGAAACGTTGTAGATTCTTTGCGGCCCGGCTGTACCTCGCAGGCGGCATGGTCTAAACCGCTGCTGATCTTTTCACACCCGATGGACGACAAGGGCCTCTCCGATGACCGATCCAAAAACGCTAGCAGCCCGATTCCCCGGCGACTTCCTGTTCGGCGTCGCGACTGCCTCGTTCCAGATCGAAGGCTCCACCAGGGCGGATGGCCGCAAGCCCTCCATCTGGGATGCCTTCTGCAACATGCCGGGCCATGTCTTTGGGCGTCACAATGGTGATGTCGCCTGCGATCATTACAATCGCTGGGAACAGGATCTCGATCTCATCAAGGACATGGGTGTCGAGGCCTATCGTTTCTCCATCGCCTGGCCGCGCATCATTCCCGATGGTTTCGGTCCGATCAACGAGAAGGGGCTGGATTTTTACGACCGCCTCGTTGATGGCTGCAAGGCGCGCGGCATCAAGACCTATGCGACGCTTTATCATTGGGACCTGCCGCTGACGCTGATGGGCGACGGTGGCTGGGCCTCGCGTTCCACTGCGCACGCCTTCCAGCGTTACGCCAAGACCGTCATGGCCCGCCTCGGCGACCGGCTGGATGCGGTGGCGACCTTCAACGAACCCTGGTGCGCTGTGTGGCTCAGCCATCTCTACGGTATCCATGCGCCGGGCGAACGCAACATGGAGGCGGCCCTTGCCGCCATGCACCACATCAACCTCGCCCACGGTCTCGGTGTGGAGGCATCCCGCCATGTCGCGCCGAAGGTGCCGGTGGGGCTGGTGCTCAACGCCCATTCCGTCATCCCGGCTTCCGATAGCGACGCCGATCTCAAGGCGGCCGAACGGGCCTTCCAGTTCCACAACGGCGCGTTTTTCGACCCTGTCTTCAAGGGCGAATATCCGGCCGAGATGATGGAAGCGCTTGGTGACCGCATGCCTGTCGTGGAGGCGGAAGACCTCGCCATCATCAGCCAGAAGCTCGACTGGTGGGGCCTGAACTATTACACGCCGATGCGTGTCGCCAACGATGCGACGCCGGGCGCGGAATTCCCCGCCACTACAGCGGCCCCCGCCATAAGCGATGTGAAGACCGATATCGGCTGGGAGGTCTACGCGCCGGCGCTCAAGTCGCTGGTGGAGACGCTCTACAAGCGTTACGACCTGCCGGAATGCTACATCACCGAAAACGGCGCCTGCTACAATATGGGCGTTGAAAACGGCGAGGTGAATGACCAGCCGCGTCTCGATTATTACGCCCAACACCTCGGTGTCGTCGCCGATCTCATCCGCGACGGTTACCCGATGCGCGGTTATTTCGCCTGGAGCCTGATGGATAATTTCGAATGGGCCGAGGGCTATCGCATGCGTTTCGGCCTTGTGCATGTGGATTACGACACGCAGGTGCGCACGCTGAAGAACAGCGGCAAGTGGTACAGCGCACTGGCCTCGGGTTTTCCGAAGGGGAACCATGGCGTGACGAAGGGGTGAGGCTTCCCCCCATCCCTGTGCTCGTCACAGGGATCCAGCCAGCCCAAGTCCTTGGACTGAGAGGAGTCTTTTCGCCACGCAGACGCGTGTCGGCTGGATTCCTGTGACGAGCACAGGAATGAGGGTTGGGGGCGGGCGTGCATGAACTTTACGCGCCGTATCCGGTAGCAGGCGATGCGTCACCGCTCTCTGCAATAAAGTTCTGCTCCCTTATTATCAGTTTTCCCAACTTTTTTACCGGTTACCGCGCGGTGCCTGCTTGCACGCGCCGTCCCGTCTCCTATGTCAGGCGGGCTACGACGGCGTAGCGTCCGTTCTGCCGGTCAAGGGGCAGGGCGGGATGGTCCTCCCAGGGAAAACGAACATGCTTATCGAAAAACTCAACTGGCGTTATGCCACAAAGAAAATGGATCCTTCCAAGGCCGTGTCTGAAGACAAGGTTGAACGGATCGTGGAAGCGGCGCGGCTTGCGCCCACCTCCAGTGGTCTGCAGCCCTTCGAAGTGATCGTTGTTACCGATCCTGAAGTGCGCGCAAAGATCCGCGAGATCGCCTGGAACCAGGCGCAGGTGACCGATGGTTCGCATCTGCTGGTCTTTGCAGCATGGGACAATTACACCGAAGAGCGGATCAACCACATGTTCGATCTGGTCAATGAAGAACGCGGCATCAAGAATGAAGGCTGGGAAGCCTATCGCCAGATGCTGCTCTCCACCTATCCGCAGCGCGAGCAGCAGGTGAATTTCGAACACGCCGCCCGTCAGGCCTATATCGGCTTCGGCATGGCCGTGGCGCAGGCCGCTTTCGAGGGCGTCGATTCCACCCCCATGGAAGGTTTCGATCCCGCGAAGCTCGATGAAATCCTCGGCCTGCGTGAAAAGGGTCTGCGCTCCGTCACCATTCTGCCGCTCGGCTACCGTGAACCGGAAGGCGACTGGCTGGTGAACCTGAAAAAGGTCCGCCGCCCGATCGAGGAATTCACCAGCCGCGTGTGATTTTCATATCGTCGTGAAATCTTGACTGCCGCAGGGCCGCACACGCGGCTTTGCGGTAGATTTTTTCTCTCTTTTCAGATAATTGAAAAAACATCCCTGTTAAAAGGTGGCGTGTGCAGGCAAGTATGCGCCATCGAATTGCCGATCCCCGGCATTTCTGAGTGAAAGCCTGACGAAATGACCCGGAAAATCAGCTGTAATCGAATGTGCCAAAAGGCTGCATGAAGAGAGCGGTTCAGCACCGCAACAGGATTTTTTGAGACCCGATCCGTCACGCATTCCCAGAGTTCACAATGAGTTTTCCATCCAGTGCGGCATCGCCCGCGCGTTCAGAACAGGCGGTCCCGGAAGGGGCGGCAAAGGAGCCGATGGTCACGTTTGAAGGCGTGACCAAGACCTTTGGCGGCGCCGACGGTAAGCCCGGCTTCGCAGCCCTTGCCGGTATCGATTACATCGTGCCGAAAGGCTCCATCACCGGCATCATCGGCCGCTCGGGTGCGGGCAAGTCCACGCTGATCCGTCTCGCCAACGGCCTTGAGAAGCCCTCGACCGGCCGTGTGGTCGTTGATGGCGTCGATGTCGCGGCGCTCGATGAAAAGAGCCTGCGCACGCTGCGCCGTTCCGTCGGCATGATCTTCCAGCACTTCAACCTTTTGTCGTCGCGTACCGCTTTCGACAATGTGGCGCTGCCGCTCGAAATCGCCGGCATGGGCAAAAGGGAGATCGAAACCCGCGTTGCGCCGCTGCTCGATCTCGTCGGGCTTTCGGACAAGGCCAATCGTTATCCGGCGGAACTCTCCGGCGGCCAGAAGCAGCGTGTCGGCATTGCCCGTGCGCTCGCCACCCAGCCGAAGCTGCTCCTTTCCGACGAGGCGACATCGGCGCTTGATCCGGAAACGACCCAGTCCATTCTTGAACTTCTGAAGCGCATCAATGCCGAACTGGGCCTGACCGTGCTGCTCATCACCCATGAGATGGAGGTGGTGAAGACCATCGCCTCGCAGGTGGCTGTCATCGACAGGGGCCTGATCGTCGAGGAAGGCACGACCTTCGATATCTTCACCGCGCCTAAACACGAGACGACCCGCAGCCTGCTGTCGTCCTCGGTCGGCGTGAAGCTGCCGCACTGGGTCACTTCGGGTCTCAAGCCGCAGGCAGCGGAAGGTGATCGCGTTCTGGTGCGCCTGGTGTTCTTCGGCGAAACGGCGTTCCAGCCATTGACGGCGCGCCTCGTCGCCGAAATCGGTCCTGATGTGAATATTCTCGCCGGCACCATCGAGGAGATTTCCGGCCAGCCCTTTGGCTCGCTCGTCGTTTCCTATCCGGCCTCGGCTGACGTCACCGCCCGCGCCAGCCGCTTTTATGCTGAGACCGGTCTTCACACGGAGGTGCTCGGTTATGTCGCCTGATATGCTGTTCAACCTTCTCTTCAAGGGCCTGTGGCAGACGCTGCACATGGTCGCGGTCGCCGGCATCGTCGGCTCGCTGATCGGCGTACCCATGGGTGTTTTCCTCGCCACCAGCGGCAAGGGTGAACTGTTTCCCGCGCCAATGACCAACCGCATCCTCGGCCTTATCGTGAATGCGGCGCGCTCCACGCCCTTCATCATTCTTGTCGTGGCGATCATTCCCTTCACCCGCCTCGTGGCCGGCACGTCGATCGGCACCAGCGCCGCCATCGTGCCGCTGACGGTCGCAACCGTGCCCTTCATCGCAAGGCTGGTGGAAGCGGCGATCCGCGAGGTGGACAAGGGTCTGATCGAGGCTGCCCGCGCCATGGGCGCCACCCCGCTGCAGATCGTCACAAAGGTGCTTCTGGCGGAGGCCAAGCCCGGCATCACGCTGGCGCTCACGCTCACGCTGGTCAGCCTCATCGGCTATTCGGCCATGGTCGGCGCAGTCGGCGGCGGCGGGCTGGGCGACCTCGGCATCCGCTATGGTTACCAGCGCTTCATGCCCGACGTGATGCTGGCCGTGGTTCTGGTGCTGATCGTGCTGGTGCAGCTGGTGCAGAGCGCCGGCGACAGGCTGGCGCGCAGCTTCGACAAGCGGACCCGCAAGAATTAACTGCGTTCATAATAACAACCCAAGGAGACACCCATGAAGAAACTCATCCTCGCGGCTTCGCTCGCCGCTCTCTTCACCGCCGGTCAGGCGCTGGCCGAGACCATCAAGATCGGCGTAACCCCCGCCGAGCACGCGCAGATCATGGAGCAGGTGAAGAAGATCGCGGCCGCCAAGGGCCTCGATATCGATATCATCGAATTCTCCGACTATGTCGTGCCGAACCAGGCGCTGGCCGATGGCGAGCTGCAGGCCAACTCCTTCCAGCACCAGCCTTACCTCGACAACCAGATCGCTGACCGCAAGTTCGATCTCGTCAGCGTTGGCACCACCATCACCACCCCGATGGGCGTTTATTCGAAGAAGGTGAAGAGCCTTGACGAGCTGAAGGACGGCGCAACCGTCGGCATTCCGAACGACCCGACCAATGGCGGCCGCGCACTGCTGGTTCTCGCTTCCAAGGGCGTCCTCAAGGTCAAGGAAGAAGCCGGCCTGAAGGTAACGCCTGCCGACATCACCGAAAACCCGAAGAACATCCAGATCGTCGAACTTGACGCCGCCCAGCTGCCGCGCTCGCTTGATGACACCGACGCTTCGGTCATCAACACCAACTATGCGACGGCAGCCGGCCTGAACCCGAAGAAGGACGCCATCGCCATCGAAAGCGAAAAGTCCCCTTACGCGAATGTCATCGCCGTTCGGGCGCAGGACAAGGACAAGCCCTGGGTGAAGACGCTGGTGGAATCCTACCAGAGCCCGGAAGTGAAGGCCTTCATTCTGGAAAAGTACAACGGCACGGTCATCCCGTCCTGGTAAGCCGCTCCGGCACTGTAAAAAATGACAACCTCTCCCGTTCGCGGGGGAGGTTTTTTGTTTCCGGGCGGGCGCAAATCCGTGTTCCATGAAAAGCCCGGGGCATTTCATGGAAGAATTTTTCAGAGTCGCTGCCGGACTGTCGTTTTATACCCGTGTTTTTTTGGGGCGGAGCCACGATGCGGTTTAACGGCTTCTGAATGTTTCCTTCGGAAGATGATGCTTTCGAAGGGGATTTTATGCGGATTGCGCCGCGCAACATTGGGGACTATTTGCCGGTCGGGCGCAGAACCGCCGTGGGCGTTGTATTGTCCACCTTCGCGCTGGTGCTTCTCATCGTCACCGCGCTGGTCCTGTCCGCCCTCAGCCAGGTGCGTGAAAAGGCGAATTCGCTCGATAATGCCCGTTCGCGCGAGACGACGGCGGGTGCTCTCGTCACCTTTCGCGAACAGCTCGGCGCAACGCTGAATGATTACGCCGCCTGGGATGATGCCGCCGAATATGTCTATGCCCCTGATCGTTTTGACTGGGTGGCGAGCAATTACGGCGAGATGACGGTCAATAACGATCTTTTCGATACTGCCGTGATCATCGACGAGGACGACAGGGTCCGCATGGCCTATCAGAACGGCAAGCCGGCGACATGGAGGCCAAACGCCTATTTCGCCGAAGGCCTTAAGGAAATGATCGATCGCGTGCGTTCCATGCGTCCCGGTATCACCTCGCAGGTCACGGGTTTCGTCAAAACCGGCGATGGCATCGCTGCAGCCGGCGTCGCGCTCGTGCGGCTGAAATCCGGGGCGCTGCCGCCGGTTGATGCGGAGCGGCGCTATCTGGTTTTTGCCCGTCACCTTAAGCAGGCGACGGTGGACAAGCTTGCCCGCAACTACGTCATCGAGGGGCTGGAACTGCAATATGGCGACGGACCTGCCGCCAACCATGTGGATATCGTCAATCCCTTAGGCGAGGTGCTGGCGCGGCTCGTCTGGCGCTCGCACCTGCCGGGGGATGTCAGCTTTCATGAGGCGCGGCCGGTAGTCTTCACCGCGCTTGGCATTGCCGGCACGTTTTTCCTCGTGCTGCTCATCATCGGTTCGGCCACGCTGGACCGGCTGAAAGCGGATGAGGCGGCAGCGCGGGAGGAGGCGCTGCGCGACCGGTTGAGCGGGCTCAGCAACCGCGCGGGTCTCTTTGCGAAATTGAACCGCATGGTCGACAACGGCCGCCACGACAAGACGGATATCAAGCTTCTCTATCTCGATCTCGACGGCTTCAAGGAAATCAACGATTCCTACGGCCATGCCGCCGGCGACCGGCTGATCAAGGGCGTGGCCGCGGCGCTCAGGGTGCTGGTGCCGGAAGGCGCTGTCCTGGCGCGGCTTGGCGGCGACGAATTCGCCATTGCCATCCAGGGCAACGACGTCTGGTCTGAAGGCCGAAAACTGTGTCTGGCGCTTCTCGAACTCTTTACCGAGCCTTTCAGCATCGGTGAAAGGGTGGCGAGCATCGGCTGCAGCATCGGCACCTCGGTTTCCCGCGCCGGCGATATCAATGGCGAGGAATTGCTGCGGCGTGCCGATATGGCCATGTATCAGGCCAAGGAAAACGGACGCGGGCGTTACGTTTCCTATGAACTGAAGATGGATGCGCTGCGCGAGGAAAAGCTGCAGCTTGAAGCCGATCTTCGTTCCGCCATCCTGAACGACGAGATACAGGTGGTTTATCAGCCGGTCGTCAGCGCCGCCACGCGCTGCATTACCGGGGTGGAGGCGCTGGCCCGCTGGCAGAGGCCGGGATATGGTTTCGTGCCGCCGGATATCTTCATTGCCGCTGCCGAAACCAGCGGGCTGATCGACCGGCTCGGCCTTCTCGTTCTGCACAAGGCCTGCGAGACGGCGCAGCAATGGCCGTCCATCAAGCTCTCGGTGAATATCTCTCCCGTGCAGTTCCGCAATCCGGCCTTCTCCGGCCATATCGCGGATATTCTTGACGCGACGCAGACACCGCCCGAAAGGCTGCGGCTGGAAATGACGGAAGGTTATTTCATCCAGCATCCGGAGCGGGCGAGTGCGGCGATCGACAAGCTGAAACAGCTCGGCCTGCATATTGCGCTCGACGATTTTGGCGCCGGCTTCGCCAGTGTCGGATATCTGCGCCGCTTCGGTTTCGACCGGATGAAGATCGACCGCTCGTTGATCATGGCGCTCGATAAGGGCGGCCGGTCGCTGGAAATGCTGCAGGCCACCGTGGCGCTGGCGAAGTCGCTCGATATTCCGGTCACGGCCGAAGGCGTGGAAACGGAAGAGCAGGCTGCCATCCTGCATCTGTGCGGCTGTGATGAATTGCAGGGTTACCTGTTCTCGAGGCCGGTCGCAGCCGAGGAGATTACCGACATGCTGGATGGGCAGGATGCACCGTTATTTGCTCTGAGAGCGGGGGCGTGAGAGGCGCACCGATGTCGTTTAGCAATTCTTGATCAACTGAGAGTGCCGCCCATTTTATTCTCCCCGGCGGGGAGAAGAAATACGCGGCACCCGCTCAATCGAACCCCGGCCCCTGTGCATTCTGATGCTGACCCGGTTTACCGTCCCAGATGCTGTTCGCCGCGCTTCTTTGCCAGTTCGATCTGCTGCTGCCGGTCGCGGAACCGCTGGCGGTCCTCATCGTTGCGCTCGTCGTAACAGCTTGGGCAGGAGACGCCTTCCTCGAATTTGGGAGACAGGCGTACTTCCGGCGTGATCGGGTTGCGGCAGGCGTGGCAGAGCTCATGATCGCCTTCGGCAAGGCCGTGGACAACGGAGACACGCTCGTCGAACACGAAGCAGGCGCCTTCCCACAGGCTTTCTTCTTCCGGCACCTCTTCCAGATATTTCAGGATGCCGCCCTTGAGGTGATAGACCTCGTCGAAACCCTGCTCCTTCATGAAGGCGGTGGCCTTTTCGCAGCGAATGCCGCCGGTGCAATACATGGCGATCTTCGGCTTGTTGTGCAGGCCGGGATTGTTCTTCACCCAGTCGGGAAACTCGCGGAAGGTTTTGGTCTTCGGATCGACCGCGCCCTTGAAAACGCCGATGGCGGTCTCGTAATCGTTGCGGGTGTCGATGACGATGGTATCCGGATCGGAGATCAGCTCGTTCCAGTCGCGCGGCTCGACATAGGTGCCGACGATGCGGTTCGGATCGATATCAGGCACGCCCATGGTGACGATCTCTTTCTTGAGCTTCACCTTCAGCCGCACGAAGGGCATGTGCGAGGCACGGCTTTCCTTGTGCTCCAGCGCGGCAAATTCCGGCTGGGCGCGCAGGAAGGAGAGCACGGCGTGAATGCCCGCATCCGGCCCGGCAATGGTGCCGTTGATGCCTTCGGCGGCAAGCAGCAGCGTGCCCTTGACGCCGTTCTTCTGGCAGAGCTCGAACAACGGCTCGCGCAGGCTCTCGAACCGCGGCAGGCGGGCGAAATGATAAAGCGCGGCCACAAGGAAATCACCAGAGGTTTCCGGGCGGGGGAGAATGGTCGTGTCGGTCATGGGCGCTGAAATACAGCGACGGCGGCCGCAAAGCAATATTTATCAACGGGTCCGGTCATTTTGAAAATCGTCAAATCGGGAGGGTTTGGGGGCTTCCAGCCGACGCGCGTCTGCGCGGCGGAGAGAGTCTTTTCAGCCCGAGGACTTGGGCGGGCTGGATTCCGGCTCAAGGCCGGAATGACGGAGGTGAGGGAGCACCGAACGAGACGTTTGGGCTACTTCGCCGCCCGCCGCCACAGCAGGCCGATGATGCGGCTTTCGGTGCGGGCGGATTCGGAAAACACCTCGCCTGCCAGCGCAAGGCCTTCCGTGCGCAGCGCCTGCTGCCGCTGGATGATGGCGTCGAGCAGCAGAGCCAGCCGCTCGCCATTGCCGAAACGGTCCGGCTCGCGGTCGGCGACGGCGGCGAGAACCGAAAGATCGTGCTCGTGACCAAGAATGTCGACCAGCCGCTTGGTATCGGCCCGCTTGGCGCGCATGGCGGAAGGCCAGAGGCGGCGCATCAGGCCGAGATGCATCCAGTAGGCCTGCCCGGCCTTGCGCAATTCGTGGAAATGTTCGACGTCGGCCTGCTCGTGGCAATCGGTGAGCGCCTTGCGTGCCCTTTTTCGCTGTTTCGCCCAGGCGGTTCTTATCAGCCGGGCGGTGTCTTTCAACTCATCCGGCAGCGACAGGGCCTCGAGCTTCCTGCGCGCTTCCCCGCAGCCGGCGATGGCGGCGGCAATGGCCTCGTCGAGGCCGGCCTCATGTTCTATGGCGTCGTCGCGGCGCTTGCGCAGCATCGCGGTGATCGATCGCAGCGCTTCGCCCTGCGCGTCCGAGCGCGCGAAGGTCTCGAGATATTCCGCCGTCTCCACCAGCGCCGTCGCATCCCGCGCAAAGGCGAGGGAGCGGGCGATATCGCGAATACGGGCATTTTCCTCGCGGCCGAAATCCGGCGCCGCCTCGCGGATCAGGCGGTAGAGGGCGCGCAGCCGCTTGAAACGCTTGCGGGCGTCATGCACCGCCTCGTGCGATCCCGACGACTGGTCGCGCAGGATCGTGATCGTATCGTCGATCAGTTCCAGCCCGGCGCGACGGATTTCGTCGTCGAAGGGCTTTTTCGGATCAATTCTGAAGGGCATCCGACAGGTCTCCGTTCGGACAGTCCATGGCGAGCGACTGGTTGGAGAAGCGCTTGTCTCCGGTTACTTCCCGGCCAAGCCAGGACGGCAGAGCGGGATCGGCATTCTCGTCATGCATTTCCACTTCCGCCACGACCAGCCCGTGATATTTCCCTTCGAAAACATCCACCTCCCAGGTGAAGCCGCCGTGATCGACGGTGTGGCGGGTTTTCTCGATCACCACGCCCGGCGCGCTTGCCATCAGCTCTTCGGCATCCTTGAGGGGTATGGAATATTCATATTCGTCGCGGACAAGCGCGCTTGCGCCGATCTTGATGGTCAGGGTCGCGTCACGCTGGTCGACGATCCTCACCCGAACCGAACGGTCTTCCACCGAGGCGACATATGCCTGCCGGAAAGCCATGCTATGCGTTACCTCATTACGCCATTCACCGCCTGCAACCAGAAACTTCCGTTCAATTTCCTTGGCCATGCTGTCTCCGCGAACTGGTGCTGCAGATTATCGCACTATGACATTATGATGAAGCGAATTGATTGAAGTATCTGGATAAAAATGCGGCTGGCGCGCCTCGACATGAAAGCCGAGGCAGGCTAATCCGTAGACGGAATTTCAATCGTTTCAAACGCGCAAGGAGGCTCATCTTGGCCCAGGACTCCGAAAAACTGCTCTCCATCCTCAAGCTCCAGCCGGTCGTGCCGGTGCTGATCGTGGATGACGCCGCTTCCGCCGTGCATTTGGCGCGCGCTTTGGTCGCAGGCGGCCTGAAGGCGATCGAGATCACCATGCGCACGCCGGCGGCGCTGGATGCCATCCGCGCGGTTGCGGCGGAAGTGGAAGGCGCGCATGTCGGCGCCGGCACCATTCTCAACGCCCGGGATTTCGAAGCGGCGGCCGAAGCCGGCTCCACCTTCATCGTCAGCCCCGGCATCAATAAAAGCGTGCTGGAAGCCGCGCGCGGTTCCAAGGTACCGCTGCTTCCGGGTGCGGCCACAGCCAGCGAAGTCATGGCCCTGCGTGACGAGGGTTATAAAGTGCTGAAGTTCTTCCCGGCCGAACAGGCTGGCGGCGCACCTTACCTCAAGGCGCTGTCTTCACCGCTCGCCGGCACCGTGTTCTGCCCGACTGGCAGCGTGTCGCTCAAGAACGCCAATGATTATCTCTCCCTGCCGAACGTCGTCTGCGTCGGCGGTTCCTGGGTTGCCCCGCGCGAACTGGTGGCGACCGGCGACTGGGCGGGCATCACCAAGCTTGCTGCCGAAGCCGCGGCACTGCGCGCCTGATTTGCGTCCCGTCAAACCCGTTCACGAAGGCGTGAGCGGGTTTGACATTTGTATTCGGCCCACGACTTCCTATCTCCCCTGTAGATTTGACCTTTACAGGAGATTTTGATGTTCGACGCCAAGAAGCTTCTTGAACAATTCCTCGGCTCTCAGGTGCCGGGCCTTTCGGGAAGCGTCCGTGACAGAGCCGGGCAGGCCGCCGATATCGCCAAGAACAATCCCCTGAAGGCCGGTGCCCTTGCCGCCGCAATTCTGGGCACCAAGACCGGCCGCAAGCTCGCCGGCAATGTCGCCACCATCGGCGGTGTCGCCGCCATCGCTGGCCTCGGCTATCTCGCCTACAAGAATTACAAGTCTGGCCAGGCCCCGGAAGCTGCGCCGAAACCCGAGCCGGAGCTTCTCGCCCCGCCCACAGATTCCGCCTTCCACCCGCAATCACCGGCCCTTTCCAATGATTTTGCGCTGAAGCTCATCCAGGCGATGATCGCGGCCGCTAAGGCGGATGGTCATATCGATGAGAAGGAGCGCGCCAATATCATGGACAAGGTGCAGGTCTCCGGCATCGATGACGAAGCGGAGCGGTTCCTCGAAAAGGAACTGGCCGATCCGCTCGACATCGACGCGCTGGTGGCCGCCGCCCGCACGGAGGAGCAGAAGGTGGAGCTTTACACCGCCTCGCGCCTTGCCATCGAGGCCGATACGCGGGCGGAGCGGGGGTATCTCGACCTTCTTGCCGGGCGGCTCGGGTTGCCGGATGCGCTGGTGGACCATATCGAGGCGACGGTGGTGGCTGCGAAGGTTTGAGAGTAAAAAGGGCTGCAGGGTTCAGTGGCGCAGGCGAAAAAGTTGCCTGCGCAGTGACCTTACGTTGGCTTCGGGCGAGGGTTTGCTAGGTCTATTCGTCCGGTAGATCAATAACGGAATGAACATGCATGAGAGCATAAGCAGCGGCTTTGTCTCCATGATATTTAACTGCGACGTCTACAATGAAGCCCTTTTTGAAAATATTGTCATCGGCCTCGCGAACCTCTTTTTTGATTTGTTGCTCTGCCATTTCGGATGCGTAAACGAGTGAGACGGGTTTATCCGAAATTTCTTGAATCTTTACTTTTTCGCCTGACGGCTTGCCAATATTTGCGTCATTGATGTCACTCCGAGTGAAGACCATTAGAACTCTAGTAAATGTCTCTGACGCTTTGGCCTCTATTTCTCTTCGTCTAATCTGTATAGATTTTTCAGCTTGACGAGCTTCCGTCGTGTTGAAGCGAAATGATGCTCTGATCTTTTGCTTTCCGTCCTCAAAAGTTGCCGCTTCCAAAGTTGCGCTAGCATTTGGGTCTTTCGCAATCGCCGCGACCGCTGCTGTGAAGTCTTTCAGCTCGCTTTTTGTATCCGGCAACAATTCCGGTTTTCCTGCCACAAGACCGGAAATCCTATTGCCCCACCGCCGGACGAAATCTTCAACGATCATTATTTGATCGATTTGCGAAATAAATGGAGCAGCTATGGCAAACGCGGGAATTAGCTCCGCTACTATTGAGCCCGTCCGAATATCTTTGATAAAAAATTCGTTGTCCGATTTTAAGTCAGGATGATCTTCTTTTAAGTAGCGCGCAAATTCGTTTCCCAATGAGACGAATTGTCCCACGAAATCTCCAAGTTCAATTGGTTCGCGTGTCGATATCGTTAGCGTCAGTAAAACTGGAATCTCTCTCATTGGTTGAGATTAGCTATATTACACTATTTGTCACCACGTCTATTTTCCGTCACAGCAGAATATTTCGCCGCGGACGTGTTTTGCACCGCTTTGCGACAGGCTTGTCATCTGCCCGTGGCTGCCCTAATCCTTCTCCCAGCAAATGGGGAAGAGAATGCGCGATCTGAGTGATTTTAGGGGATGTCCGCCGCCGCAGCCGGTGGTGCTAAAGGGCCGTTACGTCACGGCCGAGCCGTTTGATCGCGAAAAACACCTCGCAAGGCTCTGGTCAGCCCTTGGCGGCGAGGGCACCAATGCGCTTCTCAAATATTTCCCGCAAAACGCCTTCCCTGATGCCGACGCCTTTGGCGACTGGCTCATCGGCGCGGGGCAGAAGCTTAACTGGGTCACGCTGGTCTTCGTGGAAAATGCCACTGGCGATATCGTCGGCATGGCGAGCTATATGCGGCCCGATCCGGCCAATGGCGTGGTCGAGGTCGGCTCCGTCGCCCATGGCGCGAAGATGAAGCGCTCGCCTCTTGCCACCGAAGCGCATTACCTGATGGCGAAACATGTTTTCGAGGATCTGGGGTATCGCCGTTACGAGTGGAAATGCCACAATGAAAACGAACCCTCCAAGATCACGGCGAAGCGTTATGGCTTCACCTTCGAGGGCGTTTTCCGCCAGCACATGATCTCGAAAGGCCAGAACCGCGATACGGCGTGGTTTTCGATGATCGACGGCGAATGGCCGCTGATCGGCAAGGCCTTTGAAGCGTGGCTTTCGCCTGACAATTTTGCAGCCGACGGGGCGCAGAAGCGCAAGCTTGAAGATATCCGCGCGGAGCTTGCCAATGCCTGAAAAACCGACATCAGGGAAAAAGGACTGGTCGCCGGCAATTGCCGCCGCCCTCATTATCGTCGGTTTCGGGCTCGTGTTCTTCGTCATGCCTGATATCATGTTGTGGCTGGGCGATTATTCGCCCTGGCTCGCCGCCGCCTTCGGCGCGGTTGCCGTGCTGTGTTTCTTCCTGCTGTTCTGGCTGCGCGCCCGTTACCAGCGCCGCCGCGACGGTTAGGCCACTTTATTGGACACGCTCTAGAGCTGAAGCGAAGCGCCGAGCAGCAGTAGTCCCATGATCAGCACGAAAAGCGCGCCGGCGATTTCGATCGCGTGGCTGATGCCGGCCGCCTTGCGGCTGCCGGGGCCGGCGAAACGCACGGCGAGCCCCTTGGCCGAGACGGCCATGATGGCGAGAGCCGACACCGTTATGGCGGTGCCGAGCGACATGGCGAGCACGGAGAGCACGCCGCCGAGATAAAGCCCGTTGAGAAGCGCGAAGCTCATGACGATGATCGCGCCCGAGCATGGCCTGAGGCCGACCGCGATGATGGCCGACCATGCTTCATGCAGGCTGAAGTTCTTGCCCTTCAACAGCATGGGGTCGGGCGCATGGGATTTTCCGCAGGCGTTGCAGAGATCACCCGTGCCGTTATGCTCATGATCCGCGAAAACCGGCTTGCCCTGAAAGCGTAGCCCCGTGCCCATGCCGGTGGTTCTGCCGGCCGTGGCTTCACCCGCCGTGGCAAAAACGGGGACGGGTTCCCGCCGGATGCGCAGTGACCAAAGCTTCCGCACCAGGAGCCAGGCGCCGAACAGCGCCACCATGGCGAAGCTGGCGATCTCCATCGCCTGCGTCGCCTTGGTCATGGTGATGGAGGTGCCGCGCAGCACCAGCCAGGCCGCCCCAACAAGGCCGATGGCCATCAAGCCCTGAATGAGGGCCGAGACGAAGGAAATGAGAATGCCGCGTTTCAGCTGCGTTTCATTGGCGATCATGTAGGATGAAATGACCGCCTTGCCGTGGCCGGGACCGGCGGCATGGAAAACGCCATAGGCAAAGGAAAGGCCGATCAGCGAGCCGAGCGCCCAGCCATCCTCGCGCATGGCCTTCAGCGCGCCGGTCAGTGCCCGGTAAAACATCTGCTGGTGCACGTTGATCCATTGCATCAGCGGTGCGAAGGGGCCGCCGACGGAAAAGGAAGGCTCGGCCGAGCCGATGCCGAGCGGCGACTGCGCATGGGCGACACCGGCCACGGCGATGAGGCCGATGGCGACGGCGGCAAGGCATGCCCTGCGGCTCAGCATGAGACCTCCAGCCGGGTGGCGAAGAGCTTGGTCATGTCGGTGCCGGTCGGATCGTTGAAAAAGGCGTCGGTCAGCGAACCCTGGTTCTGCGAGATTACCTCGTCGGGATCAGGGCGGACGATATGATGCTTGCAGGCATTCAGATCCTTGCCCTGTGTCGCGATATCGCTGTCCTTGGCGAAATCGATCGCCGTATACATGGTCGGATCCCAGGCGCCGAAGCTGAGCTTGCCCTTGACGGCGAGCGGCTTGGTCGGCTTCACGGAGAAGAACATCAGGATCTGCTGGTCCTTGTAGTCCACGTGAATGGCGTCGGGCTTGGAGAACTCCACCGGTTTTCCATTGGCGGTGATGAAGGTGTAATAGGAATATTCGGCGAGCGATTCCAGCACCGTATTGCCGATCTCGGCCAGCTCGTCCTTGTCCAGCTTCAGATCGCTGTTCTTGTCGTAATCCATCACCACGCTTGCCGAAAACATCTCGTCGAAACGCCAGATATTGCGCACTTCCTGAACGGTGCCGTTCGGCCCCTCGACGATTTCCATGCGGGCTTCGGCAAAGATGTGCGGATGCGCAGCCGCCGCGACGGGAACGCAGGCGAGGCCGGCCGCGAGGAGCAAAAAGCGTCTGTTCATTATCCGGTCTGTCCTGCCTTCGAATCTTGAAGACCCGACTCTAGCAGAAATTGGGACCGAATTTCGACCTGATGCGTCTGATCCTTCGCGCGGGCCGTCAAGGGATTTCAGAAGGTGCCGCTGAAACGCGACGTGATGCTGGAGCCGCTATAAGCGAGGTCGGTCTCGCGCTCACCATGCAGCAGGCGGTTGAACTCCAGCTCCAGCTTGCTGTTCTTGCCGGTATCGAAGGACAGCGTGGCGACCAGCCTGCGCTCGCTGGTATCGTAATTATAATAGATCCAGTCCTTGTGGACCCGGTTCAGGGCAAGATCGAGCCCGACCTTTTCGGTGAGCCTGCTTTTCACGACGAGTTGCCAGCGACGGTGAAACTCGGCGATCGGATCATCCGGATCGAAAAGCGCATAGTCCTGCGAATAGCCGACGCCGAAGGCGATGCGCTCGGTGGCCTTCACCTCGGCTTCGGCCCGGAGATAGGGGCGGGTACGCTTTACCTGGTCGCTGATCTCGTCACCGGAAATGGATGTGAAGCCCGCCTCGGCCAGAACCGCGAAACGATCGGAGAACTTGTAACCATAGGCCAGCGAGCCGCGCAGCGTATTGGCAGGGAAACGTTCATATTTCTCCTGCTGCCCCTCGGGCACGACGATACGGTCATAAGCAAGCGTCAGGCCCGCCTCGCCGCCGGCCAGCGGCCGCGCATGTTCGGCCTTCAGCGATAAAAGCGCCTCGTTTGCCTCCAGCCGGGTGGGCATGAAATAGGCCGGACGGAACCGCGCCTTGCCCTTCATCAGGCTGGCAAAGCTTGCCGTCAGCGTGTTCTTGCCGCCGAGCGCAAGGATGCCGAGCTGGGAAGAGGCCTCCAGCTTGTGATCGAGCTGCCGGTAACCAATGTCTTCTTCGGGCAGATGCAGGAAGATGTCGCCGGCATCGCTGCGGGTGCCGCGCAGCTCGATGGCCCATTCCAGCTTTTCGGAAAACCGTTTCGTCAGCCCCAGCGCCGCGATGGTGTTGTGTTCATTGGCGAAGCGGTAACGGGGGAGACGGACCTCCTCGTGTTCGAGCGAATAACGCAGCTCCGCACCATCAAGCACGACCTTGCCGTTGAGTCCGAAGCCGGCACGCAGCGAAATTGCGCTCAGCCTGTTGGTGTCGGCGAAATAATTGGTGTCATAAGCAATGCCGGACTTATAGGTGACATTATGTTCATCGGCTTTTTCACCCGCCCATGCGCCGCAGGCGCAGGCAAGGCCGAGAACAAGCGCGATATATCCCCCCAGCCGCATTCGCATCTCCGGTCGCTAATTAAGCAATATCTTATATTTGGATGGTTAATAAAGTCTCCTGCGCCGTTTTACTTTCGCAACCGAAATTCAGTGCGCCAATACCGAATAGAGGTGGCGGATTCCATAATAAGATATGTAAAATTCTATTAAAATCACTAGTATTAAAGTTAACTTTTTATTGTAATATTAGCCTTTGCTTGAATTAGAATCCTCTAAATATACAGTTCAGTTACGCCAGATGGCGTGATCAAACAAAAGAGGAGAGAGAAATGATTGCAAAGTTCGCTTGTGTAGCCGCTATTCTTACTGTTGCTTCCGTTGGTCAGGCCAATGCGGGCGGTCTTCTGGGTGGCATCCTGTCCGGCAACAGCAACAAGGGCGGCGCCCTTGTCGTCGTCTCGCCGAGCATCGATCTCGGCGTCAGCGGCATCCTGTCCAATAACGGGATTCTGAACGGCAACAAGACCGGCATCCTGAACGGCCTGCTGAACGGCAACAAGACGTCAGTCGATGTCATCGACAACAAGAATGACGGCGGCAAGAAGCGCCGGCACTAACTGAAATTTGGAACGGGATGGCGAAACCATCGGGCTTTTCTCCGTCCCGCTCCAACGGGACAGCTCGAAAATCATCAGGGATTTTCGACACAGACGATGCGCAGCGCATAAGCCGGCAATGACCCTCGAGTTGCGTGTGTTTGACGCATGGCATTTCCGGCAAGAACAAACGGCGCATCGCATGACTGGAAGGGGGCCTTGCGGCCCTCTTTTTTTTATCCGTGTTACCGACATGGCGGCCCCGCACAAAAGTGCCTGACGACCACTACTCATGATAGTTTTGTGAAGTCGTGAGAGCCCTTTTGCGTCAGGGCGGATGCCGTGTGAATGTCCGCGTAAATTCCGATTTATATTTGGTAAATATTGCAGATATTAATCGAAATACGTTCCATGGCGGTGTTTTTGCCTAAGCTATTTACGCGATTTTAACCATGATGTTCTTCAATCTGTGGGTGCGCTAACCCCGTCATGATGCTGCGCTTCTGGTCGCGAAATACTCGCAGCCCGCAGGTGACGGGATGTTATTTTCAAGGAGCTATCGCATGTTGAAACAATCTCTTCTCGCGCTCGGCCTGCTCGGCGTTCTCTCCGGCGTGGCCGCTGCCGCCGACGCCGTCGGCGACATTCCGTCCGCACCTGTTGTCAACGACGTTGCGCCTGCCTTTTCCTGGGATGGTGTTTATCTCGGTGCGTCTGCGGGTTACGGCTGGAACCGGGTCAAGTCGACGACTTTTGGCGTCACCACCAAGCATGAATTTGACGGCGGCCGTTTTTCCGGCTTCGCAGGCTATAATGCCGAAGTTGCCCCTTCCGTCATTCTCGGCGTCGAGGGTGATCTCGGCTACGCCTGGGGCGACAAGACCATCGTCACCAGCGAGGTTTCTGCAGGCCTGAACGGCTCTGCGCGTCTGCGCGCCGGTTACGCAATCGACCGCGCGCTGATCTATACCGCCGCCGGCTACACCGCGACGGACAGCGAAGTCAAAGCGCCGTTCGGTGAGGACAGCAAGGTCCTGCACGGCTGGACGGTTGGCGCAGGCGTCGACTATGCCTTCACCAACAACCTGTTTGGACGCGTCGAATATCGTTACAACGACTTCGGCAAGGCAACCTACCATACCGGTCCGATCACTTCGACCGGCGATGTCAGCGAACACGTCGTCAAGGTTGGCCTTGGCGTGAAGTTCTGACGGTTATTCCGTTTTCGACAGGGGGCGGCGCAGCGTTGCGACGCCCCACACGCCTGATGCGGCGGTGCTGGCATCGGTCCAGCGGACGCTGAAGACGTTCCGCAGGAAATCAAAACGCACATTGCCTTTCGCGCAGGCTTGAACAGCGGGCCGTTTTGATGTGATGGTGGGTTCCAATCCACTCCCGCTTGCCAGTCTCCAGTCGATTCCCATGCTACAGAAAAGCACTTCGCCGGGCGCTTTTGACCGTCAGGCCTATTTGATCGCGTTGCTGGTTTTCATCGCCGGCAGCACCAATGCCGCCATCGTACCGTTTATCGGTTTTTACATCATTCAGGTGCTCGGCCATCCGCCGGCGACACTCGGTCTCTACAGCGTGACGGCGATGGTGGCCTCGATCGTCGCCAGCCGTCTTTATGGCGAGCGGGTGGATGCCGGCGTGCGGATCAAGCCGCTGCTCATGCTCTCCATTGCAGGTGCTTTCGTGGCGGCGGCGGCCGCGAGTTTCGGGCATCTGGCGCTGCTGGTGGCGGTAACGGCGACGGGCATGGGGCTTTCCAACGCCGCCACCACCCTCGTCTTCAGTTATGGCCGGTATCACGGCCGGGTGGAGGCGCTCGATACCACTGCTTATAACGCCTTCCTCAGAATGATGGTGTCGCTGGCCTGGATGTTGCTGCCGGCCGCAGCCTTTCTGATCGTCGATTTCGCCGGCGCAAAAGCTGTCTTCGTGAATGCGATGCTGATGGCGGCCATCTGGGGGGCGCTTGCGCTTGCCATCGTGCCGCGTGGGCAGACTTGCCCGATGGAGCGGCGGGATGAGGGCGGAGCCGATGCGGGGCGAAACCTGCCGCTGCTGATGGCGGCGACGGCCAGTTTCTGCATGTCTTTCGCCCATGCTCTCTGCGCCTCGGCCCTGCCGGTATTTCTGGTGCGTGAGGTGGGCCTGCCGGATTATGCGCCGGGCCTGTCGCTCAGCGTCAAATGCGCCATGGAAGTCCTGCTTATCCTGCTTGCGCCGAGGATCATGCGCCGGATCAGCGCGCGGCTGCTTCTGAGCATCGCGGCGGTGACGGCGATCGTTGCTTTCAACATCATCGCTTCGGTCACGACCCTGCCGGCCATGCTGGTGGGGGCTGCCATGGAAGGTTCCTATTACGGCCTTTTCGCCGGCACATCTCTCACCTTCGTGCAGGGCTTTGCCCGCGGGCGCACGGCGCGGGCGACGGCGCTCTACATGAATTCGATCTTCCTTGCAGCACTTTTTGCGGTGCCGCTGATGGGGTTCGTGTCGCAATATGCAAGCTTCGGCACCTCGATCCGGCTTGCTTCGGTCGGTGCGGGTGCTGCGCTGCTGCTCTTGTTTCTGACGCGGCGGCAGGTGGCGGATTAGGGTGTTCGGGCGGGGGTAGGGAGGATTTCATCTGGCCTTGCGGCCCGATCATCCCTCATTCCTGTGCTTGTCACAGGAATCCAGTCAGCCCAAGTCCTTGGGCTGAAAAAAAGAGGTCTCTCGCCGCGCAGACGCGCGTCGGCTGGATTCCTGTGACAAGCACAGGAATGAGGGGCAGGGTGTTGGCCCTCACGCCGAAATATCGATGATCCCGCAATCGCCCGCTTCCGAGGCGAAGGCGAGCAGCTTGCCGGTGGCGCTCCAGTCCATGGCTGTAATGGCGCCCTTGCCGGGGCGGCGAAGCAGGGCTTCCTTGCCGTCGGCCAGGCGCACACCAAGAATCATACCGTCGATGAAGCCGATGGCGAGCACGTCTTCCACGGGGTGGAAGGCGACATTGGTGACCATGATGTTGGCGCGGCTGCCGAGTTCTTCCGGAGCCTTGCCCATCGGGCCGTCCTTGCCGGCAAATGGCCAGACAATGGCGGCTGGCGCACCTGATGAGGCGAGCCATTTGCCCTTTGCCGACCAGGAGATGGATTTCACCTTGGCGGGATAACCGGTCATGCGCATGTGGCGGGCTTCCATGCCGCCCTTGGTTGCTTCCATCTTCCAGCCATGCAGTGCATTTTCCTGCATGGTGGTGACGAGGAACTTGCCATCGGGCGAGAAGGTGACGCCGGTATGCGCGCCCTTCCATTCCAGATCGACCGGATCGCCCGCACTTGCCACCCAATGCAGTGTCACGCCGTTATAACGGGCAACAGCAATGCGCAGGCCCTTGGGCGCAAACGCGATGGCCTCCACCGTGCGCTCTTCCTTGAATTCCTTGACCGTACCGTCGGATAGCCGCACGAAGCTGGACTTGCCGACGCCATAAGCCACCGCCTTCTGCGGCCCGCCGGCAACGACGCCGACCCATTTGCGCGGCACATTGGCGAGCTCACTGATGCTGCCATCATGGCCGATGCGCAGCACACGGCCGTCTTCGCCGCCGGAAAGCAGCGTGGCGCTGTAGGGATCGCGAATGCAGGTCAGAAGCCCGTCATGCGCCTGCGTCACCTTCTCGCCGCCATCCAGGCGGTGAATGGTGCCGGCGGCGGTGGCAAACAGGGGAATGTCGCCGAGAAAATGGGTCGAGACCACGTGGCCTTCGATATCAAGCGGGGCAACAGTCGGCATGGGGCGCATCGGTCTTTCGTATCTGTGTCTGGTGGGGCGACGATATCGACCCCGGCGGCAGGCATGGTTCTAGAGCATTTCCGGCAAAAGCGGAACCGCTTTTACGTTCGCACGATTCGTGAAATCAAGGAGATAGACCGCTTTGTAGTGGAGGAATCCACGGCATACGGCACCATGATTTTACAGGACGTGCATCTCCCTGTCCCTCATTCCTGTTCCCCGGGACAAGCCCGAGGATGTTACAGGAATCCAGCCGACGCGCGTCTGCGCGGCGAAAAACTCCTCTCAGCCCAAGGACTTGGGCTGGCTGAATCCCTGTGACAAGCACAGGGATGAGGGGCGGTGAGCGCATCCGAATGACGGAAGCGGCGTCACCCCGGCGCAACGCCGGGGTACCGAAGAGAGAGGGTCAGGCCGTCGCGAGGCAGGCGTTGAAGCTCTTTTCCAGCTTTTCGCGGTCCAGTTCGCGGCCGATGAAGACGAGGCGGCTTTCGCGCTTTTCGTCTTCCTTCCACGGGCGCTGGTGGTCGCCCTCGATGATCATGTGCACGCCCTGCACCACGTAACGCTCCGCATCACCCTTGAAGGCGATGATGCCCTTGAGGCGCAGAATGTTGGGGCCGTCTGTCTGGGTGACCTTCTGGATCCACGGGAAGAACCGCTCGGGGTTCATCTCACCGCCGCGCAGCGAGACCGACTGCACCGTCACGTCATGGATCGGGGAGGCCGCGCCATGGTGGTGGTGATCGTGCCCATGGTCGTGATGCCCGTGATCGTGGTCATGGTCATGATGATGGTGGTCGTGGTGATGATGATCGCAATCGGGGCCGCAGGCATGATCCTCATGGCCGTGCTCGAGGAAATGCGGATCGTTTTCCAGCGCGCGCTCCAGATTGAAGGCGCCCTGATCGAGAACCCGGGCAAGATCAACACCGGAACGGGTGGTCTTGTAGATGCGCGCGGACGGGTTGATGGCGCGGACGATATCCTCGATGCGGGCCACTTCCTCAGGCGAAACGAGGTCGGTCTTGTTGACGACGACGACATCGGCAAAGGCGATCTGGTCTTCAGCCTCGCGGCTGTCCTTCAGGCGCAGCGGCAGGTGCTTGGCATCGACCAGCGCCACAACGGCGTCAAGCTCGGTCTTGGCGCGCACGTCGTCATCCATGAAGAAGGTCTGGGCGACGGGCACCGGATCGGCAAGGCCTGTCGTTTCGACGATGATGCCGTCGAAACGGCCGGGCCGGCGCATCAGGCCTTCCACGACGCGGATCAAATCGCCGCGCACCGTGCAGCACACGCAGCCATTGTTCATTTCGTAGATTTCTTCATCAGACTCGACGATCAGATCGTTGTCGATGCCGATCTCGCCGAATTCATTGACGATGACAGCGTATTTCTTGCCGTGGTTCTCGGAGAGAATGCGGTTGAGAAGCGTCGTTTTGCCGGCGCCGAGATATCCCGTCAGGACGGTGACTGGAATGGGCTTGGCTGGTGCTGTTTCGGTCATGGAAAACCCCGCGTGGAGAGAGGCTATCAAGCCTCAGGAAGATGTGTCGTCGTCCATATAGGCGCGACGCCCTGGCAGTTCAAAGAGATTTTGGCCGAATTCGGCCATGTCACTCAAATTTTGTTATGAAATAACGTTATGTCAAAAGCGTGGATATCTTCAAGCAGTTCGACAAGGCCATTCACAGCGTGGGAAATCAGCCTTTCGCCCTTTTCCACTGTCGCGGCGGCGGCGTTTCCGGCAGCCCCGTCAGGGTTGAGATCGCTCATCAGCCAGCCGAAGGCGTGTGGGCCATAGGCGCGCAGGTGTTTGAAGCGGCTGGCGAAATCGCTCTGGCGGGAGGGAAAGTCGGCGGCCTTTTGCATCGCCACCCGCTCGGGGTGAAGCGCCAGCATGACCGATGTCTCGATATCGCCGCCATGAATATCGATCGCCTTGTCCTCCGGCTTCACGATATCGGCCGGCACGCCGAAACGGGTCCAGCTTGTGGCGACCGCCAGCATGCCGAAACGGGCGCGGGCCTCGGTGGCGACAATGGTCATCAGCGGTGAATTGCCGCCATGGGCGTTCAGCATCACGAATTTGCGCACGCCCTTTTTATATTCCGCTTCTGCGATGCCGAGCCAGCGCTCGATGGCCTCATCGTAACGCAAGGTCTTGGTGCCCGGCACATTCATGTGTTCGATGGAATAGCCGACCGGTTCCACCGGCAGGAAGGAGACGGGCAGATGGCCGGGCAGGGCGGCGGCGAGACGGGCGACAATGCCTTCGGCAATCAGCGTATCGGTCTCGAATGGCAGGTGAGGGCCGTGCTGTTCATGCGCGCCGAGCGGCAGCACGGAAATTGCACCTGTTGCGCGAAGATGAGGGTCTGTTACGTTTTCGTCGTGATAATGCGTGTATGAGTTTGGCATCTGGCAGTCCGCACGTGTATTCGGTAAGGATTTCCAGCAACATATATCGGTTCCGCCACAGGGTAAAAGGCACTCGCATATGAGCAAGGACAAATCCGGGCATAAGGACAAAGGCGCCAAGAAGGAAAAGGGCAGCAAGAAGGTAAAGGACGCCAAAAAGAGGGATGAGAACTTCAATCCCGAGGAGCTGGCGCAATCCATTACCCAGGCCGCCCGCTCCATGCGCACGGCGCTGAGCCACAGCCTTGCCGAAAGCGGGCTTTATGCCGGGCAGGACGGCGTCATCCTGGCGCTGGCGCAGGAAGGCAGCCTGACGCCGGGCCAGATCGCCCAGAAACTCGGCGTCAAGGCGCCCACCATGACGCGCACCATCGGCCGCATGGAAGCCCAGGGTTTCGTGGAACGCAGCGGCGACGACGAGGATGGCCGCGTGACGCTGGTGAAGCTGACGGAAACGGGCCTGAAAAGCGTCGATCACATCAACACCTCGATAGCCGATTGCGGAGCGAGGGCGATTGAAGGGCTTTCGGCCAAGGATATTCGCAACGTTGTTAAACTTCTCAAGGCAATCGACGCCAATCTTCAATAATTTTGTTGAAATTTTTAAAAGAACCATCTGTTTTGTGGGTATTCCTTAAACGGGTTGCGGATTTTGTTTAAATTGTTTAATTGCAATTTAAACGGAGACATCCGTCAGTGACACGCGTTTGGGGAGGAATGCCGTGGCCCAAAAGGTCAAACTGTCTACGATTGCCGAAAGCCTCGGTCTTTCGACCGCCACCATCTCTCTTGCATTGCGCGATAGCCCGCTGGTCGCTGCCGACACGCGGGACAAGATCAAGGAACAGGCGCGGGCGCTGGGTTATATCTATAACCGCCGCGCCGCCAGCCTGCGCACCTCGCGCTCCGGCATTGTCGGCGTGGTATTCCATGATGTGATGAACCCGTTTTACGGGGAAATCCTCAAAGCCATCGAAAGCGAGCTGGACCGCAGCCGCCAGACCTTCATTCTTTCCAACCATTATGATTCGGTGGAAAAACAGCGCACCTTCATCGAGACGCTGCTGCAGCTCGGTTCCGACGGCATCATCATGTCGCCCGCCATCGGCACGCCGATCGAGGACATGACGCTGGCCGAAGAAAACGGCATGCCCGCCATTCTGGTGGCGCGCTCGATGGACGGCGTCGACATGCCGACCTATCGCGGCGATGACAGCTACGGCATTTCGCTCGCCACCAACCATCTCATCAGCCTCGGTCACCGCACCATCGCCATGGTTGGCGGCACCGACCAGACCTCGACCGGCCGTGACCGTTACCAGGGTTACGTCAATGCGCTGCGCAAGGCCGGCATCGAGGTTGATCCGAACCTGCGCATTCCCGGCCCCCGCTCCAAGCAGGGCGGGTTTGAAGCGGCGGTGCATTTCCTGTCGCTGCCGCAGAAGCCGACCGCCGCCGTCTGCTGGAACGATCTCGTCGCCATCGGTCTGATGAACGGCATTTCCCGCGCCGGTCTGGTGCCGGGTGTCGATATCTCGGTAACCGGCTACGACGATCTGGAGGAAGCGGCCATCGCCACGCCGGCGCTGACCACCGTTTCCAACGGTCAGGCCGAGGTCGGGCGCTTAGCGGCGCGCGCGCTGCTGGACAGGCTGGCGGGCAGCCATGAGCCTGACGGCATTCACCTCATCAAGCCGGAAATGCGCATCCGCCAATCGACCGGGCCGGTGCGGCCGCGGGTGTGAGCTCGTTTGCGACTCTGAGCCCGCTGACCGCGCGTCCATAGTCGTCGTCGGCGTTTCCTTCCCCCGTCATACCGGCCTTGAGCCGGTATCCAGCCAGCCCAAGTCCTTGGGCTGAAAGGATTGTTTTCGCCGCGCAGACGCGTGTCGGCTGGATTCCGGCTCGAGGCCGGAATGACGAAACTATATAGCGACGCCGCAAAAAAATCGGCATGAAACTTCCGTCTGCCCCCATAGCATCCCCTTATTGCCCTTTTCACGGCCGCCGTTGTTTGAAAAGATCGCCGCCCAGAGGAGTGGTATGGCGAGCAGTTCGCTTGAAAGCCACTCCGGCTATCGGAATGTTATCAGGAGGAATATCCGCTCATGTCTGACAAAAAGGCCGTCGTTCTCGTTCCCGGCAAGATAAACCCGCGCGTTCTTGAACGCCTCGAAGGCAAGGTCGAGATCGTGACAGTGCCTGCCGGCGCCGAGCCGGTTCTGCCTGAGGGTGCGGCGGAGCGCATCAATGCCGTCGCCGTTTCCGGCGTCGTCAACGCCCAATGGATCGATGCGTTGCCGAAGCTGGAGATCATCGCCAATTTCGGTGTGGGTTATGATGGCGTGGATGCCAAACATGCCGCCACGCGCGGCATCGTGGTGACGAATACGCCTGATGTGCTGAACGACGAGGTGGCCGATACGACGATTGCGCTTTTGATCAACACCGTGCGCCGGCTCTATCAGGCCGAAACCTGGCTGCGTGACGGCAAATGGGTTGGCGAAGGGCCGTTTGCCCTCTCTCCCTTCTCGCTTCGCGGCCGCAAGGTTGGCCTGTTCGGCATGGGCCGCATCGGCCAGGAAATCGCCAAGCGGCTGGAGCCCTTCAAGGTGGAGATCGGCTACCACACCCGCAGCAAGCGGGATGGCCTCTCCTATACCTATTACGGTTCGCTGAAGGAGATGGCGGAAGCTGTCGATATCCTGATCTGCATCGTGCCCGGTACGCCGGAAACGCATAAGGCAATCAACGCCGAAATCCTGACGGCGCTTGGGCCTGAGGGCGTGTTCATCAATGTCGGGCGCGGCTCCAGCGTTGATGAGGATGCGCTGCTTGAGGCGCTTAAAAGCGGTGCTTTGGGGGCTGCCGGTCTCGACGTGTTCTATGCCGAGCCGAAGGTGCCGGAAGCCTTCCTGTCGCTGCCGAATGTCTCCCTGCTGCCGCACGTCGCCTCCGCCTCGGTTCCGACGCGCAATGCGATGGCCGATCTGGTTGCGGATAATATTCTCGGCTGGTTCAGGGATGGCAAGGTGCTGACGCCGGTGCCGGAAACGCCGGTGAAGGGGTGAGGTTCCGGCGATACTATGATGGGCTGCGGGAGACAGCCCATCCAGGTTTCTAAGAATGCGCCAACCTCTCATCCATCATCCTCGGGCTTGACCCGAGGATCCACAAGCCGTTGCAGTCGATGGATCCTCGGGTCAAGCCCGAGGATGACGTCGAGTGCAAAGGTTCAATGGTCATGTTCGAGAACGGAGAGAGGGCTCGGCGTCAGCTAGGACGCTTTTACGCCAACCCCTATTCCGCAATCTCCTCCGCCGTCACCCAGCGCCCTTCGGCAAACGAACGGGCCATGGCGTGGATGCTGCGCTCGATCTTCAGCCCTTCCTCGAAATCGATGATATGGGCCTTCTTTCCCTCGATCGCCGCTATCAGTTCGCGGCATTCGATCACCTTCAGATCATTGAAGCCGAGGCCGTGGCCGGGGGCGGGGATGAAGCGGTCATAGGGCTTGTGGTGGGGCGCAGCGAGGATGGTTCTGAAACCCTGATCCTCGGGGCGTCCATCCGTGGTGTAGAGCTGGAATTCGTTCATCCGCTCCTGGTCGAACAGAATCGAGCCGGTGGAGCCATAAATCTGGATGGCGATGCGGCCCTTGCGGCCCCAGGCGGAGCGGTTGGCGATGAGCACGGCGGAAATGCCGCCCTCAAGCTTCAAGAGAACGCTGGCAAGATCATGCGTCTCGACGGCGCGCTCGCCGCCGCCGGCAAGCGGGCGAGTCTCATAGGGTTTCACCATATCGGTGATGGCGCTTTGTGCGTGGCCGAACAGGGCAAAGAGCAGCGACAGCGGGTGAACGGCGAAATCATCCAGCGCGCCGTAACCGGAGGACGCCTCGCTCTTCCAGTAGAAGGGCTGGGTGGCATCGGCCATGAAGTCCTCATCCATCTCGGCGCGGACATGGTAGACCCTGCCGATCGCGCCTTCGTCGATCAGGCGGCGCATGTGGCGGATCATTGGGTTCTGGATGTAGTTGTAGCCCATCGCCGCCGCCTTGCTCGACCGGCGGGCCGCATCGCGCATCTTCACCGCGTCAGTAAAGGCGGGCGCCATCGGCTTTTCGCACCAGACATGCTTGCCGGCCTCAAGGGCGGCAATGGCCATGTCCGGATGGAACGCATTCGGCGTGGTGACCGAGATGACGTCGATCTCGGGATCGGACAGCAGATCGCGCCAGTTGCCTGTCGAGCGGGCAAAACCGAACTCGTCGGCTTTCTTTGCGGCAAGCTCGGGATTGACTTCCGCGAGCGTCACGAGGCGGGGGCGTTCCACATCGCCGAAGACGCTGGTGACATTGTTCCACGCCAGCGCGTGGCATTTGCCCATGTAACCGGTGCCGATAAGGCCCACGCCAAGAGCGGCCATGCTATTCTCCTCCCGAAATTATATTAATTAATTCAATTCGTTAATTGCGTTTGTTGTGTGCCGAGACAGTCTCAAGACGTATCTTCGCGCACTCCCTCATTCCTGTGCCTGTCACAGGAATCCAGCCGACGCGCGTCTGCGCGACGGAAAGACTCCTTTCAGCCCAAGGACCTGGGCTGGCTGGATCCCTGTGACAGGCACAGGGATGAGGAGGTTGCGGTTTTTGCCTGAAATGCCTTACGGATTATCCCGCTTGAAAATCCAGTCGTGATCCGGGTGGTTCTTGAAGCGCCATTTACGCATCGGCCCCGCCATCACGTTCAGATAATACATCTCGTAACCATAGGGCGCGCCGCAGGGGTGATGGCCCTTCGGGACGAGCACGACATCGCCATCCGACATCGCCATGGTCTCGTCCAGCGAGCCGTCTTCGGTAAAGACGCGCTGGAAGCCGAAACCCTGCGCCGGGTTCAGCCGGTGATAATAGGTCTCTTCCAGATAGGTCATGTCGGGGTAGTTATCCTCATCATGCCGGTGCGGCGGATAGGACGACCAGTTGCCTGACGGCGTGAAGACCTCCGTTACCAGCAGGCTGTCGGCCACGTCGCGCTCTTCCATGGCGATGGGGAAGATGTAACGCGTATTGGCGCCCTTGCCGCGTTCGGTCAGCTGCACACCGGCGGGGCCGATCTGCTGCGCCTCGCGGCTGCCTTTTTCGCCGGGTGCGGTGCAGACGCCGACGGTGCAATCACTCGTGGCCGTCAGCGACCATTCGGAGCCGGCGGGAACATAAACGCAATGGGGCGGCTTGCGCTCGAACACGTTCATGCGGTCGCCAAGTTCGCCGAACTCCTTGCCGCCTGCGGAAATCGTCGCCTTGCCTTCGACCAGCACGAGGATGACTTCCGTATCGCCGGTGCTTTCCGCCGCCGTCTCGCCCGGCTTCAGGCGGTAGAGGCCGAAACCGACATAACCCCAATCCGCGCTTTGGGGCGTGATATCGTGCACCTTGCCGCTTGTCGCGACCGGCTTGCGCAGAAGTGAGGTCATGGTGGTGTTCCTTTTCGTGAGTAGCACAAACATGTCATTCGGTAGTTTCGCGTACCACCGTCATTCCGGCCTTGAGCCGGAATCCAGCCGACGCGCGTCCGCGCGGCGGGAAGACTCTTTTCAGCCCAAAGACTTGGGCTGGCTGGATGCCGGCTCAAGGCCGGTATGACGGGTGGAGTAGGCCGCCCCGCCTTCCGTGGTTCGGTTCAGGCAGCCTGAGCTTTGTCCAGTCCGGCCTCACGCGCAAAAGCCTTCAGCGATTTCAGCCCGAGGCTCTGATACTCGAACGGATTACGCACATCAGGATCCTGCTCGGCTTCGATCACCAGCCAGCCGCTGTAATTATGTTCGGCCGCCACTTTCAGCACCGGCGGAAAATTCACGCCGCCCTCGCTGTCGCCGGGCACGGTGAACACGCCGCGGCGAACGCCTTCGAGGAAGGAGAGCCGCTCGCCCCGTACCTGATCGGCAATGGCAGGGCGCACGTTCTTGGCATGGATATGGCCAACGCGACCCATGTATTTCTGCGCGACGCGGACGGGATCGCCGCCGCCGAACAGGCAATGGCCGGTATCGAGCAGCAGGTGAGTCTTCGGCCCCGTGTGTTTCATCAACAGGTCGATCTCCTCTTCGCTCTCCACCACCGTTCCCATGTGGTGATGATAAACGAGGGTGATGCCCTGTTCGGCGGCAAAGGCGGCCAGCGCTTCGACACCGGCACCGAACGACGCCCAGTCCTCGGCCGCAAGGCGCGGACGGTCGACCAGCGCCTTGCTGTCATCGCCGTGGATGGCGTTGGAGGTTTCGCAGACGATGATGACCTTCGAGCCCATGGCCTTCAAGAGATCAAGCGCCGGCTGCATCGCCTTCTTTTCGGATTCGATGTCGTCGGTCAGAAGGTTCAGCGAATGCCAGCCGGAGACGAAGGAAAGGCCACGCGGCGAAAGCACGCCCTTCAGGCCTTCCGGGTCGGTCGGAAATTTGTGGCCCTTTTCGATGCCGTCGAAGCCGATCTTGGCGGTTTCATCAAGGCACTGTTCAAGGCTGATATGCGCACCCAGCGTGCGGTCGTCGTCGTTGGACCAGGCAATCGGGTTGGTTCCGTAACGGATCATCTTACTGTCTTTCCTTGACATGGTTTTCATAACGGGCGCGTGCCGGGCCGATTTCGGCGCGGTCGGACACTTCGGGCACCGCGACATCCCACCAGTGACCGCCGGCCTGCGGCGTCGGATAGGGGTCGGTATCGATGACGATCACGGTCGTGTGGGTGGATTCCCGGGCGCTGGCGAGCGCTGCTTCCAGCTCGGAAATGGTGGAGACCTTGCGAGCATCCGCCCCCATCGAGCCGGCATGGGCCACGAAATCGATGGCGATCGGGTTGACGTTGGTGTGGGCGTAGAGGTTGTTGAACTCCGCGCCGCCGGTTTCCATCTGCAGTCGGTTGATGCAGCCGTAACCCCTGTTGTCGGTGATGACGAGCGTGATCTTCACGCCCATGGCAACCGATGTCGCAAGCTCGGAATTCATCATCATATAGGAGCCGTCGCCGACCATGACGATCACGTCCCGGTCCGGTTCCGCCATCTTGATGCCGAGGCCGCCGGCCACCTCATAACCCATGCAGGAAAAGCCGTATTCCATGTGATAGGAGAGCGGAAGCTTGGATTTCCATAGCTGGTGAAGCTCGCCCGGCATGGTGCCGGCCGCGCACATGACAACGGTGTTGTCACGCGACTGGCGCTGCACCGCGCCGATGACCTGCATGTCGGTGGGCAGGCTGTTCACATGTTCCTCGCCCGGCGCCGCCGTATCGGCATCGGCCTTTTCGAACCATGCCGCCTTGAGGCGGGCATCCGGCGCTGCAAAACGGTGGTTGCCGAGGGCGGCGGAGAGCTTTTCAAGCCCGATTCTCGCATCCGCCGTCAGGCTGATCGCATCGTGCTTGGCGCTGTCATAGGGCTGAACGTTGAGCGCCAGGATCTTGCGGTTGGGGTTCTTGAACAGCGCCCAGGAACCGGTGGTGAAATCCTGAAAACGCGTGCCGACGCCGAAGACCAGATCGGCCTTCTCGCTGATGATATTGGCGCTTTCCGCACCGGTGACGCCGACGGGACCGAAATTGAGGTCGTGGTCCCACGCAATCGCCGATTTGCCGGCCTGCGTTTCAACGACGGGAATGGAGTGGGTTTCGGCAAAGCGTTTCAGTGTCTCGGTTGCGCCGGCAAAATGCACGCCGCCGCCGGCAACGATGATGGGGTGCTTGGCCGCCTTGAGCGCAGCGACGGCCTCTTCGAATTCCACAACGTCCGGTTCAGGGCGGCGCTGACGCCAGACCCGCTTTTCGAAGAAACTTTCAGGGTAATCATAGGCTTCCGCCTGCACATCCTGGCAGAAAGCGAGCGTGACCGGGCCGCAATCGGCCGGGTCCGTCATGGTGCGCATGGCGCGGGGCAGGGCTGTCAGCAACTGTTCCGGCCGCATGATGCGGTCGAAATACCGGCTGACCGGACGGAAGCAGTCATTCACCGTCATGGTGCCGTCGCCGAAATCTTCCAGCTGCTGCAGCACGGGGTCGGGGCCGCGATTGGCGAAGACATCGCCGGGGATCAAGAGTACCGGCAGGCGGTTGACATGCGCAAGCGCTGCCGCCGTCACCATGTTCGCCGCACCGGGGCCGATGGAGGAAGTGACCGCCATGGCGCGGCGGCGGCGCAGCTGCTTGGTATAGGCAATGGCCGCATGGGCCATGGATTGCTCGTTCTGGCCGCGATAGGTCGGCAGCTCGTCCCTGATGCCATAAAGCGCTTCGCCGATGCCGGCGACATTGCCGTGGCCGAAAATGGCCCACATGCCGGCAATATAGGTTTCGCCATGTTCATTCATCTGCGCCGCCAGGTAACGAACCATGGCCTGCGCAGCCGTCAATCTGATTGTCTTCACGCTGCCTCTCCCTTTTTGGCGCGCGCCTCATCCCAAATACGGCACAGGCTGGTGTAACGCTGCGCCATATCCCTGACCGCATCCTCGTCGGTCATCTTGCCGGAAAGCCAGCCGCGGGCGGCGTCGGCAAATATCGTGCGGCCAACGGCGAAACCTTTGACCAGATCGAAACCGGCGGCAAGACGGAAGCTTTCTTCCAGCTCGCTTTGCGGTGCGTCGAGGCCGAGAACGACGATGCCGCGCACATAAGGATCGTTGCGATGCACGGCGTCGCAGGCGTTCTTCCACGCGGCGCGGGTCTTCATCGGTTCCAGCTTCCACCAGTCGGGGTAAACGCCGATCTCGTAAAAGCGCTCGATGATGCGGGCGGCGGTCAAATCGTCGGTCGGGCCGACCTTGGAGGGAATGACCTCGAGCAACATTTCCAGCCGGTTGCGACGTGCCGCCTCGAACAGGCGCATCACGGTCTCTTCCTGCGCGGCGCGCATCTCCTCGGTATCATCGGGGTGATAGAAACACAGAACCTTGACGACATTTTCAAGCGGCCATTCCGAAAGGCCGCCGAAATCCTTGCCGAGATCGGGTTCCAGCGTCAGCGGGCGCGAGCCCGGCCATTCCACCGGACGGCCGATCCACAGGCCGGAGCCGCTGGCGGCAAACAGCGCATCGCGGCCAAGACGGCCATCGCAGAGAATACCATAACCCGCCTCACCGCTGGCAACCTGCTGTGCGGACTGAAGGCAGAGTTTCTTGAAGGCGCCGATCTGCTCGTGCTTGACGCCAAGCTCGTCGGCGATCGCCTCCAGCTGCATACGGTGATCGAAGGCGAAGACGCGCATCGTCTCCCAGTCGCCCTTGCGGTTGGTGGACCAGTGCACCTGCTCCAGCGCCTCGTCCTTGCGCAGCGCCCTGTTGCGGATGCCGGCCTTGAAGAAATATTGCAGTTCTTCCCAGCTTGGATAGGCCGGGGTGCAGCCATGACGGGAGACGGCGAAAGCGCCGCAGGCATTGGCGTATTTCAGCGTCGTCGGCCAGTCCTCGCCGCGCAGCCAGCCGCGGAACAGCCCGGCCATGAAACCGTCACCCGCACCCAGAACGTTGAAGACCTCGATCGGGAAACCTTCACCCGTCTCGCCATCATCGAGGCTATCGGGAATAGCGCCGGTGAAGACGACGGCGCCCATCGGTCCGCGCTTGCACACCAGCGTCGCATTCGAGACCTTGCGCACGGCGTTGAGCGCGGTGAGCGTATCGGTGGAGCCGCCCGCGATGTGGAACTCCTCTTCCGTGCCGACGATCAGGTCGAACAGATGCAGGGTGGATTGCAGCTTGGCGGTAACCTTCTGCGATTCCACAAAACGGCTTTCGCCATCGCCATGGCCGGCCACACCCCAGAGATTGGGGCGGTAATCGATATCGAGCGCGGTCTTTGCGCCATTTTCGCGGGCAAGTTTCAGTGCTTTCAGCACCGCCGCTTCCGTTTTCGGATGCGACAGATGCGTGCCGGTGGCGCAGATGCAGCCTGCCTCGGCGATGAAAGCGGGATCGATATCGTCTTCGCTGAGCGCCATGTCGGCACAGTTTTCACGATAGAAGATCAGCGGAAACTGGTTCTGGTCGCGAATGCCGAGCAGCACCAGCGCGGTTAGCCGCTCCGGGTCCGTCTTCACGCCGCGCACGTCGACGCCTTCACGCACCAGCTGTTCGCGGATGAAGCGGCCCATATGCTCGTCGCCGACACGGGTGATGACGGCGCTGTTGAGCCCCAGGCGCGCAGCGCCGGCGGCAATATTGGTGGGAGAGCCGCCGATATATTTGGCAAAGGAGGCCATGTCCTCCAGACGGCCGCCGACCTGCGAGCCGTACAGATCGACAGACGAGCGCCCGATCGTGATAAGATCAAGTTTTTTCAAAAGCTTCCTCCTTAGCACCGCGCTTTTGCGCGGTGTGCCTCATGGTGTCGGGCGGATCAGGCAATCATGCCGCCACCTATCGCCATCCCGTTTCGGTGAGCCTCCTCCGCTCACATATCCCGTCACGAGACGGACGATTATGGAACGCCCGTTTCATGGATTTGGATCATAAATTCTATTTTTCCTGTTTTCAATAAAAATATTCAGGCGGTCTTGCGTGTTCCCACAGCAACCGCCAGCGTGATGGCGAGACAGAGCGTGGCGGAAAGCGAGCGGAACGCGCCGAAATCGATTTCCGTGACGGTCAGCAGCGTTGCGCCCGACTTCCGGAGCGGATTGACGGCGGAATCGGAAAGCGCCACAACCGGAATGCCGTTGGCGCGGGCGTTCTCCGCCAGTTCCAGCGTTTCCGCGGAATAGGGGGAAAAGGTGATCGCGATCAGGGCGTCGTCGCGGGAAATTGCGCTGATATTGCCAAGCCCGCCGACGGCGCTGTGCAGAACCGCCGGCACCTTCATCTTCTCGAAGGCATAGGCCAGATAGCTGGCGATGGGGAAAGAGCGCCGCAAACCGATGATATGCACGGTGCGCGCCTTTGCCAGCGCTGCAACCGCCTCGTCAAGCTGCCGCGTATCGACCGATTTCAGCAGCATTTCCAAAGAGGAACGGCCGGCCTCCACGAATTCCGCAAGCAGGCCGGAGGCGCTTTCATCGCCTTTCTCACGCAGATGGTCGAGCCGCGTGGCATAATCCGGCCAGCCGCCGACATAGGAATCACGGAACAGGCGCTGCATTTCCGAAAAACCGGAAAAACCCATGATCTGGCAGAAGCGCATGAAGGCTGAAGGCTGTACGCCGGCGCCTTCGGCCATTTCGGCAACGGTGGAAACGGCGATGCGATCCTGATTGGAAGCGACATAATCGGCGCATTGCCGCAATCGTTTCGGCAAACCCTCCGCGACCTGGAGCAGCCGCTCCTCAAAAGCCTTTACGGAGTCTGGCGCCTCGATTGCCGTCATTGTCATTCCCTCATGCAGACTGAAATCGTGTGCACTTTAACTGCAGTGGAATTTTTATTCCATTGGGTTTTTTAAGGGGCGGGGAAATGGGCGGTGGGCGCTTTGTGTGATCGGTCAGCGTCCGTCATTCCGGCCTTGAGCCGGAATCCAGCCGGCGCGCGTCTGCGCGACGCGAAGAGTCTTTTCACCCCAAGGACTTGGGGTGGCTGGATACCGGCTCAAGGCCGGTATGACGGAGATTGTATATATGAACGCGCAACGGCGATGCGTTGGGTTAGTGCAACCCGCCAACCCCAAGATGCGTATCGATAATACCAGGGTTCTCCACCAGTTCGCTGGATGGCCCTTCCCAGACGATGCGTCCGCGTTCCATGATGATGGCGTGGTCGGCGAAGTCGATGGCCATCTGGATACGCTGTTCGACAAGAAGAATGGTCATTTCGCCGGATTGCGCCAGTTTGGAGAAGGCCGCCATCAGTTCTTCGCAGATGACGGGGGCGAGGCCTTCGAGCGGTTCATCAAGCAGCAGCACGCGCGGCTGGCCGAGAATGGTGCGGGCGGTGGAGAGCATCTGCTGCTCGCCGCCGGAAAGTTGCGAGCCGAGATTGCGGCGGCGCTCCTTCAGGCGTGGAAACAGCGTGTAGGCTTCCTCGATGGCCGATTTCGGCCTGCCTTTGAGGCCGACGAAGAGGTTTTCCTCAACGGTCAGTGTGGGGAAGACATCCCGCGTCTGCGGCACGTAACCGAGACCGGCTTTGGCGCGGGCAGCACTCGGCAGGGTGGCGATGTCCTGTCCGCCGAGGCGGATATCGCCGGCGAAGCGTTTCGTCTGGCCGGCCAGTGTGGCGAAGAGGCTGGTCTTGCCGACGCCGTTGCGGCCGAGCACGGCAAAACGCGAGCCCGATGGCACGGAAAGCGACAGGCCCTCGATGACCCTTGTCGGGCCGTAACCGGCGGTGAGATTGGTGATTTCAAGCGGCGCTGCGGGCATCGGCGTAACTTCCCAGATAGGCTTGGCGGACTTCGGCATTGCTGGTCACTTCATCCGGCGAACCGTCGAAGATGACTGCGCCTGCGGCGAGCACCACCACACGTTTGGCAAAACGGAAGACCAGATCCATGTCGTGTTCGATCATCAGGATGGCGAGGTCGGCCGGCAGCCGGTCGAGCGCCTGTTCGATGCGCGCCGTTTCCGTGGAAGGCACGCCGGCGGCCGGTTCGTCCAGCAGCAGGATTTTCGGGCGGAGCGCCATGGCGAGCGCGATCTCGATCAGCCGCTGCTGACCATAGGCGATTTCGCGAACCCGGGTTTCGGCAAGGCCAAGGAGGCCCAGCGTGCCGAGAATGTCACGTGCTTCGCTCATCACCGAGGGCATGGCGCGGTATCGGCCGAAGATCCGGCCCGTCTTGCCTTCACGCTGGAGAATAGCGAGGGCCACATGTTCCTCCGGCGTCATGTCCTGAAACAGCCGGGTGACCTGGAAGGAACGGACGAGGCCGCGCTTCACCCGCTGGCTGGAACTGAGGCCGGTCACGTCCTCACCGGCGATGCGTACTGTGCCGGCCGAGGGCTTGAGGTTGCCGGTGACGAGATTGACGAAGGTGGTCTTGCCGGCGCCATTGGGGCCGATCAGCACCGTGCGGTCCCCCGGCGAAAGCGACAGCGACACATTATTGGTGACGACGAGGCCGCCGAAATTCTTCTGCAGGCCGGAGACTTCGAAAATGGCGCTCATTTGCGACCTCCCCGCAGGCGTGTGATGATCTGTTCACCCGCGCCATAAAGCCCGCGCGGCGCAAAAAGCACGACGGCGATCAGCAGCAGGCCGACAATGGTGAGCCAGTGGAACGGATTGGCGGCGGAAACCACATCCTCGAACCACATGAAGGTGACGGTGCCGATCAGCGCGCCGTAAAGCGAGCCCGCGCCGCCGAGCACCAGCATGACCAGCCCTTCGGCAGAGAGTGTGAAGCTGAGGCTGTCGAGACCGACGACCTGGGTGGAGATGGCGTTCAGCGCGCCGCCAATGCCGGCCACGATGCCTGATATGACGAACATCTTCAAAATAGTGCCGTTGACCGAACCGCCCATGGCCTGGATGCGGATGCTGTCCTGCTTGACGCCGCGGCACAACATGCCGAAGGGCGAATTGACCACCACCTTGAGGGCGAGGAAGACGAGGAGCAGCAGACAGACGCCATAGATATAGGCGGTGCGGCCGAAAAGATCGAATTCGAAAGTGCCGAACAGGGCGTCGGGGGAGACGCCCGATAGCCCGTCGCTGCCGCCGGTCCAGCCGGATGCCTTGTTGGCGGCCTCGTGGAACAGGTGAATGACGGCGATGGAGAGAACGAGCTGCGGCAGGCCGTGGGCGCGCAGCAGAACCGTGCCGGAGACCAGCCCGGCAACGCCGCCCGCAGCCGCGCCGATGGCGGTCATCAGAAGCGGGTCGGTGATCTCGAAATGGGCCGCGGCAATGCCGGCGGCATAGGCGCCCGCGCCGAAGAGCGCGGCATGGCCAAGTGTCGCGACGCCGCAATAGCCGGTGACGAGATCGATCGACAGCACCAGAAGCGCGATGGCGATGATACGGGTCAGAAGCGCCAGATTATCCGGAAACAGATAATAACCGACGACAGCGGCGGCAATGATGAGGAGCGGCCCTGCGAGCGCGCGCAGCGGCGAACGCGTCTTCGGGATCTCTGCCGTTTCAGTCACGTCGTTCATGAGCACCGCCATCTCATTTCGCCCTTCCGAGAAGGCCGCGCGGGAACAGCGTGATGATCACGATGACCGCCAGGTAAAAGAAGAATTCGCCATATTCGGGGGCAAGATACCGTCCGGTCGTGTCGATCGCGCCGAGCAGCAGACAGGCGATCAGTGCGCCGGGAATGGAGCCCGCACCGCCGACCGAGACCACCACCAGGAAGGTGACCATGTAGCGCAGCGCATAATAGGGTTCGACCGGCAGCAGTTCCGCACCGATGACACCGCCCATGGCGGCAAGGCCGACGGCGATGGCGAAGCTGACGGCATAGATGATTTCGGTGCGCACGCCGAGTGCGGCCGCCATGGCGGCATTATCGACGGCCGCGCGCAGCTTGATGCCGAAGGCGGTCTTTTCGAAGGTGAACCACAATGCGCCCGCCACGGCCAGCCCACAGGCAATGGCGAAGATACGGTGCGTGGCGATGGTGCGGAAACCGAGATCGGTGGGGCCGGCCAGCTGCTGCGGCAGCGGGATGGTCTTCAGCGTCGGGCCGAAAACGAAATTGGCGATACCGATGATGCAGAAGGTGATGCCGATGGTCATCAGCACCTGTGTCAGCTCCGGCGCGCCATAGATGCGGCGATAGAGGAAACGTTCGAGCGGAATGGCGATGACGATGGTGCCGACAATGGCGACGAGGATCGCCACCGCATAACCGAGACCAAGGCCGTGGGCGGCATAAGAGGCGAGATAACCGCCGATCATGGCGAAGGCGCCATGCGCCAGATTGACCACCCGCATCAAGCCCATCGTGACCGAAAGGCCGATGGAGATGATGAACAGGACCATGCCATAGGCAAGCGCATCGATGAGGATGCTGAAGACCGTCTGCATGCTGAAAAACCCTCCCGGTGCTGCAATGCCCATCCGGGCCGGAGACGGGCCGCTACTGGCGGCCCGACAACGTTGTCAAAGCTGTCCTTTACTTCGCGGCGGCGAGGCCCGGATCGCCCTGTTTTTCGAAGGTCTGGACTTCCTTGTTGTAATAGGCGCCGTCATCGGCCTTGGCCACTTCGCGCAGATAGATGTTCTGCGTGATGTGGCGGCTTTCCGGATCGATGCTGACAGGGCCGCGCGGGCTTGTCCAGGAAAGACCCTTCACCGCATCGACAGCCTTTTCCGCATCCTGTTTGCCGCCGGTGGCCTCGATCATCTTGCTGATGACATACATGCCGTCAAAGGCGCCAACGGAAGGGAAGGACAGCTCCTTCGGATTGCCGATCGCCTTGGTGGCGGCTTCCACGAAGGTCTTGTTTTCAGGCGAATCATGCGAGACGGCGTAATGGAACGTCGTCTGCATGCCGAGTGCGGCTTCGCCAAGCGCCGGCAGGTCGGATTCCTGCGTCAGATCACCCGGTGCGAAGAGCTTGACGCCTGAAGATTTCAGGCCGTTATCGTTGAAGGCCTTGACGAAACCGAGTGTCGTCGGGCCCGACGGCAGGAAGGCGAAGACGCCTTGAGCGCCGGAATCCTTCACGCGCTGCATGATCGGGCTGAAATCATTGGTGGAAAGCGGCATGCGGATGGTTTCCACCACCTCGCCGCCAGCGGCCGTAAAGGCGGCCTTGAAGGCATTTTCGGCATCGACGCCCGGGCCGTAATCGCTGACCAGCGAAATGACCTTCTTCACGCCGCCATCAAACGCCACTTTGGCGATGGGTGTGGAGGTCTGCCAGGTGGTAAATGAAGTGCGCACCACATAGGGGCTCTTGGTCACGATGGCCGATGTCGCGGCATTCATGATGACCATCGGCACATTGCCCTGCTTCAGAAGCGGCGTAACGGCCATGGCGTCGGGGGTGAAATAGAAGCCGGCGAGATATTGCACGCCTTCCTTGACCACCAGTTCCTGCGCCAGCGCCTTGGATTGCGCCGGATCGGCCTGCGGCACATCGCGATAAACGACTTCGACCGTGTCGTTGCCGATCTTGTTGCCGTGAAGCGCAAACCAGGCGTCTATGCCGGCCTTGAAGTTCTTGCCCTGCAGCGCGAAGGGGCCGGAGAACGGACCGACCACGCCCACCTTGATCGTATCGGCATAGGCAACGGAACTAAAACAAATGGCCGCGATGGCGGCGGTGATCCGTAGTTTCATAACTTCCTCCCAATTGATCCGTGGCTCCCATCCACCGATCCAGACTGCCAGATTGATGAGTGCGGTGGCCAAAGTAAAATGAAATAAGGGGGGTGATAAATAACCTGACGGTTATCAATACCCGTCTCACCGGGTTTGTCTCATGCGAGATCGCACAATAGTGATCATCCCGTGATTCTCAATGTATAGCGCCGCCGCAGCCATCACGACCGGTGTTTTTGCGGCAGGTGGTATCGAAATGCTTCGTCATGAAAACCAGCGCTTGTGACATGTTTCGAAAATGACGGTCATACCCGCGCAAGCCTCGTGCCTTAACCAGTTCTAAGGGGATTGTTTGTAGCCTCGCGAAGCATATTGTGAACTTTATTTGGTGTCTGATGGGCGAATATCAAAATAGAGTTGTTGAGTTGATGCGAGATCGCGTTGGCGAAAGTATACTCAGCAATAAGATCGAGCGCCGCGAAGCATTTCTTCGCAAGGCGCTGGCGCTGTATCACGTCATGGGCGGAGACGCGCAAGGCATGCACGCTGCGGTGGAGGATGTCGTCAACCTGCAAAAGCCGAGTGTCGATGTCGCTATTGGCGACGTGATGCATGAACTGGCAGCAATCGGTCACGTTGCCGATCTTGATATTATTCAGGCCGGGTACAACAAGCTTGACGCCGCTAATTTGCATATTCTGAGCAAGGGCAAGAGGCTTTTGCAGAAGCAGCGGGACCAAAAACTCGCCGGCACGGCGGGAAAATAGGCCGCCCATCGAGGGCGGCCTGCAATATCAGGCCACTTCCCCGACGAGAATCTCCTGCCACGCCTCATAGGCGGAGAGAACCGTTTCCATCTGTGCCGTGTGGCCGGTGATGAAATCGTCGCCATAGATCGTTTCATCGGGATATTCGGTGATCAGCGTCATCGGCACGGTGTGGCGGTCGTCGATGGAGGGCAGGCACGGAAAGCCGTTGATGATGCGGAAACCGGTTTCGCCGGCATGGGTCTCGTAAAGTGCGATCTGGCGGTTGTTGTAATCGAGCAGGCCGGGAATGGCGCCAAGATGGCGGGTCACCCGGTCGAGCAGGGCTTCGGCCTGGCTTTCCCAGTCCGCATGGTGGCGGATGATGAGGAAGAAGCCTTTCGGCAGCGTCCACATGGCGAAATTGCGCGGCACATAACCTGATAGTGGCCGGGTCCATTCATGCGAGGGATAACCGTGCAGGTTCACATGCAGGCTGGCGCCGCTCATCTCCTGCGCCTTGAAGCGGATTTCCTTCTCGTTGATATGCCTGCCGGAATTTTCGGGCGTGCGATATTCGAGATCATCGCCAAGCGCCGTGTAACGCGCCGCATGGTGCATGTGGCGGGGATTATCGACGCGCAGGCGCTGGTGCAGGGCGTAACCGTCGGGGTTTTCCAGCGGCGAAATGGTGAAATGCGCGCCCTTGCGCTCTGCAAGCCTGCGGGCCGCGCGGATGGTGCCAACGATGCCTGTCGTCTCGTTGGGGTGTTGACCGCCGCTGATCATGACGGCGGCATCGCTGCCTGCCACGTAACGGGCGGCAAGAATGCGACCGGAGCGGGAGCGGGCCTCGAAGGCCTCGCCGCCGATCTCTGTCAGTAGCGTCGCGAGCTGGCCTGCGGCGACCGGTTCGCGGGCCTCATCGATCCGCTGCTCGCGACCATCGAGGAAGGCGGTGGTCAGCGCGCGGGTCTCGATGCGCACGGAGACTTCGCCTTCGCTTTTGACGATTTCCGGTACGATCTGGCCGGGCTTCAGGCCCCGGTCACCCAGCGGCCGGCCGGACTTTTTCTGGAAGAATTCCAGCAGCGAGAAATAGAAATCCTCATGCAGCGCTTCACGCAGGCTGATGACCTCATCGCCGACGGAAAGCGCCAGATCTTCGGCCGGATGCGCGACACGGATGTTCAGCTCTTCGAAATAGGGTTCTTCATCGCCCCAGCCGTGGTTGGCGACGGCATTGATCGCCGCTTCGAAAAGCCGCTCGTAATCCGTTTCCAGCCGCTTGCCGGCCGTGTCGCCCGCAAGCCGGAACCAGCCGGTTGGCGAGACATTGGTTTCGCCGACGGTATCGGTGTGAACCCGGTTTGGGGCCAGAACCTTCAGGGTTTCCTTCTTGCCGTTGCGGCTCAGCGTAACATCATAATGGAACCCGTCGTCCTCGCGGGCGATGAAGTCGATCTTCGTATCGCCCACCAGAGCCGCCAGCGGATAGGCTTCCAGCCGGAAGCGGTTGGCCGGTGCATTGGCATGCACCGGGTAACGCACCTCGATGGTGTCGACGCCATCCAGATTGATCTCTTCCAGAAAGGTGAAGAGGAGCGGCTTGTAGGCGCTTCGGATGCGGGCGCTGACGCCTTTTTTCTTCAGCCTGTTTTCGGCATCGCGACGGCTTTTGGCGTCATCGAAGGTCCATGCTTCGAAGGACTGGCCGGGCTCGGCATTGGCGACGAGAGCATCCAGAGTGCGCTCGAAGGTCTGGTCGAAAATCTGGCTCATCGTTGTTACCTCGAGGTTCTGCCGGTGGGATCGAGGCTGTCGCGCAGCCAGTCGCCGAGAAGGTTGAGGCCAAGCACGGTGAGCAGAATGGCGAGGCCGGGGAAAACGCTGACCCACCATGCCGTCTGCAGATAGGTGCGGCCATCCGCCAGCATGCCGCCCCAGCTCGGAATGGTCGGATCGACGCCGAGGCCGAGGAAGGTGAGGCTGCTTTCAAGCAGGATATTGTTGGCGACATTGAGCGTCATCAGCACGATGACAGGGCCGATAAGGTTCGGCAGCAGGTGCTGGAGAATGATGCGCCAGTCCTTCACGCCGATGGCGCGGGCGGAAAGGATGAATTCCCGTTCCCGCAGCGTCAGCACCGAGCCGCGTACGAGACGGGCATATTGCACCCATTGCGAGACGATCAGCAGGATGATGGTGTTGGTGAGGCTGCCGCCGACAATGGCGATGAAGGTGATGGCAAGAAGGATGAAGGGCATGGCAAGCTGGATATCGGCAAAGCGCATGACCAGCATGTCCCAGAAGCCGCGGTAATATCCGGCGACCAAGCCGACCGCGACGCCGAAGATGACCGCGCCGATGACCGAGGTGAAGCCGACCAGCAGCGAGATCTTGCCGCCGGCGACGACACGGGCAAGCACATCACGGCCGAGCGGATCGGTGCCGAGCGGATGGGCGGCGTTGGCAAAGGGTTTCGCAAGGCGCGCCATCAGGTCGATCTTGTCCGCGCCGCCGGGAAACAGCACGTCGGAAAACACCACCGCAAGGCAGATGACTGTCGTGAGCGACGCGCCGAGGATGAATTCGAGATTGGTGAAGCGCGCGAGACGCGAGGTTTTGGCAGCCATCGTCACTTACTCCGTGCGGATGCGCGGATCGACAAGCCCATAGGCGATATCGACCAGAAGGTTGATGCCGACGATCATCAGCGACAGTACGGTGATGACGGCCTGAAGCACGGGATAGTCACGCGCGCCGACCGCATCGAAAGCCAGCGTGCCGAGACCCGGCCAGTTGAAGACGCGCTCGATGACGACGATGCCGCCGAGCAGTCCGCCGAATTGCAGGCCGAAATAGGTAATCAGCGGAATGGCGCAGTTACGCAGCGCATGCTTGTAAAGCACCTTGTTTTCGCTGAGGCCCTTGGCGCGCGCCACCATGACATATTGCGAGCGCAGCGTATCGAGCATGGCCGTGCGCACCAGGCGCACATTGGTCGCCGTCAGGATAACGCCCATGGTGACCGATGGCATGATGTAGCTTGCAAAGCCGCCCATGCCGCTTGGCGGCAGCCAGCCGAGCGTGATGGAGAAAAGCAGCACCAGCATGGTGGCCAGCCAGAAATTGGGGAATGACAGGCCGACGAGCGAGAAGATACGGATCACCTGATCGGCCGTCTTGCCGCGCGAGGTCGCGGCCTTGATGCCGAGCGGGATGGAAAGCGCAATCGACACCGCCATGGAGATGAAGGCGAGCAGCAGCGTCGCGGGCAGGGCATCGGCAATCAGGCGCGAGACCGGTGTGCTGCCGGTGAAGCTGCGGCCGAAATCGAGCGTCACGAGACCCTTCAGGAAGCTGAAATATTGCACGAAGAACGGCCGGTCGGTGCCCAGCGCCGCGCGGATGCGCGCCAGATCGTCTTCCGTCATGCTGCCGCCGCCCTGGAACATGGTGACAGCCGGGTCGCCCGTCAGGCGGATGGCGAAGGAAACGAGAAGGGTGATGGCGATGACGACAAAAATCGCCTGCAGCAATCGCTTGATGAGGAAACCGGCCACGTTTTTTACCTTGCGAGGAAACGGGGGAAGAGAAATCCCGCCTTGCCCGCGAGAGGCGGACAAGGCGGCGTGTCAGAGGATCAACCCGCTTATTCGACGGTCACGTCGGTAAGCTTCAGGCGGTTATCCGGCGGTGCGACAAAACCCTTGACCCGCTTGTTGATGCCGTAAATGGCATTGGTGTTGTAAAGCGGGATTTCCAGCGCGCGTTCGGCGGTATAGCTGCCGATTTCCTTGAGGATTTTTTCGCGCTCGGCACGGTCGGTCAGCGGACGCTGGGATTCCAGCAGCTTGTCCAGCTTCTCGTCCTTGTCATAGGGGTTCCACTTTTCACCCGAGTGGTACATGGAATAGGCCGTGTTATCGTAATCGAAGGTCCAGCCGCCCCATTTCTGCTGGAACATCGCGCCGGTCTTGCCCTGCGGGATGATGTCGTTCAGCAGCACGTTGGTTTCATAGGGCTTGATGGTGGCGGTGATGCCGACCATGGAGAGATAGCTGGAAATGACCTGCGCCACCTCGTTCATCGTCGCGTCATTGCCGCGGATGTCGATCTGCAGCGCCGCACCCGGCTTGACGCCGGCTTCCGCGAGCAGCTTTTTCGCACCTTCGGGATCGTAAGTCAGCGGCTTCAGTTCCGGATCGTAACCGAAGGACAGCGCGCTCTGGAAGCTCGCGATCTCCGATGCCTGGCCGGCAAGGATCGACTTGACGATGGTGCCGCGGTCGACGGCCATGATGATGGCCTTGCGCACCTTAGGATCGGCGGTGATGCCGTCACGGGTGTTGAAACGCAGCGCATCGACCGTCGGGCCGGGCACGCTGACGATTTCAAGCTTGGAATCGCCCTCGATAACCGGGATCATGCCGATCGGGATGGTGGGCGGAATGACGAGATCGACGCGGCCGGCCTGCAATTCGGCAACGGCGGTCGCCGGCTCGGCGATGAAGCGGTACTCCAGTTCGGAAAGCTTTGGCGCACCGCCCCAGTAATCCGGGTTGGCTTCCAGCTTGATATTGGTCTTCGGTGCGTAGGAAACGAATTTGAATGCGCCGGTGCCGACTGGGTTGAGGTTGAAATTGTCCTCACCCTTTTCCTTGATATAGGCAGGCGGAACGATCATGCCGCCATAACCGGCAAGCTTGGTCAGCAGCACCGGATCGGGCGCCTTCAGCTTCATGTCGACGGTGTAGTCGTCGATGACATCGACGCTTTCGATAGCGACATAGTTGGAGCGCTGCGGGCCCTTGGCACCCTGTTCGCCGAGAAGGCGCTCGAAGGTGAACTTGACGGCGGCGGCGTTGAAGGGCTCGCCATTGTGGAACTTGACGTTCTGGCGCAGCTTGAAGCGGATGCGCTTGCCCTCATCCAGCTCTTCCCAGGATTCGGCAAGGCCGGGCACGACCTTCAGGTCCGGGCCGCGATAGGTCAGGCCGTCGAAAATGTTGGTGGCGACAGCCGCCCATTGCACAAGGAAGGTATCGATCGGATCCCAGCTGCCGGGGTCCTGCGGGCTGGATATGGTCATCTTGCCGGCGGCAAGAGCCGGTGCGGCGGTGAAGGCCGTGGCGGCCATGGCAAGTGCGACGAACGTTGTCGTCATCCCCTTCTTGATTATTGTCATCTACCTGTTCCTCTTCAGATGGTTGCGGTTCTGGTTGTTATTCAGGCGCTCTTCGCGATGAAGTGGCCCGGATTGATTTCCTCATGGGCGAGAATGGCCGGCTCGTCGCCGACACGGCGCACGGGATTGGGTATTTCGCCCTCGATCATGGCGATGCGGCGCTCGATGGTCGGATCGGCGACCGGCACGGCCGAAAGCAGGCGGCGGGTATAATCATGCGTCGGCGTTTCGAACACCTGCCGGCGGCTGCCCATTTCCATGATCTGGCCGAGATAGAGCACGGCGACGCGGTGACTCATCTTTTCCACGACAGCCATGTCATGGCTGATGAAGAGATAGGCGAGGCCCCGTTCGGCCTGCAGGTCCATGAACAGATTGATGATCTGCGCCTGGATGGAGACGTCGAGCGCCGACAGCGCCTCGTCGGCGATGATGAGCTTCGGATCGGAAGCCAGCGCACGGGCAATGCAGACGCGCTGGCGCTGACCGCCGGAAAACTCGTGCGGATACCGCGCGGCATGTTCGGAGCTGAGCCCCACGCGTTCCAGCAACTCATCCACCCGCCGCCGTACAGCCTTCTGATCGTTGATCAAACCGTGGGTGTTGATCGGCTCGGCAATCGAAAAACCGACCGTCTTGCGCGGATCGAGCGAGGCGAAGGGATCCTGGAAGATATATTGCACTTCCTGGCGCATGCGGAAGCGCTCTGCCGCTGACATCTGCGAATAGCTGCGGCCATTGAAGGCAATTTCGCCTGATATGGCCGTCTGCAGCTGCTGGATGGTGCGGCCGATGGTGGATTTGCCGGAACCGGATTCGCCCACCAGCGCCAGTGTTTCGCCGGCATGAATATCAAAGCTCACCTTCTGCACGGCGCTGCAACGGTGGGTCGCCTTGCCGAACAGGTTCTTGCGGATATCGAAACGCACGAACAGGTCCTTCACCGACAGCAGCGGCTTGGCGTCATATTTCGCGGTGTTTTGCACGCGCTCCTCGCCGATCACGACCGGCTGGCCATCCTGCAGCACGGTAAGCGGCAGGCGCTTCGGAAACTCTTCGCCTTCCATGCTGCCGAGGCGCGGAACGGCGGAAAGGAGGGCGCGCGTGTAAGGGTGCTGCGGATTGGCGAAGATATCCTTGACCGGGCCTTCCTCGACCTTCTTGCCCTTCCACATGACGACGACGTCATCGGCCATTTCCGCCACCACGCCCATATCATGGGTGATGAAGACCATGCCCATGCCGAGCTTCTTCTGCAGGTCGCGCATGATGTTGAGGATCTGCGCCTGAATGGTGACGTCAAGCGCCGTGGTCGGCTCGTCGGCTATCAGAAGCTTCGGCCGGCAGGCGAGCGCCATGGCGATCATCACGCGCTGGCGCATGCCGCCGGAAAGCTGGTGCGGATAACGTTTCAGAAGCTCGGCCGCATCGGGCAGGCGCACCATTTCGAGCAGCTTCTGTGCTTCCGCCAGCGCCGCCTGTTTACCCATCTTTTCGTGCAGGACAAGCACTTCGCAGATCTGGTCGCCGATCGTGAAGACGGGGTTGAGCGAGGTCATCGGCTCCTGGAAGATCATGGCGATCTCCTTGCCGCGGATCGAGCGCATCTCTTTCTGCGAAGCCTTCAGCAAGTCCCTGCCTTCAAACAGGATTTTGCCGGTGGGGTAGGTCGCGCCCATCATGTCCGCAAGGCGCATGGTGGAAAGCGAAGTGACCGATTTTCCCGATCCGGACTCGCCGACGACCGCGACCGTCCGGCCGGCCTCGACGCTGAAGGAGATATCGTCCACGACGCGGCTATTGCCGAACTCGACGCTCAGGCCTTCGACCGAGAGGAGGGCGTTTGCGTGTGCGGCAGTCATGTCAGCGTCTCCGGTGTGGCGCACGACGCGGCAAAGCGGGCGCGGCCATCTGAAAATGGGGAAGGGGAAAATGTCTCGGGCAGGCGCGTGCTGGGCGACGCCATGGGCAAGGACGGGGATGTCGTGAAGAACTGCATGTCTTCAGGCCGTTTCGTCGGCGGAATTCGCATTGGCCGTCGTCCGCCGACACGGCAGATTCGATGTCACCGAAGCGCCGCAGGCAACCTCATCGGTGCCGGCCGGATGATTTGCGTCGGCCGCAGATTCGACGATGCGCATGTAACTCTAATTCCCCACCCTTGTTTTGCCGAAAAAGCTAACAAAACCGAACAATCATGTCCAGAGTGTTGAACAATTTTTGTGTACTGCTCTACAAATGCGCAGCTGCATCGATTTTGAGCGCGGGTTCCTGAAGAATGCTTCGCAATGGTGCGTGTATTCCACGATTATTGTCGCTAAAAACCGTCTGGCCAGGCGCAGTCAGGCGGATAAATTTATAGTGAGCTTGCAAAGCTGGGGACGCGTGGCGGTATTCGCGCGCTGTCCCAATCGGTCGTGACGAGCCGGGCGCTGCTGATAAAATGGATGAAGAGCAACGGAGAATGGAATGCCGGGCATGAACAATAAGGCAGGCGCGGTCAGGCTGAGGGGTTTTCTACGGTGCTTGTCCACGGATGATGTTGAACTCGTCCGGCGTCATCTTCCCGAACATCTTCGCCTCACCAGAGCCGAACCCGGCTGTATTTCCTTCGAGGTGTCCGAGACAGACGATCCCCTGATCTGGCAGGTGGAGGAGCTTTTTGCCGATCGTGCCGCCTTCGATTTTCATCAGCAGCGGACGCGGGCGTCGGAGTGGTTCACAGTGACTTCCGCCATTCCACGCGACTACGAGATAACGACAGTGGCGTGAATGAGATCAGGCCGCAGCGGCGTTCCTGCCGGCTGCGGCCTGTTCGGATTTCGGTGCCGAGACTTATTCCTTCGGCATGCCGACCGGAGGCGCAAGCCGCCGTTGCGCGGCAATACGGAAGGGCGCGTTCATTGCGCCATAACCGCCATAGGCCCCGCGCCTTTCGATGATTTCGAAGAAGAAACCCTCGCCGAAGGTGCGGCTGTAGATCTGGAAATATTCGCCATTGTCGTCGCGGTCATAAAGAATGCTCGCGGCACGCAGCGCGTCGGAAAATTCCGGCTCCAGCCCGAAACGGGCTTCCAGATCGTCGTAATAATTGCGTGAGATCGGCAGGGCGTGGAAACCGCGCGCCTGCATCGCTTTGGCCGTCGCGAAAATATCGTCGGTGGCGAAGGCGATGTGCTGGATGCTGGTGCCGAAACCTTCGGCCAGAAATTTGCCGGCGAAGGTCTTGCGATTGTCCGCACCGTTCATGGTCAGGCGGAAATGCGGCGAGGGAACGCTTTCGATGGCCTGGCTGCGTACCAGCCCGCCCGGATCGACCACATCGACCATCGGCGTGCGGCGGGTGGAAAACAGCGAGGTGTAAAACAGAAGCCAGGTCAGCATTTCATCATAATGCGTTGTTTGCGCGAGATGATCGATGCGCTTTAACCCGGCATCGCCCTCGGTTTCCGGGGCGCCCGTGGAGACGAATTCCTTGTCCCAGATGGAGGCGAGCGCCGGCGAAGCATCAAGGAAATAGATGACGCCGTTGCCCACACCCTGAATGGCGGGAACGGCGACTTCGCCTGATTTGCGCGGCTCGGCGAAGGTGGGCGCTCCGAGCGCTTCGGCCCGGGCAAGCGCTGCCCCGGCATCATCCACCTTCAGTCCGAAGGCATAGGCATTGGTGCCGTGGATAGAATAGGACGCACCGGCGAAACTGTCGCCGTCATCGCTGGTATTGATGACGATGCGGATGTCACCCTGCGTATAAAGATCGACATTGCGATTGCGGTGCCTTGCGGTTTTCTCAAAACCAAGCGTGGCAAGCAGGGCCTCCAGATTGGCCTTTTCCTCCGGCGCGGTGGTGAATTCCACGAACTCCACGCCCTGCGTCTCAACCCGTTCCGGCATGGCGGGCACATCGATGCGGATATCCGGTTCGAGACGCCGCACCTGATCCATGAGGTTGATAAGCGAGCGGTGACCGTCTTCGGCGAGCAGGCGCGCGGAGCCGCCGCGGAACTGGTCGTTGAAGATTTCGAGCGATATCGGGCCGCTATAGCCGGTTGCGGCCACGGCGCGCATGAAATCCACGACCGGCAGATCGCCTTCGCCCGGCATGTTGCGGAAATGGCGGCTCCAATAGAGCAGGTCCATGTCGATCAGCGGCGCATCGGCCAGCTGCACGATGAATATCTTGTCGCCGGGAATGGAGCGGATCGAATTCGGGTCGATCTTGCGCGACAGCGTGTGGAAACTGTCGAGAATGATGCCGACATTGGCGTGGTCTGCGCGGCGCACCACTTCCCAGGCATCGCGATGATCGCTGATATGGCGGCCCCAGGCCAGCGCCTCGTAACCGACGCGCACGCCATGTTTTGCCGCAAGCTCCCCCAGTTGATGGAAATCGGCGGCGGCGCGGTCGATGCCGCCGAGCGAGACCGGCGAGACATTCGAGCAGATCAGCATCAGATCGGTGCCGAGTTCGCCCATGATATCGAACTTGCGCTGGGCGCGTTCGAAGGCGCGGGCGCGGTGTGGTTCCGGCATGCCCTCGAAATCGCGGAATGGCTGGAAAAGGGTGATATCCAGCCCGTGATCGGCGGCCAGCGCCTTCACCTCGCGCGGCGAGGCGTCATAGGTCAGGAAATCATTCTCGAAAATCTCCACGCCGGAAAAGCCGGCCTTGGCGATGGCCGCCAGTTTTTCCGGGAACTCTCCGCTGATCGACACGGTCGCGATGGATGTGCGCATTGGCATGCCGTGTCCTGTTGTGTCATAGCTCGCCATATTGCCTTCCTTTTCAGCCTTATGTACTAATTGGTTAATAAAGGGGACGCCGCCGGATGGCAGCCCCGTCCAGGGAATGAAGCATGAGCAAAAGCACGACCTTGAGCGGCGCCCGCGATACGCGGCAGGCGAAGCGTGACCCGGAAGGGGTGCGCCGGGACATTCTTTCGGTCGCGATGGAAGAGTTTTCGCAAAACGGCCTGTCGGGCGCGCGCATTGACGAGATCGCGGCCCGCACGCGAACCTCCAAGCGCATGATCTATTATTATTTCAGCGACAAGGAGAGCCTTTACCAGCGCGTGCTGGAGGAGGCTTATGCCAAGGTGCGCGGCGGCGAAAGCGATCTGGAGCTGGACGATCTGGAACCGGCGGCGGCGCTCGACAAGCTCTGTCGGTTCACCTTCGATCACCACAGGCGTAATCCGGCCTTCATCCGCATGGTGATGATCGAGAACATCCATCACGGCCGGCATATGCAGTCTTCTGAAACGATCCGCCAGTTGAACCGCCCGGCCATCGTTGCGCTGGAAGGCGTGCTGCTGCGCGGCCAGAAGCGCGGCATCTTTCGTGAGGGAATCGATGCGCTGGAACTGCACTGGCAGATCAGCGCGCTGTCCTTTTTCAACGTGTCGAACGTCGCGACCTTCTCGTTCATCTTCGGCGACAGCCTTTATACGGACAAGGGTCAGGAGACATTGTCGCGGCATGTCAGCGACATGGTGTTGCGTTATGTGCTGACGCCCGGCCATATCACGACGGATGCAAAAGACGGCCGATGAGGTGGCGCAGCGCCACGTCATAACCTTCGATGCCGAGACCGGCGATCACGCCTTCGGCGCGGGTCGAGATATAGGAATGGTGCCGGAAGACCTCGCGTTTGTGGATGTTGGAAATGTGAACCTCGATCACCGGCCCCTCAAAGGCATTGAGCGCATCGAGGATGGCCACCGAAGTGTGGGTGAAGGCCCCGGGATTGATGACAATGCCCGCGGACTTGCCGCGGGCTTCATGAATCCAGTCGATCAGCTCATATTCCCGATTGCTCTGGGCAAAAAACAGCGTGTGACCGGCGGCTTCGGCGATACTGCGGCAGTTGGCCTCGATATCCGCGAGCGTCTCGTAGCCGTAGATTTCCGGCTGGCGCTGGCCGAGCAGATTGAGGTTTGGGCCATTGAGGATGGTGAAAAGGCTCACGCAACCCCCTCCGCCATGCAAAGCTCGGTGAAATGCGCGGTCATGCGCCCGGCATCCGGTTCGCGGCCGCAGAAGAGACGGAACGCACCGACGGCCTGAAACACCGTCATGCCGCCGCCGGGCAGGGTGCGACAGCCCTTTTTCGCCGCCGCCGCCAGCAGTTCGGTGACGAGCGGCATATAGACGATATCGGCCACCCAGTGCCGCTGTTCGATAAGATCGGCCGCAACCGGCATGCCGGGATGGGCGGGCATGCCCATCGGCGTGGCATGGATCAGGCCATCGGCAAAGGGCAGCGAGGCGGCGGGGTCGTTCACGGCATGCGCGCGGCCCTCGCCGAAGCGGGCATTGAGTTCCCGGGCCAGTTGTTCCGCTCGCGGGAAATCCCGGTCGAAAATGTCGAGACTGATAATATCGAGCTTCAATGCGGCATGGGCGACCGCGACACCCGCGCCACCGGCGCCGACCAGAAGCGCCCGGTCACGCTTCGCATCCGGCAGTCCGCGAACGAAGCTTTCATAAAAGCCGTACCAGTCGGTATTGTGGCCGATGCGGCGTCCGTCCTTAAAGACGACGGTGTTGACCGCGCCCAGCATACGGGCATCGTCCGACAGTTCGTGCAGATGCGGAATGACGGCCTGCTTGAAGGGATGGGTAATGTTGGTGCCGGCAAAACCGCGCGCCTCCAGCTCGTCCAGCAGGTCGGGAAGCGCGCTGGTCGGCAGCTTGCGGGCGGTGACATCGACAAGCTCGTAGGAATAGTCGAGACCATGGGCCGCCCCTTCGCGCATGTGCAGCGCGGGCGATTTGGAAAGCTGTATATCGGCGCCTATCAGGCCGACCTTGAAGGATTTTTTCTCTGTCATGATCACGTGTCGCTCATCGGACGGTGTGGGAGAGGCGGGATTATTCCCGCCTGTCTGAGAGCGCGCGAACCTCAGTGGTGGGCGAGAATTTCGCCGAGGAACGTGCGCGTGCGCTGGTGCTTGGGATCGCGGAAGAATTCCTCCGGCGGGCCTTCCTCGATGATCTCGCCTTCCGACATGAAGATCACGCGGTCGGCCACCTGCCGTGCGAAGCCCATTTCATGGGTCACGCAGATCATCGTCATGCCGTCGCGGGCAAGGCCGATCATGGTGTCGAGCACTTCTTTCACCATTTCCGGGTCGAGCGCCGAGGTCGGTTCATCGAACAGCATCGCCTTCGGTTCCATGCACAGCGCCCGGGCGATTGCCGCACGCTGCTGCTGGCCGCCGGAAAGCTGGGCCGGGTACTTGTCGGCCTGGTTGAGAATGCGCACGCGCTCCAGATATTTGCGCGCGGTCGCCTCCGCATCGGCTTTCGACAGGCCCTTCACCCGCATGGGGGCGAGCGTGCAGTTTTCCATGATGGTCTTGTGCGGGAAGAGATTGAAGCTCTGGAACACCATGCCCACTTCGCGGCGAACCGCATCGATGGCGCGGCTGGAATCCGACAGCGTCGTTCCCTCGACCGTGATCTTGCCCTCCTGGATCTCCTCCAGATGGTTGATACAGCGGATGAGCGTGGATTTGCCCGAACCGGACGGGCCGCAAAGAACGATTTTTTCGCCCTTGCGAACCGTCATGTTGACGCTTTTAAGCGCGTGGAAGGCTCCATACCACTTTCCTACCCCTTCAAGGGCGATCAGCGGAGCCTGAGCGGCGGATTGCGGCATGGAACTTTCCTTCATGCTTGGCATCAGTTTTAGTTGACGGTGTAGGGAATGTCGGGAAGCGAGGCCGGAAACTGCGGCACCGGGCGCTTCATCCATTTGGCGTAGACTTTCGCGAGGTCGCCATTGGCCTTGATCTTGTCCAGATAGGCGTTCAGCGCTTCGTTCCAGTCCTTTTCGCCGGGGCGCGTGGCGGCGCTGTTATAGAGGGTCACGAGGTCGAACTTCACCTCGTAATCCTTCCCGCCGGCGGCCGAAAGCCGGTCGCCATAGAACTGGTTGCCGCCGATCGCCTCGATCTGGCCCGACAGGATCGCCTGAATGGTGGCGGCGTCGTCATCGAAACGAAGGATATTCGCTTTTGAACCCGCGCCGGCGGTCAAGGCCGTGTCCATCGGGCTGGATTTCGGCGCACCGACGGTCATGCCCGTCAGATCGTCGAAACTGGCGATCTTCTTGTCCTTGGTGGCATAGACCGACATGACATTATGCGCGTAAGGCTGCGCATATTGCACGTTCTTCGCGCGCTCCGGCGTCATCCCCATCGATGCGAACAGGGCGTCGACCTTGCCGGTGCGCAGCGAAGGAATGCGGTTGGCGACTGCGAGCGGCACGAACTCCACCTTCAGCCCCAGATAATCCGCAAACCCCCTCGCCAGATCGGCATCATAGCCTTCCTGAACGCCGGTGGAATTGATGAAACCCCAGGGCGCATTATCGCCCTGGATACCGATTACGACCTTGCCGCTGGCTTTTGCCTCGTCAAGGGTTCTGGCATCCGCCGCTGCGGGCGTCAGAACCGGCAGCAAAGCTGCCGCCAGTCCCGCCGCAACGGTTGCTCGCCAACCCGTGAGGGTTTTCAAGATCCTCATTGCTTTTCTCCTCCCAAATCCAGACAGCCGTTACTTCACGGTGAAAGGGATGTCGGGCAGGCTGTCGGGGAAGGCCGGAACTTCGCGTTTCATCCACTTGTCGTAGATCTTGGCGAGCTGGCCATCCGACTTGATCTTGTCGAGGAAGGTGTTGACGGTTTCGTTCCAGTCCTTTTCACCCGGGCGGGTGCCCGCGCCGTTGTAAAGCGTCGTCAGGTCGAACTTCGGTTCGTATTTGCCTTCGGCAGCCTTGTTCAGGCGGTCGCCGTAGAACTGGTTGCCGCCGACGACCTCGACCTGGCCTGAGATCAGCGCCTGAATATTGGCGGCGTCATCATCGAAGCGCAGGATATTGGCCTTGGAGCCGGCGCCGGCGGTGATGGCCGTATCCATGGCGCTGGACTTCGGCACGCCGACGTCGATACCGGTCAGATCGTCATAGCCGCCGATTTTCTTGTCCTTGGGGCCGTAGACGGAGAGCACGTTGCCGGCATAGGGCTTGGAATATTGAATGGTCTTGGCGCGTTCGGCCGTCATGCCCATGGTTGCGAACAAGAGGTCGACCTTGCCGGTCAGAAGTGCGGGAATGCGGTTGGCCACGGCGAGCGGCACGAATTCCACCTTGACGCCGAGATAGTCGGCAAAGGCCTTGCCGATATCGGCATCAAGACCGTCCTGCACGCCGCTGGAATTGACGAAGCCCCACGGCGAATTATCGCCCTGAATGCCGATGACGACCTTGCCCTTGGCCTTGGCCTCTTCCACCGTGCCGGCGAAAGCATCGACCGGTACGACGAAGGGCAGGGCAACCGTTGCCGCGGCGAGCGCGAGCAGGGCGCGACGAGAGAGTTTCATGCTGGTGGTTTTCATCTTTGGCTCCTCCTTACAAAGCTGATGAGTTCTTCACGACTTAGCGGGTTGCGGTCTGCAGCCGCTTTTCAACGCTGGCGCCCCACAGGGAAAGCGGCCAGCAGATCAGGAAATAGATGATGCCGACGAGGGCGAAGACGGTGAGCGGGCGGAACGTCTGGTTGGAGACGATCTGGCCGGCGCGCGACAGCTCGACGAAGCCGACAATGGCCGCAAGCGAGGTGCCCTTGATGAGCTGCACTAGGAAACCGATGGTGGCCGGCAGCGAAATCTTGAATGCCTGCGGCAGGACCACGTCCTTCATGCGCGAGATGTAATGCAGGCCGAGCGCATTGGCGGCTTCCGTCTGGCCCTTCGGCACCGCCTGGATGCCGCCGCGCCAGATTTCGCCGAGAAAGGCGCTGGCATGCAGCGTAAAAGCGATGGCGACAGCGATCCACGCATCGACATTAAAGCCCGCAAGCGCCACGCCGTAATACACCACGAAAAGCTGCATCAGGAGTGGCGTGCCCTGGAAAACGGCGATGTAACCGGTGCTGGCGCGCTGGATTGCCGGGCTGTCTGCGACGCGGGCAAGCGCCACGCAAAGGCCAAAAACGCCGCCGCCGATAAAGCCGATGATGGTCAGCGCAAGCGTCCATTTCAGACCTTGCAGCAGGAAGAAGAGTTCGTTGGGACCGATGGATGCCATTGTCTTTTCCTCACTTGACCGGATAGCTGAAGGATGCACGGGAGATGAGCGAGAAAATGCCCATCATCAGCGAGGAAATGACCAGATAAAGCAGCGTGATCGAGAAATAGACCTCGAAGGACCGGAACGTATCCGCCTCGATCTTCTGCGCCACCGAGGTCAGTTCGTAAGCCGCGATCGAGGTGCAGACCGAGGTGGTCAGCGTCAGCATGATGAACTGGCTGGTGAGCGACGGGTAGACTGCCCGCAGCGCCGGCTTCAGGATGATATGGCGGAATATCTGCGTGCGGTGAAGACCGAGCGCCAGTCCCGCTTCAACCTGGCCCTTGGGAATGGAATCGACACCGCCGCGAATGATTTCAATCGCATAGGCGCCGCCGTTCAGAGCCAGCGCGATGATGGCCGTCACCGTCGGGTTGAGCTTGATGCCGATCTGCGGCAGGGCGAAGAAGATGAAGAATATCTGCACCAGAAACGGCGTGTTGCGGATGGCTTCCACAAAGCCGATGACGAGCCCGCGCAGCAGCTTGAACCGCGAACGGCGGGCAACGACGCCCAGAACGCCGATGACGGTGGCGAGTGACATGCCCGCAATCGCAAGGCCGATCGTCGCCAGACACGCCAAAAGCAGCTCGGGCAGGCGGTCAATGACCGCCGAAAAATCGAGACTGTAAGACATTCTTCCTCCCAACCCGTTCGGGTCCGGACAGGCGTTTCGCCTTGCCCGCATCGCTTTGGAAACCTTGCGGCGCCAAAGCCCTCCATTTGTCGGTGCCGCTGCAGGCTTCAAACCCTTGTCGGCGGCGTCCTGTTAATCTTAATGTTTGTACCAGTTAGTTCATTTTTGTGTCAAGCGATATGTCCGGTTAAAAAGCAGCTTCCGCGCTGTTTTTTCATTCTCTGTATTTTTGAATAAAGTCTTTTTTATCAATGACTAATGCGAAGAAGCGCAAGCGCTTTCCACACGTCGTCGAGCCGCCTCCGGCCTGCCGTTCGGCAGCGCCCGAAAGCCCTGTCTGCAAACCAAATCGACCGCCTTGCGGCTAGTTTTCGCCTGCGCCCAGCCTGTCTATCTGCCCCGCCAATCGCTCGGCGATCAGCAGCGAGGCGCCCGTTGCCGTCACCATTTGCGGAAGCGACAGCCATTCCAGCATCCAGCCTGCGCCCGACCTTTCCTGTTCGTGCACCAGCGACTGGTGTAACGCCGATATCTGCACGGCATTAAAGCGTGCGAGCGTCACCAGCGTTTCGGCATTGACCGGGTTTTGTTTGTGCGGCATGGCCGAGGAGCCGCCGCCGCCGGAGAGAAGGATTTCCCCACCGAGTTCGGCCATCAGCGCGATATCCTGCCCGAACTTGCCGAGTGTGCCTGTCATGAGCGAAAGCAGATTGCCGAATTCGGCGATGCCGTCGCGCTGGCTTTGCCATTGCTGTCTGTCGGCAAGGCCGAGCCGTTTTGCAAGACCGGCGCGCACGGCTGCGGCACTGTCGCCGAGCTTTTCCAGCGTGCCGGCAGCCCCGCCGAACTGCAGGGAAAAACCGCTCTGCGTGAAGGTTTCCAGACGCAGCAGGTGACGTTCCAGCGGCGCGATCCAGCTTGCCGCCCGGTCGGCCACGGTGATGCCGATGGCGGCCTGCATGCGGGTATAGCCCGTCAACGGGTTATGGCCGTCGCGGGAGGCGAGATCTCCCAGCGTATCGATGAGGTGACCGAGCCGGGCAGTAATGACTTCCGCCGCCATTTTCAGCCGCAGCATCAGGCTGGTATCGATGACATCCTGGCTGGTCGCGCCGAAATGCACCTTGTCCGCCGCCTGACCGGCGACCGCGGCCCGCATCTGCCGGATGAGTTCGGGAACCACAACGCCGTCCTTTGCGACGCCGTTGCGAAGCCCAGTCATATCGGCGGCAAAGTCGGAAAGCCCCGAGACGATCGCTTCCGCCACATCCTCGGAGATGATGCCGGCCTCCGCTTCCGCCTGCGCCAGCCCCGTCTCGAAACGGACCATGGCGTCGATATCCGCTCTTGCCGAAAACAGCTCGACGATTTCGCTATCGCCGAAAAGGCCTGACAGGAACGGATGCTCGAAGGGGGAAAGGCTCATCTTCCGTCTCGCTCAAATATCGAAAAACACGGTTTCGCCTTCGCCCTGAAGGCGGATATCGAAACGATAGACGTTACCTTCCTCCTTTTGGGCGACAAGCGTGGCGATCCGGCTCTTCTGCTCGACACGGGCAAGAACCGGATCGGCGGCGTTGGCCTCCTGTTCTTCCGGGAAATACATGCGGGTCTGCAGGCCGATATTGATGCCGCGTGCGACGATCCAGAAGGTGATGTGCGGCGCCATCGGCCGGCCATCGCGGAACGGCACCGTGCCCGGCTTGATCGTCTCGAAAACGAATTCGCCGGTATCCATGTCGCCGGGCGAGCGGCCCCAGCCGATGAAATTCGGGTCGGCCTTGCCGCGCGTTTCACTGGGGCTGTTATAATAACCGTCGGTATCGGCCTGCCAGATTTCGATCAGCGCGTCCTTCAGCGGCATTCCCGCGCCATCATAGACCGTGCCGCGCACGCTGATGCGTTCGCCGCGTGCCTTGTCGTTATAAAGCGGGCCGGAACCGAGATCTTTTTCGAACACGCCTTCGATGCCGACGAAATTGGGCGTGCAGCCGATATGCACATAGGGGCCCGCCGTCTGCGACGCGGTTTCCTTGAAATAGTTGAGCGGCTGAACCATGGTCAGTTGCCCTCCATGCGGTTTTCGAAAAGGGTCGAGCGGCGGCCGCGCAGGACGATATCGAACTTGTAGGCTAGCATATCCATCGGCAGCGTCGCATTCATGTCCAGCGGCGCGATCAGTCTTTTGATCGCATCCTCATCCGGAATGGTCTTGACGATCGGACATTTCCAGATCAGCGGATCGCCTTCGAAATACATCTGGGTGATGAGGCGCTGGGCGAAACCGTGGCCGAAGACCGAGAAGTGAATATGAGCCGGCCGCCAGTCATTGACGCCGTTCGGCCAGGGGTAAGCACCCGGCTGGATGGTCTTGAACCAATAATAACCGTTCTCGTCGGTGATCGTGCGGCCGACGCCGCCGAAATTCGGATCGATGGCGGCGAGATAGCTTTCCTTCTTGTGGCGGTAGCGACCGCCGGCATTGGCCTGCCAGAATTCCACCAGTGCGCCATCCACGCCGCGGCCGCGCTCGTCCAGCACCCGGCCGTGCACCAGAATGCGCGGGCCAACGGGCATCTCGCCGGGGCGGGCATAATTGAGGATGAGATCGTTATCCAGCGGGTTCAGCATGCCATGGCCGAAGACCGGTCCGGTGATTTCGCTCTTGGTGCCCTCGAGCGAAATCAGCGCGCGTTGCGGCGAACGCAGGATGGAGGTCTTGTATCCGGGCGCATAGGCCAGCGGGTGAATATCGCGGTTGCGTGCGAAGAACGGCCCGGTTTCGGGCGGCTGGTTGCTCATTTCGTCTCCTCCTCGCTGGAACTATCGGCTTTCATACCGGCCAGGGCAAGCTTGGCGATCTTGAAAGCGTGGTTGGCGGCGGGCACGCCGGCATAGATCGCCACATGCAGCAGCGCCTCGCGAATATCCGCCTCGGTGGCGCCGGTATTGGCGGTGGCGCGCACATGCATGGCCAGCTCCTCATCCTGACCGAGCGCAGCGAGCAGGGCGATGGTGACCATCGAGCGCTCGCGCTTCGTCCAGTGGTTGCCGGACCACACCGTTCCCCAGGCGGCTTCGGTGATGAGCTGCTGGAAAGGCTGATCGAAGCCGGACGTCATGGTCTGCGCCCGGTCGACATGGGCGTCGCCGAGCACGGAGCGGCGGGTTTTCATGCCCTGTTCGAAACGTTCGTTCTTGTCGATATGGTCCGCCATCGGTCAGTGCTCCGGCAAGGTCTTGAGAAAAATGCAGGCCGCCTGCGCGTAGGCCAGCGGCTGTTCAAGGCAGGGAATGTGGCCGCAGCCGGCGATGGTGACGAAGCGGCTTGCGGGAATGAGGCCCGCCAGCGATTGCACCAGTTCCGGCGGTGTCGAGCCATCCTGATCGCCCGCCACACAGAGCGTCGGCACGGCGATGCGCCCGGCCTCTTCGGTAAAATCCGCATCGCGGATGGCGGCGCAGGTGCCGCTGTAACCGGCCTCGGGCTGTTGCGAGAGCATGTTGCGCGCGCCGGCATAGGCGGCATTCTCAGGCTGGCGGAAGGCGGGTGTGAACCAGCGTTCCATGACAGGATCGATAAGCGAAGCAAGGCCGTCTGCGGCGATCTTCTCAATGCGGGCATTCCACATCTCGGCCGTGCCGATCTTGTGAGCGGTGTTGCTGAGTACAAGCGCGCGGACGAGATCGGGACGGCGGGCATAAAGCCCCTGCGCAATCAGGCCGCCGACGGACAGGCCCCAGATGACGGTGTTTTTCACACCGAGATGATCGAGCAGCGCAATCAGGTCACCGGCATGATCGTCGATTGAATAGGGAGCGTGCCCGACATCGGAAAGCCCGTGGCCGCGCTTGTCATGCAGCACATAGGCATAATCATCACCGAGCGCTTCGATCACCGCATCCCAGATGCGGAAATCGGTGCCGAGCGAATTGATGAAGGCGATGACCGGCTTGCCTGTGTCCAATCCCTTGACGCGATAATGGATCACGGTCTCGCCGCAGCGCAGAAAATGCATGATGTGCTCCTCCTGCCAAGGATATTGCAAGCGGGTTCCGGTTAAGTAAAATGACATTATCGATGAAAATCATAACCTGTGGATTATATGAGCGATGGTCGATCAGCGTATCAAGTTCCGCCACCTGCAGACTTTCGTGGAGGTGGCGCGGCAGAAAAGCGTCATCCGCGCTGCGGAAATCCTGCATGTCAGCCAGCCGGCGGTGACGAAGACGATCCGTGAGCTGGAAGACATTCTCGGTGTCTCGCTGTTCGACCGTGAGGGGCGCGGCATCCGCATCAGCCGTTATGGCGAGGTCTTCCTGCGCCATGCCGGTGCGACAATGACGGCGCTGCGGCAGGCGGTTGATTCCGTATCGCAGGAGGCGGCGCGCGCCGGTCCGCCGGTGCGGGTCGGCGCTCTGCCTACGGTTTCGGTGAGAATCATGCCGAAGGCGATGGCCGGGTTTCTGGCCGAGAAAACCGGCAGCCCGGTGAAGATCGTCACGGGTGAAAACGCCGTGCTGCTGGAACAGTTGCGGGTCGGCGATCTCGATCTTGTTGTCGGCCGTCTGGCCGCGCCGCAGAAAATGGCCGGCTTTTCCTTCGAGCATCTCTATTCGGAAAAGGTGCGCTTCGTGGTGCGCGCCGGCCACCCGCTGTTGTCACGCGGTCTTTCGGTGTTCGATCACCTGCATGAATATCCGGTGCTGATGCCGACACGGCAATCCGTCATCGGTCCCGTCGTCGAGCAGTTCCTCATCGCCAACGGCGTTCCGGCCCTGCCCATCCGCATCGAAACCGTGTCGGATGCCTTCGGTCGCGCCTTCCTGCGCACCAGCGATGCGATCTGGATCATCTCGGAGGGTGTGGTGGCGGCGGATGTGGCGGATGGTATTCTCGCAATCCTGCCTGTTGAGACCGGCGATACCAGCGGCCCGGTGGGGCTGACGGTGAGGGCCGACACGCAGCCCACGCTACCGCTCTCGCTGCTGATGCAGGCCATCCGCGAGGCGGCGGGCGACTTGCTGGATGGGAGGCCGGAGGCTGGTTCCTGATACGAGGGGCGGGGGTGGAAAAGTCTGAGAAGCTTTCCTCCGTCATGCCGGACTTGATCCGGCATCCAGCCCCGGCGTGTCCGCACCGTAAATAGAGTCTTTTGCGATCAAGGACTTGATCGCGCTGGACCCCGGATCAGGTCCGGGGTGACGGGTGTGGAAACGGTGCAGATAAAAAGCCGCGTGTCTGGTGGACCTCCTAATAGGGAAGCCCGACATAATTCTCCGCAAGTGCGGTAGATGCCGCGCGCGATTGCACGAGGTAATCCAGCTCCGCTTCCTGGATGCGCTGGCCGAAATCTCCCGTATCGGGGAAACGATGCATCATCGTCGTCATCCACCACGAGAAACGCACGGCCTTCCAGACGCGGGACAGCGCCTTCTGCGAATAGGAATCGATGCCGGCCTCTGACCGGTCGCGGTAAAATTCGATCAAGGCCTCGCTCAGATAATGCACGTCGCTGGCGGCGAGGTTGAGGCCCTTTGCGCCGGTCGGCGGCACGATGTGGGCGGCGTCTCCGGCAAGGAACAGTCGGCCGAACCGCATCGGTTCACAGACGAAGGAGCGGAGCGGCGCGATGGATTTTTCAAAGGATGGGCCCGTCACCATGGCGTCCGCATGGTTTTCCGGAAGACGACGACGGATTTCGTCCCAGAAGCGCTCGTCGCTCCAGTCCTCCGGCCGGTCGTCCAGCGAGCATTGGATGTAATAACGGCTGCGCGTGTGCGACCGCATGGAACAGAGCGCAAAACCACGCGGATGGTTGGCGTAGATGAGTTCGTGGTTGACGGGGGGCACGTCAGCGAGAATGCCGAGCCAGCCGAAAGGATAGACCTTCTCGAATTCCTTGATCGCGCCCTGAGGCACCGATTTGCGGCTGACCCCGTGAAAACCGTCGCAGCCGGCGATGAAATCGCAATCGATACGGTGGGTTACGCCATCTTTCTGATAGGTGACATAGGGGCTGGCGCCATTAAAATCATGCGGCTCGACATCAGATGCATCGTAAATCGTGACTAGGGCGGACGCTTCGCGCACATCCATCAGGTCATGGGTCACCTCGGTCTGGCCATAGACCATCACATGGCTGCCGCCGGTCAGGTCGAAGAGATCGATACGGTGGTCGCGGCCGTCGAAGGTGAGAGAAAAACCGTCATGCGGCAGGCCTTCGCGGCGCAGGCGCTTATCCGCGCCGACCTTTTCCATGAGCTGCACCGTGCCTTCTTCCAGCACGCCGGCGCGGACACGGCCGAGGATGTACTCCTTGCTGACCCGGTCGAGAATGACGGTCTCGACGCCTTCTCTGGCCAGAAGCTGGCCAAGCAGAAGCCCTGACGGGCCGGAGCCGATGATGACGACCTGGGTGCGCATTGTTTCCTCCCGAACTTGTCTCCTATCAAGAAATTGCCGAGGGGATGCGGAAAGCTCAATGGACTTTCTGATCGGCAAATTGCACAATCCGACCATTGTGAGGAGGAGCGAAGGAACATGCGGCTTGCTGCGAGTGAAGGTTTGTATGGCGAAGAAGCGGTGCAAGGCACTGATTTCCGCTTTCATTGCGAGACGCTTTTTTCCAGAAGCAGCCTGTACCGCTTTGAAATCGGCCTGCACCGTCACGCTGCCTTTCAACAAATCTTGTACATTTGGGGCGGTGAGGGCGATGCCCTGCTGGATGGCCGGATCGAGGCGATCCGCCCGCCGGTCGCCATTGTCGTCCCGCCGGGTTTCGAACACGGCTTCCGGTTTTCTCGTGATATTGGCGGGGTGATCGTCACCGTGCTGCCGGGCGCGTTGCCGGCATCGGTGCAGGCGCTGTTGCTGCGGAATTTTCAGCGGCCGGTCCTGTTGCCCCTGCGGGATTTTACCGATGGTGAACGCCTGCGCAGCGGGTTCGAACAGATTTCCGCCGAATATGAAACCCGCGAAACAGGCCGGGATGCCATCATCGAAGGTCAGTTCGCCATCGTGACGGCGCTTCTGGCGCGGGCGGCGCGGCCTCTGCTTGAGGGAACCGGCGAGGGCCTTGCGGAACAGCGTTTCGAATTGCTGCTGTCACTGATTGCGCGCCATATTCGCGAGCCGCAAAAAGCGGAATTTTACGCGAAAAAGCTCGGTCTTTCCGAGACACATCTCAATCGCCTCGTCCGTTCCGTTTCCGGCCTCAGCCTGCAGCGGCTGATCGCCAGACGCCAGATCGAGATTGCCCAGCAGGAACTGATCTTCACGGTCTCGAGCGTGCAGATGATTGCGGAGGGACTGGGCTTTGCCGATCCGGCGTATTTCAACCGGTTCTTCAAGCGCGAGACCGGCATGACGCCGCGTGCCTGGCGGCTGGCGGAGCAGCGGAAAATGGGGGATTCCGGCGTTCGGCAGGTGCCGTCTCAGACCAGCATTCTTGCCAGCTCGCGCTGAACGGCAAGAAGGGCGGGCAGGTATCGCTCCACCAGATCCTCCATCGAGGCGACCGAGGCGGCAAGCCCGACATTGAGCGCGGCAACCGTCTGGCCACGCACGCTTTTCAGCGGCACGGCGATGGAGCGAAGGCCGATCTCGACCTCCTGATCGATCAGCGCATAACCGCGATGGCCGGTGGCCTCGATTTCGGCGAGCAGGGCGTCCATGCCAGTAATGGTCTTTTCCGTGCGCGCCACCAGCCGGGAGGCTTCGAGAATGTCGCGCTGCCGCTCGGCTGTCTGCGCCGAAAGCAGAACGCGGCCCATGGAGGTGCAATAGGCGGGCAGGCGCGAACCCGGCATCAGCGCAATCGACATCACCCGCTGCTGCGCGGCGCGGGCAACATAAACGATCTCGGTCTCATCCAGAATGGAGACGGAGGTGCTCTGGCCGATTTCCTCCGACAGCCGGTCGAGCAGCGGCTGCACGATGCGCGGCAGCGGCATGGTGGCAAGACAGCCGGTGCCGAGCCGCAGCACCTTCGGGGTCACGGTAAAGAACTTGCCGTCATAAGCCGCATAGCCGAGTTCCGAAAGCGTGAGCAGGCAACGCCGTGTCGTGGCGCGGTCCAGTCCGGCAATCTCGGCGGCATCGGAAATCGACAGGCGCGGCCGTTCGGCGCTGAAGGCCTCGATCACCCGCAATCCCTTGGCGAGACCGCCCATCATGTCTCTTTCGTTGACGGCCATGTCACGGCTCCATTTGTGCGATATACGAACAAAAATCATATAACGCACAAAATCCTTGCCGTCGAGGCAATTTCGGATTTACCTCACGGTCAGGCAGCCTTGCGGGTTCCATCCGTCCGGCTGGATGGAGGTTTTAATGGACAAGACAATCAAGAGCGCTGAAGAGGCGCTTTCCGGCATCGGTGATGGTGCGACGATCATGATCGGCGGTTTCGGCGGCTCCGGCGCGCCCATCGAGCTGATCCATGCGCTGATCGACAAGGGGCCGAAGAATCTGACGGTCATCAACAACAATGCCGGCAACGGCCGCATCGGCATCGCCGCGATGATCGACGCGGGCATGGTCAGGAAGATGATCTGCTCCTTCCCGCGCTCGTCCGATCCGCGCGCCTTCACCGACCGCTATCTGGCAGGCGAAATCGAGCTGGAACTGGTGCCACAGGGCACGCTTGCCGAGCGCATCCGCGCCGGCGGTGCCGGCATTCCGGCCTTCTACACCCCCACCGGCTTCGGCACGGAACTGGCTGAAGGCAAGGTCATCGCGGAGTTCGACGGGCGATCCTACGTGCAGGAGCGCTGGCTGAAGGCGGATTTTGCGATTGTGAAGGCCGAGCTTGGCGATACCTATGGCAACCTCACCTACAACAAGGCTGGCCGCAATTTTAACCCGCTGATGTGCATGGCCGCGAAGACCACCATCGCCCAGGTCTCGAAGATCGTCGCCGCCGGCGAGATCGATCCGGAGCAGGTCGTCACGCCCGGTATTTTCGTGAACGGCGTCGTGGAAATCCCCGATCCGCAACAGGAAGAAGTCCTCATTCGCGCGGGAGTAGCCTACGCATGACCACGACCATCGACACCCGCGAAGACATCAAGCTTTCCAACGCCCAGATCGCCTGGCGTGCGGCGCAGGACATCGAGGACGGTGCTTACGTCAATCTCGGCATAGGCTTTCCGGAAATGGTGGCGCGTTACCAGCCGCCCGGCCGTCAGGCGATTTTCCACACTGAAAACGGCATCCTGAATTTCGGCGAAGCGCCGCCGGAGGGCGAGGAGGACTGGAACCTCATCAATGCCGGCAAAAAGGCCGTCACATTGAAGCCGGGTGCAGCCTTCTTTCATCATGCCGACAGCTTCGCCATGGTGCGCGGCGGGCATCTGGATGTGGCGATCCTCGGCGCCTACCAGGTGGCGCAGAATGGCGATCTCGCCAATTGGCGTGTCGGCTCCAAGGGCGTGCCGGCCGTCGGCGGGGCGATGGATCTGGTGCACGGCGCCAAGCAGGTCTTCGTCATCACCGAACATGTGACCAAGAACGGCGAACCGAAGCTCGTTGAAAAATGCGCCTTCCCGCTGACCGGCGTCGGCTGCATCACCCGCATTTATACCAGCCATGCCGTCATCGACGTGGTGGATGGCCGTTTCGTGCTGCGTGAAAAACTGCCGTCTATGACGTTTGAGGAATTGCAGGCCATGACCGGCGCGCCTTTGGCGGTCGATGGCGAGGTCGTTGATCTCGTCGCCCCGGAACTGTGAGGAAAAACCGATGACCGATGCATTCATCTGCGACTATATCCGCACGCCGATCGGCCGCTTCGGCGGCGCGCTTTCCCCGGTGCGGGCCGACGATCTCGGTGCAATTCCCCTGAAGGCTCTTGTCGAGCGCAACCAGTCCGTTGACTGGGAAGCCGTCGAAGACGTGATCTTCGGCTGCGCCAACCAGGCGGGTGAGGATAACCGCAACGTTGCACGCATGTCGTTGCTCTTGGCTGGCCTGCCGGTTTCGGTGACCGGAACCACCATCAATCGCCTTTGCGGTTCGGGCATGGACGCCCTCATCGCGGCCGCGCGCGCCGTGAAATCCGGCGAGGCGGAACTGATGATCGCCGGCGGCGTCGAAAGCATGAGCCGCGCGCCCTTCGTTCTGCCCAAGGCGGACAGCGCCTTTTCCCGCAATGCCGAAATCTATGACACCACCATCGGCTGGCGCTTCGTCAATCCGCTGATGAAGGCGCAATATGGCGTCGATTCCATGCCGGAAACCGGGGATAACGTCGCCATTGATTATCAGGTCTCCCGCGAGGATCAGGACGCCTTCGCCGTTCGCAGCCAGCAGAAGGCGGCCGACGCACAGGCCAATGGCCGCCTTGACAGGGAAATCGTGCCCGTGACGATCCCGCAGCGCAAGGGCGACCAGCTGGTGGTATCGAAGGATGAGCATCCGCGCGCCACAAGCCTCGAATCGCTGGCGAAGCTGAAGCCGGTCAACAGGCGCGAAGGCGCGACGGTGACGGCGGGCAATGCATCAGGCGTCAATGACGGTGCGGCCGCACTCATCGTCGCATCGGCGGAAGCCGCGAAGAAATACGGGCTGACGCCGATTGCCCGCATTCTCGGCGGTGCCGCCGCAGGCGTGCCGCCGCGCGTGATGGGCATCGGCCCGGCCCCGGCCTCGGCCAAGCTTTTGGCGCGGCTCGGGCTGAAGCAGGAACAGCTCGACGTGATCGAGCTGAACGAGGCTTTCGCCAGCCAGGGCCTTGCGACGCTGAGGCAACTCGGCATTGCGGATGACGATGCACGGGTGAATGCGAATGGCGGCGCCATCGCGCTTGGCCATCCGCTCGGCATGTCCGGTGCGCGCATTGCCGGCACCGCGGCGCTTGAACTTTCGCTGACCGGCAAGCACCTTGCGCTCGCCACCATGTGCATCGGCGTCGGGCAGGGTATTGCCGTGGCGCTGGAGCGGGTCTGACGGGATAGCGGCATTCGGCGTCGTGATAACGGTGCGAATGTCGCCGTAAAACGGTACGAATGCCCGCTGCCGCAGCTTCCTTACGTGTGACAGTGGCCATTCAGGTTACTCGGCAGGTGATTTTTTCGCTCTGACACATCCCAGCCCCCTCATTCCTGTGCTTGTCACAGGAATCCAGCCGACGCGCGTCTGCGCGGCGGAAGGACTCCTTTCAGCCCAAGGACTTGGGCTGGCTGGATCTCTGTGACAAGCACAGAGATGAGGGGAGGAGGCGTTCTGGGCCAAGCAAGCCGGCCCTGCGATGCAGGCCCCGGTCGATTATTCCCTGATAAAGTACTCCACGCCCTTATCCCTTCGCACATGTTGGATTCCATCACCATCCGTGACATGTTTTGCAAGACATGACAGGAATCTTTCCGTCTATGGGGTGCCCGCATGAAACGTCCGACCATCACAGATGTGGCGAAGGCCGCAGGCGTCAGCGTCGCCACCGTCGACCGGGTGCTGAACGGTCGGCTGCCAGTGCGTGAGGAAACCTCCCGGCGGGTGTTCGACGCGGCGGAGAAGATCGGTTTTCACGCAACCAACATCATTCGCCAGCGGATGCTGGCCGATCTGCCTTCCTATAGTCTCGGCATCATCCTGCGCAAGGAACGGCACGCCTTCTACCAGACCTTTGCCGACGAGCTGGAGCTTGCGGCGCGCAACGTCCGGGATCGCCATCTCAATCTGCGCATCGAATTTGCCCAGTCGGGCGAGCCGAGCGAGCTTGCAGCCCTTTTGACGGGGATGAAGGGCCGCGTGCAGGCCGTCGCCGCCACCGGGCCGGACCATCACGATGTCACTGCCGCCGTCGAGGCCCTGAAGGCGAAGGGCATTCCTACATTTTCGCTGCTTTCGGATTTCGCCCAGGGGGTGCGGGAAGCCTATCTCGGCGCCAACAACATGAAAGTGGGGCGCACGGCGGCCTGGATGATCTCGCGGCTGGCGCGCAGCAGGGGCAAGGTGCTTTTGCTACTTGGCGGTCACCGTTTTCACGGCCATTCGCTGCGCGAAACCGGCTTTCGCAGCTATATGCGCGAATATGCGCCGGAATTCGAGGTGATGGACGCGCTGATCACGCTGGAAACCCGGCGGCTGACCTATGAGCTTGTCATGGACACCATCGCCAAACACAAGGACCTGGTCGGCATCTATTGCGTTGGCGGCGGCATGGAAGGCGTGATCGAGGCGCTGCAGCAGGAAAACCGGCAGGAGAGCATTGTCTGTCTCGTCAACGAACTGACGCCCGAGTCACGTCAGGCGCTGCTGGAAAAGCGTATCAGCGGCATATTCCAGACGCCGCTTCGCGAATTATGCACTGACCTTGTCGCGACCATGGTGCACACCATAGAACATGGCATGGCGGAAACGCCGGGGCAGCGGTTTGTGCCCGCCCATCTATGGGTTCCTGAAAGCCTTTGATGGTTTGATAGATTCTATCATAAATTCCGTGTCTCTTTCTATCAGCCTTGATGGTTTCGGCTGCCGCTGACCCGTTGACGCCGAGCGCGTACTGGGAAATCTTGCCCGCATGTGGAACGGGCAGGAGGCTGGTCCACGACACCAACGATGTTTCAGGATTGCCGCACGCCGCAGATGACCGTCTCCGGTGACCGGTATTCCTTTGCCGGTGCGCGGTTGCAGCACGATGTGACGAAGGTTGCGTGGCCGGCTTCTTTTCAAGGGTTTTGGAGGAGAACGACATGAAAAGACATTTAGCGATTGCAACGCTTGCCACCATGCTGGCGACCACCGCGTCGGCTGAGACCATCGGCGTTTCGATGGCCCTGTTCGATGACAATTTCCTGACCGTGCTGCGCAATGGCATGGTCGATTATTCCAAGGGCATGAACGGCGTTTCGCTGCAGATCGAGGATGCGCAGAACGATGTCGGCAAACAGCTGAGCCAGGTGCAGAACTTCGTCGCCGCCGGCGTCGACGCCATCATCGTCAACCCGGTGGATACGGATGCGACCGTGGCCCTTTCGCAGGCCGCCGCTGCCGCCGGCATTCCGCTCGTCTATGTCAACCGCCAGCCGGTCAATCTCGACAGCCTGCCGGAAAAACAGGCCTTCGTTGCCTCCGATGAAAAACAGTCGGGCACCCTGCAGACGCAGGAAGTCTGCCGTTTGCTGAAGGCGGCCGGCAAGACGGAAGCGAAGGCGGTGGTGATGATGGGCGAGCTTTCCAACCAGGCGGCCCGCATGCGCACGCAGGATATCAAGGATGTGGTGGCCACCCCCGATTGCAGCTTCATCAAGCTTGTCGAGGAACAATCCGCCAACTGGTCGCGCACTCAAGGGTCGGATCTGATGACCAACTGGCTCTCTGCCGGGGTGCAGTTCGATGCTGTCATTTCCAACAATGACGAAATGGCCATCGGCGCTATTCAATCTCTGAAGGCGGCCGGCCGGTCGATGGACAGTGTCATCATCGCCGGCATCGACGCCACGCAGGACGCGCTTGCCGCCATGGCGACGGGTGATCTGGATGTGAGTGTTTTCCAGAATGCCGCCGGGCAGGGCAAGGGTGCCCTGGATGCGGCGCTGAAACTCGCCAAGGGCGATGCGGTGGACAAGAAGGTCTTCGTTCCCTTCGAACTGGTGACGCCGGCGAACCTCAAGAACTATCAGGCCAAGAACTGAGCCATGGCCTCGCCCAGGCGGCTTCTCCGCTCCCGGGGAGCGCCGCCGGGCGGGTCGAACGCGCCGGAGCCGGCGGAATGGTCGGCTCCGGCGACACAGAATGATGCAACCAGCGGCGATTTCCGCGGGAGGAAACCTTGAAAAAATTACTGATGGCGACGGCGCTCTGCATCTTCGCGACGCCGGCCCTTGCCGAGACTCGCGTCGCGGTCTCCATGACGTCTTTCGACAACCCGTTTCTGACGATCCTGCTTAACGGCATCAGGGCCGAGGCCGGGCGCGATAAAAATATCGAGCTTCTGGTGGAAGACGCCCAGCTTGATCCCTCGAAGCAGCTCAATCAGGTGCAGAATTTTATCGCCAATGGCGTCGACGCGATCATCGTCAATGCCGTTGACGGTGACGCCACGGCCGCGATCACCAAAGCCGCGTCCGCCGCAAAAATCCCTCTCGTTTATGTCAATCATCCGCCAGCCGAACTGGAGACCGGCCTGCCTGATGGTGCTGCCTTTGTCGGCTCCAACGAACTCGATTCCGGCACCATGGAGGCGGAAGCGGCCTGCAAGCTGATGGGCGGCAAGGGCAAGGCCGTCATCCTGATGGGACCATTGGAAAACCATGCGGCGCTGGTGCGCACCATGGATGTGGAAACGGTGTTTTCCCGGCCGGACTGCAAGATCGACATCCTCGAAAAGCAGACGGCGAACTGGAGCCGCACGCAGGCGCAGGATCTCGTCTCTTCCTGGCTGACGGCGGGTGTGCAGTTTGATGCCGTCATCGCCAACAATGATGAAATGGCGATCGGCGCCGTGCAGGCGCTGAAGGCGGCGGGCGTTTCCATGAAGGATGTCGTCATCGCCGGCATCGACGCCACGCCTGACGGCCTCGCCGCCATGCAGGCGGGCGATCTCGATATCACCGTCTACCAGAACGCGACGAAGCAGGGCGAAGTATCCGTTCAGACGGCGGTGAAAGCCGCTGCCGGTGAAAAAGTCGAAAAGACCCTCTGGGTGCCCTTCGAACTGGTGATGCCCGAAAACCTCGGGGACTATCAGGCCCGGAACTGAACCGGAGTTTTGGCCGGAATGCTGACCGAATGCCGTCAGCAGAGCACAAACATGGCCGCCCACGAAAAAGCTGGCCAAAGGCCGCGGTCTCCTCTCCCGGACCGCGGCCTCGCATAACCGGCCCGCAAGGGCCTTTCGACAGACAATAAGAGAAGGAAGCGTATATGCGCATCGCCATCGACCCCCACATGCACCGTTTTAGCAGCCTCGAAGCCCTCCCGGCCAAAGTAAAGGAACTCGGCTTCGACTGGATCGAGCTCAGCCCGCGCGCCGATTTCCTCGAATGGTTCAAGACGCCGCGTGTGTTTCCCGAGCGCATCCGGTCCTTCAAGAAGGCTTTGAAGGAGGCCGATGTCGGCATCGCCTCGCTGCTGCCAATGTATCGCTGGGCCTCCAATGACGAGACCGAACGGCAGGCGGCGGTCAAACACTGGAAACGCGCCATCGAGATCGCCATCGAACTGGAGGTCGACACGATGAACTCCGAATTCGGCCGTGGACCGCATCCCGACAAGGGCTCCTGTTATTGCTGCCATACCGGCTCGATGATCGAGGCCTGCGAGGACGCCTGGTGGCGCTCGATGGAAGAGCTGGTGCCGATCTTCGAACGCGAAGGCATCAGCCTGCATGTCGAACCGCATCCGGAAGACTGGTGCGAGACGCTGCAGCCGGCGCTCGACATCATCCGCACCGTCAATTCGAAGAACGTCAAATTCCTCTATTGCGCGCCGCACACCTTCTATTTCGGCGACGACACCAGGGCGATGCTGCGGGAAGCCAAGGATGTGCTGGCGCATGTGCATGTTGGCGATACCTTCAACCACAAGGCCAGTTCCGGGCTTCGCTACATTCTCAACCCGCCCGGCACGCAGGCGCGAGTGCATCAGCATCTGAATATCGGCCAGGGCGAAGTGCCGTGGGACGACTTCTTCGGCACGCTTTCCGAAATCGGTTTCGACGGCATCATGACCTCCTGCGTCTTCGCCTGGGAGGACAGGGCGGATGAGTCGGGCCGGTTCATGTGTGCTGAGATCAACAATTACATCGAAAAATACCGGAAGTGAGGTTTTGAAAATGACTGTGAGAATTGGTGTCATCGGCACCGGCGCCATCGGCCGCGACCATGCCCGCCGCATCAACAAGGTCCTCGGCGGCGCAAAGGTCGTCGCGCTGAGCGATGTCAATCATGGATCGGCAGAAGCGGTGCGCAATGACATCGCCCCGGATGCGGAAATCTTCGCCACCGGCGAGGAGCTGATCGCCTCACCCGATGTGGATGCCGTGCTCGTCACCTCCTGGGGCGCGACGCATGAGCAATATGTGCTGGCGGCAATCGCCGCCGGCAAGCCCTGCTTTTGCGAAAAGCCGCTGGCGACAACGGCGGAAGGTGCAAGACGCATCGTCGATGCCGAGGTGGCCCATGGCAGACGGCTGGTTCAGGTGGGCTTCATGCGCCGTTATGACGCCGGTTATGTCGCGCTGAAACAGGCCGTCGACAGCAGGATCGGCGCGCCGATCATGGTGCATGCCGCCCACCGCAACCCGGCGGTTCCGGAGCAATATGTGACCCCGATGGCGATCCACGACACGATGATCCATGAGATCGACGTGCTGCGCTGGCTGCTTGATGATGACTATGTTTCGGCGCGAGTTCTCTTTCCCCGCTCGGCGGCCAGAAGCCATGCGCGGCTGAAAGACCCGCAGATCGTCATTCTGGAGACGGCGAAGGGCACGATCATCGACGTCGAAATCTTCGTCAATTGCCATTACGGCTACGATATCCAGTGCCAGGTGGTGGGTGAGGACGGTATTGCCAGCCTGCCGGAGCCGATGTCGGTGCAGACACGGCTTGGCGCCAAACTGCAGAACGACATCCTGACCGACTGGAAGGATCGCTTCATCGCCAGTTACGATGTCGAATTGCAGGACTTCATCCATGCGGCGGTAAAGGGCACGGCATCGGGGCCCAGCTCCTGGGATGGCTATGTGGCCGCCATCACCGCCGACGCCTGCGTCGCTGCGCAGGAGACCGACGGAGCAGCCGTCGCAATTAAGCTTCCCACGCGCCCCGCCCTTTATCAGTGAGGTCTTTCATGCGTTTTGCCATCAATCACATCACCGCGCCGAAGCTCTCCCTTGAGGAATTCTTCGCGACAGCCCGCGAACTCGGCCTCACCGAAGTTGAAATCCGCAACGACCTGCCCGACATCGTCGGCACGGTGGAGCCGGCTGCCGTGAAGGCGGCGGCCGAAAAGGCCGGCGTGACGATCATCTCGATCAACGCGCTTTATCCCTTCAACGTCTGGTCGGGCGACCTACCTGCACGGGCTGTTGCCATGGCGGACTATGCAGCGGCAAGCGGTGCGAAGGCGCTGGTCATGTGCCCGCTCAACGACGGCACGGCGGTGTCTTTTGACGATCTCGTCACGGCGCTGAAGGCCATGAAGCCGATCCTTGAGGAACGTGGACTGACCGGCCTTGTCGAGCCGCTCGGTTTTCCTGTCTCGTCGTTGCGCACCAAGGCCGAGGCCATCAAGGCCATCGACGCGGCAGGCGGCGGTGATGTCTACAGGCTGGTGCACGACACCTTCCACCATCATCTTGCGGGCGAGACAGAGTTCTTCCCCGAACGTACCGGCCTCGTGCATATTTCCGGCGTTACCGACCCCGCCGTCTCCGTCGCCGGTATGCTGGACGCCCACCGTGTACTGGTGGATGGCGGCGACCGGCTGGAAAATATTGCCCAGATCAGAACGCTTGAGGCGGCCGGTTACAGGGGGCCTTACAGTTTCGAGCCCTTTGCGGCGGAAGTGCACGAGCTAAAGAACCCGGTCGCTGCCTTGAAGGATAGCATCGACCATATCTCCCGGGCGCTTTGACCGCCTTGCCGCCCGCGGTTTGCTGCGGGCGGCGTTTCCGGGGCTAAACGATCGGTAAAAACCCAGAGAAATCAATTCCGCATTTACGGATGATGCTGTAGTCTTCCGCTGACGAGAGAGTAGTAAACAGGCACGGGTATTCTTCAGATCGACTGCGCGAGGCAGGCTTTCTGCCCGCACCGTCTGAAGAAGAGTGGTTGAATTTTCCCTATATGAAAGCGGATAGGAAAACGACGCTTAAGGACGTGGCGCGGGAAGCGAATGTTTCGCTGAGCACGGCGTCGCACGCCATCAACGGCACCGCACCCTTGACCACGCAGGTCCGCGAGCGGGTGCTGGAGGCGGCCCGAGCGCTCGGTTATCTCGAAAACCGCAGGCAGAAGGCGACGATCGCCACCCTGCGCGTCGTGTTGCTCGCCATGACCAATGATGCGGCACCGCAGAGCGATCTTAACATGGTCAGCTGGACGATGCTGAACGGCTTCCGGCGCGAATGCGAGCGGCGCGGCATTCGTATCGTTCCCTATGTGAGCGCGACGAGCCGGCTCGATCCCGCCTTGGTGGCAGCGGCGGCGGACGCAGACAATGTCGATGGCATCGTGATCCTGAACGATGACAGGCCGCAGCTGGTCGAGGCGCTGTCGGCGCTTTCGCGGCCGGTGGTTCTCATCAATGGCGAGGATCCGGCCATGATCGTCGATACGGTGACGGCCGAGAACCGTTTTGGCGCGCGGCTTGGTATCGAGCATCTGCTGTCGCTCGGGCATCGCAATATTCTGCACATTACCTGGAAGGGCCGCACGACGATCCGCCGCCGTTATGACGGTTATAGCGACGCCTTTCTTGCGGCGGGCCTGACAGTTCCCGCCGATATGGTCATCGAGGTGGAAAGTTACGAGCCCGAATGGGGGGAAGCCGCCATCCGCCGTCTGCTGGCCGAAGACAAGCCGCTCAGAAACGCCACCGCCATTTTCTGCGCCGCCGACAATCTGGCGCTCGGCTGTCTGAAGGCACTGACGGAGGCAGGAATTCGGGTGCCGGACGATATCTCGGTGCTGGGGTTTGACGATATCATGCCGGCAGCCTTCAGTGCGCCACCGCTCAGCACCATCCAGTTGCCCGCTGACAGGCTGGGCGGTGCGGCGCTTGCGCTGCTGGAGCAGCGGCTTATGGCGGCCGATCCGACACGTCCGGCGCACCGGCTCGAGCTCGGTTGTCGGCTGGTGTTGAGGGGCAGCATCGCACCGCCCCCCAAGTGATGTCAGGGTTTATTTCATTCCCGTGCCGGCAATGCCCGTCGTAATGTAGCGCTGCAGGAACAGGAACACGACGGTAACCGGCGCCAGGCTGAGGAAGGTCATGGCGAGAATATAGTGCCATTGCACCGAGAACTCGCCCTGGAAGGCATTGAGGCCCACCTGCAGCGTGAAGTTTTCGCGGCTGCTGAGAACGATCAGCGGCCAGAGGAAGTCATTCCAGCGCCAGAGCACCGAAAAGATGGCGAGAACCGCAAGCGCCGGGGCCGTCAGCGGCAGGATGATGCGCCAGAAGATGCGGAATTCACTGGCGGCATCGACGCGCGCCGCCTCGATCAGCTCGTCGGGGATGGTCAGCATATATTGCCGGAGCAGGAACACGCCCGTCGGCGTTGCGACGGTGGGGATGATGACGCCCCAGAGATTGTCAACGAGGCCGACACCGACGATGACAAGATAGGCCGGCACCATGACGACGGTGAGCGGGATCATCAGCGTCGAGATGATCAGCACGAAAATCGCCTTCTCGCCACGGAAACGGTATTTCGAGAGCGCGAAGGCCGCCATGGCGTTGACGATCAAGGTCAGAACCGTCGCGACAAAGGTAACGAAGACCGAGTTCTTGAGGAAGGTCAGGAAGCTGAACTGTGTCAGCGGATCGGTGAAGTTCTCCGTCGCAATGGTCAGTTTCTGAACCGGCGTTATTCCGCGCGTGTCGACGCTGACGGGCGGGCCGGGATTGGCCGGGTCGACCATCTGGGCTTTGAGGCCGACGCGGCGGATCATGGCCATTTCCCGTTCCACGCCATCGATGCTGGCTTTCCACAGGCTGAGCGGCTTGTCGTAACCCTGCACCTCCACCTGCACGGCGGCGCGCGGCAGAAGGCTCGGCGGAAACCGCGTGATCTCGGCTTCCGGTTTCAGCGAAGACATGGCGGCCCAGACGACCGGGATGAGGACGGCAAGCGTGCCGCCGATGAGCCAGACCCAGGAGAGGATATCGGTGAGGCCGATCCGGCCGGGGCGGCGGGTGCGCGTGAGGAAAGAGACGGCGTTGGACATGGTCAGGACTCCATCTTTTTGCCAAGGCGCAATTGCACGAGCGTCAGCGCAAGAAGCACAAGGCCCATGAGAACCGATGCGGCGGATGCAAGACCGAACAGCCTCAGATCGCTGCCGAAGGCCATCTGGTAGATATATTGCACCACGAATGTATTTGCCGTGCCCGGCCCGCCGCCATTGGTCAAAACCCAGGCTTCATCAAAGATCTGCACCGAGCGGATCATCAACAGGATGAGCACGACGAGCAGGTTGGGACCAAGCAGCGGAAGCGTGATGCGGAAGAGCGTGCGCCGGGGCGAAGCGGCGTCGATGGCGGCGGCCTCATAGAGGTCCTTCGGGATGGCCTGAAGGCCCGCCAGCAGGATGAGCGTATAAAAGCCCATATGGAACCAGACAGAGACCACCACGACGAAGAAACGCGACCAGCCGACATCGAGAAGGAAGATTTCCGGCGGCACGCCCAGCATCTGGAAAAAGGCGTTGAGCAGGCCGTTGCGGTCGAGGAACCATTTCCAGATGAGGCCGATGACGACCGGCGACAGCAGGACCGGGTAAAAAAACATGGCGCGGAAGAAACCGCGCGCGGCGATCGCCCGATTGAGGATGAGCGCGGTGATGAGCGCGACCAGCAGCGTGGCGATGACGTTGAAGCCGACGAACCACAAAGTGTTCCAGATCGCCGTCCAGAACAGGGATTCCCGGCAGCTTCCGGGGTCCATATAGCTCTGGCAATCCAGCAGCTTGCCGAAATTCTCGAAACCGACGAAGGGGCGGTCGGTGATCAAAAGTTCGGTGCCGCCGGTAAAGGCGTAACCGACGGCAATCGCAATCGGCAGGAAGGTGAAAATGCCGAAGAGAACGAGGTTCGGCATCAGGAAAATATAGGGCATGCGCCTCTTGCCGATCAGCCGCTCGATGAAGTTGAGCGGCACTTCGGCAATCGCCATCACGGCGTCGAGCGCACGGTCGGACAGTCTCGCGAGCTTCGGATTGGCCATGCTACCCTCTTCCTTCGCTCGCGAGGCGCGGCAGCGCCAGTTCGGTGGCGGGATCGAAGACATGCACCTTCTCACGCGCCGGCATGATCTTCAGCACCGAGCCGGAAGCGGGCGCGAAATGGCCCGCCTGATGCACGATGATCTGCTCCTTCTCACCCTTGATATTGCCGTAGAGATAGGTCTCGGTGCCGAGGCTTTCGTGGTACTGCACCTCGAAGGGCAGACCGGCATCCCCGATGGTGAAATGCGAGGGGCGTATGCCCACCAGAACCGCCTGTCCCGGACTGACGGTTGCCGGATCGACAAGGCAGGGCAGGGACACGCCGTAGCCGGCGTCGATGGCGATGCCGCCGTCGCTGCCCTTGGTGATGACGCCCTTCAGCATGTTCATGCGCGGCGAGCCAAGGAAACCGGCGACGAAGAGATTGCGCGGATTGTCGAAAAGCTCGAGCGGGCTGCCCACCTGCTCGATGCGCCCGGCGCGCAGCACGACGATCTTGTCAGCCATGGTCATGGCTTCCACCTGATCATGGGTGACATAGATCATCGTCGTCTTGATATCGCGATGCAGGCGGGTGATTTCGGCGCGGGTCTGCACGCGCAGCGCCGCATCGAGGTTCGATAGCGGCTCGTCGAACAGGAAGATATCAGGCTCGCGCACGATGGCGCGGCCGATGGCGACGCGCTGGCGCTGGCCGCCGGAAAGCTGTTTCGGCTTGCGGTCGAGATAGGGCTCGATGGCGAGCATGCGCGCCGCCTCGTTGATGCGATTTTCGATTTCCGCCCGCTTGAAGCGCAGGTTTTCCAGACCGAAGGCGAGGTTCTTGCGCACGCTCATATGCGGATAAAGCGCATAGGACTGGAACACCATGGCGATCTTGCGCTCGGCGGGAGAAAGCGCGCTGACATCGCGATTGCCGATGGCGATGGTGCCAGAGGTCACATCCTCGAGACCGGCGATGATGCGTAGCAGCGTCGATTTTCCGCAGCCCGAGGGGCCGACGAAAACGACGAATTCGCCGTTTTCGATCTGAAGATCGACGTCATGCAGCACATGAACGGCGCCGAACGCCTTGTTGAGGTTTTCGAGTTTCAGACTTCCCATCACCTGCTCCCTTCATTCGAGCCCGTCGTCGCGACGATCTCTTGGCTGTTCCAGCCCTCGGGCAAGGGCATCGCTCTTTTGATGGCGACATCATGCGCCGAAAACCCGTGAACGCCCGAAAGGTAGATCGCGGGCATGCCGCCCGGATAATCCTCCATGCCGACGATCCGGCCCTGCGCATCCTGCGTCCAGGCATTGGCGCGGCCAGCCGCATCGGCGCTTGGCGCAATATCGGCATTGGTGGGGCGCAGATCATATTGCAGGCCGGTGCCGAGCTTGCCGGGTTGCTGCGCAAGCGTGATGCGCTCCAGCCGGACATTGTGAATGCCGGCCTTCGAGGTGGCGACGAGGTTGATCGCGCCTTCCATCGAGCCGCTCAGGTCTTCCACGACCAGATTGTCCACGCTGCCGGCCTGCCGTTCGGGGCGACGGTCGACAACGGTGACGGTGACCGCTTCACCCGAACCCCAGAAGCCGCCCGGCGTTTCGTGGCACTCGGCTTTAATCCGTGAAAAGCGGATGTTGCGCATCGCGCCGCCATCGCGGGAGAAAAGGCCGACGCCGCGATTGGACTGGACGATGCTGCAATCCTCGAACACGACATTGGTGAAGTCACCGAAGGATTCCGTGCCGAGTTTCAGCGCGCAGCTCATGCTGGAAACGGTGCAACGGCGAACGGTGATATCGGCGCAGACCCCCACCGCCTTGCCATCCGGTCCGGCGCTGGTCTTCAGGCAGATGCCGTCATCGGCAGTCGAGATAAAGCAGTCCTCAATCAATGCGCGGCGGCAGGCATCCAGCACGATGCCATCGGTATTCGGCAGGCGGCGGTCGTTTTCGATGCGGAGATTGCGGAAATGGAGGTCTTCGCAATCGACCATATGCAGCGTCCACATGGGTGAAGCGCTGACGTGGAGGTTTTCAAGGCGCACGTTGTGGCAGGCTTCCAGCACCATCACGCGCGGGCGTTTTTTGGCTGGAACATAGGTGCCCATGGCCTTGTCGTCGCCGATGATGAAGTTCTCACCGCCAGCCTCGATGCGGCCGGGACCGGTGACGGCGATGTCGTGCGCGCCGCTCGCGATGAGCATGCCGCGGTTGGAATCCTCGGCGATGACCGAAACCGTCGTATCCGCATAGGCCTCGTAATCGGAAACGGGTGCAAGTACCGCGTCTTCGGCAAGGTGCAGTTCCACGCCGCTTTTAAGAACAAGGCCGCCGCTGACATGGCGCCCGGCTGCGAGCGATACACGCCCGCCGCCTGCGGCCGAGACGGTGTCTATTGCCTGCTGGACGGCGGCAGTGGCGTCGCGGCCATCGGCTGCGGCTGTGATTTCTTGGTTCATGCTCATGATGCCTGCGGCCTTTTCAGAAAAACGTCGATCAAAAGCAGCATCGTCAGCGCCTGCCCATAGGGTGTGGGCAGATTGGGAATGCGGCGGTAGAAGTCGAGATCATGACCCATCGGCGTACCGTCGGAAACGCCGTGGACGACGCCCTCATCGTCGATATTGCCAAGCACCGCCTTCAGCGCGCGTTCCGCATGCGGCCGGTTCTCTTCGCCGAGGATGCCGGCCTCGATGCCGCGCAGAATGCCGTAGGCGATGCCTGCCGTCGCCGATGTCTCGACCGGCGATGTGGGATCGTCGAGCAGCGTGTGGAACATGCCGTCCTCACGCTGGTATTGCCTGAGCGACCGCACCTGGCTCGCCAGTACATTGGCGAGGAAACGTTTGTCCTTTCCGGCAAGCGTCGGCACCAGTTCGAAGAGTTCGGGAATGGCGACGGTGATCCAGGAATTGCCGCGCGCCCAGAAGGCGTCAGCGAAATTATGGCGGCCGTTGAAGGTCCAGCCGTGATACCAGAGGCCGGTGACGGGGTCCGACAGATAACGCGTATGGATCATGAACTGATAGACCGCTTCGTCGATCCAGTCCTGGCGTTTGCAGACGACGCCGGCGCGGGCGAGGAACAGACAGGCCATGAACAGCGTGTCGTCCCATAATTCGCCTTCATTCAGCCGTTCCTTGACGACGTGCTGGAAGCCGCCATCTTCGGTTTTCGGCAATTCATGCACCAGCCAGTCGGCCCAGTCTTCCACCAGCGCACGGAAATCCGGCCGGTCGACATGTTCGGTCAGGATGACAAGCGGCAGCATCGGCGCGGAACTGTTGATCTGGCGCGGCGGCAGGCCACGCTCGATCTGCCAGCCATACCATGTGACGAGGTCGTCCAATGCCTTCTGGTCGTTGGCGGCCAGCGCCCGGCGCAGGAAACCGTAAAGGCCCACACCCACTTCCCAGTCCCATTCATCGAACTGGATCTTGCCATCGGAACTGCCGCTGACCAGACCTTCCTGAATGCCCTTGAGGCGGCTGAAGGCGGCGGCGACATTGTCGATCGTCGTCCTGAGAGTGTCTTTTTCCATGCTTGGCTGGTTCATCTGTCAATTCCGCTTAGGAGTAGAAGGGTCGCGCCGCGCCGTCCGAGGCGGGATCGGCACTTTCGAAGGTGATTTGCGGTTGCGGCTGGTCATGGTCGAAGGCCATGGCCTGACCGCCGATGGTGAAGGCGCCGTCCCAGGTCAGGGTAAGCTCAGGTCCGCCCGGCGGCGTGACCAAGAGCAGCCGGCTTTCGGCATTGAAGGTGACCTGTGTGGCGAGAATTTTCTCGCGGAAACTGGCGAAGGCTTGCTTGTCGCCGCAGCCGATGACGCCCACCCAGCCAGCGCGGCGGCCGGGTGATCTGATCTCGCGGTTTGCGGTGGCGCCAGAGGTGATGGGCTGAAGTCCGTTGGTCGCGTAAAGGGCGGCAAAACCGCGGCCCGAACGGGTGATGAGCCAGTTGCCCTCCATCAGCACCTCGTCCAGCCCGTCGCGGCCGAGATAGGCATGGGTCCAGTCGTTGCGGTGATCGTCCGTGTCGAAGATCAGCATGGCCAGATCGCGATGCTGCGCCACACGCGGCAGGATGCCGCTTCCCGCCCAATAGGAAGGGCGCTGCGTGCCCCACGGATCGTCTTCACCGGGATGATTGACCCAGAGCCGCGCCATCGGATGGCCGGCAAGCTTGATGTCCATGACATGCTGCTGGTGGCCCTTGCGGCCGGTCTTGTGGTCGACAACGGTGGAAAGCTGCGCGGCCTCGTTCTTGAACAGCACAAGCTTGCCGGGCTCCAGCCCCTGTGCATAACGCGCCTCGACCATACGGCCGGTTTCCAGCTGGGAGAGGGTGGCAAGATGCGCCGGCGGCAGGTAGTCACCGCAGCAGAACATCGGTAGCGAGGCGACGCCATTATTGAGCCAGCCTTTGCCAAAGGCGACCTCAGCAAAGGGCGCCAGTTCCGTCAGCGGCCCGGCGCGCAGTTCCTTGTCATAGGCTCTGCCTTGCGAACCGGAAGGGACGCCGCCGAGTGTGTGCAACGCGATCATCTCGAAAATGAGATCGAGCTGATGGCGGGCACGGGCGGCAAGTTCCGGCCCCGCCCAATGTTCGATGGCAAGAAGGCCGATGAAATCCACCGGGTAGTAGGCGGCGGAGTTCCATTCGGCGAGGCCATGCGCCTCGACGCTGTCGAACCAGCGCTCCAGACGGTCGGCGGCCAGCGCCGCCTGCTGCCGGCCGGAGCGGCCCGACGCGGTGAAAAGGGCATCCGGCAGATAGTCGCCGGCCAGCAACTGGCTGGTATGGAAGCAGAGAACATGGTTCTCACTCCAGAACCACATGACGTCATTGCCCGGTTCGTCCACCCAGTAACGGTAGCCGAGGATCGTTGCATCGATCCGCGCCCGCATGTCGGCCGGCAGCCGGTCGCCATAGGCGCGCACCAGCCAGAGCAGCGGGATCATCACGAAATCGGAGCAGTCTTCGCGCCTGTCGATGGAATGCAGCGTCGCATCAACGATGCCGCCAATCGTCTCGATGTCATCGCTGCCGGTGGCGACCATCGCCAGCGCGCGGCCGATGCGCCAGGCGCCGAAGCGGGCGCTGAAGGAGAGGGCCGCCTTTTTGCGCTCGTTGATATCGGCATTGGATGCTTCCGGCGCAATGTCGTGCATGAAAGCTGCGTCGATGACGCGGGTGACCGTTCCCGCTCCCGAACCCATCGTGATCCTGACGCCGTGATACCCGTCCGGAATGCCCGACGTTCCGGGGATCGTCAGCGCGGATTGCCCGGCCTTCAGCACGGTGTCCACTTCCGCAAGCGCGGCGCGCTCGTGGCCATGGCTTTTGACGGCAATATGCACCGGCAGGTCGTTTGCCGGGGCCGCGCCGAAGACCAGTTCGAGAGGCGTGCCGGAAAATACATCCCGCGCCGGGTGAACGTCGCGCACCAGTGCGGCCAGACGCTTCGTCTCCTCCCGGTCGAGCGGCACCGGCAGCACGACGGTGAGCGGCACCGAATCGATGACCTCAAGTTCGAAAAACCAGATGATGTCGCGCTCCGCCAGATCTTCGCAGAGCAGCAGCACCTCGTTATCGCCCACCGCAAGATCGAGCGTGATGTCACGGCTGCTTTCGACATTGCGGATAAAGGGTTCGAAACGAACCTGTTCGACGCCGCCCACCCAGATGCGCACGCCGCCGCAGGTGCGCAGCCGGAAATGCGCCTTCCTTGCGGTCTCGCTGCGGAAGGTGCCCTTCAGCCAGCGCTGTACGTGGGTCGGAACATGCCAGAAGCCGGTGAATTCGACGCGGCGGTTGGAGCCTGGCAGGTTGAGGTGCGACACCGGCCACCTGGTGTCGGGCGCAATATCGCGGCCGATCATGGTTTCCTGGAAAGCCTTGCGGCAGGGCAGGTCGCCCACATCCACGAAACCATTGATGAAGCGATAGTTCACGCGGTCTTCGGCGGGGGCTGCGATGCCGGGAAACGACGTCTCCACGAGATCGGAGACGATCCAGGCGGTCACCGTCTCGCCATCCGTGACGGTATATGTCGGCTGCGACGCATTCGCCGCAAATGGTCCATCCGTCATAATGGATCGCCTCCCGTCGATCTATAATGAAATTATTTTCACAAACCTGCTTTCGCTTTTCTGCGCCGATTTGTGCGATTTCGCCAAAACAAACAGCTTGACGTTTATTCTGTCAAGTCGCAAAACATCATAAATCGAATTAAGCAGAGGAGCTTCCATTCGATTTATGAAAATGTTTTCATTGGGAGGATGAGCATGATGAAATTGTTTTCGGGCGTCAGCGCCCTCGTAATGGCCTCCGTCGCCGGTCTTGCGACGGCCCAGGCCGAGACCCGCACGATTACGTTCCTTTTTACGGATGACGACCAGGGTTACGTGCAGCGCATGTCGGAACTCAGCAAGGAGTTCGAGACGGCCAATCCCGGCGTGAAGATCAATTTCGTATCGTCGGGTTACGACGCGGTTTCCAAGCAGCTGCCGGTGCAGCTGGCGGTGGGCGAGGGGCCCGATATCGCCAAGATCACCGACTGGCAGCTCGCGCCCTATTATCTCGACATGCGGCCTTACATGAAGGATGCGGAAGCCTTCGCGAAACTACACGGTTCCAGCCTCGACCAGCTTCGCCTGCCCAATGTCAACGATCCGAAGTCGATCAACGGCTATATGGCGTCGCAGACGCTGAACCTGCCTTTCGTCAACAAGACGCTGTTCGAGCAGGCCGGCGAACCCTTGCCCGGCCCGACCGCCAAGTTCAGCGAGATCGTGGAAGCGTCCGCCCGCGTCGCCAAGGCGACCGGCGTGCAGATCCCCTTCACCATGGACCGTTCCGGCCACCGCTTTTCCGGCGGCGCCTTCTCTTACGGCTCGACCTATGTGAAGGACGGCAAGTTCAGCTTCCCTGATGATGCGGCGAAAAAATACATCGCCGATCTCTTTTCATGGACGCAGAACGGCAGTTTCCCGAAGGAGATGTGGGGTGCGGCCGGCGGTTCCCAATACAAGAACATGGGTGACGAGTTCGTCAACGGCAATGTCGTGACCTATCTCGCCGGCAACTGGATGGTCAATCCGTTCCAGAACAAGATCGGCGACGGTTTCGAATGGACCGCGATCAATGCGCCCTGCGGCGATGCCGGCTGCTACGCCATGCCCGGCGGCACCGCAATCGTCGGCTTCAAGCGCACCAAATATCCCGAGGATGTCGCCCATTTCATCGAATTCCTCGGCTCCGAAAAGGTGCAGCGGGAAATTGCCGAGAACTATGTCATCCTGACGGGTGCCGAGATCGTCGATCCGCAATACAAGCTGAAGAGCGAAAACGCCAAGGCGGCGATGAAGGTCTTCCTCGACAACAAGAAGAACGTGCCGCAGGCCGCGCGTGAATTCGAACGCGCCAAGGGCGGCAGCGCCATGTATCAGCAGATCGTGCAGCGTATGAGCCAGCTCATCGTCGGTGAATTGACGCTCGACCAGACCTACAAGGTTCTGGAGGATGACGTCGCCAAGATCAACGAGGCTGTCGCGGTCAAGAAATAACGGCACGGCCATCCGCTTCTGGCGGAATGGAGAAGCTGTCGAACGATATGCCCGGAGTGATACTCCGGGCATATTCCGCCGTTTCCTTGCGGAGGCGGCGCATCGTCGCCAGGGAACCGCCGCAAGGAGCCGTTCCCGTCGGTCCATCGAAAAACTGAAATATGCTTTGTTTAAACCTGACGATGAGGCGCGCGGAACGTCGCGCCGCCTGTTTTCGTCACGCTTCACTCGCTGAAAATCATAGGATTCGTCATGGCCAGACTGAAGAAGTCGTCTTTCTTTTCCGCACGCTCGACCCTGCTCGCCTCGGTCGCCTTGCTGGTTTTTGTTCCCGGCGCGCAGGCTTTCGATGCCGCCGAACCGGTGGGGCGGGGTTTTGCCATCACGGTGCCGGAACCGGCCGCGACATATCCGTTGCCGCTTGCCGACAATTATCGCAACCAGACCGGCAAGAATGAGAAGGGCGAGGACGTCCGCGCCTATGACGACCGGGACAATCCCATCATCGAAATCCTCTCCGGTTTTAATCGCATCTGGACGCTTGGCGATGAAAAATGGGCCGATGGCGGCGCCAATGGCGATGGCCCGGCGGATTTCAGCCATGTGAAGATCGTTGATCCCGCTGTCTGGCAGGAAAACATGCGTTATGTCCTGTCCGTGACCGGCGAGAACCGCACGCGCGCCGCCGCTTTCGAAGCCTATATGAACGACCGACGCTCGCAGGGCTACAGCGTCATCGAGGGCTTGGGCCCGCTTGCCGCCTGGTATCGCGAAGGGGCGGGTGCGACGACGACGATCAATCACACGCCTGCGGATTTCGATCCGAACGAGGTCATCACCCGCAAGGAGGACGACAAGGGCACCGAGGCGGGTGCGGCGGATAGCGAGCTGAAGGATTTCGTCACTTTCATGAAGGTGATCCGCGGTCCGGAAGGCACGACATCGCCGGCCAAATATTTCTATTCCTCACCGCGTCCCTGGCGCATGAACGCCAAGGGCGAGGTGATCGAGACGGGTAAGGAAACGATCGGCGACCGCTCATTCGAAAACTATGACAGCGATCCCGGTGTCATCGTGCCGGCACTGAAATATGTGCGTGAAACCCGCGGTCGCGGCAAGGATGGCGGTTTCCCGAGCGGGCACACCAATGCCGCCTATCTCGCCGCCATCGCTTATGCCTATGCTGCGCCGGAGCGCTTTTCCGAATTGCTGACGGCGGCCTCCGAACTTGGCGAGAGCCGTATCGTCGCCGGCATGCATTCGCCGCTCGACGTGATCGGCGGGCGCATCACGGCAACCGCTATGGCTGCGGCCATGCTGCAGGATCCGAAAAATGCCGAGGTGAAGAAGGCGGCGCACGAAGCCTTGCAGGCCTATTTCACTAAGCGCCTGCCGCAGGGACAGTCGCTCGTCGATTTCGCCCATGGCGCAGGGCCGGATGCCGACCGCTTTTATAATGCTGCCAAGAACGGGGCGGATTATCGCCGGCGCATGACTTTCTCCTTCAGCCGCGACAAGGCCGTGGGCGGTGCGCCGATGGTGGTGCCGAAGGGCGCGGAAGTCCTGCTGGAGACGCGCCTGCCTTATCTCGATGCCACAGAACGGCGCGCGGTGTTATTTTCCACCGGCATCGAGGCCGGTTATCCGCTGCTTGATGACAGCAATGGCTGGGGCCGCATCAACCTGGTGGCCGCTGCCGGTGGCTACGGCGCGTTTGACGGCGATGTCGAAGTGATCATGGACGCCGCCGCCGGCGGGTTCAATGCGGCAGACCGCTGGACGAACGATATTGCCGGGGCAGGGCGTCTCGTCAAATCCGGCAGCGGGGCGCTGACGCTCAGCGGCCATAACAGCTATGGCGGCGGTACCATTTTGAGGGAGGGAACGCTGGTGGCGTCGTCTGCCGATGCGCTTGGAACCGGCGATGTGCTGGTCACCGGCGGCGCGCTTTCGCTCAGGGCAGGCAAAGACGTTGTCATCGGCGGTGACTATATGCAGACGGGCGGCACGCTGATGCTTGATGCGGAAAAGGCTCCGTTGCGGATCAGGGGCAATGCGGTGCTTGAGGGCGCAACGCTGAAGCTCGTTTTCGATGGCGCTGCACCGGCCGCGGGAACGCGGCTCGACGTGATCTCCGCCAACGATCTGACCGGAACCTTTACGTCGATAGATGCGGGCACTGTGAAAGTGCGGCCGGTCTATACCGGTTCGGCATTATCGGTGGTGGTTGAATAGGGCGCGGCAGTGCGGGCGCGGTCATGCCCGCCGCGCCCGAAAGGGTCTCGTTTCAGGAATTCTGCCGCCGCATCAGCAGGAATATGACGGGTGCGGCGAGCACGGAAACGATGGCGGCAAGCGCGAAGGAGGCCTGATAGCCGAATTTTTCGGCAATCGCGCCGGCACCCAGGCCGCCCGCCATGCTGACGATGCCGTCCATGCACTGGAAGAGGGTGAAGTCGACCCCGGCCTGCCGTGGGTCTGACCAGCCCATGAAACAGGCGTAGAGCGCTACAAAGCCGATGGACATGATGCCCGAGGAGCTTGCTACCGCAACCGCCATGACCACCCATTGCGAAACGTCGCGATGGACGCTGAAATAGGCGAAGACGCAGAGCAGCGCCGTCTGTACGAAGATGGCGACGAGCAGCACCCGCGATGCGCCGTAAAGCCTGACCAGCGTGCCGCCGAGCAGCGCACCGGCGAAACCGATAATCATGCTGCCGACACCATTCAATGCGCCGATGGTGGCTAGATCAAAGCCATAATCGACCAGAAACGGGCCGAGCATAGCGAGCCCCCATTTCTGTGCGGCGACATAAACGGCCGCGACCAGAAGGCCGGTGCGCACCTCGCGCCGCTTCAGCGCGTTTCTGATGGAGGGCAGGTGATCCCGCGTCTGCACCACCGTTTTTGCCGCCGGGCCGAACAGGAAGGGCAGGGCAAGCAGGATGACCAGTCCGGCCATCACAAGCGTGGCGCTCGTCCAGCCGGACCGCTCCACCAGCACCAGAAAAAGGCCCGCGCCGATGGCCGAACCGAGATAGGAGCCGCCCACCTGCGCCGCATTGCCCCAGCCGTGATGTTCGGCCGCCAGTGTTTCGACCGCATAACCATCGCAGGCTATATCGACCGTCGCGGTCACCAGCGCGATCACCGACAGGATGACGATTGCGACGGAAACTGGCGAAGGGCCGGTGAAGGCGAGGATGGCGAGGCCGCAGGCGCAGGCGGCGATGCCCGCGCCGACGATTATCCGCGAGCGGTTCCTGCCGACCGGCGGCAGGCGGTAACGCTCTACACGCGGCGACCAGAGGAATTTCAGCGCCCAGGGCAGAACGACGAGATAAAGCAGGCCGATCTGGTCCAGCGGCAGGCCAGCGGTTCTGAGCACTGCGGGCAGACCGAGAAAGGTCAGCCCGCCAATGACGCTCTGGCCGACATAAAGCCCGCCGACCGCCACGAAGACGGCGGCGGGTGACGGTTTTGCTGCGAGGGGGTTCTGCTGCAGCATCAGAAACGATACCGGATGCTGCCGACGATCTTGCGACCCTCGTCGTAATAGCAGAAGCCCGTGGTGCAGACCTGCTTGACTTCATCGAGGAGGTTGGTGGCGTTGACCTGCAGCTTCACACCTTCCAGCGAGGGCAAGGCCTTGCCGAGATCGTATCGCAGCGAGGCATCGACGAAGGTGCGGGATTCATTGTCGAGAATGGGCGTGTGCTGGTTGTCGCCGAAGCTCGATCCCACGTAACGCAGGCCCGCGCCGATGCCGAGGCCTTCCAGCGCGCCGCCCTGGAATTCATAATCGGCCCAGAGCGAGAAGGTGTGGTAGGGCGAGGAATTGAGCTGCCTGCCAACTGTTTCCGACGTCAGCTTGGTGATTTCGACGTCGTTATAGGAGTAGGAGCCGATGAGGCTCCAGCCATTGTCGAGCGAGGCGGTCGCTTCCAGTTCCACCCCGCGCGAGCGCAGGTCGAGCTGCCGTAGCAGGTTGATGCCGGACGAGGTTTCGTAGACCGTGGCATTGTCCTGATCGAGATTGAAGAAGGCGGCGCTCAGCAAAGCGTTATATTGCGGCAGGGCATATTTGACGCCGAGTTCATATTGCTTGCCGACCGTCGGCTGCGCCTGGCCGGTGACCGTTCCCGTGGTGATGATGACGCCCGGATTGGCGACGAAGGAGGTGCCGTAGCTGACGTAGGGCATCACGCCGCTGTCGAAGACATAACCGAGGCTGGCTCGGCCCGTCGTTTTCGTTTCATCGCCATCATAGGTGGGAGCCGCTGCCGCACCCACGGTCTGGGACTGATATTCTGTATCCAGCCAGTCGTGGCGGATGCCGGCCGTCAGGCGCCAGCGATCGATTTCAACCTGATCCTGCGCATAGATGCCGAGGGTGTTCATCCTCTGCTTCAGTATCAGCGACACATCAGGCACATAGGTGAAGGTGTCGGTGAAGGGGCTGGCGCCGTTGCCCTGTTTCGATGTGTAGGACATGTGGCTGAAGTCGATACCCGTCAGCAGCGTATGTTTCGCCGGGCCGGTGTCGAATTCGGTCTTCAGGTAATTATCGGCGGAAACGCCTTCATTATCCTCGATGGTGATGCCGGGATAATTGGCGAAGACCCATTGCTGGTCGGCCGAAAGGGCGGAGTAACGCGCCTTGCTGTAGAAGGTGACATTGTCGTTGATTTCGTGCTCGAACTCATAGCCAACACGCCATTGTTTCTGCTCGAAGTCATTAAAACGGGAATCGCCGCCATAAACCGGCGTCGCGCCGATTGATTTGCCGTCGCTGCCGTAGTTGTTGATGTAACCCCAGGTGCCGCCGGTGGTGCTGTCCATATATTCGCCGAGCAGTGTCAGCTTGGTGCCGGCATCCGGCTGGAAGGTGAAGGCCGGCGCGATGAACAGCCGGTCGTCCTTGATGGCGCTGATTTCGTTGCGTCCGTCGCGGGCCACGCCGGTCAGGCGGTAAAGCATGGTCTTCTCGTCATCGACGGCGCCGGAAAGGTCGAAAGCGCCCTGCACGCGGCCGTAGGAGCCATATTGCAGCTCCACCTCGCGCAATGTCTCCTCCGTCGGGCGCTTCGAGATGATATCGACAATGCCGCCGGAGCTGCTTGCGCCATAGATCGAGGCGGCTGGGCCGCGCAGGATGGAGACCGCTTCCACGCCATAGGGCTCAAGCCGGGCGCTGCCGTTCTGACTGCTGACCTGCCGCAGGCCGTCGCGGAAAATGCCTGTGGTGCTGAGATCGGTGCCGCGCACCTTGAAGGCGTCGAAGCGCGGTTCCGCGCCATATTGGCCGATGCGCGCGCCGGGCGTGTAGTTCAGCGCTTCGGAGAGGTTCTGCGGCTTCAGATCATCGAGCTGCTTGCGGCTGACGGTGGTGATCGACTGCGCGGTTTCGGCAACAGGCGTATCGGTCTTGGTGGCGGTGCGGCCGGATTTGCCGACATAGCCATTGCTCTCGATGATGCCCCTGGCGCCTTCAAGGCCGGTGCCCTGCACGGTGATTGGCGCAAGCAGGGTGCTGCCGGCGGCGGCAGAACCGCCGCCTTCACCGGTCTGGCCGGCGGGATCGAAAATGCGAACCGTATTGCCGCCGGCCAGCGCATAGTTCAGCCCCGATCCGGAGAGAAGCCCGCTGACGGCCGCCGATACGCTGAGCGTGCCCTTGACGCCCGCCGTGCTGCGGCCTCTGGTGATCGCGGAGGGGTAGACCATGCGCAGATTGGCCTGGCGGCCAAAGCTGAGGATGGCGTTTTCCAGCGGCCCCGCGGGAATGGAGACGGTGACGGTCGCGGATGCGCCGCTTGCGGCCGGCGGTGTCTGCGCGCTGGCGGTCGTGGCGCCCGGACCTGCCGCGACGATACCGCCTATGATCGCCGTCGTCGTCAGCCAGAACCAGCCACGTGCCTGCTTGCCCAAATTCATGTCATTCCCTCTCACTCGTGATCATGCCGCCCGCTGAAACGGGTCCTGATTGCCTAGAGTGAAAAGGCGGGCCGCCTCCTGACGTCGGCGCCGCAAAAAAGTTATTTTTATCTGGAGCGGACGAAAACCAGCATTCCGGAAAGCCGCGATACCGAAACGGGAAGGCTTTCTTCGAGAATGGTGAGCGCCTGATCCGTATCCTTCAGGTCGAAAATGCCGGAAACGCGCTGTTTCGCCGCCGCCTCATCGAGAATGACGATACGACCCCGGCGATATTGCGAGAGAATATCGAGAACCTCACGCAATGGCTGGCCGGAAAAGACGAGCTTGCCCTCTCGCCATGCCATGCTGTTGGCAACATCCTTGCGGGCGCGCACCAGCCTGCCGTCGCCACCAAGGGTCACGGCCTCTCCGGGCGTGAGCACGGCGACCTCGGCCCCTGTCGTCACCTCCACCCGGCCTTCCTCCACCTGCACCTCCTGCGGCAGTGCGCCATTGCCGGTACGGACCGAATAATGCGTGCCGAGCGCTTTTGCCGTCAGCGCTCCATCCTCCACGATGAAGGGGCGCTCCGGATTTTTCGCGACATCAAAATAGGCCTCGCCGCGAAGAAGGGTAATGCGCCGTTCCTTTTGCGAATAATGGACGGCAATTGCCGTGTCGGTATTCAGGCTGATACGGCTGCCGTCTTCCAGCGCCAGCACGCGCGTTTCGCCGATGCCGGTGTAATAATCCGCCTGCCAGCGGTCCTTTAATCCGCTTTTTTCCGCAAACAGCGCCGCAAGCCCGATGAGGCAGAGACCGGCCAGGCCCGCCAGCATCGCCCGGCGGGGCCCTCGGCGTTTTTGCCGCTCGGCCGGCGCAAGATCGATCTCGCCGAGTTCTCCCCAGAGGCTTTGCATTTCCTCATAGGCGGCAGCATGGGCGGCATCGGCCCGCAGCCAGACATGAAACGCCTCGCGCTCCGCTTCCGTCGCATCTTTTGATTGCATGCGCGCCACCCACAGCGCGGCCTCCTCGACCCGACCGTCATCGGTCAAGCCGTCATCCTTCAGACCGTCCGGGCGCTCATTCATGTCCTGATCTGCCGTTTGTTGCGTGCTGATGTGTATTCCTTTTCCCTTATAGAGTGAAAAAGGATGCGAACACCTGATGCAGGTTTACATTTTTATTTGCACGCGGACCTGACGGCAGTGCAGCAGCGCCTTGATAATGTGTTTTTCCACCATGTTGCGGGAAATGCCGAGCCGGGTGGCGATCTCGCCATTGGAATGGCCATGCAGGCGGCTGAGCACGAAGACCTGCTGGCAGCGTCTCGGCAGGGCCTCGATGGCCCGTGCCATCAAAATCAGGTGCTGCCGTCCGGCGACGATCCGTTCCTGCCCCGGCTCTTCGCAGGCAACGGCAAAACCCGCTTCGTAAGGGGCGAATAACGGCCGCTCGCGCGACTGGCGAATGGCCGTCAGGCGGGCGACGGACCGGGCGATCTGGAAGAGATAGGCCTGCGGATTGTCGATCAGCGTGGCATGCGAGACTTCCAGCGCCCGCAGCAGGGTTTCCTGCATGGCATCGGCGGCATCTTCCCGGTTCTGCAATCGCCGGCGGAAGAACCGCATCAGGCGGCTTTCCTCCTCGGCATCGAGAACCTGTAACAGGGCTTTACTCATCAATCGACCCGGTGACGTATTGGCTTGTCGCATGATGCGGCTGCGAATATACGCGCCGCCTCATATCGCAAGAAACATGATTATTATGATCATGTTTACTGCCATCGGGCGTTTGCTGCCAGCCCGTAAAAACCCGGGGGCCAAATTGGCCTCACGTTTCCGTGATGATTGTTGCGGGATTACATCAGGCCGCTTGGGCCAGCCTACAGGAAATAGCGGACCCTGAGCGGCAGCAGCGCGGCGCCGATTGCAGAGGGATCGCCGACCGTTTCGCTAAGAACCAGTTTGGCCTCCTTCGGGCCGACGCCGTAACGATGTTCGCGCTCCGAGGGCATGTGCGTGCGTTCGATCATCATCTGGCCCAGCACGTGCGGCAATTGCCCGCCGAAGACGATGGCCTGCGGATCAAGAACCGAGATCAGGCTCGCCACCAGACGGTCCACCTGCGGCATGGTTTCGGTCAGCCATTCCTCGACGCCCGGCCATGCGGGGTCGAACTGCTGGTAAAGCGCCTCGATCGAATGGATGTCGACGCCGTTTTTCTGCAGGGTGGTGATCAGATATTGCAGGGCGGGACGTTTGGGCGCTTCGTCCGGGCTGTATATGCCGCTGAATTCGCCGGCATTGCCGTGAAAGCCGTGAAAAGGCTGGCCGCGAAGGATCAGTCCGCCGCCGAAACCGTAATTGAAGGACAGATAGGCGAAGGTCTGGCACCAGGAGCCGACGCCGCGCAGGCTTTCGCCGATCGCGCCAGTGGTGGCGTTGTTTTCCAGCCAGACCGGCAGGCGGAACCGTTTCTCAAGGATCGGCTTCAGGTCCATCAGCGACCAGTCGCGCAGAGGTTCCGGCGCATTAAAGGCGCGGTCTTCCGACACGAAGAAGCCGGACATAGAAAAACCGAGGCCAAGCAGACGCTCGCGCGGGATGCCGCGTTCCGCCAGCAACCGCTCCAGGGCCAGCGACAAGGCGGCGAGCGTCTCCTCCCGGTCCTCCGGAAGCATGTCAAGTTTTTCCTCGACAATCACGTCGCAGCGAAAATCGGCGATGCAGATGACCACGGAGTCGGTGTTGATGGAAATGCCGAGCGAATAGGCCGCCTCCGGCATCAGCTCGATGGTGGGGCTCGGCTGGCCGCGCGTGCCCTTGAGCGGCGCGCCGGTTTGCAGAAGTTCGCGCTCCAGCAGGCCTTCGATCAACCGGTGCACGGATTGCTGCGTGAGGTTGGTGTGGCCGGTGATCGATGCACGGGCAATGGGGCCGTGGCGACGGACGATATCGAGAATAAGACGCTCATTCTCGCTGGCAAGCGGCTGGCGGTCGAAACTCTGGCGCGGCGTCTGATCTGTTGTCATGGCCTTGGATAACGGCTGTGCGGGGCGGCGGCAACACGGGGCTTTGGTACACAGGGACATTATTCCCAGCCCTTGTCATAAATATTACGCTTTATGTGTATTAATTGAAGGCGACAAAATCAGCCGACCATGAGACCTGAAAGTCGACCCATGCACCGAACTCTCGCTACCTCCCGAAATACCTCCAATCCCTGCAATGTGCTTGCACTCTGCTCGCGCGACAATCCGGCCATCCTGACCATCGCCCACCGTGGTTTCTGGACTGCTACGGCAGAAAACTCACTTGCCTCCGTCCGGGCCGCGGTTGCGGCGAGTGTCGAGATGATCGAGATCGACACGCAGGTGACGGCCGATGGCAGGCTGGTCGTCATTCATGATGAAACGCTCGACCGCACCACGACGGGCAAGGGGACCGTGAGCGCGCTGCCTTTCGAGGTGGTTCGCGCAGCAAGGCTGAAGGCCGGCGCGGGTGGCGATGCGGCTGACGTGACCCATGAATGTGTGCCGACACTGGAAGAACTGCTGGAAGAGGCACGGGGCAAGATCACCGTCAATATCGACATCAAATTCACCCGCGATCTGCCGCAAGTCATGGAAACCGTGCTGCGGCTCGGTGTTGAAGACCAGGTGCTGGTGAAGACCGATATCGATCCTGAGGCCAGCCGTTTCGAGGTGCTCGATACGGACTGGTTCGGCAAGATCCCGCATATGCCGATGTTTCCGGTGAGAAAGGGCAGGTTTGCCGAGGATCTGCGCCGCATCGAGGCATTGAAGGCGCCGATGATCGAGGTGAAATTCACCGATATTGCCGATCTGGCCGAAGGCCGTGCCGAGATGGAGCGTCAGAATATCCGGTTGTGGATCAACACGCTGGATGTCGCCCATTGCCTCGATTTCAACGATACGCGGGCGCTCAAAGAACCGGAGGCGGTGTGGGGCGCACTCGCCGAGGCCGGCGTCGGTGCGATCCAGACGGATGAGGTCGAAGCTTTCGCCAGCTGGCTGAAGATGGATGCCGGCAAGCATGGGCACGATGAACGAGCGCCTTGAAGGCGCCGTCGCTACCGTCGAACAAGCGACGAAGCACGTCCTTCGCTTGTTCGACGCTATAGCCACACGGTGAAGTCGCTATCGGACGTCACCCCGCCTGAGCCAGCGCAATTGCGTCAGGGCCAGCGGGAAAACGGAGCTGGCCGGACACATCATGAACGGCGCTCCAGATCGCTTCGGCGACGTCCTGTTCGCTGGTCGTCATGGCCGGTTTGGCGAAGCCTTCGAGAATTGGGCCTGCGAAGTCCATGTAATCGTCCGGCAGCAGTTCTTCCAGTGGAAGGATGGCATTTGTCGTGAAACGGGTGGTGGGTGCATAGCCCGGTTCCACCAGCTTCACCCGGATGTTGAAATGACCGAGCTCATGGGCAAGCGAACCGGAGAAACCTTCGATTGCCTGCTTGCTGGCGGTGTAGGCGGCGGCGAGCGGAAAGGACGCGAGCGTGGCGCTGGATGTGACGTTGATGATCGCGCCGGACCGGCGCTTTCGCATCTGGGGAATGATCGCCTGCGTCATTGCCATCACACCAAAGCTGTTGGTGTCGAAGATCGTGCGGATTGCCGACATTGGCGTTGCTTCGAAAGCGCCGACCATGCCGATGCCGGCATTGTTCACCAGCACATCGACCGGACCTGCCGCATCGTTCAGGGCCGCGATGCTTTGCCCGTCCGTCACATCCAGCGGCAGGACGCGCAACCGGTCATTATTGCCGCCGAAGCGATCGGGATCCGGACGCCGCATGGTCGCAACGACATTCCAGCCACGCGAGAGGAAAAATTCGGCGGTCGCCTTGCCATAGCCGGATGAGGTGCCGGTGATGAGGATCGTCTTGGTCATCATAAGTCTCCATTATTCTATATGACCTGACATAGACGATGTGTTCTGGATGATGTATGCTCTCGACGCCGTAATTCATTATTGATCGTCCAGACAGTGGATCCTCTTAGCGATATCATCGATCTCTTGCGGCCGAGCGCCGCCGTTTCAAAGCCAATCTCCGGCCGGGGCCGTTGGGGTGTGCGTTATCGCGCCTATGGCGCGCCGGGTTTTGCCGTCGTTCTTGCCGGTGCGGCATGGGTCATGATCGATGGCCGGGAGCCCCTGCGGTTGACGAAGGGTGATTTCCTGCTTTTACCCTCCACGCCCGCCTTCTCGCTTTGCAGCGATCCCGACGTCGACTCTATTCCGGTCGAGCCGCAGGGCCGGGCGGTGCGGCATGGTGAACAGGAAGGGGAGCCTGATTTTGTCGCGCTAGGCGGAAGCTTCATGTTCGAGCGGGTCAATGCCGCGCTTCTGCTGTCGCTGATGCCCGACCTGATCCATGTACCGGCGGGCGCGGGCGGAGCATCCCGGCTGGCGCGCCTGATCGAATTGCTGTCGGAAGAATGCGCGCGCGAGGATGCGGGCAAGGAGCTGATCATCCGGCGCATGCTGGAGGTTCTGCTGGTTGAAGTGCTGCGTCGGCCGAACGCGGGCAGCGAGGCAATTCCGGCGGGACTGGTGAAGGGGATGCGTTTACCCGGGCTTGCCCGCGTATTGTCCGCCATGCACGCCAATATCCGCGCGAACTGGACCGTGGCCGAACTGGCCGGGATCGCCGGCATGTCGCGCTCGGCCTTCGCAGCGCGTTTTAATGAAATGCTCGGCTGCGCGCCGATCGAATATCTGGCCCGCTGGCGAATGGCGCTTGCCAGAGACGCGTTGATGCGCGGGATAAAGTCCCTCGATCATATCGCGGAGGAGATCGGTTATGAATCCGTCAGCGCATTCAGCACCGCTTTCCGCAGGAGAACGGGTGTCGCGCCGGGCGGCTTTGCCCGCGCCAACGGCGACGGGCGCCGAAAGCAGGCGGATTTCCTCTAGCGGTTGCCGGTCATGGCGGTGAGAGCCTTTTCCGATTATCGAGACGGAATGGTGGGGGAGCCTTGATCCGTGCCGGTATAGGCGCGTTCGCTCCACAGCAGGGCTTTGCTCAGCGGATTTTTGACGGCCTCGATGATACCGCCCACAAACAGGATGTGGTCTGCGGCGTCGATGGAACCGACAAGTTCGCAATCCATGGATAACAGCGCATCGGCAAGCCTCGGGCTTCCTGATGGCCATGTATCCCAGTCTCCGATGCTGAACCGGTCCGGGTGATTTGCCTTTCCCGCAAAGGCATCGGCAATCTCCTCCTGTCCTCTGGCCAGTGCCGCAACGGAAAATCGCCTGCTCGCGGCGATGAGATCGACCATGCGGCTGCTGGCGTCGATGGAGATCATCAGTAGCGGCGGTTCCGCGCAGAGCGGCATGAAGGAGGTGATTGTTCGCCCGATCCGCTCGCCGGCATGGGCGGCCGTGGCTACGGCCACGGTGAAGGCAAGGCCGGCCATCGAATCCTTGAATTCACGCGGGGAGATCATCGAAGACGCGCAGGCTTTCAGCGGAATATGGGCGTGATTGACGACGCCGCCGGCGATCAGCCTGAAATTATGAGACATGGTGTGCCGGGCTAACCGCCCGCTCCCGGATTTTTCGAAAAAATGGATAGTTTTGCCGCAGCGCCATTCATGATGTCGGCATTGTCAGGCGGTGACCTTTTCTCATGCACGCGCGGCCACATGCCGGAATAGTGGCGATTGAGGTCGAGCCAGGCATGCAGTCCCGCTTCGGTATCCGGCCGGATCGCGGCGGCGGGACACTCCCCCTCGCAGATACCGCAGTCGATGCACTGATCGGGATGAATGACGAGCATGTTCTCGCCTTCGTAGAAACACTCGACCGGACAGACTTCCACGCAGTCCATGTATTTGCAGGCGATGCAGTTTTCGGTGACGACATAGGGCATTGAGACGCTCGAAGGGAGTTGCAGCCGGACGGCGGCTGTCCGGCTGCGCCTGATCCGGCCAGCCGCACAGGGCAGCGGGACTGGCCGGATCGGTGGGGCTCAAATCAAAGGCGGGCGGCAACCGCCTGCCAGTTCACCAGCTTGTCGAGGAAGTTTTCGAGGTAAGCGGGGCGCTTGTTGCGGAAATCGATATAATAGCTGTGTTCCCAGACATCGCAGCCGAGAAGCGCCTTCTGCCCGAAGCACAGCGGATTGACCCCGTTTTCGGTGCGGGTGATCTTCAGCGAACCATCGGTGTCCACCACCAGCCACGCCCAGCCTGAGCCGAACTGGGAAGCGCCGGCGAGCGCGAAATTCTGTTTGAACAGCGCCACCGAGCCGAAGGACTGCGTCAAGGCCTCTTCCAGCACATTCGGGATCGCGTGGTTTTCCGGCCCCATGATTTCCCAGAAGAGATTGTGGTTCCAGTGCTGGGAAGCATTGTTGAAGATGCCGGATTGCGCCACCGCGCCCTTCTCATAGGCGCCCCGGACGATCTCTTCGAGGCTCCTCTTCTCCCATTCGGTGCCTGATATCGCCTTGTTGAGATTATCGACATAGGCCTTGTGATGAAGATCATGATGGAACTTCAGCGTCTCCTCGGACATGCCCGAGGGGGCGAGCGCATCATGGGCGTAAGGGAGGTCGGGAAGCTGGAAAGCCATGGGGTGTCCTTTGTCAACTGTTCGCTCAAAAGCATGAAAAGAGCCTTGCGAAAACAAGGTGACACCACTTCTAGAACTTCAACCATGGTTGAGGTCAAGGGGTTTTTTACACGCCATGCGACGCCGACGGTAAGCCAGAAGAAGGCGCGTTTCGGGTTCGGTACAGCGGTTCCGGAAGAGCAGGGGGCGCTATGTTTCGCCGGTCTGCACTGCGCAAAACCGGCACGTCGTTATTTTGATAAACGCTCGGCTCGTTCCACCATCGCAACCCATTCCTCCAGTGCTTTGCGGATCGCCAGACCAGCGTCTTCGGCACGGGTGAATGCCCACCATGTGTGAGCCCCTTGCCAGATGGAGGCCATCTGCCAGCCAAGCCGTTCGGCGTTTTTCCCATTCTCCGTAACACGGCGGCCGAGTGCATGGGCAAGCGTTTGACCCCAAAGCGCACCTCTTTCTCGCAGGACTGGATTGCGAGTATCTTCCCGCAACAGCAGCAATCCGTCACTCGCATTCTGTTCAGCGGATTCGGTGGATGTCAGCCCCATGAGCAGGGATATGGCGCCTTGCGGTGTCACGGGTTCCTTTGCGTCGGCCGCTTCCGTTAAGGCCTGAAGCCCGTCCCAAGCCCGCAGAAGCACTACTTCGACAAGGTCTTCACGCTTGCCATACCGCTGCACCAGAGTTGCGGCGGAGAGACCGCAAGCCTTTGCGGCTGCGGCGAAGGTCAAGCCGTCTGGCCCGGTTTGCAACATCAGCGGCAGCAGGGCGTCCAGCGCCTGATCGTCGGAAATCAGCTTGTGTCTTGGCATGCTGCATATATAAACGTATATTCATTTATAAATCAAGGAGAATGAGATGGCGATCATTCGTGGATATATCGCTGCCAGTCTGGATGGGTTGATCGTTTCGGGAGACGGTTCGCTCGACTGGCTCTACAAATATGACGATATGGACCTTGGCGAGCATGATTATCGGCTGTTCCTGAAGGGGATAAGAACGGTGGTCATGGGGCGGGCGACGTATGATTTCATCGCCAGCGAGCCGTCACCCTGGGCCTATGAAGGGCAACGTGTCATCGTCGTCACGTCGCGGCCGATCGAAAGGCCGAAAGGACCGCTGGAGATCCGCGCCGATGTGGATTCGCTGATCGAGGAATTGCGCGCTCTCGATGACGGCGATGTCTGGATGCTGGGCGGCGGCCGGTTGCAGATGGCCTTCATGGAGCGCGGTGCGCTGGATGAGATCGAGATTTACGTTATCCCGGAGATACTCGGCTCGGGTCAGCCTCTTTTTCCGCTCACCGGGTATCGTGCAAGCCCGGATCTGATCAGCGCCACGGCGATCGAGAAAGGCTGCGTTCGATTGCATTACCGCTTTTCATAGCCGTACCCTGGGTGTCTGTTTGATGCGAAACATCAAATGGGGGAAACAAGTTCTGTAGGGCCGCTCGGGTTTGGCCATGTGGCGACCTCTCGTGAAGCTCGGCGCTTCACCGATAAAGCCGCCAGCGGCATCCACATCGCAAGTCTTGCAAGAGATTGTGCGATGAACGTTATCCTGCTGGCGGCCCTTTTTTGGTTCTGTCTCGGTGCGCTTCGGAAATACGGGAATTCACCACCTCAACGGTGGGTCCGTCGCCACCCCACAATGTGAGGGCTTGGCGTTATGCGATCGGCGGATTGAGCTGCGCAAAACCCGCCTGCCGCTGATACGGGAAATGCGGGTAGGGCGCCGTTGTCTCACTGGCCGCGTCCAGCTGCGCCACCTGCGCGGGCGTCAGTTCCCATCCCACGGCATCGAGGTTCTGGCGAAGCTGTTCCTCATTGCGCGCGCCGATAATGACCGTGGAAACGGTGGGACGCCTGAGCAGCCAGTTGAGCGCGATCTGCGGTACGGTCCTGCCGGTTTCTTCCGCGATAGCATCGAGCGCATCGATCACGCGGTAGAGGTGGTCATCATCCACCGGCGGGCCGAAGCTGGCGGTCTCGTGCAGGCGGCTACCTTCGGGCAGCGGCGTGCCGCGGCGGATTTTTCCGGTCAACCGCCCCCAGCCTAGCGGGCTCCAGACCATCGCGCCAAGGCCCTGATCCGCGCCGAGCGGCATCAGATCCCATTCGTAATCGCGGCCAACAAGGGAATAATAGACCTGGTTGACCACATAACGCGGCCAGCCATATCGGTCCGCGACGGCGAGCGATTTCATGATCTGCCAGCCTGAAAAATTCGAGACGCCGGTATATCGCACCTTGCCGGACCGGACGAGCGTATCGAGCGTCGACAATACTTCCTCAACCGGTGTGAAGGCATCGAAGGCGTGGAGCTGAAGGATGTCGATATAGTCTGTCTGGAGACGGCGCAGGGCATCATCCACCGCGCGCAGCAGCCGGAAGCGCGACGATCCGGCCTCGTTCGGCCCGTCGCCCATCGGCAGGCTGGTCTTGGTTGAAATCAGAACGCTGTCGCGCCTGCCTTTGATTGCCTGGCCGAGCACCTCCTCCGATGCCCCATTGGAATAGACATCGGCCGTATCAAACAGGTTGACGCCAGCTTCGAGACAGATGTCGATCAGACGCCGGGCTTCCGCAGCATCGGAATTGCCCCAGTTGCTGAAGAGCGGGCCGGAGCCGCCGAAGGTTCCGGTGCCGAAACTCAAAACCGGCACTTTCAGGCCGGATTTGCCGAGATAGCGATATTCCATGGGGCGTTCCTTTGTTGCTTCGGCATGGTTCTGGGCCGGGGGCCTGATGGCGCCATGCCTGTCCATCCCGTCGTGATCTGGCAGACGAAGATTGTGATGTGTTTCAATCGCTGTCTGAAGATAGACGATGGTTCTTGCATGAAATAGAATGCCGAAAATATTATCACTTGTGAGATGAAGTCATCATGGCGCGACTTGAGATTAACCGGGCAGGGGAGATGGAAATCTTCGTGCGGGTCGTTGAACTCGGAGGTTTTTCCCGTGCGGCCGCGGCGGCGAACATGACGCCTTCAGCGGTGAGCAAGCTGATCGCACGGCTGGAAGGCCGCCTGGGCGCGCGCCTGCTCATCCGCTCCACCCGGCAGCTTCAGATCACGCCGGAGGGCTGCGCTTTTTACGAGAGGGCCACCCGCATCCTCGCCGATCTCGAAGAGGCCGAACGCGCCGCCGGCTTGGGTGAACAGCCTGTCGGCCGCGTGCGGATCAACACCAGCGCTTCTTATGCAACGCATATTCTTGCGCCCATCCTGCCACGCTTTCTGTCGCTGCATCCGGGCATCACGCTCGATATCGTCCAGACCGATCAGGTGGTCGACCTCCTTGCAGAGCGCATGGATGTCGCGGTGCGTGCCGGGCCGCTCAAAAGCTCAAGCCTCGTTGCCCGCAAACTCGGCGAGACAAGGATGATCATCACCGCCGCCCCTGACTATCTGGAGCGCTGCGGTGTGCCGCAAACAATCGCCGATCTGGAAGATCACAATCGCCTTGGGTTTGGATATGCCCGGTCAGTCGACGGGTGGCCATTGCGGGACGACGGAAAGACCGTCCTCATCCCGGCGACGGGACGTGTGCAGGTGAGCGATGGTGAAGGCCTTCGCCGTCTGGCGCTTGCCGGCGTCGGGCTGGTGCGTCTTGCCGCTTTCACCGTGAGGGAGGATATCGCCGCCGGCCGACTGATCCCCGTGCTCGATCATCTCGATACGGGTGAGACGGAGATGTTTCATGCCGTCTATGTCGGCCAGCGCGGGCCGCTTCCCTCACGCATCCGGGCGCTGCTCGATTTCCTGGGCGAATACGGGCGGGTGAAGTGACCTTCCGGAGGCATTGGAAAGCGCGACCCGGATGAAGACGGCGGGGGGCCAAAAAAAGGGCGTCCCGAATGAGCGGGGCCTATGGTTTCGGACCGGATAGCGTGAAAGCACCAACCGATTTCAGCGTGATCTGCGTCTCGCCGGCAAGTGTGCTTGGTATCGCACCGCAGAGACTGCCCGTCGTCACGACATTGCCGGCCTTGAGCATGTCGCCCTTGTTGAATGCCGCATTGGCAAAGGCGACAAGCGGGGCGAGCGGATCAGCATTCGGATGTTTTACCGTGGCGTCGAAAAGCTGCGCCGACCCCTCGGTAACGGTAAGCTGCGGCAGGTTCTCACCATTTCCGGCAAAGACATCCACGATGTCTTTATCCACTTCCGGGCCGATGACGAAGCCGTGGTTGGCGAGGCGATCCGCGAGAAAAAGCGGAAACGGCACCTGATTTTTCTCCACCAGCCTGTAGCGGAGAAGTTCAGCACCAAGGTGGACCTTGTCGATATATCCTATCAGGTCGTCTCTGGTCAGCGGCCCCGCCGCCGCAGCGGGGATATCGGCGGAAAGCGTAAAGCAGATTTCGACCTCGACGCCTTCGGTGCCATCTTCAGGAAAAGAAGCGAGATTGGTTTCATCGACCCGAACGCAATCGAACATGGGCGCCCCGATGGCCTCGCCATCCGGGCGGATCGCCAGTTTCCAGCCGGCGACCGGTTCCGCCCATTTTTCAGCAAAAGCCCGCTGGACCGCCATAGCCTCTTCAAGGCCACCGGGAATGAGGCCCTCCGCCTGCAACGCCGCCAGAGTGATTTTTGTACCTTCGCGGCTCGCTGTGGTGAAACTTTCGGCCAGTTTTTCGATTGCCGTCATTGCGTCTAGGGTCCCGGATGTTTCAAACGGCAGATGCTGTCATGATTTGGCGCTGTCTGCCAAGGCCATCCGAAAAACGGCATGGGCCTGCCAATATCGCTCGGCGATCAGGCGACGTCCGCGTCGAACTGAATGCTGTGAAGGCGCTTGTAGAGGCCATCATTCGCGAGCAATTCGCGGCGACTGCCCTGTTCGACAACTTCGCCATTGTCCATGACGACGATTTTGTCAGCCCGGTTGATCGTAGAAAGGCGGTGGGCAATGACGATCGAGGTTTTGTTGAGCGTCAAACGTTCCAGCGCATCACGCACCAGTGCCTCAGATTCTGAATCAAGAGCACTCGTTGCCTCATCGAGAATCAGAATATCCGCGTCCCGAAGCATTGCACGGGCGATGGCCACACGCTGTCGCTGTCCTCCAGACAGGCCAGATCCGTTCTCGCCCAGCCTTGTGTCGTAACCCTCAGGCATCTTCATAATGAAATCATGCGCATTTGCGGCTTTCGCAGCGGCGGTGATCTCCTCCTCGGTGGCATTGTCTCGCCCTACCGCGATGTTGTGTTTGATTGTACCGGAAAACAGAAAGGTTTCCTGACCGACGTAGGAGACATGTTCGCGCAGGCTGGCGAAGGAAACGTCGCGCAAGTCCATTCCGTTGATTTCCACGGATCCGTTCTGCGGATCGTAAAGGCGCATCATGAGGTTGATGATGGTGGATTTGCCGCTGCCGGAAGGTCCCACCAACGCGGTCATTTGGCCACCTTCGAAGAGAACGCTGACGTCCTTTAAAACCGGCTGGCCGGAAAGATATTCGAAGCTGACATTCTTGAGTTCAACATCGCCACTTGCCTTCTGGAGGACAACGGCGTCCTTTTTCTCCGCGAGCGTCAGCGGAGCGTCCAGAACCTCGAACATCATGCGCACGCCAATCATGCCGCTCTCGATTTGTACACGCATGCGCGCCAAACGTTTTGCGGGCTCATAGGCCAGAAGCAGCGCTGTGATAAAAGCCATCAGGTCGCCAGGAGAGCCACCCTTTTCCAGGACAGTGTAACCAGAAACAGCAATCACCACTGCAATTGCGAGGCCGGACAGGGTTTCCATGATCGGGCTTGTCGCGGCTTCGAGCTTGGCAATCCCGTTCGATCGGTGTTCCACATCCGAAACGGCCTTGTTCATACGTTGGCGCATCAGTTTTTCGAGTGAAAACGCCTTTATGACTCGAACGCCGATGCTCGTTTCCTGCACGACATTGACGATTTCGCCGATAGAAGCCAGCTCGGCTTCCATGATCTTTCGTACCCGCCGCAACACCAAACGGACACTGAAAATGGCGATCGGACCTATAATCATGGAGATCGCACTCAAAAGGAAATTCTGGGCGAACATGACAATGATCAGCCCTAAAAGAGAAAACAGATCGCGTACAAACGAAGTGACGATCGTGTCTATAACGCTGCGGGCTGCTTGCGCATTATAGGTTACGCGCACGAGCAACTCAGAAGAAGGCATGTTCTGAAAAAAAGACACGCCTTGCTGCAATAGACGATCGTATATTTTGCGTTGCTGCTCGGCAACAATGCTGTTGCCTGCTTTACTCAAATAGAAGCTCTGAAAAAAAGTGGCGAAGCCTTTGACGATGAAAATCATCGCTACGGCAAACGCGATCTCCAGCACAACGTCGAATCCGCGTTTCAGATAGACGCTGTTGACGATGTCGCGCATGATCCAGGCGCTGAGCGATGTCGTTAGCGCGACCACGAGCATTGCGGCGATAGCGACAGAATACCAGCCAACATGTTTCTTAAAATTCTCTCTAAATAGTCGCGTCAACAACTTCTTGTCGTTCGGCGACAAAAACGATCCGATCACGGAAAAATCCTTATTTAGGGTCGACGCTGCGATAGCCCGACAATGCATATACAGCCATCAAGAGGTGCGATTTTCGCTACCCTCGCTCGCTAGTTAATATACATACCTCTTATTGCGTAACCACACAGGCTTTGATCTTGAGCTCATTCGCATAGCGTTCTGTCTCGTTGCGGCTAGCAAATAGTGTGCTGGGGACAGGCTGTCAATATTTTGCTTGGAGGTGTTGGAAAACCTTCGGGAAGTTGGCCGGAGACGTGCGCCTTATGGCGATGGAAAAATCTGCGGCCGCAAATTGTTTTTTGCTTCAAAGCAATATGCGGTTGTCGGGAAGGGTTTTCCTAATGTACCAATAAGGCATATTTTTTGGGGGACTAAATGGAATGCGCAATCCTCATCGGGTGTACGAAACGAATTTTTCATAATTTCGCTAGGAATGCTGGACGTAGCACGTTCATTCATGACTTCACGAAATTTGTCGAGGATGCATTGGCGAATCCAAGGGGGGATCAGGACCCTCGAAAAGCTGCTGGCATGGCCCCGGAACCTTACAGGCACAATAGCGACGTTACAGCCAACACTCAGGCTTTAAAAAAATATCCACTTGGCATGATTGAGCCAGAGATCGATAAGTGGGAATGGCTCTATGAAACGCTAGATGACAGAGATTCCCGGGACCTGCTTATATCTGTCGTCGCATATAGGGCTATTGGCTGGAACTACGTGAAGCTCCCGCTGGATAATCCGGAATTTGCTAAAGCAGTGGAGGAGCTCGAAAATCTTGCCTCTGACCTCGACGTCCCTGATCATGTCAGGCAGAAGGGGATGAGACGTTTCCATCTTCGCACGATCGGAAAGGATCTGAACGTTTTCAGTGAGGCGTTCGGTATTTTTAATGAATTTGTTTACCCGCAGTATTCCTATCGGGGATCTCACAGGGTTTTTACGGCGGAACGAGGAGACTACGTTCTGGATTGTGGCGCTTGCTATGGCGGAACAACATTAAATTTTGCTCATGATGTTGGGCCGGAGGGGCGCGTCTACAGCTTTGAATTCATGCCGGAGAATACGGCCGTATATCGCTCAAATGTGCACGAGAATGTTAATCTCGTTAATCGGGTTGCCTGATTGAGCGTCCTGTCTACTCGCAATCGGATTTAACTATGTCGATTACGGGAAGAGGTCCCGCCACTCAGGTACATCTTGGAGAAATTGAGGGCGCTGAAAAAGTGCAATCTATAAAATTGGATGACTTCGTCGCCAATAGTGGTTTGCCTCGGGTAAATCTCATAAAAATGGACATTGAAGGTGCCGAGATGGAGGCCCTAAAGGGGGCAACTGCCACGATCGAGAAATTCAAGCCCAAAATGGCAATTTGTGTTTATCACGGGCTGTCTGATTTTTATGAGGTTCCGAGACTGCTAAAAGGTATCCGAGACGATTACCGCATATTTTTTGGACATAGCACGACCCATGGTGATGAGTCGGTGATATTCGCAGTTTAAACTGTTACAGCGTTCAAGTTACTATTTGTATTCTGATCCCCAGTAGTCGAATTGTTTGGGGATCAGAGCAGTTGCGCAAATAGATCGTTCGCCCTTCCTAATCTTGGCAGTCCATGGGTGAAAACATCTCGATAGATGCCGGATCATCCAAATGCCTTGAGTTACGGCAACACCTTACTCGACCCCAGCCTTATCAATGCGTGATTGCCCAAATCCATTCCTTGAAGCCAAAATCACCGGCGGAAAACGTCTTCCATTATTCGGAGATGACTATCGCTTACTGAAGAGTGGAAAGGCAAGCAAAGCACTTGCTGCTTGGCGGTCTCTGCGTAAGGTACATGCCTTGTCGTAACGATTGAGCTATCGCGATAGGGCACGTAATCAGTGCAAAGGGGATAGAAGTATTTGCGGCAATGTATCTTATAAGAGTCCAACTCTTTCTTAATATCATCCCTATGACGACCGAACTTTTCAGCGGCTATCCTGACCAGGAAATATTGTTCCGACTGGGTTGCATTTTGGCCAACGTCCTGAACCAGGACGCCATCCAAACCGGACAAAATCTCTTTATACTTCCTTCTAAGAGTGGATCGCGCTGTTCTTTCGCGCTCAAAGATTTCGAGATTGAGCAGGCCGATTGCAGCCTGCATTTCATTTATTTTTCCGTTGAGGCCTATGGAGACGACCTCTTCTTCATTTTTTATGCCGAAGTTCCGCAGCAAATAGATGCTTTCCCGATCCGACGGGTCCGGGGTAGTTACGAGGCCGCCTTCAATCGTGTTATAGAGCTTCGTGGCATGGAACGAGAAAATCGAGGCGTCGCCCAAGGTCGCGACCGAACGTCCGTCAAGGCGTGATCCGAATGCATGCGCAGCATCATAGATCAATTTAAGATTGTGCTTTTTCGCGATAGTCTGCAAAGCATCATGATCGCAGATGCAGCCATAGGAATGCACGGCGAGAATCGCGGATGTGTTCGGCGTGACTGCCGCTTCCACAGCCGCGGGGTCAATCGTGAGGTCGGACTCCCTGATATCTGCAAATACAGGTCGCAAGTTATTCCATACGATTGAATGAGCCGTAGCAGCAAAAGTCATGGGGGTCGTGATAACTTCACTGCCCGCCGGTAAATTAAAGTGTTTGAGGGCAACCAATATACCGGACGTCCCATTATTGAAGAGCATCGCGGTTGGTGCTTCGAGGAACTGTGCCAGCCGGTCTTCAAGTTGCAGGCTCAAAGGACCATGATTTGTGACATGTCCGGAGGCCCAAATTCGGGCCATATATTCATTGACCTGATTGAGGTCAGGCAGCAGCGGCTTGCTGACGAAGAGGGGCTCCGCGACGCTCTTTTGGTCGATGGAAGAGATCGAATTCATGACTTCAGTCCTGCGTATTAAAATTTCGCGCTCGTTTGGCATGCGAATCTTATCTAAATCAACTCTTGGTATCCAATGGCACGCTTTTGACATTCACCACGGAGCCCGTTTTGCTTGCAAGTACAACTGCTTCCAGGACGCGCATATTCGCCAGGCCATCTTCAGCGGATACGAGAGGCCTGGACTTGCCCGCGATCACATCTTCAAAATGTGCTAGCTGCTCGGCCAAGGGATCCACACTAGGTGTGTCCAACACTTCTGTGTCGAACGGCTTCCACCATGAGGGAATATCGCCCTCGTTATAATAGCGAGCCCGCATTGTCGGGAAATCCAGCGACCCGCGTGTTCCCGCGAAATGGTAACAGTCTGCGTCATCAAAGCGAGGATATGCTTTATTCTCGCCGCTCGTCATCTCCCAGCTTCTGTTACTTGCGGCGATATCGGATAATATAAACGTTCCCACAGCGCCGTTCTCAAAAATAATAGTAACTGCGACGGTGTCTTCAACCGCGAACTTTCGGCGCTGGTTGCTGGCATAGGCTGAAACCGATTCGATTTCTCCGCAAAGATATCGCAAAATACCGATATCATGAATGAGATTAATGAGGATTGGTCCTCCCCCAGGCAGGGAGCGCCAGGGTCCTTCATCGAAATAGTGCTCGGGTTTCCTGAAAAGTGCAGAACCTCGCACGGCAACAAGATCACCAAATGAGTCGGAATCTATGAACTCCTTAGCGGCAGAAAGGTAGCTGCTATAGGTCCTGTGGTGACCCACCAGCACCGGGACATTGTGTCGTTTCGCAGCCGCGCAAATCAGCGTACCTTCCTGAAGAGTTACTGCCAGAGGTTTTTCAACGAAGACCGGAATGCCTCGCTCGATGCAGCAAAGGGCTTGTTCGGTGTGAACGGCATTCGGAGAAGCAATGATGGCTCCATCGATTTCCATGGCATCGAGGGCTTCTTCAATGCTGTTGAACATTGGAACGCCATGTTCGCTGCAAAATACAGCGTTATGATCGTGGTTCGGCGCAACAATCGCAACAAGATCGCTGTTTTTCGATTGTTCCAAGAGTTCCACGTGCCGCTTCCCGATCAAACCAGGGCCAGACAGGAGGATTTTGTTCGGTTTTCCTGCGCTCAATATTATTCCCCAAAATTCCTATGTTAGTCCTAGAGATGATGCTCAGAGCCTGATGGACGCGGCTTCTGTAAAGGCCGATAGCGGTCGCAATTCAAAATCTCTATTAATCAGCATTTCTATTCTGCGAATGTAATCCGCTCGCGAATACAGTTGGTCATAAAGTTCGATCATGCGCATATTCGTTTTCTGATAAAACTGACGGTCGCTTTCCAAAGCGCGTATGCGCTCGCTTATCCCGTTTATCATTTCATCGGACGAAGTGAAAATATTGTCGAACTGTAAAAGTTCCTTCGTTGGGAAAAATTCATCATTATAAACCGCGAAGCCGACGCCGCCTTGATGGATGGGTTGAGCGAGGTACCCGTCAAATCCTTCTCCAAAAGTTATCGAAAACCTGCAACGTGTCGCGAGGTCCATAAATCGATCGAAGGTGATTCCGCGAATCTCCCGTAGCGTGTAGTCAGGGAGCTCCTGTTGGAGCTTCTCCAGCACGGCGCTTTTATATGGGGCGTCGTCCGGGGAATATATGATTAGTTTTTCTTTGTCCTCATACTCTATGGGCTCATAGTTGCTGAGGTCCGTATAGGCCGGAAGAAGAAGTGTCGGCAAATTATAACGTTCGGCAAACTGCTGGCCGAAATATGCGTGATGGGCAACAGATTGCGTAATTTCCGTCGATATCGCGCGAAGGTCTTCGAATTCCTCTTTTTCGGGCATTATATCAGTTTTTTGATTGAGTATATTTACAAAGAACTTTTCTCTTGATTTCAAATAGGATAGCTGCTCCTGCCCGAGGTTCTTGACGAAATCAACGGATGCATATTCAGGAATCTGCAGATAGATTGTCTTAGCGGCCTTGCAGCGTACGATTTGGTTAAAACGGAAAACATCTTCGCTATTGCGAAAATTACGCTGCCTATTGTACGTCAAATCCATAGGATTTGGTCTGGTCATAACCAGTATAAAATAGTCATGCTTATGCCGGAGATTATAAGCAGATTTTGCGATCGAGAAGAAGGAATATATTCCTCCACTCATCTCGTTGTGCTCGGGAACGAGTATAACGAGAATATTCTCCGCCCTCTCCGCCTCTAACGGGAAGTTCTGGTCCTGTACATAGTGAGCAGCACGAGCGACGAACGGGTCTCCTGAGAAAGGTAGATCAGGAACACCGGACGATGCCCTAAGTACTCGTCCTTCATGTCTTCCATACTTTAAATAGTGTACGAAAGGGTTAATGCCTGACTGTAAGACGTCAGGATTTTGCATGAGGTAACCATTGGTACTAAAATCCGGGGTCGGATCCCGCCCTTCCTTCCAGCCGCGCTTTATATAGTGCAGTACCGGGTCAATATTTTCATTACGCAAATCGCGATTCGTATTGAGATAGTAACTTGTATCAAAAGCGTGCCGAATAAAATTCGCATCTCTTGACATTCGAAAGCGCTTAGATAGCTGCTTAACCAACCGAAACTTCAAGTTATACCACCCTCTACATGAAAGTTTGCGCCGTCAATATAAAATTCAACCGTGAGATACCAGTTCATTTCCTCAGTATCAACCACTGCTGGTTCTTCCGCGTTTGATATATTTGTGGCATTAGCTGCCTGTCAATAAACATATGTCATCCATTCGTTATGTGTATGACACTCAGGCCGGAGATAAACGTGACTAAAAAGGTTCTGTTGCTTGATACCGCATTTGCGGCGGTTCCGATCCATAGTTGGCTTGTGGCCAAGGGAATGGACGTTTGGACCATGGGAAACAGGGCGTATGATCCACTCGTGCTGGCGGCGCGGGAACGTTGGATTGAAGGCAACTACGGGGATGCGAATTTTGTTGCATCTGTTTTGTCGGAGAGGCTTTTTGATGCCGTTATTCCCGGATGCACTGACGTATCCATGGACACGTTCGTGCGATTGAATTTTCATAATTTTTATAAATTATCACACGAAACCGATCAGACGCTGAACAATAAGCAATTATTCCGGAAAACATGTGAGGAGCTTGACTTGCCGGCGCCTCGCGTTTTTTCGCCGACATCGTTACCGTCATCTGGGAAAATCATCTGCAAGCCTGTGGACAGCTTTAGCGGCAGAGGTGTTAGTGTTTTTGCCGCAAATGATGTTACGGCGAGTGCGGTAGCGATTGAAAACGCACGTAAACACAGTCCGGTCGGTAACATCATCTGCGAAGAATTCGTGGAAGGCGAGTTGCGCAGTTACAGTGCCTTTTTGAAGTCGGGGAGGGTGCGCGTAGCTTTTTCAGTCCGAGAGGGGTCCCGCTACGATCCTTTTGCCGTTGACACTAGCTACTTGGCAGATGAAATCGACGCTCCCGAACGGCTGGAACTTCAGAAATCAGTCGAAAAACTCGCTCGCCATCTGGATTTGTGCGATGGACTGCTCCACGTCCAATATATTTGCGGCAATTCGAGAATAGCTATCGTTGAAGCGACCCGTCGGTGCCCGGGAGATCTCTATGCGATGCTGGTAGAATATAGTACCGGCTTCCCGTTTGCTTCGAATTACGCTGCTGCATTTGTCGGAGAAGCAGTGGATGAATGTCCGCCAGTGCGACGGCGGATTTTGCGTCATACGGTAAAACAGACGGGCTCTTCGACGTTTAACGGCCTGGAATTCACGGATCTCGAAAACATCTTTAGGATTGTTCCGGTTCGGCGACTTGGAGAAGCCATGAATCCTAAGATCCTAGAACGAACAGCCTTGGTTTTTATGGACTATCAGGATGATAATGCGTTGAAACTCGCATATGAGCGGCGCTTGGACGCACGGCAAAATCAGTAGCTAAAACGACCTCGCCGGTATCATTTCTGGCCCGGCGAGGTCATCTGCGTTTCGTTAATTCAGATTTAACTTGGCGGCTTTGTCTTCGGGGACGTAAAAGCCATCGCCACCGGAAAACTCACGGAGTACTTGGCGATAACCGTTTTGGGCCATCAACTGCACCAAGTGGGCTTCTTCTGACTCTGCTCGATGCTCAAGGCTGACGAATTCAAAGCGGTATTTTGCGAAGGGAAAGTTTTCGAGTATGACTGCCTCGGAGCCTTCCACATCCATAGACAAATAGTCTATTACCGATGGAGCTTTGTGCTCTAAAAGCAAGTCCTCCAGTGAAATCGTATTGACACTATACGACACGCGGCTTTGCTGCTCGCCTTGTTCTACAATTACCGATGACTCTAGAGCGTCTTCAGTTTCTGTAAACTTCAGAACCTCGTTACTTTTACTCCATACACAACGGGTGTCGATGATTGCTGTGCGATTTTTAAACAAAGCCTCATGCCATGTTGTCGCAGGCTCCGCAAGAATACCCTTCCACCCGAAACGCCGCTCGAGCAATATTGTATTGTTTATAGCGAGTCCATCACAGGCTCCGAACTCGACAAAGTAGCCATTCCTTTTCCCACCACTAAGAAGGAGACAGAAAATGTCCTGATAAAATTGTGTGTCAGTGCTCTCGACAGAAGATAAGACGTCTGCAACATGACTTGCATCTGTCCGATGCAACGATTGGCTCGCAATCTCAAATATCTTAAAGAGTCTCTTTCGCTGTAGGATTAGCTGGCGAACTGAAAAAGCATGATATTCTAGTTCAGATTTTATCTTATCGACATCGCTGCCGCTTTGGATGTTCGTTTCTTCTACGAACTCAGAAATCGTAACTCGAATTTCTTCCAATTTACTCTGGATTGCCGCGATTGTCTCGGTATTTCCCAGTTCCGATACCAAATTATCAAGACCCTTGACCTCCCCTAGGAGGTCATTAAATTGCCTTTGCATGTTTCCGTCACATCCCTTCAAATTCGATACTTCGGTCGGGACCGTTACAAATCTTCACACGCCACGCAATAGTTTTTTTAACGGGCGTTGAGGGATGGGGATACAAATTTGGTTGTGCCCAAGGCTTTTCGATGCTCGAGGAATAGAAACCTCGTCAGCACAACTTGTCTCCGGCGTGTGAGGGTGGCATTTACAAAGCTGGCCAACCACTAGGGAATCTGCCGCTTTTTTAAATTTTTCGTTTTGGGCAATGTCCGTGACTTTGTTCAGGGCATATTGAATTTCTCGATGGAGGTCGGAATGTTGACTGAAGAGGATAAAGCAGATCGCTTTAATCTGAGGGCGTTATTTGAAAAAAGACAATCGAATGAAGCGACGAAAGCTGGCTTCTTCTATTTCGAAGACCAGAAATTTATGATCGCCCAAGGGAAAGAAACCTATGTTGTGGTCACTGGCGACATGGCTGTCGGTTATCCTCTCTTCATGCAAGGCGAAAGCGATTTTTCGAAGTTCGTGGACGCGTTTTCGCTTCTTCGCGACGCGAAAGGCAGGAATTGCGATGTCCTGTGGGACATTGGTGCCAATATTGGATCAATATGCATTCCGGCTCTCACACGTAATTTCGTTAAAAAAGCCGTGGCGTTTGAGCCGGAAAACCAACTTTTCAAGCTGCTTCGAGTTAACACCATTTTGAATGGAGTCGATGGGCGTATTCAGTGTCACAATACGGCGCTCGGTAATTTTCGCGGATCGGTAGAATTGACAATGTCACACGGAAATACCGGTGACTATAGAATAGCCGGTCGCTTGTTGGAGGATGATGCGATGGGCGAATCATCTCGGCAAAAGCAATCTGTTGAAATAAGGCCTTTAGACGATTTCAAAGAGAGTTTTGATGAAAACTCGACGCTTATATTCATGGACGTCCAAGGTTATGAAGGTTTGATACTTGGTGGTTCAACGCAGATATTATCGAAATCGCCCCCGCTAGTTGCAGAATTTTGGCCGTACGCCATGAAAAGACTGGAAACTTACAAGGTGTTTCGCGATATAGTGTGTTCGGGCATATACTCGGAATTTGCTGTTCTTTCCGAAACTGAGAATCGTTTTCTACCTCTCAATGCCCAAGCGCTTGATGGTCTGTATGAGAAAGTGGGAGAGCATCACGACTCGTTTACAGACCTGTTATTTGTCTGAATGTAACAACGATGGCCAGCATTGACGTGCTGGCCATCGAGACCCAGACTAGCTCAAAAAGCGTGACGATTTTTCTATCGCGGGCTATTTTTGACACTTGGTATAAGATCTTGCTGGAAGCCCTCGTTGACGAGAAACTCGACGACTTCCGGTATGCTCCCGTCAGCAGTTGCATCTTTGATGATCTGGGTTTTTACAAAAGGAAATCCTCTTTTGATTAGCTCTCTCCAACAGTGGATAGAAGGGTTGTGATGCCAATTTCCACGGTTGCCGTCGGTTTCATAAAGAGGACCACATGTTAGTCCCGCATGGGTTAATTTGCTCGTCATCCCAATTTCATACAAAGCGATAATGCGACTTTTATCTTGCCATGCGAGAACTGAATCCCAGAACCTGTGGACTGTTTGAGACTTCAAAGCTCTTTGGTTAAGGTGGATAAAATAGCTCTGCAGGTGGCGTCTGCCTATGGTGCTATCAGTCAATCCAGTAACATCGTAAGGGGAAGCAGACAGTTGGTTGAAAAGCGGTTTCAGTGACGGCTCTTTCGGTATCATGCTGTCGTTGGCGAAAAGTAGGGTTTTCGCCTGCCAAATTTCGGGGCGTTTCCGTAGCGCTGTTGCCCAGAGGGCGAAGTCGTGACCGTCATTCGCGCGCGCAGCGAAGCCATCACAGAAAGCCTCCCCAGGGTCTTTGCCCTCTTTCGGAGACGTAAGGCTCACGCCAAGACCATAAATGTGAAATCCCTGCTCCTTAAGTGCCCGCATATAAGCGAGCGCGTGAGGCGCGAACCGACCATCCTCTCGGAGTAGTCCGACGAATAGACAGCAATTCCTGTTCGCTGGATTTGCAAGTGGGCGATGCTCCACCCATTCAGCTTGCACGACGGGGTGGCCAATAATCTGCTCGCCAGCATTCAAAGGCATGGGACTTATTGCGAACCCTGCTTTTTCAACGACTGCCGGTATGAGCTTGAGCAATGCGTCGGAGTCATAGATGCCGCTATCGACATCGGCAGACTCGATATTCATCGTTTTTATCCAAATAAGCGCGGATTTGCGCACTAGACATACCGCTGGAAAAGAGGGGCGGTTATCTATCTCCGCGAGATCGAGATTCATGAGTTGCGCAAGCCGTCTGGTTTTTCTTTCGTTTTTCTTTCCGCTTCGGCTACCGTTGTCGACGTCCCAGGTCAAAAGCCCAATTCCAGGATTTGTCTGCATAAAGCTCCATGCAGGACCTAGTTGGGCGGGCCGTTTACCAAAACGCTGCTCAAGTAAATACTGAATCGCGGGTCGGCTGGTTTCGGAAAATTTCTCCTCATTCGCCAGAAAGATGAGTTCACCGTCGTCATTATTAACTTCATCCAGAAGGTTTTTCAGTACCTCGACGGAAAAGAAACCCTCCTTCACCGGGGGGAAGGGCAAAGAACCATCAACTCCTTTGGGCAGTCGAAAGTTATGAAAAGCGAGCCGCTCTATATTGGAGGCGGCTCGGGTCATAAATCGACCGAATGTTATTTCACGCAGCTGCACCCCGGTAGAGGTTCGGATTTCTGGCCAGTAGGTGCCTTGTTTGCGCCGTACGTCATCGAGTATCTCTCTTATCTTTATACTGATCGGCCTACGTTTTCGGGTTCTCGGAATAACGAATACGTTAATAGGCGCGATAGACGTGAATTTCAGGGTATTGTTTCCCTGTATGGTTCTTATCAAGAAATATGATTTATTTTTTTGCAGATTCAGCAAGTATGATTCTTGTTTTCCGCCTGCGTTAATTTCCACAGTGCAAAGGCCCTTATCTTGTGTTTTCACCACAAAATAGTGCTTGTTTATTGTTGATATCGAAATTTGTGTTGTAAACATCAAGATTCTTGGCTCGCTACGATCACTCTATCTTGTCTTCGATTTTTTCACTTCGCAACGACGGGAAGCGCAATTATGTTCATATCGCCTCACGACATGTGCTGACGATACCTTGAAAGAAGCCCAGCGCTTTAGCGCGACGCCGCGCTGAAAAAAGCATTGCAGGTGAAAGAAACAAAAATGCGGCTTGGCAGAGGGTCGACAACAACGGGAAAGGCCTATGGTGCTTTTTTCCCGTATAAATTCTTGATCTTGCCATATGATAAGCTTTGAAGCGGGCAATCTCGGGTGAGCGACCTGACGAGTGACCGCTACTATGCACTATGAGTGCATCTCGAACAAACATAAGCGGACCAATTTTCGCGAGTCTGAGCGAGAGATCATCATCCTCGTGGTAGAGGAATATGTTTGGGTCGAATCCTCCGGAATCGCGAAATATAGCGCTTGAAACGAAAATCGCTGCTCCGCTCAATATAGAAATTGGCCTGTCTTGAGGGGGCCAACTCCGGGGCATATATTGCTGACGTGACAGAAGCCAGGAGCGCCTTTTAAAATAAGGCGTGGAGTCACTGTTTGCAATCCGAGGATTGAAGGCAGAAGCTGCTGGATAGCGTTCGGCCGCGATTAGCAAGGCATCGATAGCGCCATCGGTTAACCTTGCATCTGGATTGAGAAATAATAACCAGGGTGTGGTCGCCACCTCTGCGCCGGCATTGCATCCGCGCCCAAAGCCCTCATTTTTATCAAGTTTCATGACACGTATATTGCGATTATCAGGGAAATCATGAAACCGACTATGTCCGCCGTTATCCACGAGTATGATAGACGTTGCCTCAGGAACGGACGCAATCATTTCCTGAATAACGTCTTCACTTCTGTAGCATACCGAAATTACAGTTACGTCTGCCGCGGATAATTTTGGCACTCTCAAATAAACTCCACCATCGATATTGTCCCGTCGTGCGATGTTGGCTGCTTCGCTGCGACCTTGTAGCCGGCTTGTTTGGCGATGGCGGAAAAGGTACGTTCCAAACCATGTTGGAGCGTGCCTTTCTTGGCTCCGTTTTCTGGTTGGAAATCTTTGAGACCTATATTGGCGCGCTCCAGTAGCTTAAATGCCGCCGGACGAAACCAAAACATCGTTCCTACAAAGAATTGCGTGTCCTGGGGATCGAAGGTCACATCCGCCCGTTTAAATACCTCTCTCATATGACCCAACTCATTCTTAATGTATTGCGATACAGGTTTTCCCTTAAGTGGCAAACTCAAGTTTCTTGGACCGAGAAGGCCGAGTTCGGGATTCTCGGAAAAGGACTTAAGTACATGAGTACCAGCACCATTTGCTAAAAGGCAGGCAAGTGTATAGCGACGAATTCGATGTCCAGAGATAGTTTCTTTGCCATTTTTTCGGGACAGTTTGCCGTGAATCTTGCAAACGGCATCATAGTTCTTAAAAATCCCCTGCTTCAAAAGCTCCATGAATGGGCCGACATCCCGGCCGCGATTTTCCATATGGATGATCCGAGCGTTGGGAAATGTCGTAAGTACATCGTTCCGAAAATTAGAATCTTGCGCCGTCACGCTGATGACGACGTCCATATCCACAGCGTTTTGAAGAAGGGCGGACTTAATCTCGGGCCATGTTTCTATGTAGTGCAGGTGAACATAGACGCAGGCTCGCACAGGTGGATGCGAAACAGCGTTTTCAGAATGGTCGAGTAGGGGCCATCCCTCGTCTAGCCAATCCCAGCCATTGTTTTCTTTCGATAAATCATCAAGCCCATATAAACGCAGAGCGCGATATTCCACGTTGGCGAATGCCGCAGCTTCCGCTACTTCTTGATCGCCAGAAAGACAAAGAAGCTTCTCTCCGGGACCGAAATTTTGAAGCCTATGGCGCTGAATAGCAGCCAATGTCTTTTGTATTGAAAAGAACGTATGGGAGGCAGGTATGAAGTCGATACTTGTCTCCCGTTGGCCGGGCCTATTAGCTAGAAAGCGAACCTTTCCGGCACAAACAGGTTTTTGTAAATGCAAGGCGTAACGTAATTGGCCTTGGCTCAAATCAAGTCTGCAACACCGTTCGACATCATCCCCGTCGATAAGTTCAATCGCTTGGACCTCGGGATCAGTGTTCTGAAACGAGAGTTTGTAATATCCGGGTTCAAGAGAAATTGTCTTCACTTGAGGCATCTGACAGTCCATCCCAAAGTGCCGCTCAATCAAACAGAAACGGACGGCACAAAAATCGTCCGACCGTTTTGGCGATCTTTATCTGGATAAGCATACGTTGACGGTCATGCCTTTGATGTAACCCCAATTGAGTTGGGAGGGACCGCGCCCTCCTAATGCAGGGAAAGCAGATCATACATTCGCAAGTTTACGCAAGTAAACGCCATAATCGCCCTTGCCAGCTTTTTCGGCGATTTCGGCAAATTGCGACTTGGTGATGAAGCCTTTGCTCAGAGCAATCTCTTCCGGACATGCAATCTTGAAGCCTTGTCGCTTCTCCAGTGTTCGCACGAATTCACCAGCCTCGAGAAGACTCTCCGGCGTGCCGGTATCAAGCCAGGCGTAACCGCGCCCCATGATCGATACTTTCAGCTTGCCGCGCTCCAGATAGGTCCGATTTACGTCCGTAATCTCGTATTCGCCGCGCGCCGAAGGTTTGAGATTGGCCGCGATGTCGACCACATCCGCATCGTAAAAATAAAGACCCGTGACGGCCCAATTGGATTTGGGCTTTGCGGGCTTTTCTTCGATGGAGAGAGCACGCATTTCGCCATCGAAATCGACCACGCCATAACGTTCGGGGTCATTCACATGATAGGCGAAAACCGTCGCTCCGTCGTTGACGCTCGTGCCTGCCTGCAGAAGCTCCGGCAATCCGTGGCCATAATATATGTTGTCCCCCAGGATAAGACACGATGGGGAACCCGCCACGAAGTCCGCTCCGATCATATACGCCTGCGCCAGCCCATCAGGGCTGGGTTGAACCGCATATTCAATGGAAAGACCCCATTTTGAGCCATCACCCAGGAGAGACTGGAAAAGCGGCATGTCATGGGGTGTAGAGATAATGAGAATTTCGCGGATGCCGGCCAGCATCAGCGTGGTCAGCGGATAATAGATCATCGGCTTGTCGTAGACCGGCAGGATCTGCTTCGAGACCGCCAATGTCATCGGATGCAGGCGCGTGCCGCTGCCTCCGGCCAGAATGATGCCCTTCATGGCGTTTCCTTTTTGCTCTGCGCAAGAGCGGTGACGACCGCGCGCGTTGATGTTTGCCAGTTCGGCAGCCTTATGCCGTAAACCGCTTCCAGCTTGCTGCAATCAAGGCGCGAGTTTGCCGGACGCCGGGCTGGTGTAGGGTATTGTGCAGTCGTGATGTCGTTGACGATCATCGACTTCCCGCCGTTTTCTTCAGAAAATGCGAATATCTGTTTCGCGAAATTCGCCCAGTTCGTTTCACCGGTTCCGGAAAGATGAAAAACTCCACGAAGACGGGGCGAGGAATCGTCCACGAGTTTCCTTGCGATTGCTACGATAGCGGTAGCGATATCGTTGGCCGAAGTAGGGCATCCGAACTGGTCCGCAACCACATTGATCTCGTCGCGGTTCTCGCTCAGCCGGAGCATGGTTTTCACGAAGTTGTTGCCATATTCCGAATAGACCCATGCGGTTCGCAGAACGGCGTAATTGCCGGTAGCCTCCGAAACGGCTCGTTCGCCTTCGAGCTTCGAGCGACCGTAGATGGAAGTAGGGCCTGTAGGATCACTTTCGACATAGGCGGTGGCCTTGGCGCCATCGAAAACATAATCCGTAGAAAGATGAATCACGGGAATACCGATGTCACTTGCCGCCTGCGCGACGGCCCTTGCTCCGTCCCGATTAACGGCAAAAGCGATGTCCGGCTCACTTTCTGCCTTGTCGACAGCGGTATAGGCAGCAGCCGATACCACGGCATCGGGTTTTACCTCTTGTAGCGCCTTCAAAATAGTTTCAGGCTGCGCAAGGTCGAGTTCCGGTCGACCTAGAGCCACGATCTCCAGCTCGGCGCTCGCCAGCGCCTGAAGGGCGCTGACGACCTGACCATTTTTGCCGGTAACTGCCAGCCGCATCCGCTCAGCCCTTTGTCAGAACGCCGAGGCGCTCTCCGGCATAAACTCCCTCGCGAAGCGGCTGCCACCACCACTCATTGTCGAGGTACCATTGCACGGTCTTGCGGATGCCCGTCGCAAAATTTTCCTGTGCTTTCCAGCCGAGCTCGGTTTCCAGCTTCGTGGCGTCAATGGCGTAGCGCGCATCGTGACCAGGGCGGTCCGTGACGTATTTGATGAGCTCGGCATAGGGTTTGGATTGAGGGCGCAGTTCGTCGAGAATGGAGCAGATGCAGTTCACAACATCGATATTCTTCTGTTCGTTTCTGCCGCCGACATTGTATTTCTCGCCGGCAAGGCCCTTTTGAACGATAAGCCACAGAGCGCGGGCGTGGTCTTCCACATAAAGCCAGTCGCGGATGTTCGCGCCGTTTCCATAGACCGGCAGCGGCTTGCCTTCCAGCGCGTTGAGAATGATCAGCGGAATGAGCTTTTCCGGGAAATGGAATGGCCCGTAATTGTTGGAGCAGTTGGAAATGACGACCGGAAGGCCGTACGTGCGCTGCCAGGCTGTGGCGAGATGATCGCTCGCGGCTTTCGAGGCGGAGTATGGCGACGATGGGTCGTAAGGGGTTGTTTCTTCGAAAAGACCATCGTCCCCGAGCGAGCCGTATACCTCGTCGGTTGACACGTGAAGCAAGCGGAAATTCGCCTTGGCGTCATCCGCAAGGCCGCTCCAATATTGCCGCGCCGCCTCCAGCATCGTGAAGGTGCCGTTGATGTTGGTCTGAATAAAATCAGCGGCGCCGGTTATGGAGCGGTCAACATGGCTCTCGGCGGCCAGATGCATCACGTAATCCGGCTGGAATGTCGCGAATGCGTCATTCATCGCGACCCGGTCACATATGTCGGCCTGAAGAAAGCGGTGATTGGGTGCATTTTCGATTGGCTTGAGGGACGCCAGATTTCCTGCATATGTAAGTTTGTCGACAGTGAGAACATCCGCGCCGATCTCGCTCACAAGATAACGTACGAGGGCCGAGCCGATAAATCCGGCGCCGCCGGTAACTAGAACGCGCATCATCAGTTTCCAGTGTTTTGGTAAGTGAAATATTCAGGCAATTCCGACAGAAGCGGTTGCTTGCCATCCTTCTCGGAAAGGACGTAGCCTTCCAGCTTCGGCCAATTGATACCAATGGCAGGATCATCCCATTTAACGCCGCGGTCGTTGGCCGCACTATAGGGCGCCGTCACTTTGTATGAGATGACCGTGTCGTCAACGAGCGTCATGAAACCGTGGGCAAATCCCGCCGGAACCCACAGCTGCTCGCCATTTTCGGGTGAGAGTTCTACAGCCGCCCATTGTCCGAAGGTGGGCGATCCTGTTCTGATATCCACCGCGACATCCAGCAGCCGGCCCCGAATGCAGCGAACGAGCTTGCCCTGTGCGAAAGGCTCTGTCTGAAAATGAAGCCCTCTTACGGTCCCGGCCTGTGCGGACAGGGATTCATTGTCCTGCACGAACTCCACGTCGGCTACATTTTCGCGAAACCATTCCCTCTTGAAAACCTCGCTGAAGTAACCCCTGCTGTCGCCGAAACGAGCCGGAGTTATCTTTTTTAAGCCTGATATCGAGAATGCTTCTAGTTGCACTATGCGGATCCTGTCTGGTCTGCCTACTCAGGGTGATATGGCTTTATCGGTAGGGACAGTCAATAACGCTTTATTGATCGCCCACACAAGAGCGACGGAATCTCCGTCGAACAGCATGTCGAAAGCCTGTTGGGCCGCGGCCTGTTTTTCACGTTTAGAGAATGATCGGGTGTCAGGAAGAACTCCCAAGCTAAGTCGGCGCCGGCCTCGTCCGTTCGCGCATCGTGCAGGTCGATATTCCCGGGACCCCCGCTCTTATTTCCACATCGCCCGCATCCGCGCACCCACATCAATCCGGATCTGCTGCGCGCTTCGTTCCGAAGCGGCGGCCGAAACCAGAGGCCAGGTCATCGTTTCGAAGAATTGCAGCAGGGTCGCCGGTATGAAGCGGGTTCTTGCGGCGTAGACATGCCGGTCACCCTGCTGGTTCTGCCCGCCGGTGAAGAAACGTTGCGGTGTTATCAGCGACAGGCTGTCCTTGGCGCGGGTCATGGCGACATAGAGCAGCCGGCGTTCTTCCTCCAGTTCCTGGGTGGTGCCGACCCCGAGGTCGGAGGGAATGCAGCCATCGACCACATTCAGGATGAAGACGGAACGCCACTCCTGGCCTTTTGCCGAATGGATGGTCGACAGGCTGAGATAGTCCTCGTCGAGCAGCGGCACGCCGGCCTGATCGCTGGTGGCGTCGGGTGGATCGAGTGTCAGCTCGGTCAGAAAACGTTCGCGTGAGGGGTAGCCGCCAGCGATCTGCTCGAGTTGCAGCAGATCTGCCTTGCGGGTGTCGGCGTCCTCATGGATGCGTTCGAGATGGGGTTCGTACCACAGCCGTGCCTGCCCGATTTCACCCGGCCAGCCATTCGGGGCCTGCCGCAGGCCCACCAGCATCTGCGTGAAGGTCGTCCAGTCATCGCCGGTCTTCGGAGGGGGCGGAATTTCAGCAAGGGCAAGCAGCGGCTCGGGGTCTGTCGCGATGGCATCGAGAATATTGCCGGCCTTCTTCGGTCCGATGCCGGGCAGCATCTGCAGCAGCCGGAAACCGGCGACGCGGTCGCGCGGGTTCTGCGCGAAGCGCAGCACGGCCAGCATGTCCTTCACATGGGCGCTGTCGAGGAATTTCAGGCCGCCAAATTTGACGAAGGGGATGTTGCGGCGGGTCAGTTCCACCTCGAGCGGCCCGCTATGGCTGGAGGTGCGAAACAGCACGGCCTGCTGTTTCAGCGTCATGCCGGTTTCGCGGTTTGCAAGAATCTGGTCGATGATGAAATTCGCCTGTTCGGTTTCGTCCTTCACCGTCACGAGCTTCGGGCGCTCCAGCGATTCCCGCTCGGTCCAGAGGTTTTTGGTGAACCGCTCGCGCGCCAGATCGATCACGCCGTTGGCGGCCGCAAGGATCGGCTGTGTCGAGCGATAGTTGCGATCGAGCGTGATGATGTCGGCCGCCGGGCTGAAGGACGCCGGGAAATCGAGGATGTTTCGCACTGTCGCCGCCCGGAACGAATAGATCGACTGCGCGTCGTCGCCCACCACGGTTAAACCGCGACCGCCGGGTTTGAGCGCCATCAGCACGGAGGCCTGCAACCTGTTGGTATCCTGATATTCGTCGACCATGACATGGTCGAAGCGGTTGCCGATATCATCAGCCAGAATGGGGTCGCTGACCATCTGGGCCCAGTAGAGCAGGAGATCGTCGTAATCGAGCACGTTCTGGACTTGTTTTGCCTCCACATAGGCTGCAAACAGTGCCTTAAGTTCGCTCTCCCAATTGGCGACCCAGGGATAATGCTGGCGCAATATGTCCTTGAGCGGCGTCTGGGAATTCACTGCGCGCGAATAGATGGCAAGACAAGTGCCTTTTGTCGGAAAGCGGCTTTCGGTCTTGGAAAAACCCAGCTCGTGCCGGGAAAGGTTCATCAGGTCGGCGCTGTCCTCGCGGTCGTGGATGGTGAAATCGATGTTGAGCCCGATCTGTTCGGCATAAATGCGCAACAGGCGCGCGCCGATGCCGTGAAAGGTGCCTGACCACGCGAGCGCGTCGGTGAGAGCCCCCGAATTGCCGCCGAGGACGTGTTTGCAGATACGCTCCACGCGGCGCGACATTTCCGTGGCGGCACGCCGCGAAAACGTCATCAGCAGAATACGGCGGGGATCGGCGCCATTCACGATCAGATGTGCGACACGGTGGGCCAACGTATTGGTCTTGCCCGAACCGGCCCCGGCGATGATCAGCAGAGGCCCGGCCGTGTGGCCGTCTGTCAGCCCAACGCCATGCTCCACCGCCTTGCGCTGCTGTTCGTTGAGCTTTTCCAGATAGGCAACCGCCATGCGAACAATCCTTGATACCTGCCTGTCCCCATGGTGAGGACATCTTCAGAGATGGCAGTTGTCGGAATCGCCGGCCATTGTCTGCCCTGTTGTCGCAATGATTAGCAAAGACTCAAACACCAATCCAGAACAAATGCTGAACGCCTCTTTCCCGTCGTTTAAACACGGTCGGTGGTGAGATTTATTGTTCCGAAAGGTCGCTTGCAGTTCGTCGGTGGCTGCTGGTTGCCGGGCGTGCCCGATACCGCAATCGCAAATCAGATTACGCATGAGGAAATAGCGGTATTATTATGAAATATATGAATATTCTCAATTTGTTTCAGTGCATTTTCTCATTCTGCAGCGAAACCTTTGAACCAACCCGGTGATCCGCGAGTTCAATAATCGCGCCTCGGGAGGAGGCGCGTTTTGGGAGGACCAGACCATGAAGCATCTGAAACTTTGCCTGATCGCTGTCGCCGCAATCGCTGCCTCGACTTTTGCCCAGGCCGAACAGAAGGCGATGAAATCCGATGTCACCATCGCCTCTGATATCAACTATCTGCTCTACACGCCCAAGGACTACGCCAGTTCGGATAAGACCTATCCTCTTGTCGTCTGGCTGCATGGCGGCGATCAGGGCGGCGACGACATCGAAAAGCTGCGCCGCAGCGGCCTGCCGAAACTGATTGAAGAAGGCCGCGATTTTCATTTTCTGGTGTTCTCGCCGCAAAATCCGAGTGAAGAATTGCTCTATCCGATCGAGCGCGTGGCGAGTGTTCTTCAGGCGGTGGTGGCCGATCATCGGGTGGATCGCGAGCGCATCTATCTGATCGGTTATAGCCGGGGAGGGTTCGGCGCATGGTCGATGGCCGCGCAGTTTCCTGAAACTTTTGCCGCGGTTGTTCCGATCGCCGGCGGCGGTATCCGGCATTACCTCAATCGAACGAATGAAAGGGTAGCTTTCTGGGCCTTTCATGGCGCAAATGACGCTGTGATTCCGCTGTCCGACACGGTGGTCCTCGTGCAACGCCTTCAGGAACTGAAACGAAATGTCCGGCTCACCGTGTTCGAAGATACGGACCATGAAGCGGTCGAAGGGAAAGTGCTGAAGGACGAGGCGATGTGGACATGGCTGCTTGAACAGAAGCTCACCGGTGAGAAAGCACCTGCGGGTCCGTGAATCCGGGCTGATTGCTATTTTACGGCTGTTATAGCCGCTTCCACCAGTACTGCCGCCGCGGGGCGTGCTTTTTGTCACAACCCCGTGGCCTCCCTCAGCAAGTGCATCTTTATCGCTTGACTCGGTGCCCACAAATCGTGCTAATGCGCATTAGCAGCTAATACGTATTAGCAACGATCGGATGTCGGGGAGGGCATCGCGTGACCAATCATAAACGCCTCACGCAAAACGACATCGCCAAGCTCGCTGGGGTCAGTCAGGCAACGGTATCGCTTGTTCTGAATGGCGCACCGGCCGCGATTGCCCGCATCCCGGCTGAAACCCGCGAACGGGTACAGGCGGTCATTCGCCAGACAGGTTATGTCGCCGACCCGATCGCGCGGCGAATGGCCAAGGGGCTGAACCGCATCCTCGGCGTTTTCACCTACGAGCCGGCTTTCCCGAGCGCGCAGGCCGACTTCTTCACGCCGTTCCTGCTGGGTATCGAGGAAGAGGCGCAGCAGCAGGCCTATGATCTTCTGCTGCTGACCAGCGCCGGCGTCGGCAATAACCGCAAGATTTTTTCGGAAGGCAACAGGCTCAGGATCGCCGATGGCTGTCTGGTTCTCGGTCGCGAATTCGATCGCAAGGAACTCGCCCGGCTGGTCTCGGAAGACTATCCTTTCGTGGCGATCGGCCGACGTGAAGACGCTGGCGGGCCGGTTCCTTATGTGGGCGGCGACTATGCCGCGGGAACACGGCAGCTCGTCGAGGACGCCAGAGCGCTGGGGCACTCGAAGCTCGCTTATATCGGGCCCGATGGCCCGGCGGAATCAATTGCCGACCGCTGGCGTGGTTTCAGTGCGGCGCTCGGTGATGCAGCCACGCTTGCCCTTCATATCAAGGCCGTCAACCGGCCGGCCGACAAGATCCTTGATGCCATCCTTGAAAGCGGGGCGACGGCAGCCTTCTTCATAGAGCTGGCCGATGCCGTGCGTGTCGAAGCGCTGGCGCGGGCGCGCGGGCTTGCCGTGCCCGAGGCTTTTTCGATGATCGTGCTTGGCAGCCATATCAGGGCCGCACGCAGCCCGGTGCGCTTCACCTCCTATGAAATTCCCCGCGAGGAAATGGGCCGGCAGGCGACTGCCATGCTGGTCAACCGCATCGAGACCGGCAGTCCGGGTAGCCAAATCCTTCTCAAATGTGAACCCGTCAGAGGGGAAACATTGGGCCCGGCCCCGGCAGCCTCCGCAAACAAGTCCCCAGTCAACAAAACGGATGTGACGACGTGAAAGACATGCAAGCAGATATTCTCGTGGTCGGTGGCGGCCTTGGCGGCGTGGCGGCGGCACTGGCTGCCGCACGGGCCGGAAAGCGCGTTATCATGACCGAGGAATATGACTGGATCGGCGGGCAATTGACCAGTCAGGCCGTTCCGTCGGACGAGCATACATGGGTCGAGCAATTCGGCATCACCCGCTCTTACCGGGCGTTGCGCAACGGTGTGCGGCAATATTATCGTGACCATTATCCGCTGACGGAAGGCGCACGGGCCTGGGGCGATCTCAATCCGGGTGGCGGATGGGTGAGCCGCATCTGCGCCGAGCCGCGTGTCAGCCTCGCGGTCATGGAAAGCATGCTGATGCCCTATATCGGCGCCGGCCGCCTGACGGTGCTCAAGCCCTGGCGTCCGGTCGCGGCCGATGTCGAGGGCGACAGGGTTCGCTCAGTAACCGTCCGCCATCGCGACAGCGGCGCTGAAATCGTCATTTCCGCCGATTACATCCTTGATGCCACCGAACTCGGCGATCTCTTGCCGATGACGGGCACGGAATATGCCAAGGGTTTCGAGGCGCAGTCGGACACGGGTGAACCCAGCGCGCCGGCTGAAGTCCAGCCGGACAATGTGCAGGCCGTATCGATCTGCTTTGCCATCGACCATGTCGACGGTGACCAGACGATCGACAAGCCTGACAATTACGATTACTGGCGCTCTTACCAGCCGCACTTCTGGGGCGGGCCGCTCCTCGGCTTCACCGCGCCGCATCCGCGCACGCTTGATCATACCACCCGATCCTTCACGCCAAATCCCGATGACGATCCGCTGCTGGTCGATGCCGACCAGCGCAAGGGCGGCGGCGATGAAAACCTCTGGATTTTCCGCCGTATCGCGGCGCGGAAGAACTTTACGCCCGGTTTCTACAAGTCCGACATCTGCCTCGTGAACTGGCCGATGATCGACTATATGGACGGCACGATTATCGATGTGTCGGAAGAGGAAAAGACGCGGCATCTGAAGGCGGCGGCGGACCTTTCCTATTCGGTCTTCTACTGGCTGCAGACGGAAGCGCCGCGTCTTGATGGCGGGCAGGGTTTCCGCGGGCTGCGGCTGAGAGGCGATATCACCGGCACCGAACATGGCCTCGCCATGGCGCCCTATATTCGTGAAAGCCGCCGCATCAAGCCGGTCACGCGCATCGTCGAGCAGGACCTTTCCTACACGGTTCGCGGTGACAAAGGCGCGGTGCGATATCGCGACAGCATCGGTATCGGCATGTATCGCATCGATCTGCATCCATCGACCGGCGGCGACAATTACATCGACGTGCCTTCCTGCCCCTTCGAGATTCCGCTCGGCGCGCTGATCCCGCAGCGCGTGAAGAACCTCATTCCGGCCGGCAAGAATATCGGCACGACGCATATCACCAACGGTTGCTACCGGCTGCATCCGGTCGAATGGAATATCGGCGAAGTGGCTGGAATGCTTGCGGCCCACTGCCTGGAAAAAGGTCTCACACCGCATCAGGTGCAGGAAGACGATGACCATCTTCATGCCTTCCAGACGGCGCTGACCCACGAAGGCATCGAAATACGCTGGCCGGACATAGCGGCCTATTAGGACGGCGGACTGCCGTTCGATCGAACCCATCTTTGGAGGAGGACTGGGAATGAACAATCATTGGAAAATGCAATCCACCGCCTGCGCGCTGGCCCTCATCGGCTCGTTTGCGCTCGCAGGAGCCGCAGCGGCGCAGGATGCGATCAAGCTGCGCATGACAATCTGGAGCGCCAACGAGGCGCATCTGAAGCTGTTCAACGACATCGCGGCGGGCTTCAAGAAGGATCATCCAAACGTCAGCGTGTCCTATGAGTCCCTGCCTTTCGACACCTATACGACTGCGCTCACGACCCAGATTGCGGGCGGCAATGCGCCTGACATGGCCTGGATTTTCGAGACCTCGGCCTATGATTTCGTCAAATCCGGTGCGCTCTACCCGCTCACCGATACGCTGAAGGCCGCGCCGGGCTATAATCTCGAGGAAGTCAGCGCCGGCGCCACGGAACGCTGGTCGCAGGATGGCAAGCTCTTTGCCTATCCGTTCTCGACCTCACCCTTTGCCGTCTTCGTCAACAATGATCTCATCAAGGCCGCAGGCGCCAAGACGCCGGCGGACATGATCGCTGCCGGCGAATGGACATGGGAGAACGCCATCGCCACGGCCTCTGCCGTCGCAAAAGCCGGCAAGGGCGGGCTTGTCGTCCGTGATTTCAATTACCAGAGCTGGCAATATCTCACCTCGGTGTGGAACGGCTGGGGTGCTTCCCCCTGGAGCGCTGACGGTACAACCTGCACCATGGCGGAAAAGCCGATGGCGGATGCCGTCTCGTTCATCCACGACGCCATCTTCGAGAAGAAGGCCATGCCCGGTCCGGGCGAGACGGTCGATTTCTTTGCCGGTAATGCGGCCATGACCATAACCCAGATCAGCCGTGCCTCGCTTCTGCCGAAGGACAAGCCTTTCGGCTGGGACCTCGTGCCGCTGCCCAAGGGGCCGGCTGGCGAATATGCCTTGATCGGCCAGGCGGGCATCGGCGTCATGCAGTCCGGCAAGAATGCCGAGACTGCAGCCGAGTTCGTCGCCTACATGACCAATCCGGAAAATTCCGCCAAGCTCAGCCAGTTCTTTCCCTCGGCGCGCAAGTCGCTGCTGAATGCGGAGGTGTTGAAAAAGACCAATCCGCTGCTCAGCCAGGAGCAGATCGAAAAGGTCGTCATATCAGGCATCGCCACCGGCAAGGTCATGCCCGGCCATACCGGCTTTGCCCAGATCCAGCAGATCGTGCGCTCGAACCTCGACGCCGTCTGGCGGCCGGAGGCCGATGTCGCGGGCGCGCTTCAAAAAATCTGCGGCCAGATCGGGCCGCTTCTGAAGCGCTGAGGAGAAAGCCATGGCTGTCGCGCAGGAAGTTACCCGTCCTCAAGATCGTCCGGTATCGGCATTCTGGACCATCGCGCGGCGCGACAGTCTCGCTGGCTTTCTGTTCATCGCCCCGCAACTGATCGGGATCATCATCTTCGTGCTGATCCCGCTCGGGCTGGTGTTCTGGTATTCACTGCATGAGTGGAATGTGCTCGCCAATACCTTCACCTATACCGGTACGCAGAACTACCGGATGTTGATGGAAGACGGCAATCTTCGTGAGGTGCTGGGCGCGACCGCGATCTTCTCGGCCGGGCTTGTCGTGTTCAACCTGTCGCTGGCGCTGCTGCTTGCCGTGCTGCTCAACCAGAAACTTGCCGGTATTGCGATCTTCAGAACCCTGTTCTTCTCGCCGGTGGTCGTTTCGCTGGTCGCCTGGACGATTGTCTGGGGCTTCCTGTTGCAGAAGAACGGCGGCATCAACGGCATGTTGCTGATGATCGGCATCGAGGGGCCCAACTGGCTGCGCGAGGAGACGACAGCGATGATTTCTGTCATCGTCGTGCAGGTCTTCAAGAATGTCGGGCTCAACATGATCCTGTTTTTGGCGGCGCTCCAGGGCGTGCCGAAGGAACTCTACGAGGCGGCCCGCATCGACGGTGCGCCCGCCTTCAAGCAGTTCCGTCGCATTACCCTGCCGCTGATCAGCCCGACGATCCTGTTGACCTCGATCATCACCATCGTCGGCTCGCTGCAGGTTTTTGCGCAGATTGCGGTTCTGACCCAGGGCGGGCCGGGTCTCTCGACCACGGTGCTGGTTTATTACCTCTATCAGCAGGCCTTCCAGTTCCATTTCTTCGGTTATGGCTCGACGCTTTCCATCCTGCTGTTCCTGATCGTCGCCGTGTTGACCTTCGCCCAGTGGCAGATGCGCAAGAGGATCGTCTTTTATGAAAGCTGACCTTTCCCCCCGTATGCAGGTGGCGCTTTACGGGCTGTTGTGTGTGCTGTTGATCCCGTTCGTTTTCCCGACCTGGTGGATGGTGACATCATCGATCAAGCCGATCAGCGACATCTTCGCCTTCCCGCCGCAGTTCTTTCCCCAAAACCAGGATTGGACGACCTACTCGAAGGTATTCGAGTTGCAGCCCTTCGTGCGGCAATATTGGAACTCCGCCTATATTGCTGCTGTCGTGACGATTGGCACGATGATTGTCTCCTCCATGGCAGGATATGCCTTCGCACGTATCCGGTTTCCGGGTGCCAATGCCATCTTCATGATCGTGCTGCTTGGCCTGCTCATCCCCTCGGAAGTGACGATCGTGCCGCTGTTCCAGATGTTCCTGAAGGCCGGCATGGTCAACACCCACTGGCCGCTGATCCTTGTTCCGATCTTCGGCGCGCCAAGTGTCTTCGCCACCTTCGTCATGCGGCAGTTTTTCGTGACGCTGCCGGGCGAGTTGGAAGAGGCGGCGCGTGTCGATGGTCTCGGGCGTTTCAAGATTTTCCGCAAGATCGCACTGCCGCTGGCAAAACCGGCGCTGGCGTCGGTCGCGATCTTCACCTTCCTGCATTCGTGGAACCTGTTCCTCGAACCGATCGTCTTTCTTTCCAGCGCCGAGATGTTCACGCTGCCGCAGGCGCTGACCCAATATACCGACGCCTATGGCGGGCCGATGTGGAACATCCAGCTTGCCGCAGCGACGCTCACCGCGCTGCCCGTGCTCATCGTCTTCGTGATTGCCCAGAAGCAGTTCGTCGAAGGCCTCGCCCATACCGGCCTCAAGGGCTGAAGAACCGGAATCGATCGATGGCTAACGTTACCCTGTCCGACATCCGCAAAAGCTATGGCGCGGTGAAAACCATTCACGGTGTCGATCTCGACATCAGGGATGGCGAATTTGTCGTCCTTGTCGGGCCCTCCGGCTGCGGCAAGTCCACATTGCTGCGGATGATAGCCGGTCTTGAAACGATTACCGGCGGCGAACTCAGGATCGGCGAGCGGATCGTCAACGATCTCGACCCGAAGGACCGCGATATCGCCATGGTGTTCCAGTCCTATGCGCTTTATCCGCATATGACGGTCGCCAGCAATATGGGCTTTTCGCTGGAGCATCGTGGTTCAAGCAAGCAGGAAATCGCTGAAAAGGTGAACTGGGCAGCGGATATTCTCGGCCTCACACAGCTGCTCGACCGTTATCCGCGCCAGCTTTCCGGCGGCCAGCGCCAGCGTGTTGCGATGGGCCGTGCCATCGTGCGCAACCCGCAGGTGTTCCTGTTCGACGAACCCCTGTCCAATCTCGATGCGAAACTGCGCGTCGTCATGCGCGGTGAGATCAAGGCGCTGCACCAGAAGCTCAAGACCACCACGATCTATGTGACGCATGACCAGGTGGAGGCGATGACGATGGCGGACAGGGTCGTGGTCCTGAACGGCGGCAGGGTCGAGCAGGTCGGCACGCCGCTCGAACTTTACGACCGCCCGGCAAATCAGTTCGTCGCCGGCTTCATCGGATCACCATCGATGAATTTTCTGTCCGGGACGATATCGGCAGGCGGTTTTGAAACCGGGGGTGTGGTCTTGCCCCTGCCGGCTGCTGCGGCCGGTCTGGCGGGAAGAGGGGCCGTCTATGGCATCCGCCCGGAGCACTTCTCACTCGATGCGTCCGGTGTACCGGCGGAGATAATGCTCGTCGAACCGCTGGGATCGGAAACGCAGGTCACCATGAAACTCGGCGGTTCAAGGGTGCTCGGCGTCTTTCGGGAACGCATAGGGCAGGCAGTCGGCGACGAGATAAGGGTCTCCCCGGCGCTCGACGGCATCCATCTGTTTTCGGATGAAAACGGAGATCGGCTGAACTGATTGTCGTGTCCGCGGCTGGCACGAGCCGCAGACCCGATGTCCGTCTGAACGGAGCTCCGTCGCGGTTCAGGCTATTGCCGACCATGTCGCGACGGAGGATTTCAGAGAAAACTGCTTTCGAACAGCTCGCCTGAATAGGCCGAATGGGTAACGCCCGCTTCAAGATCGGCCTTGGTCAACTCATCGACAAAAACGCCGTTCTGCATGACCAGCACGCGATCGCACATATGGGCGATCACCGCGAGGTCGTGACTGACGAGAACAAAGGTCAGGTCGCGTTCTTCGCGCTGGTCGGCAAGCAGGTTCAGGATTTCGGCCTGGATGGAGACGTCGAGCGCGGATGTCGGCTCATCGAGCAGCAGGATCGGCGGCTCGAGGATCAGCGCGCGGGCAATTGCCACGCGCTGGCGCTGGCCGCCGGAAAGTTCGTGCGGGAAGCGTTCGGCGAAATGTGCGGGCAGGCCGACCTGCTGCAGGGCGGCAGGAACCTTCGACCAGCCATCCCCAAGCCCCATCGCGCGGATCGGTTCGGCGAGCGCCCGGCCGATGCGGTGGCGTGGGTGCAGCGAACCATAGGGGTCCTGAAACACCATCTGGGCCAGTTTCAGTTCGTCGCGGCTGCGGGTCTTGCCGACCGGTTTGCCGTTAAAGCTGATCGAGCCGGTCCAGCCGGCTTCCAGCCCCGCCAGCGACCGCAGCAAGGTCGACTTGCCGCAACCGCTTTCGCCGACGATGCCAAGGGTTTCGCCTTTGTTGACCGTGAGGCTGACGCCGCGCACGACGTGATTGCGCTTTTCCTTTTCGCCGTAGACGACGTCGAGCTTGTCTACCGTGATCATCGCATCACCTCCGCATCGATTGCCTGACGATCCAGCACCTTGAGACGCCGCACCGGATTGCGGGGATCGGGCATCGCCGCGATCAGGCCGCGCGTATAGGGATGCTGCGCATCCTCAAGCTTTGTCAGCGTTTCCACGACGCGCCCGCCATACATGACCAGCACGCGTTCGCAGAAGGCCGCGACCATGCGGATGTCATGGCTGATGAGGATCAGGCCGGAATTATTCTCGCGCACCATCTCGTCCAGAAGCAAAAGCACGTCCTTGCGGACGCTGACATCGAGGGCCGAGGTCGGTTCGTCGGCGATGACCAGCTTCGGCTTGGCGAGCAGCATCATGGCGATCATCACGCGCTGGCCCATGCCGCCCGATATCTGGTGCGGATAAAGCGCCATCACGCGGTCGGGATCGTTGATGCGCACGCGCAGCAACATGTCGCGCGCGGCACCTCTCGCCGCCTTGCCGGTCAGCGCCAGATGCAGCTCGGCTGCTTCCGCCACCTGCTTTCCGATGGGCAGCACCGGGTTCAGCGAATAACGCGGATCCTGCATGATCAACGCCATCTCGCTGCCGCGGATCGCGCCCATCTGGCGTTCGGATTTTGTGAGCAGCGGTTCGGAGAGAAAGTCCATCCGCTCCGCCGTCACGGTAGCGCTTTTCGGCAGGAGCCGCATGGCGGCACGGCCGGTGGTGGATTTTCCGGAGCCGGATTCACCGACGATGCCGACCCTTTCGCGCCCGACGTCGAAATTGACGTTGGACACGGCCGGAATGGTGTTGCGGCCGAAACGGACATTGAGGTCGCGGACCGAAAGAATGGGGGAGCTATCAGGAACGGGCATGGCGCGGATCCAGGAGGTCGCGCAGCGTATCGCCGGCGATGTTGAAGGCAAGGCTCGTCAGCAGGATGGCGATGCCGGGCATGACGGCGACCCACCAGTAATCGAGCATGAACTTGCGGCCGCTGGAGATCATTGCACCCCATTCCGGCAGCGGCGGCTGGGCTCCTAGACCAAGGAAGCCGAGTGAAGCGGCGGTCAGGATGATGCCCGCCATGTTCAATGTCAGGCGAACGATGACCGAGGGAATGCACATCGGCGCGATGTATAGAAACAGGATGCGTAGCGGCGAGGCGCCATAGAGACGGGCGGCGGCAACGTAATCGGTATTGCGCACCACAAGCGCTTCCGCACGGGCAAGACGCGCAATCGGCGGCCATGCCGTCAGAGAGATTGCGATGATCGCCGTGCCGAGACCGGCGCCCATGGCGGCTGCAAAGGCCAATGCCAGCACGAGCGACGGGAAGGACAGGACGATATCGGTCGCGCGCATCAGGATCGCGTCGGTTCGGCCGCCGAAGAAACCGGCCATCACGCCAATGGCAAGGCCGATCGGACCAACGATGATCGAGACCGACAAAACCGTCTCGATGGTGATGCGGGTGCCGTAGACAAGCCTGCTGAAAATGTCGCGGCCGAATTCGTCGGTTCCGGCCAGATGCGCCCAGCTGGGAGGCTGGAGCGCGTTTTCGAGCGCCTGACGGGCAGGATCGTAAGGCGCGATGAGCGGGGCGAAAATGGCGACGACAACCAGAATGGCCAGAATGGCGAAGCCGAACATTCCAAGCGGTTCGTCTGCGAGCTTTCGAAGCGTCCGCATGGTGGTGGTCGATAGGCGCGACAGGGCGCTGGGTCGATCAACAGTATTGTTATGCGCGATATCGGTCATCGTGCGGCCTCCCGTGTACGGGGATCAAGCGTGGTATAGGCCAGATCGGCGAGGAAGTTGAGCAGCATGAATATGAAGCCGATAACGATCGTGGCGGCCAGAATCGCATTCATGTCGCCGATGAGCAGCGCATTCGTCATGTATTGGCCGATACCGGGCCAGGAGAATACGATCTCCGTGACTACGGCGCCTTCCAGCAGGTTTCCATAGGAAATCGCCAGAACGGTGATGAGCTGCACGGCGATGTTGGGCAGCACATGACGGGTTATGGTGCGTGCGGGGCTGACGCCCTTGGCCCGTGCCGCGATGACATAATCCTGGCTGAGCTGTTCGAGGGTGAAGGCCCTCGTCATGCGGGTGATATAGGCCATGGCCATATAGGCGAGGATGATGGCGGGCAGGATGATGTGTCCAAGCGCGTTCCAGAAGATTTCCGTCTCACCCGCAAGGAGGGTGTCGATGAGCATCAATCCCGTCTTCGGCTCCACGAGGCCTTCGTAAAAGACGTCGACCCGGCCGGGGCCTGCGACAAGGTTGAGGTTCGCGTAGAAAATCACCAGCCCGACGATGCCGAACCAGAAGACCGGTATCGAATGCCCGACAAGCGCAAAAACGCGCGCGAACTTGTCGATGAAGGTATCGCGGAAGAGGGCGGCGGCAAGACCGAGTGGGACACCGACGACCGTCGAGATGATGATCGCCAGCGTGGCGAGTTCGAAGGTCGCGGGAAACGCCTGCGCCAGATCGCGGGTCACCGGGTTGCCGGTCAGGATTGCAATGCCGAAATCGCCATGCAGCAGTCCGCGCAGGTAGATGAAGAACTGCTGGTAAAGCGGCAGATCGAGCCCCAGCCGTGCTCGCATGGCCTCATAGGCCTTCGGGTCAGCAAGTTCGCCGACGATCGCCCCGACCGGATCGGTCGGCATGACTCGGCCGATGATGAAGGTGATGCAGAGCAGGATGAAGAGGCTGACGATCAGTTGCAGAAAACGATGTCCAAGCCCGCGCAGTGAGATCTCCGTCATTGCTGGCCGTACTTCCCTGTGAGAACGCTGTCAGCGGTGGAGCCTTTGCACGCTGCTCGCCGCAGACGCGCAATTCTCCATTGCAAAAACTCTTGATGGTACTTCATCCCAACTCCTCCCTGAGTTAACATGAAAACATATGACGTGCTGTCATGTCATCATATGAGTAGCGAAGGGATTCGTATTCTGCAAGAGGGAAGAGTGGCATGATGGGCGACAGGGTGAGGCCGCGGGAGAGGCGGGCACAACAGATCATCGATAATCTCAGCGCAGAAATTCGCAGTGGAAAACTGAAAAACGGTGATCAGCTTCCCACGGAACCGGAGCTGGAGCGCAGCTATGGCGTGAGTCGGACAGTGGTTCGCGAGGCGATTGCGGATCTGCGCTCTGCCGGCTATGTCGTTCCGATCCAGGGTAAAGGGGTTTTCGTCAGCAATGCCAGTGAATGGGCCGGCGTGAAACTGACGCAATCCGAGGTCGGCACCATCGCGGAAACGCTGGAAATGCTGGAGTTTCGGCTTGCAACGGAAGGGGAGGCGGCGGCAATCGCCGCCTATCGCCGTACGGCCCAGCAGGAAGCGGCAATCTCTGCGGCGCACCGGAAAATGGCCCGCGCCATCGATGCGGGTGAAACCACCGTCGATGCCGATTACGAGTTCCACACGGCCATCGCGATCGCCACCAACAACCGCTTTTATCTGGAGGCGCTGCGTCAGTTCGGTTCGCGCTCCATACCGCGCGGGCAGTTCCCGACGCTGCCGGAAACCGGTGACGCGAATTATCTTCGCAAAGTGCAGGCCGAGCACGAGGCAATCCTGCGCGCCATCGTCGAACAGGATCCCGACGCGGCGCGAAAAGCCATGCGCGAACATATGCTTGCGAGCCAGCGCCGATACAGGTTGCTATCGGAAGCGCAATAGCATCTCGACACTCATCTTATTTCATGCGATGTCATATGATGACTTGCATGGAGAGAGGAGAGAATCGATGTATGTCGGCACCCAGGTTGCTGCGCGTGATGACGAGGATTTCAGGGTTTGGGCGCAGCTCGGCGTCAAGAATATCAACGCTGATCCGCCCGGAAAACCCGCGAGCTGGACTTTTGAGGACTTTGAACGCCACCGTGACAAGGTAGAGAGCTTTGGTCTCGTCCTCGACATGGTGCAATTGCCGCTGCCGTCCCGGCCCATCGAACAGGCGTCGTATCCCGATATCCTGCTGGCCGGGCCGGATCGTGACCGACAGATCGATGCGGTCTGCAAGATGATAGAAGATATCGCCAGGGCCGGAATCCCTGCCGCGAAATACAATCTCAACCTCATCGGCATTCCGCGCACGGAAATGGAGCGTGGCCGCGGCGGATCGCTCAATGAAGCCTGGCGCTGGGACAAGGCGGATCATGATGCCGCGCCGGGCCTGGCTGGCGTTCTTTCCGAAGACGAGAACTGGGAACGCATCGACTATTTCCTCGAGCGTGTGGTGCCGGTGGCCGAAAGCAACCGCGTGCGCCTGGCCTGCCATCCGCATGACCCCTATACACCTCCGGGTTACAGGGGCGTCACCCGCGTACTCGGCACGGTCGAAGGGCTGAAGAAATTCGTGCAGATGCGCGAGAGCCCCTATCATGGCCTGAATTTCTGCCAGGGGTCGATCGGTGAGATGCTCGACAATCCGCGCGAGGAGATCGACGACATCATCAGGTGGTTCGGCAGCCGCGACAAGATTTTCAACGTCCATTTCCGCAATATCAGCGGCGGTAAACTCTCCTTCATGGAGACCTTCCCCGATGAGGGCGACATGGACATGGTGCGGTCGCTGAAACTCTATCACGAACTCGGCTATCGCTACATGATCATGCCCGACCACGTGCCGACGATTGCCGGGCGCGATGCCGTCGGTGTCGCTTTCGCCTTCTGCTACGGCTACATCGCCGCCTTGATCGAAGCGCTTGCTAACAAACATCTTTGACCATTCCGGCCCGCGACGCCCCGCTGCGTCGCGGCTTTTTCCCAAACATGAATTACCGATCTGTAGGAGGAGCAGGTATGAGAAAATCATTGATCCGTCTCGCATTCACCACCGCCCTTGGGGCCATGCTGGTGCAGGCCGCGCCAGCCCTGGCCAAAACACCCAATGACCAGCTTGTCATCGGAACGTCGCTGGCCCAGGTGCTGTCGCTTGATCCGCATCAGGCCACCGAAGCAAAAGCCAACGAAATCATGGCCAACCTCTATGACCGCCTGATTTCGGTGGATGGTTCTGGAAAGGTTTCGCCACAGCTTGCCGAACGCTGGGAAACAGATGACAAGGGCATCACCTTTCATCTGCGCGAGGCCAATTTCGCCTCGGGCAATCCGGTAACTTCGGCGGACGTCGTCTATTCGCTCAGCCGCCTGTTGAAGATGAACCAGGCGGCCGCAGCCAACCTCAAGCGCGTGGGTTACAACGCGGACAATATCGACAAGCTGGTGAGCGCACCGGATGAAAAAACGGTACGCATCGATCTTTCCGGTGAGACGACGTCCGAACTGCTTCTTTACCGTCTGGCCATGGTCATCGCCAGCGTTGTCGACAGCAAGGAACTCAAGTCGCATGAAATCAATGACGATTGGGGCAATGGCTGGCTGAGAACCAATTCCGCCGGTTCCGGTCCCTTTACGCTCAATCGCTGGTCGCCGAATGAGATCATCATTCTCGAGGCCAACAAGGATTATGTGGCCGGCAGCCCGAAAATGCGCCGCGTCATCGTTCGCCATGTGCCGGAAAGCCAGGTGGAACGCCTGATGCTGGAGCGCGGTGATATCGACATCGCCAGCGCGCTGACGGCTGCCGATCTTGCAATCTTCAACAACAAGGAAGGTTTCCAGATTCAGCGTGTGCCGACGGGCGGCTTCTACGTCCTGTCCATGAATGCCGGCAAGGAGCCCCTGTCCAATCCCAAGGTCCGCGAAGCGATTGCCTATGGCATCGACTATAAGGGCATGGAAAAGACCATCATGGGTCCTTATGGCCGGGCGCGCACGGTGCCGGTGCCGGAAAACTTCGAATATGCCATTCCGAGCCCGGACTGGAAGCTCGATGTTCCGAAGGCGAAGGCTCTCCTCAAGGAGGCCGGTTATGAGAACGGCTTCACGCTCAATCTGAAGACGATCGCGCAGACGCCGCGCATCGACCTCGCCACCGCGATCCAGGCCTCGCTCAGCGAGATCGGCATCAAGGTCAATATCCAGCAGGGTAACGGTTCGGACGTGATTGCCGCCCATCGCGCGCGGGATTTCGACCTGCTCATTCCGCAGACCGGCGCCTACATGCCGAATGTGCTGGGCTCGATGGAGCAGTTTTCCAGCAATCCCGACAACTCGCTTGCCGCCAACAACGCCGGCAATTTCGTCTGGCGCTCGGCCTGGGACATTCCTGAACTGACTGCCCTGACGGCAAAGGCTTCGCTGGAGCCCGACGCCAAGAAGCGCGGGGAAATCTACACCCAGATGCAGGAAATGTTCGTCGCCCAGAAGCCGGCGGTGCTGCCGATGTTCGAGAGATTCGAGCCGATCGTGTTGAATGCGCGCGTGAAGGATTATGTGGGCCATCCCAGCCAGACGACCCGGCTGGAAAAGGTTACGAAGGACTAAGGGCAAACCATAGTCTCCGAAAAACCTGTGACGGGCGGTTTTACCGCCCGTTTTTTATCAGTGGCCAACCGCGGAGCCCGGCCGCGGCAGTGGATTGTCGGTATCATCCCCGCAATTTCAGGGGGTTTTCTCAAGGACTTCATCGGATTAGACCGTCCGATGACTATTCCTTCCGTCGGGCGAGAGTCGCGAACTCCGCTCACCCACCTCCCGAAGAAATGCGTTGACGACCATGAACCTTGCACAGATAAAACTTCCGTCGCGGCCGCTGAGCCTCAAACGTGGCGTCATTTCGGTGCCGGCGGCCTATTATTTCTCCATTCCCGTGCTTCTGGTGATCACGGTCGTCATGCTCGTGGCCGAAGGCCCGGGCATATTGCGCGACTATCAGATCAGCAAAGACCCGCTGGAGATTGAAAACGGCGATATCAACGGCAGCTGCAAGACGCGCAAGGCGATCTTCACGACCTGCGAGGCGGATCTTTCCTACGAACAGGCGGGCGTGAGCTACAAGAAGGATGTCGAGGTCATGTTCGTCGATTTCCATTCCGGCGATTACGAAACCGGGCTGGTCATTTCCGCGAAGAACCCGGAACTCGCAACGATTTCGCTGGGCCTCGACATGCTCTGGAACCGCATCATCACGCTCGGCGTGTTCGTCGCCCTGCTCGGTTTCGGCAGTCTCGCGATGCTGTTCACGCTTGTCCGTGTCCTGCGGGTTCGTCTGCAGCTGCGCAAGCCCGCGCCTTTGACCGTCATCCCGGTCGCGCTGACGGCTGTTGCCGAAAAACGCAGCCGTCTCTTCGTGACTTATGCCGATACGGTGAGGGACGATAAAACCAAACGGCAATCCTTTACGCATCTGGAGCGGGGTCGCATTCCCGTTGTCGTCGGCCATACCGGCAAACATGATGTGGCGCTCGCGGTCCTGCATGGCAACAGCGCGTTGCCGGTTCTGCTCGACGACCAGCTGGAGCGGATCGACCTTACGGAGCAGGAGCGGGCGGAAGCTCTGGCATCGCTTGCCCCGATGGTCGCGAGCGAGACGCAGGGGGCTGCCGCGGCCCAGGCTGCGGCGATGAAGAAAGGGCCGGGCCTGTTGCGCAGACTGGGCACTCTCGTTGCCATCGTTGCCGTCATCATCGTTGCGGTGTTCGGTTACTGGCTGTGGTATGTCACAAGCGCTCCGTCGCAATTCAACTCGCCCGGAATGGACATCAACAACATGCTGCCGGCAGCACTGAACGAGTGGGGTTGCGCCCGTCTGCAGGAGCGTTTCGCCGATGGCCCGGCGCCTTTCGGATGCACCGCGGCAGATTATCGAAGCTGGAAGTAAAAGCTTCGGTCGATCACTTTTTCGGGTCGGTTTGCCGAAAGTGTTACAGCTTGGCACGCCGGCCCGAACTCTTTTCCTTTGCGCGAGAAAATATTGATACAATTATCAATAGTTGCATTAGAGATTTATAAATAAAGCACTCCCATAGTGCCACCGTGAGCGGTTCTTCAGAGGCTGGGAGAGTGCAGCATGTTCACGGTTTTGGAATGCGTTGCCATACAGCACGACCGGGCGGTCGTTCTTCTTGCAGCTGTTATCTGCCTGCTTGGCATGTTTGCTTTTTTTCACCTTCTGTTGCGTGCGGAGGAAAGTCCGGCCGGCCGTAAGCCCTATTGGGTGCTGGTTGCCGCCTTTGCCGGAGGACTGAGCGTCTGGGCCACGCATTTCGTCGCCATGCTCGCCTATAAGGGCGCGGTTCCGATCGGTTATGATTTCGCCTTCACGGCTTTGTCGGCGGTTTTCGCCGTTATCGGTTTCTGGCTGGCGCTCACCGCCCGCTCGCAGGCCGCTTACAGCCCCGTCATCGTCGGCACGCTCATTACCCTGTCGGTTGCCGTCATGCATTTCGTCGGAATGGCGGGAATGGATGTCGCCGCCACGATCAGCTACCGGTGGGGACCGGTGCTGGGCGGTTTTGCGGTCGCCTGGGTGTCTTTCCTTCTGGCCTTTTTTCTTTTCCGTGGCATCGGTTCCTGGAAGCGCATCGCCGCGCCGGCCGCATCGGCGATTTTCGCGATCTGCGCGCTGCATTTCACGACCATGTCGGCCACGGTGCTTTCGCCCGATCCGTCCGTATCCGGGCCTGATCCCGACAATGTCGCCCGGCTGATCATGATCTGCGCCATTTCCGGCGTCACGTTCCTGATTCTGTCCTCCACCGCCGCCGCCGCCCTGGTGGACCGTTATCTCGTCGATCTCAAGGGTCTCGTCGATGCGACGCTTGATGGCCTCGCCGTCGTCCGCGATGGGCGGATCGTGGAGCTGAACACCCGTTTTGCCGGCCTTCTGGGCAGGGATGAAGCATCACTGGTCGGACAGAACCCCGACGATCTCTTCAAGGCGATCGACGGGCAGCCCGCTTATCTGCCGCGCCACACGCCGGTGGAGGCGGTGCGCGAGCGTGCCGGGCAGGCGCAGATATTCGAACTCAGCGTGCGCACGATCGAATATCGCGGCCGCCCCTGTGAGGTGATGGCCATCCGTGACCTCACGGAAAAGCGCGAAGCGCAGCGGGAAATCGAATATCTCGCCCGCCATGATGTTCTGACGGGCCTTTCCAACCGCACCATGTTTCAGACCCGTCTTCACCAGCAGATCGAGCATTGCGACGAGGATGACGAATTTGCGCTCTTGGCGCTCGATCTCGACCGGTTCAAGGCCGTCAACGACATATTCGGTCATGCCGAAGGGGATCGCGTCCTGAAAAAGGTCGCCGCCATTCTCGATGAATGTGCAAGGGCAGGCGATGTGGTCGCCCGTCTCGGTGGTGATGAGTTCGTCATCCTGACCGCGCGCCACACCAGGGCGGAAGAGGCGCGCCTGCTGGCAGAGACGATCCTTGGCATGTTCGCACTGAAGATGAATGTCGCCAACGATCCGACCTCCGTCGGCGTCAGCATCGGCATCGCTGTTTTCCCACGGGACGGCCGGGATCATGAAAGCATCATGCATGCCGCAGATCTGGCGCTTTACCGCGCGAAGATGGGCGGACGCGGCATATTGGCTTTCTACGACCCGGTGATGGATCAGGAGGCGCGCGAACGCCGCCAGCTCGAGACGGATCTGCGGCTTGCCATCAATCGCAACGAGCTGCTGTTGAACTATCAGCCGGTGCTGTCCGTCGAATGCGGCCAGGTCGTGGGTTACGAGGCGCTGGTGCGCTGGCAGCACCCGACACGGGGCGTGGTGCCGCCGGATGTCTTCATTCCGATTGCCGAGGAAAGCGGGATCATCATCTCGCTCGGCGAATGGGTACTGCGTGAGGCCTGCCGTCAGGCGGCCGGCTGGGCGCCGCATCTGAAGGTCGCGGTGAATGTCTCGCCATTGCAGTTTTCGCTGGCCAATCTCGGCCATGTCGTCTGCACCGTCCTGATGCAGACCGGGCTTTCGCCGAACCGGCTGGAGCTCGAAATCACGGAAGCTGCCCTTCTGAAAGATCGCAAGACGACGCTGATCATCCTCAACCAGTTGAAGGCGCTCGGTGTCGCCATCGTCATGGATGATTTCGGCACGGGTTATTCCTCGCTCAGTAACCTGCAGAGCTTCCCCTTCGACAAGATAAAGATCGACCGCAGTTTCATCGCCGCGATGAGTGATGATGACAATGCTCGCGCCATCGTGCGCGCGGTGATCGGCCTTGGCCGCAGCCTCGATCTGCCGGTCACGGCGGAGGGGATTGAAACGGATGCGCAATATCGCATGGTCGTCGACGAGGGCTGCGCGCAGGCGCAGGGTTATCTCTTCGGCAAACCGGATGTCGCACCCGCGCAGGTCGTAAGAACCACCACGCGGAAGAAACATTCCGTTTGATAAAAGAGGCGACGGCGCAGGACGCCGTCGCCCCGCCTTTCCCACATCGGATGGAACGAGAGCGACGGCAGATCGTTAGGCTTGCGTGTGGCGCGTCCATGCTGCGGTTGCCCCGGCGGTGCCGACGACCAGCCTGACGGGAGTGGTTTGATCCCCTGTCATGAACGCGCCTCGGATGAACTTCTATTGACGGGAGAGACCGCGATGACAGACCGCCTCGAGCCGCAGGACCCGCGCAGCCAGTATCCGCGCCCGCCCTTTTCGACCCCGACCCAGGAGATGCCGGGTCTGGTGACGAATATGACGCCTTTCCCTGATCATGGCGAAAAAAGCTACAAGGGCACCGGCAAGCTTGCCGGGCGCAAGGCGCTGATTACCGGCGGCGATTCAGGTATCGGCCGCGCCGTCGCCATCGCCTTTGCAAGGGAAGGTGCTGATGTGGCGATCTCCTATCTGCCGGAAGAGGAATCCGACGCTGAGGAGGTCGTGGCGCTCATCGAGGCGGAAGGTCGCGTGGCGGTCGCGCTGCCCGGCGATATTACCGATGAGGCATGGTGCCGCGAACTGGTAGAGAAGGCGGCCGGCGATCTCGACGGGCTGGATATTCTGGTCATCAACGCCGCGAGACAGCAATATCGCGAAGACATAGAAGAACTGTCGACCGACGATTTCGACCGCACCATGAAGACCAATCTTTATGCCCTGCACTGGATTGCGCAGGCGGCTGTTCCCCATCTCAAGCCGGGGTCGTCGGTGATCACCACCGCCTCGATACAGGCTTATGAGCCCTCCGCAATCCTGCTGGACTACGCCACCACCAAAGCCGGTATCGTCGCCTATACGAAAGCGCTTGCCAAACAGCTCATCGAAAAGGGCGTGCGCGCAAATGCCGTTGCGCCGGGGCCGTTCTGGACGGTGCTTCAGCCGAGCGGCGGCCAGCCGGACGAGAAGGTGAAAAATTTCGGCAAGGACAGCGATTTCGGCCGTCCGGGACAGCCGGTGGAACTGGCGCCCGTTTATGTGCTGCTGGCGTCGCAGGATGCGAGCTTCATCAATGGCGAGGTTTATGGCGTCACCGGCGGCAGGGGCATTGCCTGAGGCGATGCCCGCAAATGCCGGATGGGGGCCTTGAGGATTTCGAAATGAAACGGCAGGCAGAACGTTCAGACAGTAGCTTGAAGAGCTTCGATGTCCGCGATCGGCTGATACTGGCGCTTTATGCACAATTGAAAGCGGAGCGGCAGACCCGTGAGGCGATGGAGTGGGTGATCCGCAATGGTGGCCTTTCGCCGGAGGTGCTGGAAGCCATGGCGTCCGACCCGGTGCCGGTTCTGGCGGAGGCGGACGTGCCCGCCATCGAGCGCATTCTGGCCGGCGACCGACGCCGGGAAATGCCCTCCCGCAGCGATGACGAGGGACGACGGACATGAACCGCAGAGCCAGCTGGAGAGGCCATCTGACCTTTGCCGATTTCAACTGCGAAATCGGCCTTTATTCCGCGCTGACCTCGGCGGAGAAAATCGCGTTCAATATCGTCAACCGCAAGACCGGCCACCGCGTCGAGCGGCAATATGTTGATAGTGATACCGGTGAGGCGGTTCTTCGCGACGATCAGGTGAAGGGATACGAGCTCGACAATGGCGATCACATCGTCATCGAGGGCGACGAGATCGCGAAGCTGATGCCAGAGAGCGACAAGGTCATCCGCGTCAGTCACTTCCTGCCCTGTGACGAGATCGACAAGCTTTATTTCGACAAGTCCTATTATCTCGCGCCGGGCGGGGAGGGTGGCGAAGAGGCGCTGACGCTTCTTGCCAGAGCGATGGACGACGAGAATGTCGCAGCTCTCGCCGAAGCGGTGCTTTTCCGCCGCAACCGTGTCCTGCTGATCCGTCCGAGCGGCAAGGCACTCGTCGCGACGACGCTGAATTTCAGCTACGAGGTCCGTTCGCAGACATCGGTCTTCAAGTCGATCCCCGACATCGAGTTCGATGAGGAAATGTTGGAACTTGCCGGTCACATCATCGAAAAGCGCGCTGGCACGTTCGATCCCGCAGACTATAGCGACCGTTATAATGATGCGCTGGCCGAACTTGTGAAAGCCAAGATCGAAGGCCGGGAAATCGCCAAGCAACCGCCGCGCAAGGAAGACAATATCATCGATCTCAAGGAGGCCCTGCGCCGCAGCGCGGGGGCGGGAGCCGGGAAAAAGGCGACGGCAGCAGGCCGCAAGGCGTCGCGGAAAGCGGGCTGATCCATGGGATTGCAGACCTATAACGCCAAGCGCAGTTTTGACAAGACGCCGGAGCCCAAGGGTACGAAGGCCGAACAGCAGGGATCGAGCTTCGTGATCCAGAAACACGATGCCCGCCGTCTGCATTATGATTTTCGGCTGGAAATGGATGGCGTGCTGAAAAGCTGGGCGGTGACGCGCGGTCCCAGTCTCGATCCCGAGGACAAACGCCTTGCCGTGCATGTGGAGGACCATCCCCTCAGTTATGGTGATTTTGAAGGTGTTATCCCCAAGGGACAATATGGCGGCGGCACCGTGATTGTCTGGGATCGCGGCATCTGGCAGCCGATCGGTGACGCCCGGAAAGGTTATCGCAAAGGTCATCTGGAATTTGAACTGGAAGGCGAAAAGCTGAAAGGACGCTGGCATCTGGTGCGCATGCATGGAAAGCCGGGCGAAAGCCGGGAAAACTGGCTGCTGATCAAGGGCGACGACGAGGAAGCCAGACATAAAGGCGGTGCGGATATTCTGGAGGAACGGCCGGAATCGGTGAAAACCGGGCGCAGCGTCGAGGAAGTCGCGGCCAAACCGAAAGATACCTGGAATTCCAAGCCGGTATCGAAAAAGGCCGCCGTTTCGACGTCGGACAAAAAACAGGCGCATGCGCTGCCTAAAGGCGCGCGCAAACAGACTATGCCGTCCTTTGTGCCGCCGGCGCTCGCGACGCTCAAACCGAAACCGCCCGACGGAGATCGCTGGCTGCATGAAATCAAATTTGACGGCTATCGTCTGCAGGCGCGCGTCGATCAGGGCAAGCTCCAGCTCCTGACCCGCAGCGGGCTGGACTGGACGGAGAAATTCGGCAGGGCCGTGACAGGAGCTATCAAGGCGCTGCCGGTGGAAACGGTGTTGATCGACGGCGAAATCGTCGTGGAACGCGATAGCGGGGCTTCCGATTTCTCCGCCTTGCAGCAGGATCTGAGCGAAGGACGCAGCGACCGTTTCGTGTTTTACGCCTTCGATCTTCTTTATCTCGATGGCAGCGATCTGCGTGGTGCGGCATTGAGCGAACGAAAGGCGCTGCTCGAAAAGCTGTTGCCGGCGGGCGATCCCCATCTCCGTTACAGCCAGCATTTTGAAGAAAGCGGCGCGCTTGTCCTCGACCATGCCTGTCGGCTCAGTCTTGAGGGTGTCATTTCCAAGGTCAAGAGCAGCAAATATGTTTCCGGGCGCAAGGGAGAATGGGTGAAATCCAAATGCTCGATGCGACAGGAATTCGTTATCGGTGGTTATACTGTCTCCTCGACATCGGACCACGCCATTGGATCGCTAGCGCTCGGCGTTTATGAAAATGGCAAGCTGCGCCATGTTGGACGTGTCGGGACAGGTTATACGGGCGAAGTGGCGGAGATGCTACTTGGCCGGCTGAAGCCGCTTGAGCGCAAGGAAAGCCCGTTCGGTGAGAAACTCACCGCGCTTGCCCGACGTGATCTTCATTTCGTCAAGCCGGAACTAGTGGCGGAAGTGGAGTTTCGCGCATGGTCTGGAGATGGCAATCTGCGTCATGCCTCTTTCCGGGGGCTGCGCGAAGACAAGCCCGCAGGAGAAATCGAACGCGAGGAGAAGGCCGTGTCCGACACCAAGGCGCCGCAATCGACGATCAAGTTCACCCATCCGGACCGGCTGTACTGGCCGGACGATGGCGTGACGAAGGAGGGGCTTGCCGATTATTATGCGCAGGTCTGGCGGCACATCGCGCCCTTTGTCGTCAACCGGCCGCTGGCACTGCTGCGCTGCCCGGAGGGCATAGAAGGGCAGCGTTTCTTCCAGAAACATGCCTGGCGCGGCATCAACAAGGCGGTTGAGCAGATCAGGGATCCCAAGGACAAGCGCGGTGAGCCGCTGATCCGCATCACCGATTTTGATGGCCTGATGGCGCTCGTGCAATCCGCCGCGCTTGAAATCCACCCATGGGGCGTGACCACCGCCAATTGGGAAAAGCCTGACATGATCACCATGGATATCGACCCCGGCGAGGATGTGGCATGGGAAGAGGTGATTGAGGCGGCGCTGGAACTGAAACGGCGTTTCGAAGAGGCCGGGCTTGCCGCTTTCGTCAAGACCTCGGGCGGCAAGGGACTGCATGTCGTCGCGCCGCTGAAGCCGCAGGCGGGCTGGGCCCCGGTAAAAGCCTTCGCCAAGGCCATGGCGGCGGATATGTCGAAAGCCGAACCGGAGAAATATCTTTCCGTCGCCACCAAAGCGAAACGTCAGGGCCGTATTTTTATCGACTACCTGCGCAACGGCAGGGGCAATACGGCGGTTGCGGCCTATTCGACGCGCGCCCGGCCGGGAGCCGCCATTTCAGCGCCGCTCGAATGGTCGGAACTCACCGCCGAGATCGGTCCGGCCCATTTCACCGTCAACAATATTGGGGCTCGTCTTGCGGCGCTGAAAAAAGACCCGTGGGACGGCTTTTTTGCCGCTGCCAAGCCGCTGCCGAAAAAGGCACGGTGAAGACGCCGATTCTCAGCTTCTCTTTTCCGAAGCGAGGCTTTTCTTCAGCGCATCCATGATATTGATGACATTGCCGCCGGTGCGGGCCTTCGTGCTAGTTTTCTTTGTCGACGAGGAGACCTCCTCGCCTTTGGTCTTCAGCAGGGACTTGATCTTTTTCTGAATGGGGTCCTGCACCAGAGTTGGCTTCCAAGCCGTGACCTGTTTGCCGATGCGTTTTTCCATGGCGTCCAGCAACGGCCGGTCGATTTTCATCTTCGGCTCCAGCGCGTCGATGCTCTCGCGCACCTCCTCGCCGTAATGGAGGGTCCACAGGATGATGCCCTTGCCTGAAGGTTCCAGCAGGACTGCCCTTTCACGACGGTAGATCACCAGACGCGCAATGCCGAAAACATCGTTCGCCTTCATGGCTTCGCGAATGACGCTGAAGGCTTCGGTGCCGATCTTGTCTTCCGGGCGCAGAAAATGCGGACGGTCGTACCAGATCCAGTCGATCGACCCTTTCGGCACGAAGGTCTTGATATCGATGGTGCGGGTGCTTTCCAGCGCCACCGCGTCGATCTCGTCATCCTCCAGCAGCACATAATCGTCTTCGCCGCGCGGAAAACCCTTCACCTGGTTCCTGGCGGCGACCGGCCTGTGGGTGACACTGTCGACATAGCGGCTTTCGACGCGATTGCCGGTTTTGCGATTGAGGATGTGGAAGCGGTATTTGTTGCCTTCGGTCGTCGCAGGCGTCAACGAGACGGAGGCCGTCACCAGTGACAGCTTCAGATAACCCTTCCAGAAAACCTGCCGTGCCATGTCCGCGATCCGCATTGGTCTCCCGAAACAACAGCCACAGGGTGGCTTTTGTTCCGGGAGGGACCGCAAATCGGGGCAGGGATGGAGTTATCAGAACAGCGAGGTCAGCCCGTAAACGGCAGCGGAGATCAGTGCGGCTGCCGGCATGGTCACGATCCAGGCGATGACGATATTGCCGGCAAGCCCCCAGCGCACCGCCGAGACACGGCGTGCAGCGCCGACACCGATGATGGCGCCGGTGATCGTGTGGGTGGTGGAGACCGGAATGCCGAGCCATGTGGCGCCGAACAGCGTCAGCGCGCCGCCGGTTTCGGCGCAGAAACCCTGCATCGGGTTCAGCCGGGTGATTTTCGATCCCATCGTATGGACAATACGCCAGCCGCCGAAGAGCGTACCGAGCGCCATGGCCGACTGGCAGGAAATCACCACCCAGAAGGGCACGTAGAAGCTTTCGCCGAGATGCCCCTGGCTGAACAGCAGCACCGCGATGATGCCCATGGTCTTCTGCGCGTCATTGCCGCCGTGCCCCAGCGAATAAAGCGAGGCGGAGATGAACTGCATGACGCGGAAGGTGCGGTCGACCGCAAAGGGCGTCTGCCGCACGAACAGCCAGGACACGGCAAGCACGAGAACGAGCGCCAGGAAAAAGCCGATGGCCGGCGACATGAAGATCGCCCCCACGGTCTTCAGCAGGCCCGACCAGACGATGGAATTAAAGCCAACCTTGGCGAAACCCGCACCGACGAGGCCGCCGATCAGCGCATGCGAGGAGCTGGAGGGAATGCCGAAAATCCAGGTGACGATGTTCCAGACGATCGCGCCGATCAGTGCCGCGAAGATGACCTGCGGCGACACGATGGCCGGATCGATGATGCCGGTGCCGAGCGTTTCCGCCACATGCAGGCCGAAGAACAGGAAGGCGATGAAATTGAAGAAGGCCGCCCAGGCGACCGCATATTGCGGCCGCAGCACCCGGGTGGAGACGATGGTGGCGATGGAATTGGCGGCGTCATGCAGACCGTTCAGGAAATCGAAGAACAGCGCGATGGCGATAAGGCCGACGAGCAGCGGCAGGGCAAGCGCGACATCCATCAGACGTTCTCGATCACGATGCCGCTGATCTCGTTGGCCACATCCTCGAAGCGGTCGACGACCTTTTCGAGTTCGCCGTAGATTTCGCTGCCGATCATATAGGCCATGGCATCGCCGCTCGCGCCATGCCGACGGAAGAGGTCCTTCAGACCCAGGTCGTGAAGCTCGTCGGAGCGGCCTTCGACGCGGGTTACCTCTTCGGCGATGGCCGAGAGGCGATGCGCATTCGTGCCGACCTTGTTGAGAAGCGGAATGGCTTCCGCAATCAGGCCCGCCGCGCGCACGATCTCGTGGCCCATCTCCTTCATCAGCGGGTCGAATTCGCTCTGTTCGAACAGGCGGATGGTCTTGACGGTCTTGTGCATCATGTCGATGGCGTCATCCATGGACTGGATGAGGTCCTTGATGTCGCCACGATCGAATGGCGTGATGAAGCTCCGCCTGACCGCAAGCAGCACCTCGCGGGTGATGTCATCCGCCTGATGCTCGAGGGCGACGATGAGGTCGCAGTTCTTCTCGACGTCGACGCCGCTCAAAAGTTGGTCAAGGGCTTCAGCCGCTTTGATGACGGTTTCGGAATGTTTGCTGAACATGTCGAAGAAACGGTCCTCGCGCGGCATCAGCTTGCGAAAAATACTCATCATGCGAATTGGCCCTCAATGGCGCTTTATCAGTTGTGGGGGGTGATTGTCATAAAACTGTCATAAATGCACGCGGGGCATTGATGCAACCCGGAAAATCAGCACTATCAACGGATATGAAATCTTCCAAGAAACGCCGGAAAACCCGTCCGGCCCGTCCACTCACATTGCTCCAGCAGCTGGCTGCGGTTCCCGAAAAGCTCTTCACCGGTGCTTTCCGGCAGCAATATGCCGCGCTCTGTTTCCGTTATGCCGCCAACGGCGTGGATGTCGAAATCCTCCTCGTCACGTCCCGTACCAGTCAGCGCTGGATCATTCCGCGCGGCTGGCCGATGAAGCGCAAGAAACCGCATCAGGCGGCGGCGATAGAAGCGTGGGAGGAGGCGGGTGTGCGCGGCCGGGTGAAGAAGGATGCGGTGGGCCGCTATACCTATCTCAAGATGCTCGACAATGGCGATGTCGTTCCCTGCATGGTCGACGTCTTCCAGATAGAGGTGAAGGAAACGGACACAACCTTCAAGGAGCACGGTGAACGCCTGCTGGAATGGGTGCGCCCTGACGAGGCGGCAAGACGCGTTCGCGATATTGAACTGAAATCGCTGCTGGTCGATTTCCGGCCAAAGGGGAAAAAGAAACGCCAGAGCGGCGAGAGACCGTAACCGCATCTGCGCGGCATTCCTTCCTGCAGCCGGTACTGTAATGCCACCGCAATAGGACATGCCCACCCTTGCCTGATGATTGTCATCAGGAGCCGTTGCATGAATTTACGTCGTCCCGTTCTCCGCTTCTTATTGCGTTATCTCCATCCGATTATCGCCATCGCTTTGCTTCTGGCGGGCCCGGCTGCGATTCTTTTGCTGAGATGACGACAGGGGCACCATCCGGAATGACGGGAAGGCGGTGTCGCCTTCCCGTTGTCAGCCGGATTGGTGTCTAGCCGACCTTGTCAGGCCGGCTGTTTTTGGGAAGATTGCGCCTCATTGCCCGAATGCCCCGTTTCATCCGGCGCTTTCGGTAACAGGCGGGCGAAACGCCTGATGATGCTGTCCAGATAGGACAGGATGGTCGGCACCACGATCAGGGTCAGCAGCGTGGAACTGATGAGGCCGCCAACCACCGCATGGGCCATCGGCGCGCGCTGCGCGCCACCGCCGCCGACGGCCAGGCCGAGCGGGATCATGCCGAAGATCATTGCAAGCGTCGTCATGATGATCGGACGGAAGCGGATGACGCCCGCATTCTCGAGCGCTTCGTTCAGCGAAAGCCCCCGCCGCCGCTCGCGATTGGCGAAATCCACCAGCAGGATGCCGTTTTTGGTCACGAGGCCCATCAGCATGATGAAGCCGATCAGCGAGAACATGTTGATCGTGCTGCCGGCGATCATCAACCCGATGAGGACGCCGACGAGCGACAGCGGCAGCGACGCCATGATGGCGAGCGGTTGCAAGAAGCTGCCGAACTGCGAGGCGAGCACGATGTAGATGAAGATGACGGCCATGCTGAGCGCCGTGACCATATGGCCGACGGTTTCCTGCATGGTTTCGGCGTCGCCGCCGAAGCGGATGCGATAGCCGTTCGGCAGGTCAAGACCGGCGGTCAGGCCCTGCAGGGTCTCCGTCACGTCGCCAAGCGTGCGGCCGGCAATATTGGCCGAAACCAGTATCTCGCGGCGATTGTCGATGCGGCGGATTTCGGCGGGGGCTGGCATGATGCCGATATCGGCAACCTGATCGAGACGCGCCATCAGCGGTGCATCATTTGCTGCCGTGCGGCCGGTTGCGATCATCAATTCACCGAGACTTGCCAGGTCGGACCGCCGCTCGGCCGGCAGGCGGATGACGATATCGTACGTATTGCCGTCCGTATCCGTCCATTTCGACACATCCTCGCCGCCGATAAGGGGGGAGAGTGCCGTGGCAAGATCGGAGCGGGCAATGCCGAGATCGCTCGCCGCCGCAGGCTTCAGGCGTACCGACAGGACAGAGGTCACATCCTTGGCGCTGGAGGTCACGTCCACGAGGCCGGGAATTTTTTTCATGTCTTCGACGAGGCCGGCGGCGATTTTTTCAAGAACAGCCCGGTCGTCGCCGAGGATGCTCAGCTGCACCGGGCTTTCGCCGCCGCCAAGGCCATTCTGCAGGATCGTGACCTCAATGCCAGGTATGGCCGACAGGCGCTTGCGAACCGGCTCGGCAAGGGAGAGCGGGGTTCGGCTTCGCATATCGAGCGGCGCCAGGCCCACCAATATGGCGGCGCGATGTTTGCCGGCGGCGCCGCCTGTGTTGATGGTGGAATAAAGCATCTCGACCTCCGGAAATTCCCTCAGCGCCTTCTCGACCTGCCGCACCTTGGTCGTCGTATAGTCCAGAGAGGAGCCGACCGGCGCGGTGATGTTGACCTGGAAGCGGCCCTCATCGGCATTCGGAACGAATTCCGTGCCGACCAGCGGCACCATGAACAAGCTGGCGATAAATATGCCCGATGTGACAAGCAGGGTGACGAGCCGGTGCCGCAGGGTCCAGCCGATGGCGCGGCGATACTGGCCGGCCATCCATTCGAAGCCGCGGTCGAAACGCGCGATCAGTCGGCCTATCGGGCCGCGTTTTGCATCGGGTTGGGCGTCCGGATCGTACCAGACGCTTGATAACATCGGATCGAGCGTGAAGGCGACGAAAAGCGAGATCAGCACCGCGGCGGAGACGGTGACGCCGAATTCATAGAAAAACCGGCCGACGATGCCATCCATGAAGGCAACCGGCAGGAAAACCGCCACGATCGTCGCCGTTGTCGCAATGACCGCAAGCCCGATTTCATTGGTGCCGTCGAGGGCTGCGCGCAGGTGGGATTTGCCCATATGCAGATGGCGGGTGATGTTTTCGCGCACCACGATGGCGTCATCCACGAGAATGCCGATGGAAAGCGTCAGCGCCAGCAGGCTGAGCGTATTGAGCGTGAAACCGAGGAAATCGATCACCGCGAGCGTGCCGATGATGGCGATCGGCAGCGTCAGCCCGGTAATCACCGTACTGCGCCAGGAATTGAGGAACAGGAAGACGATGGCGACGGCGAGCGCCGCACCTTCTATCAGTGTCGTCTGTACCTGGCTGACGGATTCGCGAATGGGTATCGATGAATCCGTGACGATACGCAGCTGCACGTTCTGCGGGGCAAGCTCGGCGTTGAGCGCATCGAGGCGCTTTCTCACATCCGTCGCCACCTCAACGGTATTGGCGCCCTGAACCTTGACGATGTCGATCGCCAGCGCCGTCTGGCCATTATAGAGGGCCCGGCTTTCGGCATCGGCTGCCCCTTCCGAAAGCGTCGCGACATCGCGAAGCTCGACGGCCGCGCCGCCGCGCCTTGCCACGACCATATCCAGCAGCGCCTGCGGCTCCTCGATACGGCCCTGCACCTGGATCGTCCGTTCGGAAAGGGGATCGACGACGCTTCCGGCCGGGCTGTTGCTGTTGCCGGCGCGCAGCGCGTTCACCACCTCGTTAATGCCTATTCCAAGGGCGCGCATGCGCGTCTCGTCGATCATCACATCGATCTGCCGTTTGCGGGCGCCAACCAGCGTTGCCTGGCCGACGCCGGCAACGGTCGTCAGCTGCCGCACCACCTTCTGGTCGGCAAGGGTGGTGAGTGCGGGTACATCGAGCGACGTCGAACTGATCGCAACCGACAGGACCGGCTCGGCGGCGGGGTCGAACCTCGATATGACGGGTTTTTTGGCGTCTTCCGGAAAATTCGCCTCGATGGCGGCGATCTTGTCGCGGACCTCCTGCGCGGCGGCCGAGCTCTGCACTTCGAGCTTGAATTTCGCGACCACGACGGAGCGCCCCTCATAGGAGGTGGACGTGACCTCGTCGAGGCCGCCAATGGCGTTCAGCGCATCCTCGACGGGCCGCGTCACCTCCGTCTCCACCGTCTCCGGCGTCGCGCCCGGATAAGAGGTGACGACGACCACCACGGGAACGTCGACATTGGGATATTGGTCCAGCCCAAGCCGCTGCAGCGAGAAGGCGCCCATGACCAGAAGTGCCACCATCATCATGGTGGCAAAAACAGGGTGGGTAACGGATATGCGGGTCAAGAACATTTCAGCCTGCCTTGTCGACGGTGACGGCCATGTCAGGCCCCAGTTCGGGAAGCGGTGCGGTGAGGATGGTCTCGCCATTCTTCAGGCCGGCGGCAATCTCGACCAGACTGCCATCGTTCCAGCGCGCTCCGACTGCGACCGTCTGGCGGCGAAGACGGCCATCCTCCACCTTCAGCACATGGTAACCCGTCTCGTCCTTGCGCAGCGCGATTGCGGGAACGACAAGCGCATCGTTCTTTTCACGCAGGAGGATCGATCCGCTGGCGAACATTCCGCCCCACAGCCGGCCGTCCCGATTGGCAAGCCGCAGATAGACGGCGACGAAACGGGTGCCGTCTTCGGCAACCGGGCTGATGCGGTCGACCGTGCCTTTGACGATCTGGCCGCCAAGGCCGTCGATCGCCAGTTCCACCGTCTGGCTGAGCGCCACGCGCGGTATGTCGCGGGTGGCGACAAGAACCTTCGCTTCCAGCACGCTGGTATCGACCAGTGTGAGAAGCTCGCCATCCGCACCGGCTCGCGATCCCGCCTCGGCCAGCCGCCGGGTGACGGTGCCGCTGAAGGGCGCGCGGATTTCGGCGTTGCGAAGGGCGAGGCGGGCGATATCCGCCTGCGCCGCAAGGCTCTGGAGCCTTGCCGTCTTCACCGCGACATCGCTTTTCGCCTTGTCGAGCTGTTCCGTCGAAGCGATGTTTTTCAGGGCAAGCTGTTCGGTTCTCGTCAGGGCCTGCATCGCCAGCATCAGTTCGGCCTCGGCCGCATCCCGGTCGCTCTGCCGTAGCAAAAGCGTCGATTGCAACTCATCGGTTTCGAAACGTACGAGCAGCTTGCCCGCCTGCACCGCATCTCCGTCGCGGACATTCATTTCCACGATCTTGCCGGCTTCACGGGCGCGGATCACCACGCGGGTGATCGGCTGAAGCTCGCCGCTGACGCCAAGCCGCTCCACCATCGCGCGCGTACCGATCTTTGCCGTTTCCGCAGCCGTCAGTTCGAACGGCGTGCCTGCGGGGCTCATCGAGGCGGTTTCGACGAGCCCGTTCACGATGCCTTTGACACGCTCATTCGCATCGACGCTGCCGCGCGCCGGATCGAGAGCGGTGACAACGAGAACGCAACCTGCAAGCGCGATCCCCGCCTTGATGGTTCTCTTCACCCACATACTGAAATCCTTTCCATCCCGGGACCGCCGCTCAGGCGGTCGCATTGCCTCTGTCGAGGCGGATGGTTTCTGGATAGGCATCCATAATTGCAGCAGCATTACCCTCCGGGGCGCGCCTGCCTAAACGGAACCGTCTAATGCTCCAAAGTTCTGTTTTTATGAATTTTCCAGAGGTGAAACCATTATGGATCCTGGTTGTAAATGCTCTGGCGTCGTCTTCGCCGCAATACTGCCGCAACCTTTCTGGCAGAAAACGGAAGGCGAAGGGACGGTGACGCATGAGACTTCTTTTGATCGAAGACGAAAAGGAAATGGCGGATGCGCTGACGGCGACGCTCGGCAAGCAGGGGATCGTCATCGACCATACCATGTGGCTCGGCGATGCGATGGAGCTGACGCGTCAGCACGTCTATGACGCCATTCTGCTCGACCGTCGCCTGCCTGACGGGGAAGGGCTCTCCTTCATTCCGCAGCTGCGCCGCGCAGGTATCGACACGCCGATCATTCTGTTGACGGCGATGAACGAGCCGGAAGAGCGGATCGCGGGGCTGGACGGCGGCGCAGACGATTATCTTGGCAAGCCGTTTCTCGTCGGCGAGTTGCTGGCCCGGGTGCGCGCGGTTCTCAGGAGGCCGGCAAACCTTGCGCCGGCCCAGATCACCGCTGGCCGCATCGTCATTGATCCGCTCCATCTCAGCGTCACGATCAATTCGGTTCCCTTCGATCTGCCAAGACGCGAGCTTGCGGTTCTCATTGCGCTGGCGAAACGCAAGGGCAAATCCGTGCTGCGCTCCACGCTCGAGGCAGCCGTTTACAATTACGAGGAGGAGATCCAGTCCAATGCGCTCGACGCGCATATATCGCGGCTGCGAAAACGCCTGCTCGATGCATCCGCAGGCGTCGGCGTCCATAATATTCGTGGTATCGGTTATCTGTTGAAGGAAGAAGCATGAAAGCGCAGGGCACGTCCAACCCGTCCTTGTGGTGGAAACTGAGCTGGCAGCTCAGCGTCGTCGTCTCTGCCATGATTGCCGTGGTCATCATCGGGCTCTGTTTTTACGGCGTGATGATGCTTTCCCCCAATATTGCGCTCTGGGACGACCTCTCGGCCACGCTTGATGGTTCACTTTCGCTCGATCCGCAAAAGGGATTGGTCATTACCGAGAGCCCGGCATTGCGGGCCCTGAAGGCGGAGAACTCAACACTCTGGTTCGTTGCCTCCACGCTGGATGGGCGGGTGGCGACCTACGGCGCCGTGCCTGCCGTTTATGAGGAACTGTCGCGGTATCTGCATCTGATGACGGATGCCGATATTCGTGGAGGAAAGGGCATCGTCGAGGTCGCCCTGGTTGAAAGCATGGAAACGAAATGGGGTGCGGTAAGGGTCATGTTCGGCGGAACGACGCATGTCGGCGGGCAGTTCCTGACGCTTCTTGCCGGAACCTACAAGATTTACGTTCCCCTGCTGGCTGTCATCCTGCCCGCCGTGTTCTTCTCGGTTCCCCGCATCGTGCGCCAGGCGCTTTCCGGCCTCAGTTCCGTCGTCAAAAAGGCCCCCGAGATCGATCCGCGGCGGCCGGGTTCAAAGCTTCCCGTCGAGGATGTGCCACGCGAGGTGGTTCCGCTGATCCTTGCCTTCAACAGCATCCTCGAACGGCTGGAAGAGCAGTTTCGAGCGCGCCAGCGTTTTCTCATCGATGCGGCGCATGAGCTGAGAACGCCGATTGCGATCATGCAGACCCGGATAGAGGGCTTGCCGGGGCCGGAACAGCAACGCCTGATGGAGGATGTCGCGCGGCTTGGCGAGACTACGGAACAGCTTCTCGCCTTCGAAAGAAACGATCAGGTGAATGACAGGCGCGAGACGGTGGAGCTCGTCGAGATGACCCGCACCGTCGTCGCCGATCTCGCGCCGCTTGCGCTTTCGGCGGGTTATGACATCTCCTTCGACACGCAGATCGCGCGATATGAGGTGATGGGCGACCCCTTCACCCTGCCGCGTGCGATCAGCAACATCGTGCGCAATGCCATCGATTATGGTGGGAACAGGGGGATGATCCATATCTCGGTTCTCGCCAATGGTGAGATCGCGATTTCCGATGAGGGGCAGGGGATAGCCGAAGACCAGCGGGAACGGATTTTCGAGCCCTTTTACCGCATCACACCGCGCAGCACCGGGGCAGGGCTTGGCCTCAGCCTCGTCAAGCAGATCGTCGCCAACCATAACGGGCGAATCTTTCTGGATAGCAGCGCCTTCGGAAGCACCTTCCGGTTACGTTTCTGATCGTTGCGTTGCGCGCTGTCCAGAGGCGGGTGATTGTAATGTTGCCGCAATTTTAGCTGTCGTACCATGCGGGGCACAGGATCAATCATCCCAACCGGAGTACGTGCAGTGAAACAACAGTGGAATCTGTTTGCCCGGGGTTCCGGCGACAAGGCCTCCCGCAGCCGCGGTGTCGCCTTCGCCACCTTGCCCTTCGCCATCCTCATGTCCAGCTGCACCTCCGTGCCGCTGAAAGAAGGTGGCACGCTCACCTCCTATGCGCAGCTCAGCCCGGCCAAGGGAAAGTTCACCAAATCGCGAACCTTCGTGGACGCCACCGGGCTGGCCGGGGTCAAGACCGTCGCCATCGTGCCGACCACCTTCTCCTTCGCCGCCTCGTCGCGGGTCACATCGGAAAGGGATCGTGCCCTTGTTTCGAATGCGCTGGATCGCGCCATCTGCGTGGCGCTCAGCGATAAATACCGGATCGCCGCTCTTGGACAGCCGGCGGATATGACGGTGCGCACGGTCATCACCGATCTGGTGCCGACCGACAAGACCATGGCCGGGGTATCGACGGCCGTGACGCTCGGCAGCGGCTTCGTCCTGCCGGTCAGCGTGCCGCGTCTCCCATTCGGGCTTGGCGGGCTGGCCGTTGAGGCCGAGGCGGTGGATAGTGGCGGCGTTCAGCGCGCGGCGGCTGTCTGGTCCAAGGGCGCGAATTCCATCACTGGTAACGCCCGCGCGTCGGAAATCGGCGACGCTTACGAGCTTGCCACCGATTTCTCCAACTACTTCTCGCGTATTCTCGTGACAGGCAAAGTTTCCGACGGCCTGAACCTCTCTATTCCCTCCGGCCATCGAATCCGGTCGGCTCTGGGCGGAAAACCGAAATATGTCGAGTGCGATGCCTATGGCCGGTCGCGCGGCTTGAAGGGCATGGTGGCCGACAAGTTCGGCGCGCCGCCGCAATGGACCGACGACGGGCACGCGAAAGTCGCGGCGCGATAGGCCAGCCGCTTTATGTGTAGATCGCGTGCGTTACGGCGCGCGCGATCGTCCGAACCAAGTGCCTATGCCGCGAGACCGAGCTTCTGAAGGCCGCATTCGCGGACGATCTCCGCGATATGGGCGAACTGCGCCGAGAGCGGGTTGCTCTTGCGCCAGACCATGCCGATGGTGCGCGACGGGCGCGGTTCCGCAAGCCGGAATACCGAAACGGTGGATTGCCGCGTTTCCATATCGACGGCCATCTGCGGAATGAGTGTGACGCCGATGCCGGCGCCGACCATCTGTACGAGGGTGGAGAGCGAAGAGCCCTCCATCAGCACGCGCGGCGGCGCATTGGTCGTGCTGCAGAAGGAAAGCGCCTGGTTGCGGAAACAATGGCCTTCCTCCAGCAATAGCAGGCGCATTTCACCCAGCTTGTCGGCGCTCGGCACCGGCATGCCCGCATCCTCCATCGGCCGCACCAGAATGAATTCCTCCGAAAACAGCGGAACCTCCTCCAGCGCGGGTTCCGAAACGGGCAACGCGACGATTGCCATGTCGAGTCGGGCTTCGAGAAGGTCTTCGATGAGCTTCTGCGTTACCGCTTCGCGCGGGCGCGCCTCCAGTCCGGGATAATGCCGGGTCAGCGTCTTGATCACCTGCGGCAAGAGATAGGGCGCAACGGTGGGAATAACACCGATGCGCAGGCGACCGCTGAGAGGGCCATGCCCCGCGCGCGCCAGATCCTGCAACTCGTCCACCGAACGCAGGATGGCCCGGGTGCGTTCGGCAAATTCCTCACCAAGCGCCGTCAGCCTGATCTGGCGGCTGCCGCGTTCGACGAGCGGCGCACCGATCAATTCCTCCAGTTCCCGTATCTGCAAAGATAGTGCAGGCTGGGAGATGGCACAGGCTTCCGCCGCACGCCCGAAATGGCCGATCTTGGCAAGGGCGTCGAAATAACGGAGATGTTTCATGGAGAGCGCAATCATAAGCTCAGCATATCGCAGCCTTTAGAATATACAATTGGAAATTATGGAACCCGGCTGTTAGTCATCTTCATGACAGAAAGAAGCTGTAGCTGTGAATGATCACCGGCGTCGCTGCACGGTTTCCCATGACCTGCCGCGGGCTCTGGCTCCAACAGGCTGCACATGTCGAATTGATTATTTCGTTTAATTGCTAAACCCATCGGAGGGCGAAATGGACGCAACTTCAAAACCAGCTGGCAAGTGTCCCGTCATGCATGGAGGCAACACGGCCTCCGGTAAATCGGTGACTGAATGGTGGCCGAATGCGCTGAACCTCGATATCCTGCATCAGCACGATACCAAGACCAATCCACTCGGCACCTCCTTCAACTATCGCGAAGCCCTGAAGACGCTCGATGTCGAGGCCCTGAAGGCCGATCTGCGCGCCCTGATGACCGACAGCCAGGAATGGTGGCCGGCCGACTGGGGCAGCTATGTCGGCATGATGGCCCGTGTTACCTGGCATGCGGCGGGTTCCTACCGCGTAACGGACGGTCGTGGTGGCGCCAACACCGGCAACCAGCGTTTTGCACCGCTCAATTCCTGGCCTGATAACGTCAACACCGACAAGGGCCGCCGTCTGCTTTGGCCGATCAAGAAGAAATACGGCAACAGGATTTCCTGGGCAGACCTGATCGCGCTCGCCGGCACCATTGCCTATGACGTCGCCGGTCTGAAGACCTTCGGTTTTGCCTTCGGTCGTGAAGACATCTGGGCTCCGGAAAAGGACACCTATTGGGGTGACGAAAAGGAATGGCTGGCGCCGAGCGATGGCCGTTACGGCGACGTGACCAAGCCTGAGACGCTGGAAAACCCGCTTGCCGCCGTGCAGATGGGCCTCATCTACGTCAACCCGGAAGGTGTGAACGGCAAGTCCGATCCGCTGGCAACGGCGGCGCAGATGCGCGAGACCTTCGCCCGCATGGGTATGGATGACGAGGAAACCGTGGCTCTCACCGCTGGCGGCCATACCATCGGCAAGTCGCACGGCAATGGCAGCGCCGCCAACCTCAGCCCCGATCCGGAAGCCGCAGGCCCGGAATTTCAGGGGCTTGGCTGGATCAACACCAAGGGCCGCGGCATTGGTCGCGACACGGTTGTTTCCGGTATCGAAGGTGCCTGGACGAGCGAGCCGACCAAGTGGGACAACGGCTTCTTCGACATGCTGTTCAAGCATGAGTGGACCTTGACCCACAGCCCTGCCGGTGCATCACAATGGGCGCCGATCACCATCGCCGAAGAAGACAAGCCCGTGGACGTCGAGGATGCCTCGATCCGCACCATTCCGATGATGACCGATGCCGACATGGCTCTGAAGGTCGACCCGATCTACCGCGAGATTTCGCTGAAGTTCAAGGACGACCAGGATCATTTCTCGGACGTCTTCGCCCGCGCATGGTTCAAGCTGACGCATCGCGACATGGGACCGAAGGCGCGTTACATCGGCCCTGATGTTCCGGCCGAAGACCTGATCTGGCAGGATCCCATCCCGGCAGGCTCCACCAGCTACGATGTCGCTGCCGTCAAGGCGAAGATCGCGGCGTCTGGCCTTTCCGTTGCCGATCTGGTCTCGACCGCCTGGGATAGCGCCCGCACCTTCCGAGGTTCGGACAAGCGCGGCGGCGCCAATGGCGCACGCATCCGCCTCGCACCGCAGAAGGATTGGGAAGGCAACGAGCCCGCCCGTCTTTCCCGCGTGCTTTCGGTTCTGGAGCAGATTGCCTGTGAAAGCGGCGCGAGCATTGCGGATGTGATCGTTCTCGCCGGCAATTACGGTGTGGAACAGGCGGCCAAGGCGGCCGGCTTCGACATTGCCGTACCTTTTGCGGCCGGTCGTGGTGACGCTTCCGCCGAGCAGACGGATGCTGACAGCTTTGCTCCGCTTGAGCCGCTGGCGGATGGTTTCCGCAACTGGGTCAAGAAGGACTATGTCGTCAGCCCCGAAGAACTGCTGCTGGATCGCGCACAGCTTCTCGGCCTGACCGCGCCGGAATTGACCGTGCTCATCGGCGGCCTGCGCGTCATCGGCACCAATTACGCCGGTACGGCGCATGGCGTGTTCACCGACAAGCCCGGCGCGCTGACGACGGACTTCTTCACGACGCTGACGGACATGGCCTATTCCTGGGTTCCGACCGGCAACAATCTCTATGAGATTCGTGACCGCACGACCGGGGCAGCCAAGTACACGGCCACGCGCGTAGACCTCGTCATCGGTTCGAACTCCATCCTGCGCGCCTATGCGGAAGTTTATGCGCAGGACGACAGCAGGGAGAAATTCGTGCGTGATTTCGTCGCCGCCTGGACGAAGGTGATGAACGCTGACCGTTTCGACCTTCTGTAAGGAAGGCCGACCATTAAATGATGATGCACCTCCCTGAGCGATCGGGGAGGTGTTTTTGCGGATCCGGCATGAGGGGGAGGTTATTCGCCTCTGCATTCCGCTCGTAGTGGGATGTGCTGCCCTATCGCCTGTCCGAAGACGAAACCGGTTTGCCGGGAGAGGATTTTTCGGCCTTTTCCGAGGGCGCTTTGCCGCTTTTTTCATTTTCATGCGCATCCGGCCCGGCAACGATGACGCCGCGGCCCTTCTCTTCGCGCTTCTTGTCCGCGAAGTTGCCCGGTTCCTTCTTGCTGTCCATGATAGTCTCCATTGTTGCGTTCCTGTCAGGAGTTCAACGGGTGTCCTGGGCAGAGGTTCCAGGGCGGTCGCGTCAGTGAATGTTTCTCTTCATAACGATCTTTGCTATTAACATGAATTGATAAGTCATGTTATTGGGGCGAAGCGCGATGACTGGCGCGGCGCGCCTGTCTGTCCAAGCCCTCAACCCAGACCCGACAACCGGACGGTACCCGCATTGAGTTTCTGGCATTCCATGACCTGGCACACGGAAGGGATCAGCGTCACTGCGCCGGTGAAATGGCGCCAGCTGGACGGGCTCGTCAGTGCTTTCTGGGAGGCGGAAAGCCAGATGGGGGCGAAGGGTTATTATCTGGCCGCCGATCCGCGCATCATGATTTTTTTCAACGATGTGTCTTCACGCATCAGCATGTCCAACCGGAACGGCGAGTTCAGCAACCATTCGCGGCCGATGACGCGGGCGGTTTATGTGCCGGCTGGCGTGCCGATGTGGACGAGCAGCAACGCCACGCACCGGTTCTCGCATCTCAACCTGCATATTCACAAGGACCGGCTGTTGCGCTTCCTGTTACCTTCGGTCGGCAGTTCGGCGGCGATGACGGCGCTGCGCCGCCCGGTCGAGATACAGGATATCGGCTCGGTGGAAACTCTTGCCGGCCTGCTTGTCGATGAGCTGGCGGAGCCCTCGAAACATGCGGTCTATGCGGAAAGTCTCGTCGGCAGCATCGTTGCCGGCCTGCTGGATATTCCCGGCCATTCGCCGGAGCAGGCCAATGGCAGGTTGACGCAGGCGCAGTTGAACAAGCTTCTTGCCCAGGTCGAAAAGCGTGGCGATGACCGTATGACGGTTGCCGAAATGGCGGATATTGTCGGGCTTTCGGAAAGCTGGTTCGCCACCGTATTTCGCCAGACCACCGGCAAGACGCCGCTGCAATGGCAATTGGAAAGGCGCATCAATGCCGCCCAGAAACTTCTGCTGGAAGGCGATCTGACTGTGGCCGATATCGCCGCCCAGCTTGGCTTTTCCGATCAGGCCCATCTGACCAAGGCTTTCCGTCAGTCCGTGGGCAACACGCCGGCCGCCTGGCGGCGTTTGCACAGGCTACTTTGAATTGGTGGCCTTTGCTGTCTACACTCAATCGTCGGCGCGTCCGTAAATCTTGCTCGACGTCATCCTCGGGCTTGTCCCGAGGATTTGCGACCTTTTGACCTTACGATACGTGGTTGGATCCTCGGGACAAGCCCGAGGATGACATTAAACATTAGGATTGTCTCATAGTAGTTTGAAATCAGTCGTTTTTTCGCTACCACGTCTTTCGCAAAGTCACGGAAAACGCCCGGCCGGGATTGTAGAAGTCAGCGCCGAACCCGCCATACGAAACGTGTTTTTCGTTGAAGAGGTTGGAGACATTGACATCCAGTGAGGCGGTTTCCTGAATCTTGTAGCTGAATGCCGCATCCACGGTCACGCTGCTTCCGGTTTCGACCTTGTTGGCATTGTCGAAATAATAGGCGCCGGTATAGCGGCCGCCGAGACCGAAGGTCATGTCGCCGAAATGGTCGTTGCCTTCGAGCGTATAATTGACCCACAGTGAAGCCTGATGCTCGGGCACGAATTGCGGCCGGTTGCCAACATTGCCGCCGGTGCCGTTTTCGGTAATCTCCGCATCGAGATAGGAATAGGCCGCCGTCAGGCTGAGATTGTCTGTTACCTCTGCCTTCGCTTCAAGATCGAGGCCGCGCACGCGCACCTCGCCGATGGTGGTCGGCAGGCTGGTGATCGGGCTGGTGACGGTGATGTTGTTCTTCTTCAGATCGTAGATCGAGGCGGTGAACAGGGCCGGGAAAGCGTCCGGCCGGTATTTCACGCCGAGTTCGATCTGCTCGCCACGCTCCGGTTCAACGGTGAGGCCCGATGCCGGCACCACCGATTCGGCGTAGCTGATATAGGGCGCGATTTCGTTGGTGACCTTGTAGGACACGCCGATGCGCTTGGTCAGTTCGCTGATGTCGCCGCTTGCCGTCGTGCTGTTCAGCCGGTTGGTCTGCTCGGTGTCGATCCAGTCGTTGCGCAGGCCGGCGCTGACGGTGAGCCTGTCGAAGAAGGTCAGGTCCTGCTGGAGATAGATCGCCTTGGTTTTCTGGTCCGTCAGCGAGCTGGCATAGAGCGGCACCGAGGAGGGCGCGCCGGTATAGACCGGGTTCATCCAGTTGATGCTCGGCGCGGCGCCGAAGTAGCTTTTGCTGCCGGATTCATAGTTGTTATAAAAAACGCCGACGAGGCTGCGGCTTTCGACATTTTCAAACCGCGTGTCATATTGCAGGCGCGTATCGATCAGGAAGTTTTCGGTCTCGGTGTCGTTGCCGAAATAGGAACGGTTGGCGATGGTCGAACCGTTGGTCGGCGTCGACGAGATATAGGCATAACCGAAGTCCGTATTCGCCTTGCTGTAACGGGCGTTGGAACTCAGGGTCAGACCCGAGCCGAAATCGTGGTCGAACATCACGCTCAGCGAATTGCGGTTTGTGCCGCGATAATTGTAGTCCGGTTCGCCGAAGAAGCGGCTGCGGTCGAAATGCGAGCCGACGGGATGGCCGCCGCCGCCGGGAACGCCATCCTTGTTGAGATGATCGTAAACGACGGTGAGGCTGGTGACGTCGGTCGGACGCCATGTCAGGCCGCCCATGAAGAACTTCTCGTCGTCACGGGAATAGTCATATTCCGCATCGGCATTTCTGAGCTTGCCGGTCAGACGATAGGACAGCATGTCGTCGCTGGTGATGTTGTCGCCGAAATCGAAGCCGGTTTCGGCGCGGCTATAGGAACCGCCGGTCACATAGGCTTCACCGAAACGGGTGCGTTTCGGCACCTTGGTGGAATAGTTCACCGAGCCGCCGGGATCCGAGACGCCGAAGGTGGTGGAATTGCCGCCCTTCAGCACTTCCACCCGCTCATAGGCATAGGTTTCTTCGCGCAGCGCACCGAAGGGACGGCCGAGGGTGAGGCCATCGCGATAGGTGTAGGCGTCGAAACCGCGAATCTTGAAATAGTCGAAACGGTCGTCGGAGCCGTAAAAATCCGTGGTCACGCCAGCGGTATATTGCAACGCTTCTTCCACGGTCTGCACACCGCGCTGCTGCATTTCCTTGGCGGTGATGACAGAAACGGAGGCGGGTGTGTCGAGAATATCGGTCGCCATCTTGCTGCCGCTCGTGGTGCGGGTGGCTACAATGGACTTCTGGTCATTGTCGCCGCTGTCGATGGTGATGCGTTCCAGAACCGTGCTGCCGCCCGTATTGGCAGCTTCCTGCGCCAGCAGGGAGCCGGGCAGGGTGGCGACAAGCGCCGTGCAGGCAAGCAGGGCCGCATCCTGGTAACGACGTCGCGCGGTTTTGCGGTGTCTGCCTTCGGTTTCGATATTCATTGGTATGTTCCAGACCTTGATGCCCCGATCGCCGTTTTCACGGCCCACTCTCGAAGCGCCCAATAACTTGAGAAAGTTTGTCCGGTATTGTAACTTTTTGCGGTTTTGTACAAAACCCCGGAAATTTCACCGCTGTTGCGGCAGCATTTCTTGCCTGGGCTTGACGGGGCCATTTGAAGCTGAGAGTTCAAGTCCACTTTTGAACCTTTGAGAGCTTCGCCATGCTTCGCCCGTTCCGCTGCCTCGTTCCGGCATTCATGCTTTTCCTGTCGATGATCGCGCCTGATATGGCCGCGGCGGAGGAGACGACCAGCTATCCCATCGTCATCAAACATGCGTTCGGCACGACCACGATTGCGAAGAAACCGCAGCGGGTCGCCACTGTCGCCTGGGCGAACCATGAGGTGCCGCTGGCGCTCGGCATCGTGCCCGTCGGTTTTGCGGCGGCCAATTTCGGCGATGATGACGGCGACGGCCTGCTGCCATGGGTGGCGAAGCGGCTTACCGAACTCAATGCGGCAAAGCCGGTGCTGTTCGACGAGGGCGACGGCATCGATTTCGAGGCCGTGGCGGCAACGCAGCCGGATGTCATCCTTGCCGCCTATTCCGGTCTCAGCCAGTCCGACTACGATACGCTGAGCCAGATTGCGCCTGTTGTCGCCTATCCCGTCTCTCCCTGGGCGACGGACTGGCGCGAGATGATCCGGCTGAACAGCGCCGGGCTTGGCATGGCCCCCGAAGGTGAGGCGCTCATCAAACGCATCGAGGGCGAAATCGCGCAGGTTGTCGCCGGCCACCCGCAGCTGAAGGGCAAGTCGGCCATGTTCGTCACCCATCTCGATGCCACCAATCTCAGCGTTGTCAATTTCTATACGGCCAATGACACCCGGGTGAAGTTCTTCGCCGATCTCGGGCTCGCCTCGCCGAAAAGCGTCGTGGAAGCAACGAAGCCGGGGCAATTCGCCGCCGGCGTCAGCGCCGAGCGTGTGGATGCCTTTGACGATGTCGATATCGTCGTGACCTATGGCAGCCAGCCGCTGCTGAATGCCATGCGCGCCGATCCGCTTCTCGCCCGCATGCCGGCCGTTGCCAACGATGCCATCGTCATGCTGGGCCGCGATCCGCTCGGCACCGCTTCAAACCCCACGCCGCTGTCGATTTCCTGGGTATTGAAGGACTATGCCGATCTCCTGGCAAAGGCTGCCGACAAATCCTCCGGGAAATCGCAGTGACAATGTCGGGACCCGGCAAAGTGACAACGGTGCTGCTCGCCGGTCGCTCCAGCCGCGCGCGAACCGCATGGCTCGGCGCAGTGCTGGCGCTTCTCGCATTGCTCTGTGCGCTCTCCGTCGCCATCGGCACGCGTGACGTCTCTTTTGCGGATATTCTTGGCGGGCTGAGCGGCCGCGTCGAGACGGTTGCCGAAGCGGCGGTTGCGGTGCGTCTGCCGCGCACGCTGCTCGCCCTGCTTTCCGGGGCCGCACTCGGGCTGGCCGGGGCCATCATGCAGGGCGTCACCCGCAACCCTCTTGCCGATCCCGGTATTCTCGGCGTCAATATGGGCGCGTCGCTTGCCGTCGTCATCGCCATCGTCTGGTTCGGCATCGCCTCGGCTCAGGCCTTCATCATCACCGCAATTGCCGGTGCGGGGGCGTCTGCGGTTTTCGTGTATGTCGTCGGTTCGCTCGGTCGGGGCGGCGCGACCCCGCTGAAACTCGCGCTTGCGGGTGCCGCCACCTCCGTCGCCTTCTCCTCGCTCGTCATCGCCGTCGTGCTGCCGCGCAGCGACATTGCCGGCGGCATCCGCTCCTGGCAGATCGGCGGTGTCGGCGGGGCGACATTCGAACGCATCGAGACCGTGCTGCCCTTTCTGGTCGCCGGCTTCATCATCAGCCTGCTTTCGGCGCGCAAGCTGAATTCTCTGGCGCTCGGAGACGAACTCGCCGCCGGGCTTGGCGAGAATGTCATGGCAGCCAGAGCCGTGGCCTCCTTCGGCGCCATTCTGCTCTGCGGTGCCGCCACCGCCATTTGCGGGCCGATCGGTTTCGTCGGGCTGGTGGTGCCGCATCTCTGCCGCCTGCTCGTTGGCGTGGACAATCGCTGGCTTCTGCCGTTCTCGGCGCTTGGCGGGGCGTGTCTGCTGCTTGCTGCCGATATTGTCGGGCGCATCGTGGCGCGGCCATCCGAACTTGATGTCGGCATCGTCACCGCCCTCGTCGGCGCGCCTTTCTTCATCTGGATTGTCAGACGCCAGAGGGTGCGCGAATTGTGACCATGCACGCTCCCGTCATCGAAACTCTCGTCTTCAACCGCCACGCCCGCCAGCGCCGGCGTCGCCTTGTCGTCTTCGCCCTGTCGGCGCTCCTGATCGCCGCTTTTGCAATAACGCTGATGCTCGGGCAATCCTTCACGCCGCCCGGTGATGTCATCCGCGTTCTGCTGGAGGAGGATATTGCCGGTGTCACCTTCACCGTCGGCCAGTTGCGCCTGCCGCGCGCGCTGCTTTCGGTTCTCGCAGGCCTGAGCTTCGGGCTAGGCGGTGTCGCCTTCCAGATCATGCTGCGCAACCCGCTCGCCAGCCCCGACATCATCGGCATCAGCTCCGGCGCGAGTGCCGCAGCCGTTTTCGCCATCGTCGTTTTGCAGATGAGCGGGCCGCTGGTCTCGGTCTTCGCCGTCGCCGCCGGTCTGGGCGTCGCGCTTCTGGTCTATCTCCTGTCCTTCCGAAATGGCGTGGCCGGCACACGGCTGATCCTTGTCGGCATCGGCGTGTCGGCGATGCTGGAAAGCTTCATTGCCTATATTCTCTCCGTCGCGCCGGCATGGACGCTGCAGGAGGCAATGCGCTGGCTGACCGGCAGCGTCAACGGCGCGAAGATCGCCCAGTTGCTGCCGCTTTTCGTCGCGCTCATCCTGTTTGGCAGCCTGCTCCTCAGCCGTGCGCGTGATCTGGAAGCTCTCAGACTGGGTGACGATGCGGCCGCAGCGCTCGGCGTGCGGGTGGGACGAACCCGCATCATCGTCATCATCGCCGCCGTGGGTATGATCGCCTTTGCAACGGCGGTCTCCGGGCCGATCGCCTTTGTCGCTTTCCTGTCCGGACCGATTGCGGCGCGCATCGTCGGCAGCAACGGCTCGTTGCTCGTTCCCGCGGCTCTGGTCGGAGCGGCACTGGTGCTGGTGGGGGATTATTGCGGCCAGTTCCTGTTGCCGGGCCGTTATCCGGTCGGCGTCGTCACGGGCGCGCTCGGCGCGCCCTATCTGATTTACCTTATCGTGCGGGTCAACCGCAGCGGAGGCTCGTTATGACCGGCCACTCCCTTTCCGTGAACGGTCTTTCGGCCGGATATGGCGAAAACCTCATCATTGAAGGGCTGGATCTCACTGTCCCACGCGGGAAAATCACCGTCATTGTCGGCGCCAATGCCTGCGGCAAGTCCACCCTGCTGCGCAGCATGTCGCGGCTCATCACGCCGCGCGCCGGTCAGGTCCTGCTTGATGGAAAGTCGATTCATCGTCTCCCTTCGCGCGACCTCGCACGGCGCATGGGCCTTCTGCCGCAATCGCCAATCGCGCCGGAGGGCATCGTGGTTGCCGATCTCGTCAGCCGTGGCCGGCACCCGCATCACGGCCTGTTCGCCCGCTGGTCGCGGCAGGATGACGAGGCCGTCGCCGCGGCTCTCGCCGCCACCGATACGGTCGAACTTGCCGAGCGTCCGGTGGACGAGCTTTCCGGCGGGCAGCGGCAACGTGTCTGGATCGCCATGGCGCTCGCCCAGCAAACCGACATATTGCTGCTGGATGAACCGACCACCTTCCTCGATATCAGCCATCAGGTCGAAGTGCTGGATCTTCTGACCGACCTCAATCAGTCCCGGGAGACCACCATCGTCATGGTGCTGCACGATCTCAATCTCGCGGCGCGTTATGCCGATCATCTAGTCGCCATGCGGGGCGGAAAGCTGCATGTCTGCGGCAGGCCGGAAGAGGTGCTGACGGAAGAGAATGTCCGTCACGTCTTCGGCATCGAAAGCCGGGTCATCGAGGATCCGACTTCGGGCAAGCCGATGATGCTGCCGATTGGCCGGCACAGGACGGTACCTGCGTGATAGGTGTGGTCTTCACCGCCGCTCATCGATCAGCCAGCCGGTGAGTTTTCTCACCGCATTATCGCTGTTTTTCGGCCGCATCAGCCAGTATCCGCGGCCCGGTGCGTCGAGGCTTGGGCCTGCGGTCACCAGCACGCCCGCCTCGAGCAGCGGATCGATGAGCCCGGCCCAGCCGAGTGCAAAACCCTGTTCGCCGATGGTTGCCTGAACCACCATGGTGTAATTGTTGAAACTGATATCGCCGCCATCGTTTTCCGGCCCTCTCAGCACGCCGAAATGCTTGAAATAGGACGGCCAGTCGAACCAGTGCGCCTGGGAGGTGTTTTCCAGGTGGATAAGCTTCAGCCGTGTGAGATCCGCGACACTCGCGGGTGCGGCTGCGTCAGCCAGAAGCGCCGGGGAACAGACCGGCGTGACCTTCTCCGAAAGCAGCAGCACCGCCCCGTCGCCCGCTTCCTGCCGCGTTCCAAAAATGATCATCACGTCGCTATCGTGTTTGCCCTGACCCAGAGGGTCCTGCGTTGCCACGATCTGGATGTTTATGTCGGGGTTGAGCGCTCGAAAACCATGCATGCGCGGGATGAGCCACAGGGACGAAAAGGCATAATCCGTATGCAGGCGGATAGTCTGCCGATCCTCCGTCCGGCGAAGCTGCTGCGCGAGAAGATCGATGGCGTCGACATTACGCGAGACGATGTCGAACAGTTTTTGTCCTTCGGCCGTCAGTTCGATGCCGCGATGCTTGCGCCGGATAAGAGCCACGCCCAGCTCATCCTCAAGTTTGCGCATCTGATAGCTGACGGCCGGCTGGGTCAGTCGCAGCGATGCCGCCGCAGCCGTGAGGCTGCCGCGGCGGGCGACATCGGTGAAAATGCGCATCCATCCGAGATCAAGCGGCCGGTCAGACATTAAATTTCCTTATATCAGTCATCGAAAAATACCCGCTTCACAGGCAAAAACAATGTGGTGTTCAATAAACTGGACTAATAAAAGGGGAGCCGCAATGAAAACCGTTTCTCATCTGCATCGCATCGCCGCCGGTCTCATTCTGTCCGTGGCGGCATTCTCCACCCCGCTGCAGGCGGCCGATGACGCCGCCTGCAAAACCATTCGCCTTAGCGATCCCGGCTGGACCGACATTACCGCCACCAACGGCGTCGCTTCCGTCGTGCTCGATGCGCTGGGTTATGAAGCCGACGTCAAGACGCTGTCGGTGCCGATCGGCTATCAGGCCATGAAAAATGGCGAAATCGATGTCTTTCTCGGCAACTGGATGCCGGCCCAGAAATCCTTCGTCGACGATCTGAACGCGGCGAAAGCGGCCGAGGTGATGACGAAGAACCTGGAGGGCGCCAAGTTCACGCTGGCGGTGCCTTCCTATATGGCGGAAAAGGGCGTGAAGGATTTTGCCGATCTCGCCAAACATGCCGATGAGTTCGAAAGCAAGATTTATGGCATCGAGCCGGGGGCACCGGCCAACCAGAATATTCAGAAGATCATCGACGCCAATGATTTCGGCCTGAAGGGCTGGCAGCTCGTCGAATCCGGCGAACAGGCCATGCTGGCGCAGGTGGAACGGGCGGGCAGGGACAAGAAGGCGGTGGTCTTCCTCGCCTGGGCGCCGCATCCGATGAATGAGAAAATCGAGATCGCCTATCTCTCCGGCGGCGACGCCTATTTCGGCCCGAATTTCGGCGGCGCGGAAGTCTATACGCTGGCCCGCACCGGCTGGCCGCAGCAATGCCCGAATGCGACGACGCTGTTCAAGAACCTGAAGTTCGATATTGGCATGGAAAACAGCCTGATGGGCTCCATTCTCGGTGGCGAGGATTCAAAGGCGGCGGCGACGGCCTGGCTGAAGGCCAATCCCAAAGCGCTGGATGGCTGGCTGCAGGGTGTCACTACGCTCGATGGCAAGCCGGGTGCGGACGCCGTCAAGGGCAAGCTTGGTCTCTAAGCCGGAAAGTCGAAATGCCGCGTCCCAATATCCTGATCCTGATGGCCGACCAGTTCAACGGGACGTTTTTTCCCGATGGTCCGGCCGATTTTATCCACGCACCACATCTGAAAGCACTGGCGGAGCGGTCTGTCCGCTTCGCCAACACTTACACGGCAAGCCCGCTCTGCGCGCCGGCTCGCGCTTCTTTCATGTCCGGACAATTGCCAAGCCGCACGCGGGTCTATGACAACGCCGCCGAATTCGCCTCCGATATTCCGACCTATGCGCACCATCTGCGGGCGGCCGGTTATTACACCGGCCTTTCAGGCAAGATGCATTTCGTCGGGCCCGACCAGCTGCATGGCTTCGAAGAGCGTCTGACGACGGATATCTATCCGGCGGATTTCGGCTGGACGCCTGATTATACCAAGCCCGGCGAGCGCATCGACTGGTGGTATCACAATCTCGGCTCCGTCACCGGTGCGGGTGTCGCCGAAATCACCAACCAGATGGAATATGATGACGAGGTGGCCTATCACGCCACCCGCAAGCTCTACGATCTGTCGCGCCGGCTTGATGACCGCCCCTGGTGCCTGACCGTCAGCTTCACCCATCCGCACGACCCCTATGTGGCGCGGCGCAAATTCTGGGATCTCTACGAGGATTGCCCGGCGCTTGATCCGCAGACATCGGCGATTGCCTTCGAGGAGCAGGATCCGCACTCGAAACGGTTGCTGGAAGCCTGTGATCATGAGGCTTTCGATATTTCGCCGGAGCAGATACGCCGGGCACGGCGCGGTTATTTCGCCAATATCTCCTATATCGACGAGAAGGTCGGCGAGATTCTCGACGTCCTGAAAGCGACGCGGATGGAGGAGGACACGATCATTCTCTTCCTGTCCGACCATGGCGACATGCTGGGCGAGCGTGGACTGTGGTTCAAGATGTGTTTCTTTGAAGGCTCCGCCCGCGTGCCGTTGATGATCGCCGCACCCGGCTGGCAGCCGGCCCTGATCGACACGCCCGCCTCGACGCTTGATGTCACGCCGACGCTCTGCGGTCTGGCTGGCCTCGATATCACCTCGCTCAAACGCTGGACGGATGGCGAGGATCTGGCGGCATTGGCTCACGGCACCGGCGAGCGTGGCCCGGTGCCGATGGAATATGCCGCCGAAGGCTCGATCGCGCCGCTCGTCGCCATCCGTGACGGCCGCTACAAGCTGTCGGTCTGCGAGGCTGATCCGCCGCTCCTCTATGATATCGAGGCGGACCCTGAGGAGCGGACGAACCTCGCGGTCAATCCTGAGTTCTCCGACGTGCTGTCATCACTTTCCAGCGAGATCGACCGGCGCTGGCAACTTTCCGTTTTCGACGCAGCGGTGCGGGAAAGCCAGGCGCGGCGCTGGGTGGTCTACAAGGCGTTGCGCAACGGCGCTTATTACCCGTGGGATTACCAGCCGCTACAAAAGGCTTCGGAACGCTATATGCGCAACCACATGGACCTCAACGTGCTGGAGGAAAACCAGCGTTTTCCGCGCGGGGAGTGATGCGGGCAGGGCGTCTCACGCGGCGGCGGTCACCTTCGGTGCACCGCCTGCCGCCTGCACGGCAAGACTGCCCGCTGCGATGCCGGCTTCGAGGCATTGCTGTTCGTCCTGACCCTGAAGCCATGTATCAAGAAAGCCGGCATTAAAGGCATCGCCTGCGCCGGTCGTATCGACCACCGGAACCTTCTGCGCCCCCCTGTGGTAAATCCCGGCGGCAGAGGATACCCATGCACCTTCGGCGCCGCCTTTGAGGGCGACGATCGGGAAAACATCCGCCAATGCCCGGATGGCTGTTTCCGGTTCCGAATGGCCCGTGATCGCTTCGGCTTCCTCGAGATTGGGCAAAAACACGTCAACGCCGGCGCAGGCCTCGAGCAGCCCCTTGTCGTAGATCAGCGAGGCATCCCAGCTCGGGTCGAGCGAGACGGACAATCCGCTTGCCTTGGCGCGCGCGACGAGATCGGGAATTTCGTGCAGAGTAGCGAATTCGGCGATGTGCAGATGCCGTGCTTTGTCCCACGCAAAGGCGGCATCCAGTGTCGAAGGCCGGGCGGCACCGGCGCGGCGCGTCAAAAATGCGCGGTCATGGCCAACCACTGTCGCCACCGTGACCTGCGGCCCCGCATCCGCTGAATGTTCCAAAAATTGCAGGTCCACACCGCTCTTTTGCATTTTCTCACCGATATCGCGCGAGAAGGTGTCGGTGCCGAGCCTTGCCAGCAGCGCAGCGGAACGGCCGATATGAGCGAAATGGGCAGCGGCAATGAAAGCCCCGCCGCCGGCGGCGATTTCCATGTCGCGGGCAAACAGTTCCCGGCCGAGCACCGGCAATTCGTCAAGCCCGGTGAAAATGAGGTCGCAATAGATGCGGCCAATGCTGATGACGGCTGATTTTTCTGTTGTCATCATGCGCGGCCCAGAAGCTTTTCCGTCTTCGCATCGAAAAGATAAAGCGCGCCTGTTTCCGCCCGGCATTGCAGCCGGCTGCCGACTGCCGGGATGGACTTGCCTCTCGCGGTGGCAATCACAGAGGTGGTGTCGGTATCCAGATGAACCAGTGTTTCCGGGCCAAGAGGCTCGACCGCGGTTACCGTTCCTTCAAGCTTGAACGTGCCCTGCGGCGCTTCGCTCTCGCCCACCAGCAGGTCGTGCGGCCGCACACCGATCAAAAACTCGCCCGTGGCGGAGGGCGTAACGCTGTTGGTTGTTTTGGTCCCTCGCAGGAGGTTCATCGAGGGGCTGCCGATAAAGCGGGCGGTAAACACATCGACGGGTGTTTCGTAGAGTTCAGTCGGCGTGCCGACCTGCAGGATATGGCCGTCCTTCATGACAACGATCCGGTCCGCCATGGTCATGGCTTCCACCTGATCGTGGGTAACGTAGACGGTTGTCGTCTTAAGACGTTGATGCAAGCGCTTGATTTCAATGCGCATCTGCGATCTCAGCTGGGCGTCGAGATTGGAGAGCGGCTCGTCGAAAAGAAAGGCTGCGGGATCGCGCACCATGGCACGGCCGATGGCGACGCGCTGCCGCTGGCCGCCAGACAAAGCCGCTGGCCGACGGTCGAGCAACGCCTCAAGCCCCAGTACCCGGCCGGCCTCTTCGATGCGCCGGTTCTTTTCCGCCTTGTCGAGCTTTGCGGTATAAAGCCCGAAGCCGATATTCTGGCGAACCGTCATATGCGGGTAGATCGCATAGTTCTGGAAGACCATGGCGATGTTGCGCTGTTTCGGTTCCTTCTCGTTGACGACGTTTCCGCCGATCTTCAGCGTGCCATCGGAAATTTCTTCGAGCCCTGCGATCATGCGCAGTGTCGTCGATTTTCCGCAGCCGGACGGGCCGACAAAAACGACGAATTCGCCGTCTTCAATGGCAAGGTCGATACCTTTGACCGCCTCCACCTTGCCGTAGCGCTTCACGAGTTGATTGAGTTCGATTGTCGCCATTATCGCGCTCCCGTCAGGGCAGTAAATTTCTCTGCAAGCTCGGCGGCCTTCGCCGCTTCGTGATCGGCGGATCGTTGCGCTTCCGCCTCGAATACACCAAGCTTGCCGCGATAGGCGGCAATCGCCTCCCGCATCGGTTCGGGGGCAGGGCCGCCGAAGCGGCTGCGCACCGCGACAAAGTGCTCCGGCGAGACGATCTGCCTGAACTTTTCTTCGCTGATGCCGGTTTTGCGCCCTGCCAGTTCCTCGAACGCGTTGAGGAACGGCTGGTAGCCGTCATTCGGCAGATCGCCCTTCAGCGCAACAACGCTTTTGGCGACGGTTGCGGCGATCTCGTGGGCCTGGCGGAATGACAGGTCCTCGATGCGGACAAGCGAATCCGCCAGTTCCGTGATGGTGATGCAGGAACGGCGAATATTCTGGTCGACCCTTTCCGGATCGATGCTGATCTGGCCGACGAGGCTGGCAAGCAGGTCGAGAACCCGGCCGGCCGAGGCGAAGGCCTCGTAACCCATGCCCTGCGTTTCGCCTTCGCTGTCGTTCATATCGGTAAAGGGCGTATTGTGCATCACGTCGAGCATGGTCCGCGCCCGGCCGAATGTCTGGCTGGCGAGGTGGCGCAGATGTTCTATCGGCACCGGGTTGCGTTTCTGCGGCATGATCGAGGAAATCTGCACCAGCGAATTCGGTACATAGATTTGCCCGACTTCAAAACTCGTCCAGAACTGGAAGTCCTGAATGAGCCTGCCGAGATGCAGGAACATTAGCTCGATCGCGCCATAGGTCGCCGTCGTATAGTCGACGGCGGCGATGCAGGAATAGGAATTGCGCAGCGGCGCGGCAAAACCGAGAAGCTCGGCGACGCGGGCGCGATCAATGGGAAAGCCGGAGGTGGTGATGGCGGCGGCGCCCATCGGTGAGAGATCGACGATACGGCGAGCTTCTGCGAAGCGGTCAATATCCCGAATGAGTACTTCTATGGCGGCGGAGAGATAATGGCCGAAGGTGGTGGGCTGGGCCGGCTGCCCATGCGTATAGGCCACAATCAGGGTGGATTGATTGCGCTCGGCGGCATCGATCAGCGCTTTCAGCAGAACACGCGCCTTGGCGGTGAGCGTGTCGATCTTTTCCTTGAGGCCGATCTTGAACAGGGTGTGATCGATATCGTTGCGCGAGCGGGCCGTGTGCAGGCGACCGGCGACATCGACGCCGATACGGGCCTTCAGTTCCTTTTCGATCAGGAAGAAGAAATCCTCGACATCGCCGGTATAGACCAGCTCCGATGGCTCGATGGTCCGGTCGATATCTTCGAGCGCGCCGGCGATTTTCGCCGCCGTTTCGGCGTCGAGAATTCCGGTTTCGCGTAGCATGACGAGATGCGCATGGTCGATGCGGCGAAACCCGTCGACATGGTGGTTCTTGGCGCCATCAAACAGCGGGCGCAGCACTGTTTCCTTGTAGACCGGATCGGGAAACTTGCTGGTATCGGACAGGCGCGGGTTGATATCGGCCATGATATTATCCTTTCAGACCCGCCAGCATCACACCGCGAACGATGTAGCGTTGCAGGACGATGAAGACGATAAGGGTGGGGATGGTCGCAATGGCAGCGCCCGTCATGATCATTTCCCACTGGATCTGCTGTTCCACCGCAAAGCTCGAAAGCCCGACCGGCAGCGTATAGAGCTCCTTGCTTGTCGTGACGATCAGCGGCCAGAAAAAGGCTGTCCAGTTGCCGAGGAAGGTGAAGATTGCGAGAGCGGAGAGCGCCGGCGTGACGAGCGGCAGGGCGACTTTCCACCAGATCTGAAACTCGTTGAGCCCATCGACGCGTGCGGCCTCGATGAAGTCGTTCGGAACCGTCTCGAAGAACTGCTTCATCAGGAAGGTGCCGAAGGCCGTCATCATTCCCGGGAACATGATGCCCCAGTAGCTGTCGAGCCAGCCCAGCTGGCTGGACATCAGATACCATGGAATGACAAGCATTTCCGTCGGAATCATCAGCGTCGACAGGATGGCGAGGAAGATGAAATAGCGGCCGCGGAACTCGAATTTCGCCAGCGTGTAGCCGACCAGACTGTCAAAAAAGCAGTTGGAAACGGTGACGATGACCGCAACCAGCATCGAGTTGAAGAACCAGCGCAGGAAACGGCCGTCGGCCATCACGGTGATGTAGTTCGCGAGCGTCGGCGCGGCCGGGATGAGCCTGAGATCATAGACCTGATCCGCCGTCTTGAACGAGGTCGAGAACATGAAGAGCAGCGGTGAGACCATGATAAGGCCGCCGATGAACAGCAGCGTCCAGGTGACGATGCGGCCGGGGCGGATGCGGGCGTGGGAGAGTGGCGACGCTTCGCTCATTTCTTTTCCCTCAGGACCCAGAGCTGGACCAGCGATACGACAAGAAGAATGGTGAACAGGACGACCGTCTGTGCGGCGGCATAACCCATCGCATAGGAATTGAACGCGGTCTGGTAGATCATCAGCACCAGCGGTTTGGTTGAGCCGAGCGGTCCGCCCGGATCATTGGTGGTCATGTTGTAGACCTGGTCGAAGATGCGCAGGAAGCCGATGGAGGAAAACACCACGAGGAAAACGGTGGTTGGTTTCAGGAGCGGCAGCGTGATCTTTCGAAGGATCGCCCATTCGCCGAGCCCGTCGATGCGGGCGGCTTCGTAGAATGTCGTCGGAATGGCGCGCAGGCCCGCCATGAAGATGATGATCTGGAAACCGAGCCCCGCCCAGATGGCTGTCACCATGACCGAATAAAGCGCCTGATCGGTGGAGCGGATGAAGGGCTGCTGAGGAATGCCGATCATGCCAAGCACATCGTTGATGATGCCGATCGGCGGCGGCTGGTAGAACCAGCGCCAGACCCAGGCCATGGCCGCTGCGGTCGTCAGATAGGGCAGGAAATAAAGGGCGCGGATGAAACCGTGCAGGATGCGGACCCGGTCAAGATAAAAGGCGATGACAAAAGCCAGCACCAGGCTGATCGGCGTGCCGACGATGAGATAGGTGAAGGTATTCTTGAACACCTTCCAGAATTGCGGGTCCTTGAACAGCTTGACGTAATTGGCGATGCCGATGAACTTTGCCGGCCGCAGAAGATCCCAGTTGGTGAAGGACAGATAGAAGGCCTGTAGCGTCGGGTAAAAACGGATGACGCTGTAGAAGAGGATCGGGATCGCCAGAAAGCTCCAGATCCACAAAAGCCGTTTCGTGCGCATGGAAAGGCGATCCCCGAAGGAGCCGCCGGGGCGGCCGGATGCCGCCCCCTGTTGATCTATCGCTGTCATGGTTGGACCTGCGGTTTTCAGGGTTTCGCCGCGTCGATGATTTCCTGCTCGGCCTCGGCGGCCTGCTTGATGGAATCTTCGACCGACTGGCCCTCGAGCAGGACGCGGTTGGTCATGTCGATGGCATTCTGCCGCTGGGCGGCCTCATCCATGAACAGCGTCGTGTGGGCGTATTCCAAGCCCTTCAGGAACGGCGCGTAGATCGGGTCCTTCAGGTTTTCTTCGGTCAGCGCCGCAGAGCGCCGCGCCGGGAGTTCACCCACCGTCTTCAGCCAGATCGCCATGGCTTCCGGCGAGGAGATATAGGCGAGGAACTTCTTGGAAGCCTCAAGTTCTTCACCCGTTGTCTTGGCGCTGATGCCATTGGCGAAGTAGCTGGCATAATTGGAGCGGATATTCTTGTCATTGGTGGGAAGTTCGGTCACGCCCCACTCGAAATCCTTGATGGTGCGGAACGAGCCCAGCCGGAAGGTGCCGTCAATGGTCATGCCGGCCTTGCCGGCGCGGAAGGCCGCCTGGCCCTCATCCATGAAACCCACTTGGCCGATCTTCTTTTCAAGCTGTAGGCTGGTGTAGAATTTCAGCGCCTGAATGCCCGGCTCGCTATTATAGGCGACCTTCTGGTCATTATCGGTATAGGGCTCACCGCCATATTGGCGAATGAGGACTTCACGCCACCACTGGTGGTCCTGGCCGCCCATGTCGAGTGTGGACCCGGCAACGGTGAGGTTTCCGGCGGCGTCGTGCTTGGCGATCTTTTCCGCGGCAGCGACGAATTCATCGAGCGTCTTCGGCGGATTGGCGGGATCGAGGCCCGCCTCGGTGAATAGCTTCTTGTTGTAGAATAGGGCGAGCGAACGAACCGCCGTCGGCAGGCCATAATAGTCGTCGCCGCGCTTCATGGCGCTGATGATGGGGAAAAACTCGTTTTCGATCTTGTCATGCGGGAAAGCGTCTGCTGGCAGCGGCTGCAAGATACCGCCGGCTGCGAACTTGTCCAGCCAGCCATAAAACAGCTGCATCACGTCAGGCCCCTTGCCGGACATGTTGGCGGCAATTACGCGGGTCTGGTAGTCGGCGTAAGGAAAGGTCACCTGCTTGACGGTGATGTCAGGGTTGGCCTTCTGAAACTCCGCGATCAGCTCGTCCATGGCTTTCACGCGTGTGTCGAAGACATATTGCCAATATTCGATTTCAACCGCCTGCGCGGCGTTGAATGCAAATGTGCTGAAACCGGCAACCAAGCCGGCGAACAGAGTTGCCCTGCGCATGTAAGCCTCCATTTCCTCCGTCCGGTCTTCCGGATGCGGAGTGATCGTTCCCTTTATCCGCGCTTTCGCGCGCACTCATCGATTTGCCGGCAGCGGAGTTTCCTCTTCCGCCCCAAACAAGCCTGACCCCCGGTCGCCCTCTACGGTTCTCTGAAGGCGTGCGTTTGTCAATAAGATAATTTACTTGAATTATTATATTGCGCTTATCGTCAATTCGACGCTATGAATTTTCTAACAGACGGGAAGTTGAAGAGATGACGGTGCACACGGTGGACGATTATCCCGTAGCAATCGGAAAAAATCCTGAGCGGAGCCGCGAACATAACCGGCGAGTCGTTCTAGACATTGTCCGGCGGCACGGATCGCTCGGTCGCGCCCAGATTGCCAAGATCACGCATCTGACACCGCAGGCGGTCGCCAATATCGTTGATGAACTGATGGGCGAGGAATTACTGAAGGAGCTTGGCCGTCGTCGCACGGGTCGGGGCCAGCCGCCGATCCAGTTCGCCGTCAACCCGGATGGTGGTGCGACGATCGGTGTAGAAATCGCCGCCGACCATATGGTCACCGTCGGCCTCGATCTTGCCGGCGTGTTGCGCACCCATCGTGTTACCCCTCTCAAGGACACGACACCGGACGCCATATTCAAGACCTTTGCCGCCGAGCATGCCGCTGTTGCGAATAATCTCGGCTGCAGGCTGCTTGGCACCGGGGTCGTCATGCCCGGTCCCTTCGAGATTGATGGCATGACCTCCGTGGGACCGACGACGCTTTCCGGCTGGGGCGGCATCGATGCCCGGCAGATGCTGGGCGAAGCCTGCGGTCAGCCGGTCGTTGTCGAAAACGATGCGACTGCGGCAGCGGTCGGGGAACGGCTGTTCGGTGCGGGGCTGGCCATCCCGAATTTCTGCATGATCTATTTCGGCGTCGGTATCGGCCTCGGCATCATTCAGGATGGCGCGCCTTATCGCGGTGCGTTCGGAAATGCCGGCGAAATCGGCCATGTGACCGTTTCACCGAAGGGAAGGCCTTGCCCCTCCTGCGGGCAAAGAGGGTGCCTGGAGGCCTATGCCTCGGTCTATGTGCTGAAGGAAAAGCTTGTCTGCGCCGGTGTCGCGGATACGGAACTTGATGATCTGGAAGCCCTGTTCAGGGCTGGCAATCCGGTGGTGATGGAATGGATAGAGGAGGCAGCCGTCCATCTCGCGCCCATGGTTGCGATGCTTGAGAATATTCTTGATCCCCAGACGGTCATTCTCGGCGGCGCGTTGCCGGAAATCATCATCAGCGAGATCATTGCGCGGATGGGGCCTTTGCCGACGTCGGTTGCAAGCCGGCGGCAACGGGAGCTGCCACGGGTCATCCACGGCAAGTCCGGGCAATTGACTGCGGCGCTCGGGGCCGCCGCCTTGCCGCTGTTCGACATCGTCACACCGAAACTCGAGACATCCCTGGGAGCCGCAGCGCAGGCACCCGGCTGAATATTGGAGGAGACCGCCCATGCTTAACCCCCGGGAGCGCATCGAACGGCAGATGGCCGATCCGTGGCTCATTCGCCTGCATCGCAAGCTGAGCGCACTGAAATCCACCGTGACCGTCATGCATACCGGCGCGCATCCGGATGACGAGCAGAACGGGTTGCTTGCCTATTTCCGCATGGAGCTGGGCATGCGGATCATCATCGCCTGCTCCACACGCGGTGAGGGCGGGCAGAATGCGCTGGGGCCGGAACGGCTGGGCGCGCTTGGCGTCATCCGGTCGCGGGAGCTGGAGGAGGCTGCGCGCGTCATCGATGCTGATATCAGCTGGCTCGGCCATGGCCCGGCGGATATTATTCACGACTTCGGTTTTTCCAAGGATGGCGACCAGACCTTTAACCGCTGGGGGCAGCAGCGCATTGTCGAACGGCTGGTGCGGGCCTACCGCAAGGAGCGGCCCGATATAGTCATTCCGACATTTCTCGATGTGCCGGGACAGCACGGGCACCACCGCGCCATGACGCGGGCGGCGAAAAGCGCGATCACGCTGGCCGCCGACGCCGCCGCCTATCCCGAGCATTTCGCCGAGGGGCTGAAACCGTGGCAGGTGGCCAAATATTACCTTCCCGCATGGTCGGGCGGTGGCGACACCTATGATGACGAAGTGCCTCCGCCGGAAACGACGCTGATAGTCAATGCTCCGGGTAGGGAGGAGGCCACAGGTGCGCAATATGACCGCATCGGCGAATGGTCGCGTTATTATCACGCCTCGCAGGGAATGGGGCATTGGCCGAAGCGGGCGCAGGAGGTCTGGCCGCTGCATCTGGAACTCGCCAGTGAAGCGGCGGGCGAAGAGCACTCGATCCTCGACAGCCTGCCGTCTTCCCTGTCGGACCTTGCGGCTTTCCCCGGGCTGGATGCGGAATTGGCAAAGGCGCTGGTCAAGGCGGAACAGGCGATAAGCGAAGCAATCTCGGCCTTTCCCGACAGGGAGCGGATCACGGCGTTGCTTCTTGCGGCGGCGGCGCTTTTGCAGAAGGTTGACGAGGCCGCAGCTGCGGATTTCAAGGGGCTGCACGGCCATCGGATCGGGCGCAAGCGGGCGCAGGTCGACGCCGCTATCCTGACGGCGCTCGATGTTTTCGAGCGGGCCTATGCCGAGCCGGCGGAGATCGTTCCGGGTGGAACATCGGTTCTTTCCGTGGAGCTTTCAGACAAGGCGGCTGAACTTGATGTCGAGGTCACGCCGGTCCTGCCATCAGGTGTGTCGTCATCCATTCAGTCGCGTGGCGAGACGCTGGTCTTTTCGCTTGCTGCCGATAAGGATTCTGCTGTTTCGGGACTTTATCAGCCCGAATGGAAAGCATTGGGCGGCAATGGCCATGCCTATGTGCTGCTTTCCGCAACGGTTGAAGGCAGAAAGGTCTCGGCCGCCTTCGATCTGGAGGAGCCGTTTTTCGTAACGCCCGCGCAGTCGCTGACGATCGCGCCGGATGCCCTTCTGGTTCCGCTTGGAAAGGGGCAGGACGTCCATGTCTTTCAGGCCCATGTAAAGGGCGCCGATGCGGCGCTGTCATTCAGGAATACGGGCGGCTGGAACCTGCGCAGAAACGGCGGTGACTGGATTGCGGAACGCACCGGCGATGCGAAGGCAGGCCTTGCCCAGATCGAAGCGCTTGTCGGTTCGCAACCCGCTTTCCAGATCACGCCCATCGCCTATCCGCATATCGGCAGGGCAAGGTTTCTGGCGCCGTCCGTTTTGAAAATCCTGTCACTGGACCTCAAGCTGCCCGAGGGCGCACGCGTCGGTTATGTCGGTGGCGGTGCCGACAGGGTGGGTCTTTGGCTGTCGCGCATGGGTCTTGATGTCACCGAACTCGATGCCCAGGCGCTGGGCGGTGACCTGTCGTCCTTCACAACGATCGTTATCGGCATCTTTGCCTTCGGCATCCGCAAGGATCTGGCCGCTGCAACGGAAAGGCTTCACCGTTTCGTCGAGGATGGCGGCCATCTCGTCACGCTCTATCACCGGCCGACCGATGGATGGAATCCGGAGACGACGCCTGTGAGGCGGCTTGAGATCGGCAAACCTTCCTTGCGCTGGCGTGTGACCGACCCGCAGGCTGAGGTAACGGTGCTGGCGCCCGAACATCCGCTGCTTGCCGGCCCCAACAGGATCGATGCTGCTGACTGGGCGGGCTGGGACAAGGAACGCGGGCTCTATTTCGCCGCGCGCTGGGATGATGTCTACGAGCCCTTGCTCGCCATGCATGATGTCGATGAACAGCCGCTCAAGGGTGCGCTGGTTTCGGGTGTCATCGGCAAGGGCCGGCATACCCATACCAGCCTCGTGCTGCACCACCAGATGGACAAGCTTGTGCCCGGGGCCTTCCGCCTCATGGCCAATCTTGTGCAGCCGGCGTGAATGGCGACACCCAGAGCGAAGAACAGCAAAACCCGCGCGAGACGGATACGCGCGCGGGCATTGGCTGGTTGTTGCTGGACATGACCCTTGTTGCGGGTGGAATGACTGCGCTCGTCAAGGCGCAGGGCGTCACCTATCCCGCCTTCCAGCTGGTCTTTATCAGGGCGATGATCGGTTTGATGTTCATCCTGCCGCTCATCTGGCGGCACAGGGGGGAAATGCTGCGCGTCAAATATCCCTGGCGCAATATTTTCCGCATCTGCTGCAACGCCATCGCACTCACCAGCAATTTCATCGCCATCACCCTTTTGCCGCTTGCAACCGTCAATGCCGTCGGTTTCTCCCGGCCATTGGTGACGATGGCGATGGCCGTCGCCTTTCTTGGCGAAAGCGTGAGCCGTTTTCGCTGGACGGGTGCCTGTCTTGCATTTGTAGGCGTTCTGGTCGTCATCGGGCCGGGCGGCACGGAGTTTGGCGCGGGTGTGATTGTTGTTCTGGTGTCGGTGGTGTTCGGGGCGTTTGCGGTGATCCAGACCCGCGCGCTGCGGCAGGAGAACACCACGGTCATGATGGTGTTCTACACGGTGGGCCTTGCCGTCATTACCGCCGTTCCGGCAATCTGGACATGGAAGCCGGTTGCGTCATTTGACTGGGTTCCGCTGCTCGGCATCGGATTGCTGGCGCAGATGGGGCAATATTGCTTCCTGCGGGCCTATCGTGTCGCGGATGCAAGCGTCCTTGCGCCTGTCAGCTATCTGTCGATCCTGTTTGTGATCGCTGTCGGATATTTTCTGTTCGATGAAGTGCCTGAAGCCCGCGTGGTGTTCGGCATCGTCATTATTCTCGTTTCGCTGCAATCGACTGCCCTTGCGGAATATCTGCTGAAAAAGCTGCGCCGCAAAGGCTGACGGTTGCGCTCTATCTCTATTGCGCAAGGACCCGGAGCCGGATCCAGTTCAGCGCCGCAAGTTTGAAGCGGTCGTAAAACGAACGTGCGAAACGCACATAGCGCATGATCCATGCGAGCCAGCCATAGGTGAGAAGCTTTTCCCGGCCCGCATGATAGATGCGCTCGACAATCAGGAAGGTGGAAAGGTGGGCAAGGATCGTCAGAACCAGACCCGACTTGAAGGCGCCATGGGCAATGAGGACGAGGCCGACGATCTTCATCGGTTCGGCAATCGCAAAGGGAACGGCAAGACAGAGGAGAATGGCAAGGCGCGGCAGTCGCTCGATGCGGCTTTCCAGCCGCTGGATAAATGTCAGGTTCGATATGGCCCTGATGACCGGCCGGTAGAGCGGGCGGAAAATGCCGTCGAGAACAAGGGCGAAAATTATGATTGCCCTGATCGGAAAGACGAGGATCGTCCGGATTTTACTGTTCACCTCGATCAGTCTCCAAAAAGGGCGTAATGCCTATCCTTAATCGCCTGAAACATGTCAAAACCAAGTCGCATTTTCTGTCAGTTCTGCCGAACGCTGGCATACATGCCGGTGGTGCGAAATTCGCTCGGGTTGGTGCCGTAGAGCCTGCGGAAGACCTTGGAGAAATAATTCGGATCCTCGAAGCCGCAAAGCACGGACACTTCCTTGATGGGAATGTTCGCAGCCGAGGTGAGAAGCTTGGCTGCGCGGCGCAGGCGTCGTTGCAGCACAAATTCCGCTGGTGACAGGCCTTCGCTTGCTGTGAAAATACGGGAGAAATGCGCACGGCTCAAACCCGCCACATCAGCAAGGTCGCTGACCGAAAGCCGTTCACCGAGATGGCTGTCTATGTAGCTCAGCACCTGCTGCATCGTGCGATACTCGCCACCAAAGGAAGGGTGCGAACCGAAGACATCATCATAAAGCGTCATCGCCGCCTCATAAGCGACGGCTGAGGCGGCACCTGGTGTTTCCGCGCCATTGACGAGACGTGAGCAGCATTCGGCGAGGTGATCCACCGTCTCGGGCTTGAGTTTGAAGATCGGCCCGGTGACGGAGAGGATATTGCGGTGAATGCGCAACGCTTCCTCGCCATTCATGGAAATCCAGAAGAATTCCCATTCCTTGCCTTCTTCCAACCAGTAGCGGTGATTGTGGGGAATGAGCAGCAGCAGGGTTTCGCCCGGCCTCACCACATAGTGGCGGTTCTCGTAACGGAGGTTGCCCTGTCCGGCGATGCAATATTGCAGCACGGTGAAAGGCGTCTGGCCACGCTTGCGCCCGTCCCAGTCGTAATTGCCACTGCTGCGGATTTCATAACCGCTGCTGGTCGGCATGGTGTGCAGCGTCTGGCGGCCGCGCGGCAGCGAGACGGTTCGCATGCATGGCCCCTGATCGATCAAATCCTGCAGCACAAAATTACCCATGAAAGCATAATCCTTCTCTGGTTCTATCGAACTTTATACGCATAATCCCGATCCGAGGAGACAGCCAGCGGGATATTGTTGCTGAAAAATTGGGATGAAGGCCGGTTTTCCGGGATTTCTTACGGGTATTTTTCTGCAGCGCCATTTCATGATCCTTCGGCCCGTTTCACCCGTTCGATTTGCAACAGAGGTGGCGTCATGAGTTTCAAAATCGCTATTATTGGCGCAGGCAGCGTCGGTTTCACGAAAAAACTGTTCACCGATCTCCTGTGCGTGCCGGAGTTTCGCGACATCGAAGTCGCGCTGACGGATATCAGCCAGCACAATCTGGATATGATCAGGGCGATCCTCGACAAGGTCGTTGAGGCCAATGGTTTTCCCGTAAAGGTGACCGCGCATACGGACCGCCGCCGGGCGCTGGAGGGCGCGAAATATATCATCAGCTGCGTGCGGGTCGGTGGGCTCGAAGCCTATGCCGACGACATCCGCATTCCGCTGAAATACGGCATCGACCAGTGTGTGGGCGATACCATCTGCGCCGGCGGCATTCTCTATGGTCAGCGCAACATTCCGGTCATTCTCGATTTCTGCAAGGATATACGCGAAGTCGCAGCACCGGGTGCGAAATTCCTGAACTACGCCAACCCCATGGCCATGAATACCTGGGCGGCCATCGAATACGGCAAGGTGGATACGGTCGGCCTCTGCCACGGCGTGCAGCATGGCGCGGAACAGATCGCCGAAATCCTCGGTGCGAAATCCCCCTCCGAACTCGATTACATCTGCTCGGGCATCAACCACCAGACATGGTTCATCGATCTGAGGCTTAACGGCCGCAAGATCGGCAAGGATGAGCTGGTCGCGGCCTTCGAAGCGCATCCGGTCTTTTCGCAGCAGGAGAAGCTGCGCATCGACGTGCTGAAGCGTTTCGGCGTCTATTCGACCGAAAGCAACGGCCATCTCTCCGAATATCTGCCGTGGTATCGCAAGCGCCCGGATGAAATCTCCCGCTGGATTGACATGTCCGACTGGATTCACGGCGAAACCGGCGGTTATCTGCGTCACTCCACCGAGACGCGCAACTGGTTCGAAACGGAGTTTCCGCAGTTCCTCGCCTCAGCCGCCAAGCCGATCGATCCGGCCAAGCGCTCCAATGAACACGCAAGCCATATTCTGGAAGCGCTGGAGACGGGACGGGTCTATCGCGGCCATTTCAACGTCAAGAACAATGGCGTCATCAGCAATCTGCCGGCGGATGCCATCATCGAATCGCCCGGCTTTGTCGACCGTTTCGGCATCAACATGGTCTCGGGCGTAACATTGCCGGAAGCCTGTGCAGCCACCTGCATGGCCTCCATCAATGTGCAGCGCATGTCTGTCCATGCGGCGGTGAGCGGCGATATCGATCTTTTGAAGCTCGCCGTGCTGCATGACCCGCTGGTGGGCGCCGTCGCCACGCCGGAGGAGGTCTGGCAGATGGTGGACGAGATGGTTGTCGCGCAAGCGCGCTGGCTGCCGCAATATGCCGATGCCGTACCAGCGGCGAAGGAGCGGCTTGCGACATCGAGCGTCAAGACCCGCGACTGGGCCGGCGCCGCACGCCGCAACGTGCGTTCCATCGAGGAATTGCGCGCCGAGAAATCGGCGCTGAAAAAGGCTGTTTGAGGAAAAGACATGGGAACAGGTCTGGCGGCGGAAGGGAGTCCGCCGCCACGACCGGAACGATCACAGAGGGTGGGCGGTCGAAGAGCTGCCATTTGGGAGGAATGACGATGTTACTTCAACGCAAGATCGGTATCATCTCGGCACTGGGGCTCAGTGTTTCGATGATCGCACTCAATGCGAATGCCTTCGAGACCACCACACCGCCCGAGCCGCCGCAATTTCCGGCCGAAGGCAAGATCAATTACGTGGCGCGCGACTCGATCCTCGAATTCAAGGCGCTGCCTGATTACAGCGAGCCGGACTGGGTCAGCGAGAAATTCGAAAAGACCGGCAAGCTGCCGCCGCTGAAGGAACGCCTGCCGGAAGAACCACTCGTCTACAAGACCGGCAACATGCCTGACGGTATGGGCGTTTATGGCGATACCATGCGCCATGTGGTCGGCGGCCGGCCGGAGGGCTGGAACTATATTGCCGGCCAGAGCCAGGGCTGGGGCGGCATCGATATCGCCCTTTCCGAATGCCTGACGCGTACCGCGCCGCTTTTCCAGGTGGATGCCAAGGATACCGAGCCGCTGCCCAATCTGGCGAAAAGCTGGGAATGGTCTGAAGACGGCCACAAGCTCACGATGCATCTCGTCAAGGGGGCCAAATGGTCGGACGGTGAACCCTTCAACGCCGATGATGTGATATTCTATTGGGAAGATGCCGTCATCGACCCCAATGTTTCACCGCTTGGCGGCGGCGCCTCGCCGGAGGCTTTCGGTGAGGGAACGACGCTGAAGAAGGTCGATGATTACACCGTCCAATGGACCTTCAAGGCTGCCTTTCCCAAGCAATATCTCTACACCATGGCCTATCCGAGCTTCTGCCCCGGGCCGTCGCATATTCTGAAGCCCCAGCATCCGAAATATTCCAAGAACACCTATAACCAGTTCAAGAACGCTTTCCCGCCTGAGTATATGAACATGCCGGTCATGGGCGCATGGGTGCCTGTGTCATATCGGCCGGACGATCTCATCGTGCTGCGGCGCAACCCCTATTACTGGAAGGTCGATGAAAAGGGCCAGCAGCTGCCCTATCTCAACGAGGTCCACTACAAGCTTTCCACCTGGGCGGACCGCGATGTGCAGGCCGTTGCGGGCTCGGGCGATTTCTCCAATCTTGAACAGCCGGAGAATTTCGTCGCATCACTGAAACGCGCCGCAGATCCCAATGCGCCGGCCCGCCTTGCCTTTGGGCCGCGCCTCATCGGCTATAATCTGCAGATGAACTTTTCCGCCAATGGCTGGGGCAATCCGGATGAGCGCGGACAGGCCATCCGTGAGCTGAACCGCAATGAGGTATTTCGCCAGGCGGTCACTTCCGCTCTCGATCGAAAGGCGATCGGCGACTCGCTTGTGAAGGGGCCTTTCACGGCGATCTATCCGGGCGGCATTTCGTCTGGCACCAGCTTCTATGATCGCGCCTCCACGGTCTATTACCCCTTCAACCTCGAAGCCGCCAAGGCCTCGCTCGCCTCAATCGGCCTGAAGGACACCGATGGCGATGGGTTTCTGAATTTCCCCAAGGAAACGCTCGGCGGCCGCAATGTCGAGATCACCCTTCTCGTCAATAACGGCTACGCGACGGACAAGAGCCTTGCGGAAGGTCTCGTTGGCCAGATGGCGAAACTCGGCCTGCGCGTCGTCATCAACAGCCTCGATTCCAACCAGCGCGATGCCGCCCATTATGGCGGGCAGTTCGACTGGCTGGTGCGCCGCAACTCCACCGAGCTTTCCTCCGTGGTGCAGAATACCGAGCAGCTGGCACCCGTCGGCCCCCGCACAAGCTGGAACCACCGCTCGCCCGAGGGCAAGGAGCTGGATCTGATGCCGTTCGAGAAAGAGATGGCCGATCTGGTCCGCAAGTTCATTTCCTCGCAGGACAATGCCGAGCGGGCGGAACTGATGAAGCAATATCAGAAGGTCTATACGCAGAACCTCTATACGATTGGCCTCACCGAATATCCCGGCGCGCTCATCGTCAACAAGCGGTTCTCCAACGTGCCGCAGGGTACGCCGATCTTCATGTTCAACTGGGCCGAAGATTCCATCATCCGTGAACGCCTGTGGGTCGCAGCCGACAAGCAGGGCAAATACGAACTCTTCCCGCAGCAGCTTCCCGGCAAGCCGGGTGAGGGCGGGCCGATTAACTAAAGCATTTCCAGGAAAACTGGACGCCGGTTTCCCGTCCGGAAATGCGAATACCTTGAAGTACTCCTCCCGGAGCACACCCGGTACCGGTCGCGCGTGAAGCGCGGCCGGAGGCACCCGGCGGACCGCTGTCCATCACGGCCCGCCCAAACGGAGGAAGACCGTTCGATGCTGAGATTCCTGACGATACGCATAGGCTCCGCCATTCCGGTGCTGCTGATCCTGAGCGTGGTGACTTTCGCCATCATCCAGGCGCCGCCCGGAGATTATGCAGACTACATCCGCTCACAGCTGATGAACCAGGGTGGAGCGTCCTTCGAGCAGGCGGAAGCGCAGGCGCAGGCGTACCGTATCGAACACGGCCTCGATAAGCCGCTTGTCATTCAATATTTCAACTGGATCGGCGGCATCATCACCCGCGGCGATTTCGGTTACAGTTTCTATTACAACAAGCCGGTCGCCGATGTGGTTGGCGAACGCCTGCCGCGCACCATCGCGCTGGCGCTGGTCTGCCACATCTTTGCATCTGTTCTCGGCATCGCCTTCGGAATCTGGGCCGCTACACGGCAATATTCCTGGGTCGACAACCTGCTCTCCACCATCGCCTTTCTCGGCATGACGATACCGCGTTTCCTGATGGCGCTGATCCTTGTCTATCTCATGGTGTTTCATTTCGATGTGTCTGAGATCGGCAGCTTCTTCTCACCGCAATATGGCGGCGCGCCGTGGTCGTGGGGCAAGTTCGTCGATCTGGTCAGCCATGTCTGGCCGGTCGTCGCCATCGCCGTCTTCGGCGGCCTCGCCTACAACATGCGGGTGATGCGCGGCAATCTGCTCGATACGCTGAATGCGCAATATGTGGAAACGGCGCGCGCCAAGGGTCTTTCGGAAGGCGCGGTCATCATGCGCCATGCCGTGCCGAATGCGGTGCACCCGCTCGTCATGTATCAGGGCGTTGTGCTGCCCTATATGCTGAGCGGCGAAATCGAGACCGCCATCATCTTCGCGCTGCCGACCGTCGGTCCGGCCATTGTCGGCTCCATGGCGGTGGGGGATGTCTACGTCACCGCGACCTTCATGATGGTGCTCGCCGCCACGCTGATCGTCGGCAACATCATCGCCGACATGCTGCTCGCCATGCTCGACCCGCGCGTTCGCGAATTCGGGAGGGCTTGAGATGGTGGCCGTTGACAACATGAAGACCGAAACCACCGCCACCCCCAAGCCCGAACGCGGCACGCAGGGCAACGAGTCCTATCTCGCCCTGGTATGGCGGCGTCTAAGGCGGTCCTTCACCGGCATGCTGGGGCTGGTGCTGGTCGTGCTCTTGATCCTGATCGCAATTTTCGCCGATTTCTTCGCGCCGATGAACCCGCTGGAAACCAATGCCAGCTTCTCGCCGCCGCAGGTGGTGCGTTTTTCTGACAAGGACGGCAATATCAGTCCTTTCCCCCGGGTTTATGCGACTGCCGAGACCGAAGAACTCGATCCGGTGACGTTCCAGCCTATCGTCGGGCCGGACTACGACAATCCCGTCTATCTCGGCTTCTTCGTCAAAGGCGCGGAATACAGGCTTTTGGGCCTCATCCCGATGAGCCGTCACTTCTTCGGCTCGACCGACGGCCAGCCGGTGCATTTTCTCGGAACCGACAAGTTCGGGCGCGATGTGCTGTCGCGCGCCATATATGGTTCGCGCATCTCGCTCGCGATTGCGCTTAGCGTCGTTGCCATCGTCACCGTCATCGGCACCAGTGTCGGCTTGATATCAGGGTATTTCGGCGGGCCGCTGGATGCTTGGGTGCAGCGCTTCGTGGAGGTGGTGCTCGCCTTTCCGCAATTGCCGCTTTATCTCGCGCTGACATCGCTCATTCCCGTCACCGCACCGACCACCGTTTTCCTCGTCTTCGTGGTTGGCGTCATGTCGGCGCTCGGCTGGGCGCAGATGTCACGCGAGGTGCGCGGCAAGACGCTGGCGCTGGCGCGTATCGATTATGTCCGGGCGGCGATTGCCGTCGGGGCCACCGACCGGCGCATCATTTTCCAGCACATTCTGCCGAATGTGATGAGCCACGTGATCGTCGCCGTCACCCTGCATATTCCGAGCGTCGTGCTGCTCGAATCCTTCCTCGGTTTCCTCGGTTTTGCGGTGAAACCGCCGCTCATCTCCTGGGGGCTGATGCTGCAGGATACCGCGACCTATTCCGTCATCGGTTCCTATCCGTGGATCCTCGCGCCGGTCGGTTTCGTGCTGGTCACGGTCTTTGCCTTCAACGCGCTGGGCGATGGCCTGCGCGATGCCGTCGATCCCTATTGAGAGGAGCGTGACATGGTAGCTAGCAAGAACAACGCCTACGCCCCCGCGATTCGTCTCGACGCCGATGACCGCAAGGACAACGCCATCATCGATGCCCGCAACATTGCCGTGATCTTCAAGGTGGAGCACGGAACGGTGGAGGCGGTGAAGGATATTTCCTTCCAGCTCTATCGCGGCGAGACGATTGCCATCGTCGGTGAATCCGGTTCGGGGAAATCCGTCACGGCTCGCACCGTTATGGGCCTTCTGACGAAGCGGGCAACGATTTCGAAATCGGCAGTCGTGCGCTTCAACGGCGAGGACATCCTGAAATTCTCGTCACGCCAGCGCCGGGCGCTGCGTGGCAACCGCATTTCGATGATCTTTCAGGAGCCGATGAGTTCATTGAACCCGATCTATACGATCGGCAGCCAGATCGTCGAGGCGATCCGGGTTCATTCGAAACTGAGCCGCAAGGAAGCCGAGGCGAGGGCGCTCGATCTTCTGCGGCAGGTGCAGATACCGGAGCCGGAAGCACGGCTGAAACAATATCCGCACCAGCTTTCCGGCGGCCAGCGACAGCGTGTGATGATCGCCATGGCGCTCTCCAACGATCCTGACGTGCTGATTGCCGATGAACCCACCACAGCGCTGGATGTGACGGTGCAGGCGCAGATACTCAACCTTATCCGCGATCTGCAGAAAAAACGCGGCATGGCCGTGGTTCTCATCACCCATGATCTGACGATCGTGAAGCAGTTTTCCGATTACGTTTACGTCATGCAGCATGGCGAGATGCGCGAACATAACACCACCGAGCGGCTGTTTGCAGCACCGCAACACCCCTACACGAAAAGGCTGCTCGCTTCCGAACCGCAGGGAACGGCAAAGCCGCTGCCGGAGAATTCCGGCGTGCTGCTCACGGCAAACGGCGTGCGCGTCTCCTTCATGATGCGTTATGGCGGGCTGTTCAAACCCGAATTGAAGGAACTGATCGCCGTCGACAGTCTGGGGCTCACCCTCAACAGACACGAGACTCTAGGGCTCGTCGGTGAATCCGGCTCCGGCAAGACGACCTTCGGGCAATCGCTGCTGCGGCTGAACGAGCCGGTGGGCGGCGAGGTGATCTTTGACGGGGAGAGGGTCGACGGCCGCTCCCGCGCTGAAATGCGGCCCCTGCGTTCGCGCATGCAGATCGTGTTTCAGGACCCCTTCGCGTCGCTCAATCCGCGCATGACCATCGGCCAGATCATCGAGGAAGGGCTGATCATCAACGGCCTTGGCCGGACCAAGGCAGAAAGGCTGGACCGGGTGCGTGATGCGCTTGAGGCGGCCGGCATGCCCGGCAACATCCTCTCACGTTTCCCGCATGAGTTCTCAGGCGGCCAGCGCCAGCGCATCGCCATTGCGCGTGCCGTGGCGCTGGAGCCGGAATTCATCCTGCTCGATGAGCCGACCTCGGCGCTCGATCTTTCCGTGCAGGCGCAGATCATCGATCTGCTGCGCAAGCTGCAGGATGAGCGGGGCCTGAGCTACCTGTTCATCTCCCACGACCTGAAAGTGGTCCGCGCGCTCTGCCACCGCGTCATCGTCATGCAGCGCGGGCAGATAGTCGAGCAAGGGCCTGTCGAGGATGTGCTGACAAACCCAAAAACAGAATATACTCAGCGGCTTGTACGGGCCGCCTTCGAAATCGCTTGAATTCCAATGCCGGAGGTAGACATGGCAAGAGATCCCAAGATCACATTTATCGGCGCAGGCTCCACGGTGTTCATGAAGAACATCGTCGGCGACGTGCTGCAGCGTCCGGCCCTTTCGGGCGCCACCATCGCACTCATGGATATCAACCGTGAAAGGCTGGAAGAAAGCGCCGTCGTCGTCAACAAGCTGATTTCGACGCTGGGGGCGAAGGCGAAGGCCGAGACCTATACCGACCAGAAAAAGGCGCTTGCCGGCGCGGATTTCGTCGTCGTCGCCTTCCAGATCGGCGGTTACGAGCCCTGCACGGTCACCGATTTCGAGGTGCCGCGCAAATATGGCCTGCGCCAGACCATTGCCGATACGCTCGGCGTCGGCGGCATCATGCGCGGTCTTCGCACCGTGCCGCATCTGTGGAAGATCTGCGAGGACATGCTGGCCGTCTGCCCGAACGCGATCATGCTGCAATATGTGAACCCCATGGCGATCAACACCTGGGCGATTGCCGAGAAATATCCGACGATCCGGCAGGTGGGCCTTTGCCATTCGGTTCAGGGCACGGCCATGGAACTCGCCCATGATCTCGATATCCCTTACGAGGAAATCCGTTACCGTTCGGCGGGCATCAATCACATGGCGTTCTTCCTCGAATTCGAACATCGCCAGCCGGATGGCAGCTACAGGAGCCTTTATCCCGATCTCGTGCGCGCCTATCGCGAAGGCCGAGCGCCAAAACCCGGCTGGAACCCGCGCTGCCCCAACAAGGTGCGTTACGAGATGCTGACGCGGCTCGGTTATTTCGTCACTGAAAGTTCCGAGCATTTTGCCGAATATACGCCCTATTTCATCAAGGAAGGGCGCGAAGACCTGATCGAGAAATTCGGCATCCCGCTTGATGAATATCCCAAGCGCTGCATCGAACAGATCGAGCGCTGGAAGGGTCAGGCGGCCGCCTATCGCTCGGCCGAGAAGATCGAGGTCAAACAGTCGAAGGAATATGCCTCCTCCATCATCAACTCGGTCTGGACCGGCGAACCCTCGGTCATCTACGGCAACCAGCGCAACAATGGCTGCATCACCTCGCTGCCATCAGATTGCGCGGCGGAAGTGCCCTGCCTTGTTGACCATAACGGCATACAGCCGACCTTCATCGGCGAATTGCCGCCGCAACTGACAGCGCTGATGCGCACCAACATCAATGTCCAGGAGCTGACGGTTCGGGCGCTGATGAGCGAAAACCGCGAACACATCTTCCATGCCGCGATGATGGATCCGCATACGGCAGCCGAACTTGACCTCGACCAGATATGGTCGCTGGTGGACGATCTGCTGCTGGCCCATCGCGACTGGCTGCCGGAATGGACGCAGGCGGAGATGAAGCGGGTGCGCGCAGTGTGAGGCGCGGTCGCTACGATAAATACGAGGCCGCGGGCTTCACCCTGCGGCCTTTGGCTATTTAAGTACAGACCCTCTCCTCCGTCATGCCGGACTTGATCCGGCATCCAGCCACGGCGCGTCTGCGCCGTGAGAGGATTCTCCTGCGATCAAGGACTTGATCGCGCTAGACCCCGGATCAAGTCCGGGGTGACGGGGTGCGGATGATGCGGCTTTGCCAAACGAGGCGGTTTCATAGGGCTTTGCAACCTCTACGGTTTGCAAACCCTCAAGGCATTTGACTTGTGTCAAGGCCACAAAACACCACGACACCTAAACAGCCCATGACCCGGTCCATTCCCTTAAACAGGAGAAATACCGGGCACAGATTCTAAACGCGATGGTGGCTGGCTTCTTCGGTTTTTACGTATTACGGTTGAAACCTGAAGGGTTCATGGGGAAGACGGATGTCTAAAAAAGGCTTGCTCATTGGTCTGGTGGTTCTGGTTGTTGCCATTGCCGCTTACTTTGCCTGGTCGAAGCTGAAGGGGGAGGGGCTGCCTTCCGGTTTCGCGTCCAGCAACGGCCGGATCGAGGCGGTCGAGATCGATATTTCCACCAAAACCGCCGGCCGCCTTCAGGACATCATGGTGCGCGAAGGCGATTTCGTGAAGGCCGGGCAGGTGCTGGCGCAGATGGACACCGCCCAGTTGGAAGCGCGGAAGCGTCAGGCCGAAGCACAGTTCCGCCGTGCGAAAATAGCAATCGATACGGCCAACAGCCTTGTCGCCCAGCGGGAGGCGGAAAAGACCTCGGCGCTGGCGATAGTGGAACAGCGCAAGGCCCAGCTTGATTCCGCCTCCAAGACCTATGCGCGCTCGAAGCAGCTGCTGACGGGCAACGCCGTCTCGCAACAGATCGTCGACGACAGTGAAGCCGCCGAGCAATCCGCCCGCGCCACGCTCGCCTCCGCGCAGGCCTCGCTTGCTGCCTCCGACGCCGCAATCAATGCCGCCAAAGCGCAGATCGTTGATGCCGAGGCGGCGGTTGATGCCGCGCAGGCCGATATTGAAAGTATTGAGACTGACATAGCCGATGCGACGCTGAAATCGCCCCGCGACGGCCGCGTGCAATATAGGATCGCCCAGCCCGGAGAGGTGCTTTCCGCCGGTGGACGGGTTCTGAACCTCGTCGATCTCGGAGACGTTTACATGACGTTCTTCCTGCCGACGGCCGAGGCTGGCCGCACATCCATGGGCTCCGATGTGCGCCTGATACTGGACGCCGCCCCGCAATATACCATTCCGGCGAAAGTTTCCTTCGTCGCCGATGTCGCGCAGTTCACGCCGAAAACGGTTGAAACCGAAGAGGAACGCCAGAAGCTGACATTCCGGGTGCGGGCGCAAATCCCGCAGGAGCTGCTGCAGAAATATATCCAATATGTCAAAACCGGACTGCCCGGCATGGCCTATGTCCGGCTTGATCCGCAGGCCGCCTGGCCGGAAAATCTCGAACGCAATCTCGTCAAGTGACGGTGGCCACCATGGTCGCGCCTCCCGCAACGAATGACAGGAACGCACCGGTCGCGCGATTGACCGATGTGCGGCTGACCTTCGGAAGTACCATTGCGCTGGCCGATATATCGGTCGAGATTCCCGCAGGGCGGATGATAGGGCTTATCGGGCCTGACGGTGTTGGCAAATCGAGCCTTTTGTCGCTCGTTTCCGGCGCGCGGGCCATCCAGAAGGGCAAGGTAGAGGTTCTGGGCGGCGACATGTCCGATCCGCGTCACCGTGAGGATACCTGCCCGCGCATCGCCTATATGCCGCAGGGTCTTGGCAAGAACCTTTATCCCACCCTGTCCGTCTTCGAAAATATCGACTTTTTCGGCAGGCTGTTCGGACAGGGCAGCAGGGAGCGGCAGGCGCGCATTGCCGAATTGCTGAAGAGTACCGGCCTCGAACCATTCGCCGATCGCCCCGCGATGAAGCTTTCCGGCGGCATGAAACAGAAGCTGGGGCTGTGCTGTGCGCTGATCCACGATCCGGACCTGCTTATCCTCGATGAGCCGACCACAGGCGTAGACCCGTTGTCGCGCCGGCAGTTCTGGGAATTGATCGATTCCATCCGGGCCGGGCGTCCGGGCATGAGCGTCATCGTCGCCACGGCCTATATGGAAGAGGCCGCCGGTTTCGATTGGCTGGTCGCCATGGATGGCGGCAAAATACTGGCTACCGGTTCGCCCGCCGAACTTCTCGAGCGCACTTCGGCACCCAATCTCGATGCAGCCTTCATCGCGCTTCTTCCCGAAGAAAAGCGCAAGGGTTACCACGAGGTCCATATCGCGCCGCGCAAGGTGACCGGTGAGGGCGATTACGCCATCGAGGCGTCGCATCTCAGCATGCGCTTCGGCGATTTCACCGCCGTCGACAATGTCAGCTTCAAGATTCCGCGCGGCGAGATTTTCGGTTTTCTCGGCTCCAATGGCTGCGGAAAATCCACGACCATGAAGATGCTGACCGGGCTTCTGGCGGCCAGCGAAGGCGAGGCCAAGCTCTTCGGGCACAAAGTGGATGCCAGCGACATGGCGATCCGTCATCGCGTCGGTTACATGAGCCAGGCCTTTTCGCTTTATTCAGAACTGACGGTGCGGCAGAACCTCGATCTTCACGCGCGCCTGTTCAAGCTGCCGGAAGAAACCATTCAGCCGCGTATTGCTGAAATGGCCGAGCGCTTCGATCTTGGCGCGGTCATGGAGACGCTGCCGGACGACCTGCCGCTCGGCATCCGGCAGAGGCTGTCGCTGGCGGTGGCGATGATCCATTCGCCTGACATTCTCATCCTCGATGAGCCGACCTCCGGTGTCGACCCGGTGGCGCGCGACGGGTTCTGGCAAATCCTCGCCGATCTCTCGCGCAACGACAATGTCGCCATCTTCATCTCCACCCATTTCATGAACGAGGCGGAGCGCTGTGACCGTATTTCGCTGATGCATGCCGGCAAGGTGCTGATCAGCGATACGCCTGATGCGATCACCAAGAGCCGAAATGCCGCAACGCTTGAAGAGGCTTTCGTCGCCTATCTCGAGGATGCCTCGGGTGTGAAAAAAGTGGAACCTGTGGCACCGTCGGCTCCGGCAACTGAGGTGCCCACGACACAACATGCCGCCCCCGTCCGCAAGAGGTTTTTCGATTTCAGGCGCATGTTCAGCTATACCCGCCGTGAGGCGCTGGAATTGCAGCGTGATCCCATTCGCGGCACGCTGGCGGTGCTCGGCAGCGTCATCCTGATGTTCGTCATCGGATACGGTATCAATCTCGATGTCGAGGACCTGACCTTTGCGGTGCTGGACCGTGACGATTCCACCATCAGCCGGGATTATGTGCTCGATATCGCCGGCTCGCGTTATTTCATTGAAAAGGAACCGATCCGCGATTATGCCGATATGGACCGGCGGATGCGTGATGGGGAACTCAGCCTAGCCATTGAAATTCCCCCCGGTTTCGGCCGGGATGTCTTGCGCGGCAAGACGGTGGAGGTGGGCGCCTGGATCGACGGCGCCATGCCGCAGCGGGCCGAGACGGTGCGCGGTTACGTGCAGGGCATGCACCAGACATGGCTGGCGCGCAAGGCCGCCGAGATTTACGGCAGCGCCGCCACGCAAAACAGCTTCAGCATCGAAACGCGGTATCGTTACAATCCTGATGTCAAAAGCCTCGTCGCCATGGTGCCGGCGGTCATTCCGCTGCTGCTCATGCTCATTCCCGCCATGCTGGCGGCCCTCAGCGTCGTCAGGGAAAAGGAGCTTGGCTCCATCGTCAATCTTTATGTGACGCCAACCACGCGGCTGGAATTCCTGATCGGCAAACAGCTTCCCTATGTCGCCCTCGGCATGCTCAACTTCCTGCTTCTGACGGCATTTGCGGTCTTCGTCTTCCAGGTACCCTTCACCGGAAGTTATCTCACCTATGCGGCGGGAGCGTTGCTCTACGTCATCATCGCCACCTCCATTGGCCTTCTCATGTCGTCCTTCATGAAGAGCCAGATCGCGGCGATCTTCGGCACGGCCCTGCTGACGCTTATTCCGGCCACGCAATATTCCGGCATGATTGATCCCGTCTCATCGCTGCAGGGTGCCGGCGCCTTTATCGGCAACATCTATCCCGCGACCTATTTCATGACCATTTCGCGTGGGACCTTCTCGAAGGGGCTTGATTTCGCCGGGCTTTCCGGCTCGTTCCTGCCGCTTCTCATAGCCATTCCGCTGCTGCTCATTGCCGGTGCCGCACTTTTGAGGAAACAGGCGTCATGAGGCTGTTTTCGTCCAACATCTTCCAGCTCGGCATCAAGGAACTGCGCGGCCTTGCGCGTGACGGCATGCTGCTGCTCCTCATCGTCTATGCTTTCACGCTGCAGATCTATACCGGCTCCAGCGCGCTGCCGGAAACGCTCAACAATGCCGCCATCGCCATTGTCGATGAGGATCAATCGCCGCTTTCCGGCCGCATCAGCACGGCGTTTTATCCACCTTATTTCGCGCCGCCGAAGCAGATTTCCATCGCGGAAATGGACAAGCGCATGGATGCGGGCCTCGATACTTTCGCGCTCAACATCCCGCCGGATTTCCAGCGCCGGCTGATGGCGGGCCAACAACCCGCCATCCAGCTCAATATCGACGCCACCCGCATGAGCCAGGCCTTCAGCGGCGGCGGTTATGTGCAGAGCATCGTAACGAGCGAAGTTCAGGAATATGTCAACCGTTATCGCGGTGCGATTTCGGTGCCGGTGGACCTCACCCTGCGCTCCCGCTTCAATCCGGAGCTGGACAAGTCCTGGTTCGGCTCGATCAACAACATCATCACCGCCATCACCATGCTGTCGATCGTGCTGACGGGGGCGGCGCTCATTCGCGAGCGGGAGCATGGCACGGTCGAGCATCTGCTGGTCATGCCGGTCACGCCGCTGGAAATCATGCTCAGCAAGGTCTGGTCCATGGGCCTTGTCGTGCTGGTGGCTTCTGCGTTTTCACTCTTTGTCGTCGTCAGGGGGCTGCTTGCCATTCCGATCGAAGGCTCGCTTTCGCTTTTCCTGCTCGGAACGGCATTGCAGCTCTTCGCCATGACCTCAATGGGCATATTCCTCGCGACCGTCGCCGGTTCCATGCCGCAATTCGGCATGTTGCTGATCCTGTTCCTGCTGCCGCTGCAGGTGCTCTCGGGCGCCATGACGCCGCGTGAAAGCATGCCTGATATCATCCAGTACATCATGCTTCTTGCGCCAAACACCCATTTTGTCATTCTGGCGCAATCGGTGCTTTTCAGAGGGGCGGGGCTGGATGTGGTCTGGCCGCAATTGCTGGCGCTGCTGGCCATCGGCTCCGCGCTCTTCGTTTTTGCGCTTCGCCGTTTCAGGCGGTTCCTGCGCTGACGACAGCCGGATTTTCCGCTTGTTCTGCCCATTTCCACGCAAGTTGAATTAATTGTGTTCGGTAACGGTATGTTCGCCTTCCGTGAATATGCCTATGAGGACGGCTGGGTAAGCGGGCTTTGTTCAGGAGTAGCAAAATGAATATTGCAGCACGTCTTTCACTGGCAGCCATGATCGCTCTGGCGGCAACACCATCCCTCGCGTCGGAAGATATGACGTCGGAGACGAGCGAAGCGATATTCGGTTTTGGCGGCGCCATGACGAAAGAAGACATGCTGAAAAGTGCAGCCCTCTTTCCGGTGGAATATGAGCGCAACGCCATTCTGGGCGGCGGCTACCAGTTTTATCCCTACCATATCGGCAACGTGAAACTCGGCGGCGAAATCGGCGCCGCTGCCAGATTTGGCAAGGGCTTTACGGGTGAAGTCTGGGTGGGTTCGGTTGCGCGTTACGAGCAGATCAGGCTCGGAGAGCGGCTGTTCATCACGCCAAGCTTTACCGCCGGCCTCAGCCTTGTCACGGATGCGCAGCGGGGCCGCGAGCGCGAACAGGAAATCAAGGACGACGGCAATGCCAATGTCCTGTTTTATCTGGGGCCGGAAATCAACGTGTCCTTCAGCGAGGATTCCTCGACGGAATTCTTCTGGCGTCTTCACCACCGTTCCGGCGGTGGCAAAACATTGGGCAATATGAAAGGCGCCACAAACGCCAACGTCTTCGGCGTCCGCTACAAGTTCTGAGCGGCAGGGATGGTCCCACGCCCGGTGAACTGTCTGAATTTCAGTCACGTTTCTTTTTCGCCGCAAACCGTCATGGGGAACCCGTGCATGCAGTGCATGGGTGGATTGCCTTATTCTGCCTGTTAATTCGTCACCGAAAAGCGCATATAGAGGACATCAAAGGACGCCGGGACGAAAACGTTACTGACGTCACCTAAACCTCAGAAAGGGTAATGTCATGAACGTAGCACGCAGCTTCAACAATTGGCGCAAATATCGTCAGACCATCAACGAACTCGGCCGTATGAGCAGCCGTGAACTGCACGATCTCGGTATCGATCGCAGCCAGATCACCAGCGTCGCCCGCGCCGCCGTCGGTAAGTAATCATAACGATATTGCCGCTATTGAATGCCCAAACGCCTGCTTTGCGGGCGTTTTTGTTTTGGAGGCCTCTCCTCCGTCATCCTCGGGCTTGACCCGAGGATCCATTGCTTTCCACGGGTCAGGATCCTCGGGTCAAGCCCGAGGATGACGTTGAGTATGTGCAAAGCGATGTCATTCCACGCCTGAGGACGACTGAAGCGAACCAATCGCCAGGAATTTTCGACGATGAATATTGCCATGCACAAAACGCATATCTGCGCTGCAACCTTGTGCCTGTCAAACGCGCAGAAAAATGGTATCTTCAAATCATCGAAACGGATGTACCTCCTCCCACATCCTTTCGGTAATGCGGGCGATCCTACTCCTCCTCCCAAAGGATTGCCTCGGGGACAGCGGTTTTCCTCCTCCCATATCGCTGTTCATCTTTTCAAAAAGCCTGCCGCACCTCCTCCCGCGGCAGGCTTTTTTGTTTTCGGAAACTTCCCTTTATTTTCAGGATTATCTCAGTCGAAAGCCATCATGCCGATGGGCGTTACGGCATGGGTGCCTGCGCGTCTGGCAAGGGCATAAGCAAGGCACTGCTCCACGGCATCCTGCGGCACGGGCTTGGCGATCACGCCGGCGCCTATGCCGAGATTGACGACGACTTCGGGGTTCGCCGTCATGAAGATCACCACCACGCCATGGTCTTCGGAAAGCCGCCGCCCGATCTCCGGGCCGGTCTGTCCGTCGGCAAGATTGACGTCGACGAAGGCGATATCGGCGCGGCTGCCAAGCGCCACGGCCTCTTCCAGCCGGTTGGCGATGCCGATGACATCAGCCTCTTCTTCCGCCTGCAAAATGGAATCCTCTATATCCATGGCGATGAGGAATTCGTCTTCCACGATCAGCACACGCGGCTGTTCCGTGCGGAAACCCGGTTCGTTCTGCAAGACGTCTGCCAACATATGCCTGTCTCCATTCTGTGTGCTTCAGAGCACCGGACCGAAAAGTGCAGCGCGGTTTTCGGGCCTTCGATGCGTCAACTATGCCTGGAGCGGGAAGGGCCGGTTCCGTTTTATCTCCCGCCGCTCCAGCGCGGTCGGCAAGCAAACACTTGTCGGCGTAACTCGTTCCAAAGTGAGATAAACATAGTGAATGGAGTGTAAACGGCGCGCCTTTTCGGCTATCACCTCTAGGAAGCGAAGCATTTGATTCGGTTCGGTTTTCATCCGGGGAAGGGGTCGGAGAACGTCGCCGTGGAGCATCTTTCGCCCCCTGGAACGCCGGTCTTTCGCCATTATGGGGCGATAGGCCTGCATGAAAATTCAAAGCGTTACAGCCTCTTTCCCGCTCGGGGAGGAAGCGCTGGGACCTTGCCGATCATTCGCGTGCCGCGGTCAAAAAACGGCGCGGGACCCTATGAGTTTAGAAAGAGAATAAGACGATGACCCAGTCTCCGCGCGCCACCATTGCCCGCAACACGCCCAATATCGCCGTCGTCGGCGTCGGTGGCGGTGGCGGCAACGCGATCAACAACATGATTGCCGAGGGCATCGGCGGCGTTGATTTCATCGCCGCCAATACGGATGCTCAGGCGCTGAAGAAAACCGATGCGCCGCGTCTCGTGCAGCTCAGCTCCGAACTGACCGGCGGGCTTGGAGCGGGCGCTGATCCGGAGGTCGGCCGGCAGGCGGCGATCGATTCCCTCGACGAGATCATGGATCACCTGAGCGGTTACGACATGTGTTTCATCACCGCGGGCATGGGCGGCGGCACCGGCACGGGTGCTGCCCCCGTCATCGCCGAAGCCTGCCGGGCGAAGAACATCCTGACCGTCGGTGTCGTCACGCTTCCCTTCAGCTTCGAGGGCGCGCGCCGCATGCGCGCTGCTGAATATGGCTTTGCCAACCTGCTCAACACGGCCGATACCGTCATCGTCATTCCCAACCAGAACCTGCTGCGCATCGCCGATGCCGGCACCACCTTCGAGAATGCGCTGAAGACGGCCGACAAGGTCCTGTCGCTTGGCGTGCGCTGCATCACCGATCTCATCCTGCGCGAAGGCCTCGTCAATCTCGATTTCGCCGATGTCCGCTATGTCATGAAGAATGGCGGCCGTGCGCTGATGGGCACGGCGCAGGCCAAGGGTCCGAAACGCGCCTCGGAAGCGGCGGCCGCAGCCATCGCCAATCCGCTGCTCGGCGAACCCTCGCTGAAGGAGGCGCGTGGCGCGCTGGTATCCATCTCGGGCGGCAACGATCTGACGCTTTATGAAATCGACGAGGCGATGACGCTGGTGCGCGAAGCTGTGAGCGAAGAGACCGACGTGGTTATGGGCGCTTCCTTCGACCCCACGCTTGATGGTGCCTTCAAGATTTCCGTCGTGGCCACCGGCCTGCGCAACTAACGTCTTGTTTGAGGGGCGGCATTGCTGGGCGTTTCTTCTCCTCGCCGGGGAGAAGGGACAAGCCGCGTATTCTTGGCTCCCTAGAGAAATCGTCTTTCCTTAAGCGGGGTAATAACGCCCACGCCACAAACCGAACGATTAAAAGCCGTCGCGGGCAATTTTCGCGACGGCTTTTTGTTGTTTTTGAACAATTATTCCGCCATTCGAAGAGGCGACGGGGCTGCGCGGCGTTGATTGCGAAAAAATATAATAGTACTCTTTATGTCGACAAGAGGGATTTGATGATGACGGATATAATTGCTTCTGCCGAGCGCAAGCGCGGCTCCGGCGTGAAGATGGTCTATGATCTGCTGCGCGACGAGATTCTCGATCTGGTTCTGCCGCCGGGCAGCCCCATCGACGAGGTGCAGCTTGCCGAGCGGTTCAAGATGTCACGCACGCCCATCCGCGAGGCACTGGTGCGGCTTTCGGGCGAGGGGCTGATCGATACGCTGCCGAACCGCTCCACCATGGTGTCGAATATCGATTTCCTCAACATGCATACCTATTTCGATGCGCTTGTGTTGATGTACCGGGTAACGACCCAGCTTGCCGCGCAATATCACCGTCCGGAAGATCTGGCCGGAATCCGCGCCCACAACGCGGAATTCGCCATTGCGGTCGAGGAGCAGGATGCGCTGGCGATGATTTCCACCAATGCCGCCCTTCACCTTTCCATCGCCGAAGCCGGGCGCAACCCCTATTTCACCAGCCTGTTCAAGCGGCTTTTGGATGAGGGACGGCGCATCCTCAGGCTTTATTACCAGTCCTATGATGATCGTCTGCCCAAGCGTTTCGTCGATGATCATGAAGAGATGATCGCGGCGATTGCCGCTCGCGATATCGCTCTTTCCGAAAGGCTGGCGCGGGAGCACGCCGAACAGATCGTGCGGCAGGTGCAGAAACTGCTGGTGCGAAACGAGCGGCTGGAAATAAATCTGTAGCTTGTCGATTACTTGTCGACAAATAAAATACAAGATAGTAATGTCCCTGTCGAAAGGGTGGCGCGGACGTGCCTCCATTCCCGAAAAACATGTCCCTTAGGAGCTAGTAATGACGGCCAGCATTTTTTCCGGCGTGATTCCCGCCTTGATGACCCCCTGCAAGGATGATCGCACCCCTGATTTCGATGCGCTTGTTCGCAAGGGCAAGGAACTGATCGCCGATGGCATGTCGGCCGTGGTTTATTGCGGTTCCATGGGCGACTGGCCGCTCCTGACGGATGAGCAGCGCATGGAAGGCGTGGAGCGCCTGGTGAAGGCTGGCATTCCGGTCATCGTCGGCACCGGCGCGGTCAACACGGCGTCTGCCGTTGCCCATGCTGCCCACGCCCAGAAGGTTGGCGCCAAGGGTCTGATGGTTATTCCGCGCGTCCTGTCGCGCGGTTCGGTCATCTCTGCCCAGAAGGCGCATTTCAAGGCCATCCTCGCGGCGGCTCCTGAAATCCCGGCCGTCATCTACAACAGCCCCTATTATGGCTTCGCCACCCGTGCCGATCTCTTCTTCGCGCTACGCGCCGAGCACAAGAACCTCGTCGGCTTCAAGGAATTCGGGGGCCCGGCGGATATGCGTTACGCTGCTGAAAACATCACCAGCCGTGATGACGACGTCACTCTTATGATCGGCGTCGATACCGCCGTTTTCCACGGCTTCGTCAATTGCGGTGCAACCGGCGCCATCACCGGCATCGGCAACGTGCTGCCGAAGGAAGTCATTCACCTCTGCAAGCTGTCGCAGGCCGCCGCCAAGGGTGATGCGGATGCCCGCGCCCGTGCGCTGGAACTGGAACAGGCGCTCGCCGTTCTCTCGTCCTTCGATGAAGGCCCGGATCTGGTTCTCTATTTCAAGCACATGATGGTGCTGAAGGGCGACAAGGAATACACGCTGCACTTCAACGAAACCGATGCCCTGACGGACAGCCAGCGCGGTTATGTCGAAGCGCAGTTCAAGCTGTTCAACAGCTGGTATGCCGACTGGAGCAAGCTTCCGGGTGCCGTGCAGGCCTGCAAGGCTGCCTGAGCAGCCGCTGATGTGAAAACAAAAGGCCCGCAAATGCGGGCCTTTTTGCATGTCATGAGGTTTGATGTCTCTCCTCCGTCATGCCGGACTTGATCCGGCATCCAGCCGTGGCGCGTTTGCGCCGAGAGGAATGAGCCTTTCGCGATCAAAGACTTGATCGCACTGGACCCCGGATCAGGTCCGGGGTGAGGGGGCAGGGGATGCTGTGCAGTCGCAAAAGACGCTGAGTGACTTTGTCATTGCGAGAAGGCCCGCGTTCGCGAGCCTTCTTGTTTCCGCTTTCCAAACGCGGTCAGGAGACCGCGTCCAGTCCCTTCTCCAGCAGCCGGTCGAGGCTGCCCATTTCAGCAGCGGTCAGCGTAATACCTTCATTTTCCGATTTGGCACGGGCGGCAAAACGGCGGCCGGAGGGCAGGCGGGCGCCCTGGCCGATGATGGCGTCAAACAGCACTTCCGCGCGCTGGAAGGGGTCTCCCGGCCGCCCCTTGGCAAAGGCCTCCGGGGAAAAGGCGACGATCAGTTCCCCATGGAAGGGCGCAAGCGTGGTGGTGCCGAGATAGTCCAGCACTTCGGGACTGGTGAGGTCGCCGATCATGATGCCGGCGAGAAGCTCGATCATGGTGCCGATGGCAGAACCCTTGTGGCCGCCAAAGGGCAGCATGGCGCCGGCAAGGGCCGCCTCCGGGTCCGTCGTCGGATTGCCGTCTGCATCGACCGCCCAGCCTTCGGGTAAAGGTTTTCCCGCGCGCCGGTGCAGTTCTATCTCGCCGCGGGCGGCAACGGATGTCGCGAAATCAAAGACGTAAGGCGAGGTGTCCTTGCGCGGCCAGCCGAAAGCGAAGGGGTTGGTGCCGAGCAGCGGTTTGGTTCCTCCCGTCGGCGCGACGGTGGAATAGCTCGGGCACATCACCAGTCCGGCCAGCCCGTTCGAGGTCAGTCCCTCCACCTCGGGCCAGAGCGCCGAAAAATGGGTGCAGTCATTGATGACGAGTGCGGCGACGCCCAGACGTTCCGCGCGTTCCACCAGAACCGGCAGGCCAAGCTCGAAGGCAGGATTGGCGAAGCCGCCATTGGCATTGACCTTCACGATCGCCGTACCGTCATCCTCGGCCACATCAGGTGTGGCATCGGGCTTCACCTTGCCGGCCTTGACGGTGCGCAATGCGCCTTCAATGCGGTAAATGCCATGGGACTTGCAGGCGTCGCGCTCACCGGCGGTGATGACGCGCGCCAGCGCTCCCGACTGCACGGCATTTAAGCCAGCCCTGCGGAAAATCGCCTCCACCCGCTGAAATAGTTCATCGATGGTCAAGGTGGTGGTGTCGCTCATCATAATCCTCCGATATCGGCTCGCACATTTTGAATACATAAAGTATACAAAGGTAGAGGTAATGCAACGTGTCTTTTCGGTGCGGCTGTGTCAGAGCGGAAATCCACTTTATCGGACACAAAGATTCCTTAGGCCCTCATTCCTGTGCTTGTCACAGGAATCCAGCAGACGCGCGTCTGCGCGTTGGAAAGACTCTATTCAGCCCAAAGACTTGGGCTGGCTGGATCCCTGTGACAAGCACAGGGATGAGGGGCCTTTGATGTTTCCGCTCACCTTGTCGGCTCCTCGCACCAGCTTTCGAAACTAATCCACTGAACATCATCAGTTCGCACGTGCACAAAATTCTTTTTGTATACTCATTGTATTTTTATGTTGATTTATCGCTTTCTTGGGGAAATAGTGACCGCGCCTTCAAGGGCAGACCAATTCTGGGAGCAAATCAAGAATGAAAAAATCGGTCATTTTCGCCGGCCTGCTGGCCGCCACTTCCGCTATCACCCCGGCCAAGGCCGACAAGCTTGACGACATTATTTCGTCCGGCACGCTGCGTTGCGCCGTTGTGCTCGACTTCCCGCCGATGGGCGCGCGTGATGACGCCAACAATCCTGTTGGTTTCGACGTCGATTATTGCAACGATCTCGCCAAGGCGCTCGGCGTCACGGCTGAAATCGTCGAAACGCCGTTTCCCGAGCGTATTCCGGCGCTGATGTCCGGCCGCGTCGACGTTGGCGTTGCGTCCACCTCCGATACGCTGGAGCGTGCCAAGACAGTCGGCATGACCGTGCCTTACTTCGCCTTCGAAATGGCCGTTACCGCCAACGACAAGTCGGGCATCAAGTCTTTCGAAGACATGAAGGGCAAGACCGTTGGCGCAACCGCCGGCACCTTCGAAGCCATCGCGCTCGAAAAGTCGGTCAAGGAGTGGGGCGTCGGTGAATTCCGTCCGTACCAGACGCAGGCAGACGTGTTCCTCGCACTCAGCCAGGGCCAGATCGACGCCACCGTTTCCACTTCGACGGTTGCCCAGTCCAACGTGAAGGGCGGCAAGTTCGCCAGCATCTCCGTGGTCGGCAAGGCGCCGTACGACATCGACTATGTCGCGCTCTTCACCAACCGCGATGAATACGGCCTCATCAACTACCTGAACCTCTTCATCAACCAGCAGGTTCGCACTGGCCGTTACGCCGAACTCTACGAAAAATGGGTTGGCGGCGAAGTGCCTTCGCTCACCGTCAACGGCGTTTATCGCTGATCAGGACTTTTCGTAAACGGCGCGGTCGAAATGATCGCGCCGTTGATCGTTTCTGAAAAGGCGGGACACTTAATGTTCAACTATACATTCCACTGGAATCAGGCGCTGAAGGCTCTGCCGCAGCTTCTGGACGGTGCGGTGGTGACGCTGCAGATCGCCATTCTGTCGATGGTGATCGGTCTGACCTTCGCCATCGCGCTGACGCTGTTCCGGCTCTCCGGCAACCGTATCCTTGGCGCTTTCGCCTCCGTCTGGGTAGAAGTCGCCCGCAACACGCCGGCGCTGTTCCAGATTTACATGGCCCATTTCGGCCTTGGCAATTTCGGCATTCATCTGAGCCCCTATACGGCGCTTCTGGTCGGTATCGCCTTCAACAATGCCGGTTATCTCGCGGAGAATTTCCGTGGCGCGCTGAAAGCCATTCCCGATACGCAGACCCGTTCCGGCCGTTCGCTCGGCATGACGTCGATGCAGACCTTCCGTCTGATCATCATGCCGCAGATGCTGCGCGTCGCGTTTCTGCCTGCCACCAACCAGATGGTCTGGGCAATCCTCATGACCTCGCTCGGTGTCACCGTCGGCATGAATACGGATCTCGCCGGCGTCACACAGGCCTTGAACGCCCGTTCGTTCCGCACCTTTGAATTCTTCGCGCTCGCCGCGGTCATCTATTACGTGATCGCCAAGATCGTCACGCTTGCCGCCCGATTACTGGCCGCGCGTCTGTTCCGTTATTGAGAGAGGTGAGCCATGTTTGAAACCGCTCTCACCTGGAGTGATCTCGCCTTCCTGGCCAAGGGTGCCGGCATGACGCTTGCCGTCACCGCCGTCGCCGTCACGGCAGGCACCATCATGGGGATCATCTTCGGCATCATCCGTTTCCAGTTCGGCCCCTATTGGTCGCTGCCGCTGACCTTCATTCTGGATATTTTCCGTTCCGTGCCGCTGCTTATCCAGCTGGTGCTCGGCAATGCCTTCCAGTCGATCGCCAAGCTCGGCTGGCCGCCATTCACCACCTCCTGCGTGGTGCTGTCGCTTTATACGGCGGCCTATTGCACAGAGATCGTGCGCGGCGGCATCGGTGCGGTGCCGTCGAATACGCGGCGTGCCTGCCGGTCGCTCGGCATGACGTGGTCGCAGGACATGCGCTACATCGTGCTGCCGCTTGCCACCCGCGTGTCGCTGCCCTCCTGGATCGGCTTGACGCTCGGCGTCATGAAGGATTCGGCGCTGGTGCTGTGGCTCGGCCTCATCGAGCTTCTGCGCGCCTCGCAGATTCTCGTCACCCGCCTGCAGGAACCGCTGACCATCCTGATGATCTGCGGCGCCATCTACTTCCTTATCAGTTTCCCCATCGCCCGTTTCGGCGGGTATCTCGAAAGACGGTGGTCCCCCAATGATTGAGATCGAAAACGTCCGCAAATCCTTCGGCCCGCTGGAGGTTCTGAAAGGGATCAACCTTACCGTCAACAAGGGCGAGGTCGTCACCATCATCGGCGGCTCCGGTTCCGGCAAGTCGACGCTGCTCACCTGCATCAACGGCCTCGAGCCGATCGACAGCGGCAAGATCGTCATCGACGGCACCGAGGTGCACGCCAAGTCGACCGACCTGAACAAGCTGCGCCGCAAGGTTGGCATCGTCTTCCAGCAATGGAACGCCTTTCCGCATCTGACCGTGCTTGAAAACGTCATGCTCGCGCCGCGCAAAGTGCTCGGTATTTCCAAGGAGAAGGCTGAGGAAATCGCCGTCAAGCAATTGACCCATGTCGGCCTTGCCGAAAAGCTGAAGGTCTATCCGAACCGCATGTCCGGCGGCCAGCAGCAGCGTATGGCGATTGCCCGCGCGCTTGCCATGTCTCCGGAATATATGCTGTTCGACGAGGTCACCTCTGCGCTCGACCCGATGCTGGTGGGCGAGGTGCTCGATACGCTGAAGATGCTGGCGGATGAAGGCATGACGATGATCTGCGTCACCCACGAAATGGCCTTCGCCCGCGATGTCTCGAACCGCGTCGCCTTCTTCCATCAGGGCGTGATGGCGGAAATCGGCACACCGGACCAGCTGTTCGGCGCACCGCAGCATGCTGAAACCCAGAAGTTCCTGGCGAGCGTGCGGTAATGCCTGCACATGATGTCATCGTCATCGGGGCCGGCGTCGTCGGCCTCTCGGCGGCAATCGCGGCGCAGGGCCGCGGTCTTTCGGTCACGGTCATCGACCGTGAGGGACCAGCAGCGGGCGCTTCAGCCGGCAATGCCGGCGCCTTTGCCTTCACCGATATCCTGCCGCTCGCATCGCCCGGCATTCTCTGGAAAGCACCTAAATGGCTGCTCGATCCGCTCGGTCCGCTCAGCGTGCCGCCCTCCTATGCGCTGAAGATCGCGCCGTGGATGTTTCGGTTCTGGCGGGCCTGTGCCGCCTCGAAGGTGGAACATTCCACCGCCGCCCAGACGGCGCTGATGGATCTGTCGAAGGTCGAGCTGGAGCCGTTCCTGAAAAAGACCGAGACAACAGCCATGCTGCGCAAGGAGGGCAACCTCCAGGTCTATGAAAGCGACGCGGAGTTCGAAAGTTCGCTTCCCGGCTGGAAGGCGCGTGAGCGCCACGGCATCGAGTTCCGGCATCTCAATGCCGAACAGATGGCGGAGATACAGCCCGGCATCGCGTCGCGTTTCACCTGCGGCACGTTCACGCCGGGATGGTATTCCATCGCCGACCCGAAGCTCTACACGCTGGCGCTGGCAGAACATTTCCGGGCCATAGGTGGGCGCATCGAACGCCTCGATATCGCGTCGCTCAGGCCGCTTGAAGATGGTGTCGAGGTGGTGAGCCATGACGGTCGTACCCGCAAGGCCGCCAAGGTGGTGCTGGCTGCGGGCGCCTTTTCGCATCGCATCGCCCGTTCACTCGGGGAAAAAATTCCGCTGGAAACGGAACGGGGGTATAATACCACATTGCCGTCCGGGGCTTTCGATCTGCGCACGCAGGTGACCTTCGGCGGCCATGGTTTCGTCGTCACGCGGCTTTCTTCCGGCATCCGCGTCGGCGGTGCGGTCGAGCTGGGCGGGCTTGAGCTTCCGGCCAATTTCGCCCGTTCCGAGGCGCTTCTGGCCAAGGCGAAAGCATTCCTGCCGGGCCTGAAAACCGAGGGCGGCAAGCAGTGGATGGGTTTCCGGCCGTCGCTGCCGGACAGCCTGCCGGCCATTGGCGAAGCACGGCACACGGCGCGGGTGGTTTATGCTTTCGGCCACGGGCATCTGGGGCTGACGCAATCGGCGGGCACGGCCCGCATCGTCGCCGATCTTCTGACGGGGCAAAAACCCGCCATCGATACAAGGGCATTTTCGCCGCAACGTTTCTGACGGAGATTTCCAATGTCTTCTGCCGTTTCGACAACAGCCGTTCCTGAAGCCCGCAGCATTCTGGCCGGTGCGGCCGAAGGCCCCGTGATCGCCACGACAGAAGCGTTGAGTTTCTGGGGTGGTGTCGATCCCGCCACCGGCAGGGTGATCGATGTGCATCACCCGCTGCACGGCATCTGTCTCACCGGCGGCGTGCTGTTCATGCCGACCAGCCGCGGCTCGTGCACGGGGTCGGGCGTGTTGCTTGATCTCATCCTCACCGGCCGCGCGCCGTCCGCACTGGTTTTCTGCGAGGCGGAAGATGTGCTGACGCTGGGCGCACTTGTGGCGGCGGAAATGTTCGACAGGGCGCTGCCGGTCATACGCCTCGACGCCGAAAATTTCACCCGCTTTTCCCGGGCCACCAATGTTCGTATCGATGGAAACAGCATCGAGGCCGATGGCCTGTCGCTTGCCATCGCGCCGCCGGCAATTGCCCATCTCGACCTCGAGGATGAAGACCGGGCGATGCTCGAGGGTCGGGATGGCATTGCCGTGCGTCAGGCCATGCGCATCATCGTCGCCATGGCGGCCCAGCAGGGGGCGTCTGCGCTCATCGATATCACGCAGGGTCACATTGACGGCTGTATCTATGCCAGCCCCGCCAACCTCACCTTCGCGGAAAAGATGGCTGATATGGGCGGCAGGGTGCGGGTGCCGACGACCATGAACGCCATTTCGGTGGACAAGGCGCACTGGCGGGCGCAGGGCGTGCCTGATGATTTCGGCGATCCGGCCGCGAGACTGGCGGATGCCTATGTGCGCATGGGCTGTCGGCCCACTTTCACCTGTTCGCCTTACCTGCTCGACAGCGCGCCGAGTGCCGGCGAATCGATCGCCTGGGCCGAATCGAACGCGGTGATCTTCGCCAATACGGTGCTCGGCGCACGCACTGCCAAACATCCTGACTTTCTCGATCTCTGCATTGCACTGACGGGCAGGGCGCCATTGTCAGGCGTTTATCTCGAAGAAAACCGTCGTCCGCAGCGCATTGTCGACGTGGCTTTGCCTGAGGGCATCAACGACGCCTTCTGGCCGCTCGTCGGTTATCTCGCCGGTAAGGAAGCGCCGGATTGTATTCCGCTGCTGCGCGGCCTCGGCTCTGCAAAGCCGTCTCGGGATGATTTGAAGGCGCTCTGCGCTGCTTTTGGCACCACCTCCGCAGCACCCATGCTGCATATCGAGGGTGTAACGCCGGAAGCCGGGTTAACCCCGATTGACACGGCTGACACCGTCACCATCTCGCTTGCCGATATGGCCGCCGGCTGGTCGCTTCTCAACGAAGGACCGGAAGAGGTGCAGCTTGTCGCCATCGGCAGTCCGCATGCCTCGCTGGAGGAGTGCCACGCTCTTGCGGCTGAATTTGCCGGCCGCAGGCGCCATGCGGATGTCGCCGTCATCGTCACTGCCGGTCAGCAGGTCATCGATGCGGCCGGGCAGGACGGCACGCTGCAAAGCCTGCATGGCAGCGGCGTGCAGGTGCTGCCTGATCTCTGCTGGTGCTCGATTTCCGAGCCGGTCTTCCCAACGAAGACCCGCGCCCTGATGACCAATTCCGGCAAATACGCCCATTACGGGCCCGGCCTCAGCGGCCGCGCGGTGCGCTTCGGCAGCCTTGCCGATTGCGTTGAAAGCGCGCTGACCGGCCGAGTTGCTTCCCGTCTTCCCGCCTGGCTTTCCTAGAGCGCGTTCAGACGCGCTCTCGATCTTTCGTTTTCCGCATTTTCCGGACGTAAAACCGCTACGCACTTTTACTGGAAATGCTCTTGAGGAGAATTCAATGCGCAGTATCAAGACCGTTCACGTCATCTCCGCCCATGCGGAAGGCGAGGTGGGGGATGTGATCGTCGGTGGCGTCAGGCCGCCACCGGGTGAAACGATCTGGGAACAGAGCCGATTCATCGCCCGCGATGAGACCCTGCGCAATTTTGTGCTCAACGAGCCGCGCGGCGGCGTGTTCCGCCACGTCAACCTGCTGGTGCCACCGAAACATCCTGACGCGGACGCCGCCTTCATAATCATGGAGCCGGAAGACACGCCGCCCATGTCCGGCTCCAACTCCATCTGCGTCTCCACCGTGCTGCTGGATGGCGGCATCGTGCCGATGCAGGAGCCGGAAACCCATATGCTTCTGGAAGCCCCCGGCGGGCTGGTAAAGGTGCGCGCCGAATGCCGCAACGGCAAGGCCGAGCGTATTTTCGTGCAGAACCTGCCGAGTTTCGCCGCGAAACTCGATGCCGAACTTGAAGTCGAAGGCCTGGGTAAGCTCAAGGTTGACACGGCTTATGGCGGCGACAGTTTCGTCATCGTCGATGCCGAGGCTATGGGTTTCAGTCTGAAGCCGGAAGAGGCGCATGACATTGCCCGCCTCGGTGTGCGCATCACCAATGCCGCCAACAAGGCTTTGGGCTTCGACCATCCCGAAAATCCGGACTGGCGGCATTTTTCATTCTGCCTGTTCGCGGGCAAGGTGGAGCGCACGGCGGAGGGTCTGCGGGCAGGGGCGGCAGTCGCCATCCAGCCGGGCAAGGTCGATCGTTCGCCGACCGGCACGGCGCTTTCGGCCCGCATGGCGGTGCTGCATGCGCGCGGCGAAATGAAGGAAGGCGAAGCGCTGACGGCGGTGTCGCTGATCGGCTCCACCTTCACCGGACGCATTCTCGGAACGACAACGGTTGGCGACCGTCCGGCCATCCTGCCGGAAATCTCCGGCCGCGGCTGGATTACCGGCATCCACCAGCACATGCTTGATCCCTCTGATCCATGGCCGGAGGGGTATCGGCTGACGGATACCTGGGGCGCGCGGTAAGGGCGATACACCGCGCTTCCCTCATCCCTGTGCTTGTCACAGGGATCCAGTCAGCCCAAGTCCTTGGGCTGAAAAATCCCTTTCGCCGCGCAGACGTGTGTCGGCTGGATTCCTGTGACAAGCACAAGAATGAGGAAAGAGAGTGGATTAGCTGCCCGCCCGCTTCGTCGTCTCCCGCACGATCAGCTCGAACCCGACATCCACCCGCGCACCCTCGGGAATGGCAGCGTCCTTTTCTGCCTCCAATATCGAAAGCAGCAATTCGCCCGCCTTGCGGCCGATCATCTGGGCGTCGACCCTGATCGTAGAAATCGCCGGATAACATTGCCTGCCGATATCGAAATCGCCAAAACCGAGGATGGAAATGCGTTCGGGCACATGAATGCCGCGGCGATGACATTCCATCAGTGCGCCGACGGCGGAAATATCCGAGACGGCGAAGATGGCCTCGACATCCGGGGCCTTGGCCAGCAGCGAGCCGAGCGTCTTTGCCCCGTGGTCATAGGAGACCGGCGCACTGCCTTCGCGGATGATGAGATCGTCGGCAATGCCGGCTTCGCGCAGCGCCGCGCCAAAACCGAGAAGGCGGGTTTCGCCGCGCCAGTCCTTCACGTCGCCATCGGCTCTTGAGCCGAGCGCACCGATTCTTTTAAATCCAAGTGATATCAGATGTTTGGCGGCGGTTCTTCCCACTTCGTAATTGGAAAAACCGACCGCGTGGTCGATCGGGTGTTCGGGAACATCCCAGATTTCCACGATCGGGATGCCGGCGCGCATCAGCACTTCGCTCGCCATCTTGGTATGCACCGTGCCGGCGACCACTATGGCATCGGGTCGGCGCTCCATCATGGTGCGGATGACGCGCTCTTCCTCCTGCAGATCGTACATGGTGTAACCGATCAGCAACTGGTAGTCGGCCGCGCGCAGCGCATTGGCAAGCCCTTGAGCGCTATCGGCGAAGTTGGAGTTGGTGAGCGTCGGCAGGATAGCGGTGATGAAATTGGTACGGCGGGAGGAAAGCGAACCGGCGATTCGATCCGGCACATAGCCGAGCTTCTCGATGGCCTTCATCACCTTCTGGCGAGTGTCTTCAGACACCAGCGCCGGATCCGCCAGCACCCGCGAGACGGTCATCTTGGAGACGCCCGCGAGTTTCGAGACGTCGCTCATGGTAGCTTTTTTTGACGTGACTAACGCTGCGGCCAAGGGCGTGCGCTCCACCAAAGCATGTCTCCCTAAATTCGAACCGGTTCAGGACAAGACATACACGAAGATATCAAGGGAAAGCACGCCGCATGATTGCAGATCGGTGCGGCGTGCACCGGATTTATGCGACGCGGCTATAGACCAGATGGTAAAAGCGGCCGTCGCACATGCTCATCATCTCATCCGTCAGCACGCGGCCTTCCAGCCGGACGGGAGAAACCAGTGCTTCCTCCACCGCCTCCATCGACGGATAGTCGATTTCCTGCACCATGATGATCGAGGCCGCATCCGGGTCGGTGCGCTCGGTGCGCATCACCCGCACGGCCTGCGCGTTCGGCATGCGCTTCCAGACCGGCAGCAGTTTCTCCTCGACGATGCGGAAAAACTCCTCCTCCCGACCGGGGTGAATCCTGCCTTCGAAAATTGCCGAGCGTGTGTACATGTTTCCTCCCGAATGAATGCCGACCGAAACAGTTCTGTAGATCGGACTTGCAATGATACCGATAACATGCATTATTGGTCCTGCCAAGAACGTGAAACGGTGTCGAGCAGAGGAAAATCGATAACCAGCCGAAATTGTTGAATTTCATAGGGAATTCATCTGGTTTTGTGCTTTCGCGGTTTCTTGGGAGGAGTTTTTAGTCAATCGCGTTAAAATGTTATCGAGAACATTTTCCGGTTTGCGCAAGGCCGCTGTTCCACTTTGGGCAGCCACTATAGGGTTGGAGGAGAAACCATGAGCATATCCAGATTTCTGAAGAACATGACCGTTGCAGTCGGTGTTGTCGCAGCTTCGCTTGCTGCCACCACGTCCGCCCATGCCGTCTCGCTCAGCGAGATCACGGCGCGTGGCAAGGTCAAGATCGGCGTTCTCACCGGTGCACCGCCGATGGGCATGGTGGACGAGAAGGGCAATCCTTCCGGTTATGACGTTGATGTCGCCAACCTGATCGGCTCTTACCTGTCGCTGCCGGTGGAACTGGTGCCGCTGACACCGCCGGCGCGTATCCCGGCACTTCAGACCGGCAAGGTCGATTTCCTTGTCGCGACGCTTGCGCCGACCGGCGAACGCGCCAAGACCGTCATGTTCACGCAGCCCTACAGCGCGTTCAACATGGACATCATCTCCGGCAAGGACCAGAAGTTCGAAAATCTCGACAGCCTCAAGGGCAAGCGCGTTTCGGTCAATCGCGGTTCCTCGCAGGAAACGGCGCTGCGCAAGGCTAATGTCGAAGGTCTCGAAATCGTTGTCTATGAGGACGATTCCACCAGCGCCCAGGCTCTGCTTGCTGGTCAGGTAGATGCCGTGGCCCTGCCGTCCACGGTTGGCGAAGCGATCATCAAGCAGCGTCCGGAAGCCGGTCTGCAGGTCGGTTTCACATTCTTCCAGCAGGGCAATTCCATGGCGACGAAGATCGAGGATTTCGAGCTGCGTCAGTGGCTGAACACCTCCATCTATCTCATGAAGATGTCGGGCGATCTCGACCGTATCTCGGTGAAGTGGACCGGCCGTCCGCTGCCGCAATTGCCAAGCTTCTGATTGAGCCTTTCAACGCGCCCGCCGGGGAACATTCCGGCGGGCCGGGAAATGTCCACGGAGTGACGCATGTCCTATACTTTTCAATTCGGCGCGCTCGCCCAATATCAGAATGAGATTCTGAACGGCATATGGCTGACGATCAAGCTGTCGGTCCTCTCCATCGTGCTGGGCTGCGCTTTCGGCATTCTTCTAGCCTCGCTGCGCTCCATCAATGGCGGCATCGTCCGTATCATCGTGGACGGTTATGTGGAGGTGATCCGCAACACGCCGTTTCTGGTGCAGCTTTTCATCGTCTATTTCGGTCTGCCCGGTCTCGGCTTTCGCGTCGGGGCGGATACGGCAGCGCTGATCGGCATGACGATCAATCTTGCGGCCTATTCTACGGAAATCATCCGCGCCGGCATCGAGGCGGTGCACAAGTCGCAGATCGAGGCGGGCGAGGCTCTGGGCTTCACAAAATACCAGATCTACCGTCACGTCATCATCGTGCCTGCCATCGCCAAGGTCTATCCCTCGCTTTGCAGCCAGTTTGTGCTGATGATGCTGGCATCGAGCATATGCTCGGCCATTTCCACCCATGAGCTTGCGGCCGCCGCAGCCTTCGTGGAATCGCAGACCTATCGCTCCTTCGAGGTCTATATCGTCGTCACGCTCATCTATCTTGCGCTGGCGCTCAGCCTGCGGCTCATCCTTGCCCTTGTCGGCATGTGGCTGTTCGGCCGCCGCGTGGCCCGCAAGACGATGACCGCCATGCCGGAGGTGCAGTCATGACTCTTCGAACTTTCGGCTGGAACGAGTTCGGCTTCCTGCTGACCGCCCTGCAATGGACCGTGCTTCTGACGATCATTGCGCTCATCGGCGGCGGCCTCGTCGGTTTCTTCGTGGCGCTGGCCCGCACCTCGAATTTCAAGGCGCTGCGCATTGCCGCCGGCACCTATATTCAGGTCATTCAGGGCATTCCGGTACTGATGATCCTGTTCCTGTCCTATTACGGCCTCAGCCTTGCCGGACTGGAACTGCCGCCATTGATCGCCGCCGGTGCATCGATGACGATCTATACGTCAGGTTATCTCGCCGAAATCTGGCGCGGCTGCATCCAGGCGGTGCCGAAGCAGCAGTGGGAAGCATCGGAATCGTTGGCGCTTACCCGCGCCCAGCAATATCGCTACGTCATCCTGCCGCAGGCGATCCGCATTTCCCTGCCGCCGACCGTCGGTTTTGCCGTTCAGGTCGTCAAGAATACGTCCATCGCATCGATCATCGGTTTCGTCGAACTGGCGAGAGCGGGGCAGCTCATCAACAATGCCACGTTCCAGCCGTTCCGCGTCTTCGTCGCGGTGGCCGTGCTTTATTTCATCGTCTGCTACCCGTTGTCCCAGCTGTCGCGTTGGCTGGAAAGGAGGCTTCATGCCGGAAGTAATCGTTGAAAACGTTCATAAGAGCTTTGGCGCTCTGGAAGTCCTGAAAGGCGTGTCGCTGACGGTCGGCCGTGGTGAAGTCTTCGCCCTCATCGGCCGCTCCGGCTCGGGCAAGAGCACGCTGCTGCGCTGCATGAACGGGCTGGAGAAGATCAATTCCGGTCGTATTGAAATTGCAGGTCATGCTATCGGAGAAGATGCCAAGGCGCTGCGCAAGCTGCGCACCGATGTCGGCATCGTGTTCCAGAGCTACAATCTCTTTCCGCATCTGACCGTCGGCGAAAACATCATGCTGGCCCCTCGCATCGTCAAGGATGTGGCGAAATCCGAAACGAAGGATATTGCCCGCGAGGTCCTGCAGCTCGTCGGCCTTTCGGAGAAATTCGATTCCTATCCCGACCAGCTTTCCGGCGGCCAGCAGCAGCGTGTGGCGATTGCCCGCTCGCTCGCCATGCGGCCGAAGGTGATGCTGTTCGACGAGGTGACCTCTGCGCTCGACCCTGAATTGACCGAGGAAGTGCTGACCGTGATGGAAAACCTCGCGAAAGACGGCATGACGATGATCCTCGTCACCCATGAAATGGCCTTTGCGCGCCGCGTGGCGACCGAGACCATCTTCATGCACAAGGGCAAGATCTGGGAGCAGGGCCGTTCGTCCGAACTCTTCGCCAACCCGCAAACGCCGGAACTCCGGCAATTCGTCAAGGCCGATGTGAAGTAGTTCACCGGCGCAAAGGAAACTCCATGACCACTGAAATCGTGCAACTGTGCCCGCTCATCCCGGCACTGGAAGGCGAACTCGCCGAGCGCTTCACCGTGCATCGCCTGTTCGAAGCCGCAGACAAGGCGGCGTTCCTTGCTGAAAAGGGCGGCGCGATCCGCGGCGTCGTCACCGGCGGCCATATCGGCCTGCCGGCGGATATTGGTGCGGCGCTTCCCAATCTTGAAATCGTCGCCATCAACGGCGTCGGTTTCGACAAGGTCGATCTGACTGACGCGAAACGGCGCGGCTTCCGCGTCTCCAATACACCTGACGTGCTGACGGCCGATGTCGCCGACCTCGCGCTTGGCCTCATTCTGGCGCAGGCGCGCAAGCTGCCGCAGGCGGATCAGCATGTGCGCACCGGCCAATGGCTGAAGGGCGATATGGGACTTTCCACCCGTGTGGCCGGCCGCCGTTACGGCATTTTCGGCCTCGGCCGCATCGGCCAGGCGATCGCAAAGCGGCTTGAGGGTTTTGATGCGCGCATTTCCTACACCGCGAGAAGCCGTCGCGATGTCGCCTATGATTATCATGACAGCATCGAAGCGCTGGCTGCCAATTGCGACGTGCTGATCATCGCCGCCGCCGCCACCGCCGAAACGCGCCATATCGTCAATGCGGATGTGCTGAAGGCGCTTGGACCGCAGGGTGTGCTCGTCAATGTGGCGCGCGGTTCGCTCGTGGATGAGAAGGCGCTGGTCGAAGCGCTTTCGAACGGCGCGATCGGTGGCGCGGCGCTGGATGTCTTCGAGGATGAGCCGCGGGTGCCGGAAGCGCTTTTCGCCTTCGATAACGTCACACTCGCCCCGCATGTCGGCAGCGGCACGCACCAGACGCGGCGCGCCATGGCCGATCTTGTTCTCGCCAATCTCGATGCGCATTTTGCCGGCAAAGAGCTGCCGACGCCGGTGGTGTGACGGACAACGAATTGCCCCCTATAGCCTGACGGCGCAGCTTCTGCTGCGCCGTTTCCATTCAGGCAGGCGCTGCTTTATGGAGCCAGTTGCAAAGGGCGGGTTTCCCGGCAATCTCCTCCCGCCGTTCATATTTATATAACACGTATAATCTTACTATTCTGCTTCCTTGCAAAGTAATGAGGCGAAGAGGTGCGTTCCAAAGGCCCGAAGACAGCCGAGCAGAACCGGATGTCGCGAAAAAAGCGCGGTGTCACACCATCTGCCACTCCTGCCATGAGCGAGAATGCCAATCCCTCCGACCGGCACGCGCTTCTGGAAGCGATGATCGACCACGTACCGGATTTTATCTATGCCAAGGATCTGGAAGGACGCTTCCTTTTCGCCAATCGGGCCATCGTCACCGAAAATGGCTTTGACACGGTCGAGCAACTGATCGGGCTCACCGATTACGATATTAACGGTGAAGCGGCGCGGCGTGCCGGCATTCCCGATACCGAGGCGCGGGTCATGCGCACCGGCGAACCGGATCTCGGTTACGAAGAACGCGCCATGCGTGGCGATATCGACCGCTGGCTCATGATGTCGCGCGTGCCGCTGAAGGACGAGGCCGGCAACATCATCGGCGTGGTCGGCGCCTCGCGGGATATAACCCAGAAAAAGGCTTCGGAAAGACTGCTTCAGGCGCAGGCGCATATTCTTGAGATGATTGTCGCCGCCGCGCGTATCGAGGATTTTCTCGAAGAATTCGTCAAGGCTATCGAAAATCTCGCAACCGGACTGGTCTGCGCCGTGCGGGTGTTCGATGCGGCAGCTGGGGAGCCTTCCGTTTATGCCTCGCCCGCACTTGCGCAGGAGGAGGGGCTGGCCGCTCTTGTTTCCAGCGTCAGTGATCCTGAGTGCCTCACCCATCCGGCAGAACACATCGCCTTCAGTTTCGATATTCCCGCCAGCGAAGGCAAGGCGCATGGTTTCGTCTGGTGCATGCTGGCCAGCCGCAAGCCGGAGGCGGCGCTGCTGGAGTTTATCGGCGCTGCGGCGCGTATGGCGGGCCTGGCGATCGACCGAAAAAGGGCGGCGGAACATATCGCCTTTCTGGCTGATCACGACATGCTGACCCGGCTGCCAAACCGTCGTTTCCTCGATACGAGATTGCCTGAAATTTTGGCGGCGGCGGCAAAGACGCACCGACGGGTCGGCATCGGCTTTCTCGATCTCGACAATTTCAAGCAGATCAACGATACGCTCGGCCACAGCATCGGCGATACGCTTTTGTCGAAAACCGCCGAGCGGATTGCGAAAAGCCTCCGGAAAAACGATCTCGTTCTCCGGGTAGGCGGGGATGAGTTCGTCATCATTCTTGAAGAAGGCAGGAACGATGTCGAAGCCCGGCTGCAGCGCATCCGTGCCGCGGTCTCGCAGCCATTGCGCATTGGTAATTACGATATCAAGGTCACATGCAGCATCGGTATGGCCTTTTTCCCGGAGCATGGGGAAACCACGGCGGAAATCGTCGCGGCCGCCGATCTTGCCATGTATGAAGCCAAACATAACGGGCGCGACAGCATTGCCACCTTCACCCCCAATATGGCGGATGATCTGAGGAAGAAGTTCACCCGCATCGAGGAATTGCGCAAGGCCGTGAAGAGAGACGAGTTCGTGCTGCACTTCCAGCCGCAGGTCGATCTTGTCAGTGGCGCAATCAGCGGCGTGGAGGCGCTGGTGCGCTGGCAGCACCCCACGGAAGGTTTGCTTGGCCCTGCGGAGTTCATCGGGCTTGCGGAAGAAACCGGGCTGATCGTGGAACTCGGAGAAAGCATTCTCAGGAAGGCCTGTCGTCAGGCGCAGGCATGGGCGGCCGCCGGCCTCTTGCCGGTCAAGATGGCGGTCAATATCTCGCCGCGGCAGTTTCAGGGCGGGCTGGTGCAGCAGATCAGGTCGGTGCTGAAGGAAACCGGCCTTGCGCCATCGCTCCTGGAAATCGAAATCACCGAGACGCTTATCATTCAGGATGTCGAAACATCGGTCCGGATCATGCGGGCCATCAAACAGATGGGCGTCAGCCTGGCGTTGGATGATTTCGGGATCGGTTATTCCTGTCTTGGCATGCTGAAGACCTTTCCGCTGTCCTGCATGAAGATAGACCGCTCGTTTCTCACCCACCTGCCGGAAAAGACCAAGGACAGCGCCATCGTCTCGATCATGATCCAGCTTGCCGGGTCTCTGGGCATTGATGTCATTGCCGAAGGTGTGGAAGCCGGCGAACAGGCGACATTTCTGCGTGAGGCCGGTTGCCCCTATGGCCAGGGTTATTATTTCAGCCGGCCGGTGCCCGCAGAGGTGATCGAAGACATGCTGGCTAAGAAGACGATATTCCCCACCGGCTTGCCCGAAGACAGCAAATAGGCTGGCCCGGCGGCGATTGTTTCAGATCGGCCAGACTTGGCTTTCCGGGCGGGCAGACGCCTTGCCGCCTTCGTCGCCTCCTGTTCCCCAACGAAAACCACTTCGTTTCCTCATGCCCGCGCGTGCTGACACCTCCCGATCTCGGGCGTGACGGGCATTCATTGTTTTACTGCTTTATATTTTAGAAATTTATGACGGTATTTATAAGTAATAAATTTGATTGTTGCGAAATAATATTCAGATATATTATAATTTAAACTGTTAATTTGTTGTAATTTTACTACGTAATTGAATTGCGTACTTTATCTGTATTTGCATTCTGTCGATTTGAATTGCGAGTCTGCGGCAATATCTGTCATTTGCTGAGTCAGCGCAGGGAAGCGGGCGGCAGGGAAAGACCAGCCCTCAAATTTGCGCATTTGTTGAAAAATTTTTGACTGGAGATTACAAATGAACATCAAGAGCCTTCTGATCGGCTCCGCTGCCGCTCTCGCAGCAGTATCCGGCGCACAGGCCGCTGACGCTATCGTCGCTGCCGAGCCCGAGCCTATGGAATATGTTCGCGTTTGCGACGCTTTCGGTACCGGCTTCTTCTACATCCCCGGCACCGAAACCTGCCTGAAGTTCCAGGGCTATGTCCGCTTCCAGGTCGACTTTAATGGGACCGGCGACTCGAACGGTGCAACCTCTACGGCCAATGGCGGCCGCTCTGACTGGGATGCCTTCACACGCGCTCAGTTCGAAGTTGACACTCGTACTGACACCGAACTCGGCGCTCTGCGTGGCTTCATCGGCTTCCGTGGCGACGCAGACAATGCTGCGGGTTCTGCTAGCTCGGTTTCTGTTCACCAAGCATTTATTGAGCTCGGTGGTCTGAAGGTTGGTCAATTCCTGAACTGGTGGGATGATGGCCTCAATGGTGAGGTTGACAACCTCAGCTCCAATCGTACGCGTCTCAATGCTGTGCGTTACACTTACGATGCGGGTTCGTTCTATGCCGGTGTAGCGGTTGAAGAACTTGAAAATGTCGTCGCTGGCGCAGGCCCCAACAACTTTGGTGTGACGCAGCGCAACTGGACGCAGCTTAACGGAAACGCCAACTCTAACAACGTCGGCGTGAGTGCGATTGTTGGTGGTAAGTTCGGTGCCGTCAAAGCGAACCTGCTTGGCGGTTATGACACGAATGCCGAGAACGGTGCGATCCGTGCCATCCTGTTTGCTGACGTTGGTCCCGGAACCTTCGGTCTCTCCGGTGTTTGGGCTTCTGGTGCAAACGCATATTACGAAGAGTCCGAATGGACGGTTGCGGCTGAATACGCCATCAAGGCGAGCGACAAGCTGACCATCACCCCCGGTGTACAATACGCACGCGGTCTCGACATCGGCACGAACGGCGACTTTATCGGTGAGCGCGACGCATGGCGCGCCGGTGTAGCTGCCAGCTACAAGATCACTTCCGGTCTGTCCACGCTCGTCTCGGCTACCTATCAGGACGTAGACGGCCGTGAGGGTATCGATAGCGGTGCCGGCGACAGCTGGACCGGTTTCGTTCGCTTGCAGCGCGCGTTCTAATAGTCGGTATAAAAAACATAGCAGGGTTAGATAACTCAGATCCACCCCGTCTCCGGACGGGTGAGTGACTAGCTCCAGTCAAAGTTCCTGACATGATGTCAGGTTTGCTCCCCGGACCCTCCAGGCCGGGGAGTTTTTGCGCTGGTAGTTGATGCGTAGACGGTGGACCCGTCCACGGAGTTGGAGAATGACTATGGGCTCGCTGCTCGGTTCCTGGCTCCCCAAAACCTGACAGCAAAAATGGGCTATCTCGCGATGAGGGTGATTGAGAAATTGTCCGCAATATGAAATATTATTGTATACAATAAATCAGGTGCTCCCATGGAATTCGATTTTACCGCGCTTGAACCGCAGAGCCGTTACCGTTTGCTGACCAATTTTATCGGCCCGCGGCCGATAGCGCTTGTCACGACGCGTTCGGCCGCAGGCCACAACAATGCCGCGCCGATGAGTTTCTTCAACGTTTTCTCCCATGATCCGCCGATCGTTATTCTCGGTATCCAGCCGCGTGAGACGGGCGAGGAGAAGGATACGATGGCCAATATTCGCCGCACGGGTGAGTTTGTCATCAACATGGTCGATATGGCGCTGTCCGAACAAATGCTTGTTTGCGGCCTCGGCTTCGACAGCGAGGTTGATGAACTTTCGATTGCGGGACTGACGGCCACACCCTGCAGCAAGATCGATGCAAGCTTTGCGGCGGAGTCGCCCTGCGCCTTCGAGTGTCGTGTGGAACGTTTGATCGATTATCCGCGCCGTACCCTGGTATTGGGCGAAGTCGTGCACATGCATGTCCACAAGGATTGCCTCGATGCGGAGGGGCGTTATGTCGATCCGGACCGATATCAGCCGATCGCGCGCCTCCACGCCGATAATTATATCAGTTCGGATCGCCAGTTCGTCCTCAAGGCGCCCGCGATCACCGACTTCATCAATCCAGATGGCAAGTGAAGGTTCTGGCGGCTGAGGCGTCAGATGTTCCCTGCCTGCTGTCGGAAACTCGCACGATTGAGAGGGCAGGGTGCCGACCCCGTCGTCCGGGACGCGGTTTCCATCGTTGAGTCCAGCTCGCTGGATGGTGGATTACCGCAGTTCAAAGCAGATTGACGCTATGGCTGTCCCCGCTTGAGGGAATTCAGTCTTGCAGTCTGCGCACAGTTTGCAGGAAAATACCCGCATCCATTTGCGGGCTTCCCCGCCTCGCTTTAGTGTTCTTCTGCTCGCACCATCCGCATGGTCGCGAGTCACGCGGGAGGACGCATGATCGACAAGCTGGAATTTTTCATTGCATTGGCGCGAGCAGAGCATTTCGGCCGTGCCGCGGAGGAGTGCGGCGTTTCCCAACCCAGTCTCTCGGCTGCGATCCGGCAGCTGGAGGACCAGCTGGGTGTCGTTCTGGTGGTGCGCGCGGCGCGTTATCAGGGGCTGACACCGGAGGGCCAGCGTGTCCTTGAATGGGCGCGCCGCATCGTTGGCGATACGCGCACCATGCGTGAGGAAATGCGTGCAGCCCGCAAGGGTCTGGCCGGCCACATCCGGCTTGCCGTCATTCCGACGGCGCTTGCGATGGTGCCGCGATTGACGGAGTCCTTCCAGGCGCGTCATCCTGATGTGACCTTTTCAGTCACGTCGCGCACCTCGCTTCAGGTGTTGAGCCAGATCGAAAACCTCGAGATCGATGCGGGAATCAGCTATCTCGACAACGAACCACTTGGCCGAGTGACCACGGTGCCGCTTTATTCGGAGCGATATCACCTCATCACGGCAGGCGGAACGCCGCTCGCCGATCAGGAAAGCGTTACCTGGACGCAGGTTTCCGGTCTTAGGCTATGCCTATTGACTTCGGATATGCAGAACCGTCGCATCATCAACAAGCATATGGCCGAGGCAGGCGTGGAGGCAAAGCCGACGCTCGAATCCAACTCCATGATCGTACTGTTTTCTCATATACGAACCGGACAATGGGCTTCAATAATGCCGCGTAACCTTGCGGAATCATTTGGTTTCCCGAAACAGATAAAAATCATTCCGATCACCGAACCGGACGCGGAGCATCTCGTGGGGCTAATTGCTACACACCGCGAACCACACACGCCGCTTGTTTCCGCGCTGCTTCACGAGGCCCGTCAGCGGGCTGCAGAAAAGGCGTTTGATAGGAATTTCCTATCAACTGACGGAAACTGATTATTGACCTGATCCCGCCGATCTCGACATTCTTCCAAACGATGCAGGGGCTGCGAAGGGATTTCACTATATCCCGCTCATCATTCCTTGCCCCCGTCGGTTTGGGAGGACTGGCTTATGAATATCAGAGCGGTTGCCGCAGATGAGGCGGCCCGTGTTTCCGCCGTCATTGACGAACATCTCCACCTGGAGGGGTCGCTGCTGCCCATTCTGCACGCGGTGCAGGAAGAATTCGGCTACATCCCCGAAAGCGCCAAACAGATCATCGCATCCGCGCTGAACATCTCACGCGCGGAAGTCCATGGCGTCATAACCTTCTATCCCGATTTTCGCGATCATCCTTCCGGCCGACATGTCTTAAAGCTCTGTCGCGCCGAGGCCTGCCAGTCGATGGGTGGCGAGCCTCTTGCGGACACCATCAAGACCCGGCTCGGCCTTGACTGGCACGAAACCGCCGCTGACGGATCCGTCACGCTGGAACCGGTCTTCTGCCTCGGGCTCTGTGCGCAGGCGCCCGCCCTGATGCTGGACGGCGAAGTCCATGCCCGCCTTGACGAGGACTGTCTTGGCGACATTCTGACGGAGGCGCGTCGATGAGTGTCACCGTTTTTATTCCCGGCGATTCCGCCGCGCTGGCCGTCGGCGCAAACCGCGTGGCCGAAGCGATCAGCCGCGAGGCCACCAGCCGCAATCTCGATGTGCATATTGTCCGCAACGGTTCGCGCGGCATGCTCTGGCTTGAGGTGCTGGTGGAAGTGCGCACCGAGCATGGCCGTATTGCCTACGGGCCGGTCAAAGCGAGCGACGTTGCTTCGCTCTTCGATGCAGGGTTTCTCACCGGCGGCGAGCATCGGCTCTGTCTCGGGCCAACCAAGGATATCCCATTCCTGAAAAGCCAGACGCGTCTCACATTTGCGCGTTGTGGCGTCACCGATCCGCTGTCGCTTGAGGATTATCGCGCCTATCAGGGCATGAAAGGCCTTGAAAAAGCCGTCGCCATGGCGCCGCTGGACATTGTTACCCAGGTGACTGAAAGCGGCCTGCGCGGACGTGGCGGCGCGGGTTTCCCGACGGGTATCAAATGGAAGACCGTTGCGGATGCGGTCGCCGACCAGAAATACATCGTCTGCAATGCGGACGAGGGCGATAGCGGCACCTTCGCCGACCGTATGATCATGGAAGGCGATCCCTTCGTGCTGATCGAAGGCATGGCGATTGCCGGCCTTGCCGTCGGCGCGACGAAGGGCTTCATCTATACGCGTTCGGAATATCCTTACGCTATCAAGGTCATGGAGCAGGCGATCGAGATCGCCCGGCGCGAAGGCATTCTTGGCCCGTCCGTGCTCGGCTCCGGCCGCGCCTTCGATATGGAAGTACGCATGGGCGCGGGCGCTTATGTCTGCGGCGAGGAAACCTCGCTTCTGAACAGTCTTGAAGGCAAACGCGGCACGGTGCGCGCCAAGCCGCCGCTGCCTGCCCTGCAGGGCCTGTTCGGCAAGCCCACCGTCGTCAACAATGTGATTTCGCTCGCCTCCATTCCGGTCATCATGGATCGCGGCGCGGCGTTTTATCGCGATTTTGGCGTCGGCCGTTCGCATGGCACCATCCCGATCCAGCTTGCCGGAAACATCAAACATGGCGGGCTTTACGAGACCGCCTTCGGCCTGCCGCTCGGACGGCTCGTCAATGATATCGGCGGCGGCACGATCACCGGCCGCCCCGTCAAGGCGGTGCAGGTGGGTGGTCCGCTCGGGGCCTATTTCCCGGTTTCCTTATTCGACACGACCTTCGACTACGAGGCCTTTACCGCTGCCGGTGGCCTGATCGGCCATGCGGGTATCGTGGTTTTCGATGACACGGCCGACATGCTCCATCAGGCGCGGTTTGCGCTTGAGTTCTGTGCCGTCGAAAGCTGCGGCAAGTGCACGCCCTGCCGCATCGGCTCGACGCGCGGCGTCGAGACGGTGGACAAGATCGCGCTCGGCATCGAGCGGGAGAAAAACACCGCACTCCTCGAAGACCTCTGCGAAACCATGAAATTCGGTTCGCTCTGCGCGCTCGGCGGCTTCACGCCCTATCCCGTGATGAGCGCGCTCCGGCATTTCCCTGCTGATTTTGCCCCCATCCCACGTGTTGAAGCGGCGGAGTAAGACCATGGCCCTTGTGACAGAATTCGACTATGGAACCCCCAAATCCCTCGCGACTGACATGGTGACGCTCACCATCGACGGACGTCAGGTAACAGTCCCGGCCGGAACGTCGATCATGCGCGCCTCGCGCGAAGCGGGCATCGATGTTCCCAAGCTCTGCGCCACCGATATGGTGGATGCCTTCGGCTCCTGCCGCCTCTGTCTTATCGAGGTGGAGGGCCGCAACGGCACCCCCGCCTCCTGCACCACGCCGGTCGCTGCCGGTCTCGTCGTGCACACGCAGACGGAGCGGCTGAAGCAGATCCGCAAGGGCGTGATGGAGCTTTATATCTCCGATCATCCGCTGGACTGTCTGACCTGCGCCGCCAATGGCGATTGCGAACTGCAGGATATGGCGGGTGCCGTTGGCCTGCGCGATGTGCGTTACGGTTATGAAGGCGACAACCACGTCAAGGCCCGCGGCGGTGATGGTGATCTCAATGCCCGCTGGATGCCGAAGGACGAAAGCAATCCCTATTTCACCTATGATCCTTCCAAATGCATCGTCTGTTCCCGCTGCGTGCGCGCCTGTGAGGAAGTGCAGGGCACCTTCGCGCTGACGATCGAAGGGCGTGGTTTTGAAAGCCGGGTCTCGCCCGGCGCGCATGAGGCGTTCCTCGACTCTGACTGCGTGTCCTGCGGCGCCTGCGTGCAGGCCTGTCCGACGGCGACGCTCACCGAAAAATCGGTGATCGCGATTGGCCAGCCGGAACATTCGATGGTCACGACCTGCGCCTATTGCGGTGTGGGCTGCTCCTTCAAGGCGGAAATGCGCGGTGAAGAGCTGGTGCGCATGGTGCCGTGGAAGGACGGGCAGGCAAATCGCGGCCATTCCTGCGTCAAGGGCCGCTTTGCCTATGGTTATGCCGCCCACCGGGACCGCATTCTCAACCCGATGATCCGTGAAAAGATCAGTGATCCATGGCGGGAAGTCACGTGGGAGGAGGCCTTCTCTCACGTTGCCTCGGAGTTCCGGCGTATCCAGGGGCAATATGGCCGGGAATCCATAGGCGGCATTACCTCGTCCCGCTGCACGAATGAAGAAACCTTCCTCGTCCAGAAACTCATCCGCGCCGGCTTTGGTAACAACAACGTCGATACCTGCGCCCGCGTCTGCCATTCGCCGACGGGTTATGGTCTCGGTCAGGCTTTCGGCACCTCCGCCGGCACGCAGAATTTCGACAGCGTCGAGCAGTCCGATGTCGTGCTTGTCATCGGCGCCAATCCGACGGATGGCCACCCTGTTTTCGGCTCGCGGCTGAAGAAGCGGCTGCGTCAGGGCGCAAAACTCATCGTCATCGATCCGCGCCGCATCGATCTCGTGCGTACGCCGCATGTAGAGGCCGCTTTCCATCTGCCGTTGCTTCCGGGAACCAATGTTGCCGTGCTGACGGCACTGGCGCATGTGATCGTCACGGAAGGGCTGTTCAACGAGGCCTTCATCCGCGAGCGCTGCGACTGGTCGGAATTCGAGGACTGGGCGGCTTTCGTGGCCGAGCCACAGCACAGCCCGGAAGAGACGGAACGTTTCACGGGCGTTCCGGCGGAAGATCTGCGTGGTGCTGCCCGGCTTTATGCCAAGGGCGGCAATGGCGCGATTTATTATGGTCTAGGTGTCACCGAACACAGCCAGGGTTCGACCACCGTCATGGCGATCGCCAATCTGGCCATGGCGACCGGCAACATTGGTCGTCCGGGCGTGGGCGTCAATCCGCTGCGCGGCCAGAACAATGTGCAGGGCTCCTGCGACATGGGGTCTTTCCCGCACGAGCTTCCGGGCTACCGGCATATTTCAGACGATGCGACGCGCGACGTCTTCGAGAAACTCTGGGGTGTGAAACTCAACAACGAGCCGGGGCTGCGTATCCCCAATATGCTCGATGCGGCAGTGGATGGCAGCTTCAAGGGCATCTACATTCAGGGCGAGGACATTCTGCAATCCGACCCGGATACGAAACATGTGTCCGCCGGTCTCGCCGCCATGGAATGTGTCGTGGTGCACGATCTCTTCCTGAACGAGACGGCGAATTATGCCCATGTCTTCCTGCCGGGTTCCACCTTCCTTGAAAAGGACGGCACCTTCACCAATGCCGAGCGCCGCATCAACCGCGTGCGCAAGGTCATGTCGCCGAAGAACGGTTATGCCGACTGGGAAGTGACGCAGAAGCTGGCGCAGGCCATGGGTCTTGCGTGGAATTACGCCCATCCGTCCGAGATCATGGATGAGATCGCCGCGACGACGCCGAGCTTCGCCAGTGTTTCCTACGCCTATCTGGAAGAAAAGGGCTCGGTGCAGTGGCCCTGCAACGAGAAGTTCCCTGAGGGTTCGCCGATCATGCATGTGGACGGTTTCGTGCGCGGCAAGGGCAAATTCATCCGCACGGAATACGTGGCGACGGACGAACGCACGGGGCCGCGTTTCCCGCTGCTCCTCACCACCGGCCGCATCCTGTCGCAATACAATGTCGGGGCGCAGACACGGCGCACGGAAAACGTCGTCTGGCACGAGGAGGATCGTCTCGAAATCCATCCGCATGATGCTGAACAGCGCGGCGTGAAGGATGGCGACTGGATCAAGCTCGGCAGCCGGTCTGGAGACACGACGCTGAGAGCGCTGATCACCGACCGTGTGGCGCCGGGTGTGGTCTATACGACCTTCCACCATCCCGGCACGCAGGCAAATGTCATCACCACCGACTTCTCCGACTGGGCCACCAACTGTCCCGAATACAAGGTGACCGCCGTGCAGGTCTCGCCCTCCAACGGGCCGACCGAGTGGCAGGAGGAATATGATGCGCTTGGCCGCCGTGCACGGCGCATCGCCGGCAAGCTCGAAGCGGCGGAATAAGGAGGGGCCGGGTGAGCCCGGCCTTGTCACACACAGAGGCGTCGGCTGATGGTCGGCGCGGGGGAATAGGTCATGTTGCTCAACCACACCGATGAAAAGCTGGTGAGAATGGCGAACCAGATCGCGACATTCTTTCTGTCGCAGCCGGAAGATATTCGCATCGACGGTGTTGCCACGCACATCAACAAGTTCTGGGAGCCGCGCATGCGGCGCCGGTTCTTCGAGATGGTGGATGCCGGGGCCGGTGATTTTCTGCCGCTTGTGCTTGCGGCGTCGAAGGAGATCAAGCGGCCCGGTGATCCGGCAGCCGATGCGGTTGGTCTCGGCGATGATGCGAAGGGCGCGCTGGGCGGGAAAGGACCAATTGCGGGTGAGTCCCTTTCCGAGCCGAGCATACCCGAAAACACGGGGGCGTGAGCGGCACGACCACAATTTAGACTTTCCGCCGGACAGGAGGACGTCCGGCAATATCGATGTTCGCCTGGCGGGGCGAATTTGAGATGTCCAGACATTCACGAGGGAGGCAATGTCAATGGCAGTAGCAGACGCAACGGCGGGAGAGGCGGCGCAGGCCGGGTTTTTGGACCGCGAACGAATAATCGCAAGACCGGGTTTCAATCGCTGGCTGGTGCCCCCGGCGGCCCTTGCCATTCATCTATGCATCGGCATGGCCTATGGCTTCAGCGTGTTCTGGCTGCCGCTGTCGAAGGCGTTGCCGGCGACGGATCCCAGCTGCTCCAGCCTTACCCTTCTGGGCGCGCTGTTCACCACCGAGTGCAACTGGCGCGTGGCCGACCTCGGCTGGATCTATACGCTGTTCTTCGTGCTTCTCGGCTGCTCGGCGGCCATTTGGGGCGGCTGGCTGGAAAGGGTGGGGCCGCGTAAGGCCGGCTTCGTTTCCGCCTGCTGCTGGTGCGGCGGCATTCTGGTGGCGGCAGTCGGCGTCATGACCCATCAGCTATGGCTGATGTGGCTGGGCGCTGGTGTCATCGGCGGCGTCGGGCTCGGCCTTGGCTATATTTCGCCGGTATCGACGCTCATCAAATGGTTCCCGGACCGTCGCGGCATGGCGACTGGCATGGCCATCATGGGCTTCGGCGGCGGGGCGATGATCGGCGCGCCGCTCGCCAATCTCCTGATGAACAGCTTCAAGACGGATGTTTCGGTCGGCGTCTGGCAGACCTTCGTCGTGATGGCCCTGATCTATTTCGTCTTCATGATGGCGGGCGCCTTCGGTTATCGCATTCCGCCATCGGGCTGGCGTCCGGAAGGCTGGACGGCGCCTTCCGCCAAGAGCGCCATGATAACCCATCGCCATGTGCATCTGCGCGATGCGCACAAGACGCCGCAGTTCTGGCTCATCTGGGCGGTGCTGTGCCTTAACGTTTCGGCGGGCATCGGCGTTATCGGCATGGCCTCGCCCATGCTGCAGGAAATCTTTGCCGGCTCGCTGATCGGCCTGCCCGGTGTGGGTTTTGCGGATCTTGATGCCGGGCAGAAGGCGCAGATTGCGGCGATTGCTGCCGGTTTCACCGGCCTGCTTTCGCTGTTCAACATCGGCGGCCGTTTCTTCTGGGCGTCGATGTCCGACAAGATCGGCCGAAAGAACACTTATTTCTGCTTCTTCATTCTCGGCATCATTCTTTATGCGCTGGCGCCGACGCTGGCGACGATGGGTAACAAGGCGCTGTTCGTTCTGGCCTTCGGTATCATCCTGTCCATGTATGGCGGTGGTTTTGCGACCATTCCCGCTTATCTCGCCGATATCTTCGGCACGCAGTTCGTCGGCGCAATCCACGGCCGCCTGCTGACGGCCTGGGCGACTGCCGGCATTGCCGGTCCCGTCGTCGTCAACTACATCCGCGAAGCGCAGATCGCGGCGGGCGTTGCACCTGGGCCGGCGCTCTACACCAGCACCATGTATATCCTGGCGGGCATGCTGGCGATCGGCCTCGTGGCCAATGCTTTCGTGCGGCCGCTTTCGGACAAGTGGTTCATGCCGGACGCGGAGGTCGCGGCGCTGCAGGCAAAGACGGCGGCGGCCAATGCCGGCCCCACGGGCTCCTTCGGCATCGGACGCGGCGGGCTGGACACCAAGGCGGCACTGGCCTGGATTGCGGTCGGTATTCCGCTTCTCTGGGGCGTGTGGGTAACCGTGAAGAGCAGTCTGGCTCTGTTCGGCTGAACGTACATGACCCCTTCGGTGGCGCAGGAACGGTGCGCCACCCGGAACGAACATGCCGGCCGATGGCCGGCATGTTACATAAACAAAATGCAGCTTGCCGGTAACTGGTCTGTCAACGCCAGCTGGCGAGCAGCCCTTCAAGCGTCTTACGATCCTGTTCGTCCAGACGGGCAAGTCCCGGCGCTCGAACCGGGCCAACCCTGAGGCCAAGGATTTCCATGGCTTCCTTCACCACCGTCACGTTTGCGCCGTTGCGATAGCGCGTCCGCAGCCGCTCGAAGAGTTCGATCTTTTCAACGACCTTCCGTGCCGCCGAAAAATCGCCTGACGTCAGGGCTTCATGAACCTGCAGTGAGAATTGCGGAGCCACGTTGACGAGGCCGGATGTGAAGCCGCGTGCGCCGACAGCCGAAAAGGCGGGGGCCCAGCTTTCCGCGAGGCCGCAGACATAGAGCGCGCCCTTCGGATCGGAAGCGGCAATCGCGCGCGACAGAAGCATGATGTCGGTCGTTGCGAACTTGATGCCTGCAACATTCGGATGGCTGGCAAGCCTCACCATGTCATCGACCGAAAAACCGTCGGCACGGACATAGGCCACCAGCGGCAGCTCGTTGCCGTCAGCCAGGCCGAGAAAATAGTCGATCTGGGATTGCGGTGCCGCAAAGGGATCGACCGGTTGATGGGACATGACGGCGGATGCGCCCATCTCTCTTGCCTGGCGCGCCATGGCGAGAGCCTCGCGCTGCGAGCGTCCAATCGCCGCCGTGACCGGGGCTTTGCCATCAACACCTTTTATCGCGGCTTCGTAGACCCTGAGAATCTCGGCCGGTGTGAGAGCGTAGAATTCGCCGGTATTGCCGGCTGCAACGATGTTGTGGATGCCCGCCCTTGCAACGCGGGCGTAGACCTCTGTCGTGACACCAATATCGACTTCCCCGCCTGCCTCATAGGCTGTTACGGGAACGCCGGAGATGCCGTGCAGGGCCTGGCGAAAATCAAATGTCGTCATCAACTGGTTTCCTCAAGATGAAAGCGTCTTCAGATGGAAAACTTGTGTACGGCTGCCCCCGCAACGGGCGCGTCAAAGGCCACGAGGGTGCCTGGCGTGGCTATTCCGTCCGTCTCGGTGACGAGACTTGTGAGATAAATCGTCTTGAGGTCCGGACCGCCGAAACACGGCATGGTCGGCCCTTTGAACGGCAGCCTGTAGATCTCGAACAGTTCGCCATCCGGTGAAAAACGGTTGAGACGTCCGGCCTGAACGCCGGCGCTCCAGTAACAGCCTTCGCAATCGGTCGCCGCGCCATCCGGCCTGCCTTCGTCCGGCGCGAAATCGTGAAGACGTTCGGCCGGACCGAGCCTGCCCGTCGCGACATCGAAATCGAACGCCTGATACATCAGCCCGCTGCTGTCGGAGTGATACATGCGCCGGCCATCCGGGCTCCAGGCGAGCCCGTTTGAGGTGAACATGTCGCCATCGATGATGGGTTCGACGCCGCCATCCGGCGCGACGCGATAGAGGCGCGCATTGCCTGTCTGTATCGCAGCCTCGTCGCGGGTCCCAACCCAGAAATGGCCGTCGGGGCCGACCTTTCCGTCGTTGAGGCGGCTGTCAGGTCGCCCTTCGTCCGGGTCGCACAGAAGTTCAAGTTTTCCGCTTACGGGATCGAGAAGGTGCACGCCGGTCTTCAGGCCCGCCACGATCAGGCCATTGTCGCAAAGACCGAGACACCCCACCTGGGCAGGCATATCATATCTGTCGAGTTTTCCGCCCGGATGCAGGCAGAAAATGGCGGGGGCGAGAATATCGACGAACCACAGATTGCCGGTCCGCTCATCCCATGCCGGTGATTCTCCAACCTTCAACGGCGTATCGATAAGGGAGCGGAGTTTCGGCTCTATGATGCGCGGCTGGCTCACTGATTATTCTCCATTGCCCCATAGGGCCTCGTCCTTCGAATTGCGGAAACGATTCTAGCTGCCGACGCCCTGAAACATGCGGGCGCGCGCCTTCAGGATGTGGTCTTTCATCGCGTCATGCGCAGCCTGCTCCTGGCGCGCAAAGATCGCCTCCACGATTGCCGTATGCTCGTTCTGCACCTCGCGCACATGTTGCGGCGTCCGCTTGAGGCTGAGGCTGCGTGTCACCGACTGGCCGATCGCGAAATGCGGCTTGAACCAGATCCGCACCGTGATGTGGAACTGGTTATGGCTCGCCTTCGCAATGGCTTCGTGCAGGGCAAAGTCTTCCTCCGCACCGAGATCGTTGCGTTCCAGACATTGTTCCAGCGCCGCAATAGCCTGCTCGATGCGGGTTTTGTCGGCGGCCTGCCAGTTGCGCGCCGCAAGTTCGGCCGCAGAAGATTCAAGACCGGACCGGAATTCGAAAAACCGCTGCACGTCTGCAAGCGAGCCGACAGGCACCTGTTGCAACACGGACGAATCCGGCTGCTGGCGCACATAGGAGCCTGACCCTTTCTGGGAGACGATGAGGCCATCGTTTCGCAGCCGCTCCAGGGCTTCGCGCACCACCGGCCGGGATGCGCCGAACAACGACGCCAGATTCTGTTCCGATGGCAGCCGTTCGTTCACGGGAAACCGCCCGTCCGAAATCATGCCGATGATTTTTTCGTAGATGATGTCGCTCAGCCGAGTCTCGCCTCGAGCGGCAGCAGATGCGGTTTGATTGTCCATCAGCAGCCCTTCCGTTGCAAATCGCTGAAGTTAATGGGTTTCCTGCATTTCAATCGCAACAGAAATCCCGGGGTTTTTGTGAGCGAGGGGGCTGTCGTGCCAATTTTTTCTTCAAGCCTGATCCTGAAAACCTATCTACGAATAAAAAATATGTAAAAAGCTGTCAATACTTGTAATCATCTGAAAACGCCCATATGGTCTGCCCCTGCCGATGGAGGATCGGTATGCTGGCTGGCCGGGAGGGCTGTTGCGGTACGGTGAAAACCGTTTCGCTGCCGGTGATTTTTTGGGAGGATTGTCGATGCGCGATGGCGAAGCATTTTCACTGGGCGTAACGCGCCGAACCTTTATGGCGGGGCTTGGCGGCGTGGCCGCCCTTTCCGTCATCGGGACCTCGGCGCGGGCTGCTGCCGGCAAGCAGGCGCCGCAACTGGAGGCGCTGGTAAAGGACGGTAAATTGCCGCCCCTGGCCGAACGTCTGCCGAAAAATCCGATGGTGGTGACACCGCACGAGAAAATCGGCTCCTATGGCGGCACGTTGCGCCGTGGCCTGCGCGGTTCGTCGGACCATAACGGCATCCTGCGCATGGTCGGCAATCAGGGGCTGGTTCGCTGGAATATGGACTTCACCGAGGTTCTGCCGAACCTTGCGGTGAAATGGGAAGTCAACGACGATGCTTCGCAATTCACCTTCCATTTGCTGGAGGGCGCAAAATGGTCGGATGGTCATCCCTTCACCGCAGATGACGTGGTGTTCGCCATCGAGGACTGCATCAAGAACAAGGAGCTTTACAGCGCCACGCCGGCGCAGCTCTCCGTTGCGGGCAAGGCGGTCGATGTCGAAAAAGTCGATGATTTCACGGTAAAGTTCAAATTCGCAGCGCCGAATGCGCTTTATCTCGAAAACCTCGCCACGCCGCTCGGCCAGCATCCGACGCTGTTTCCCAAGCATTATTGCAGCAAGTTCCTGCCGAAATACAACACGGCGCTCGATGCCGATGTGAAGGCTGCGGGTGTCTCCAGCTGGACGGAACTGTTCCGGGCGAAGTGCGGCGATATCGAAATTCCGTCCCGCTGGTCGAATGTCGACAAGCCGACCCTTGATCCGTGGGTGGTGAAGGAACCCTATTCCGGCGGTGCGACGCGGGTGGTCATGACCCGCAACCCTTACTTCTGGCAGGTCGATACCGAAGGCAACCAGCTGCCCTATATCGACGAAATCAATTTCGGCATTTCGCAGGATGTCGAATCGCTGATGCTGAACGTCATTTCCGGCAAGATCGACATTCAGGAGCGCCATATCAGCGTTCTCGCCAACAAGCCGACCCTGTCTCAGAACATGAAAAAAGGCGATTATCGCCTGCTCACTCTGGTGCCGTCTGCTGCGCAGCAATGCCAGATCTACCTGAACATCACCCACAAAGACCCGGCAATGCGCAAGATGTTCGCGGACAAGTCCTTCCGTCAGGCGCTGTCCATTGCGCTCAACCGGCAGGAAATCATCGACATCGTCTATTTCAGCCAGAGCGAGGGGTATCAGGCCGGACCACGCCCGACACACCCCTGGTATAATGAAAAGCTGGCGCGCCAGTTCACCGAATATGATGCCGACAAGGCGAATGATCTTCTCGACAAGGCCGGTTACGACAAGAAGAACGGCAACGGCATGCGGTTGCGGCCTGATGGCCAGCCCGTCTTCTTCTCGATCGATGTCATCCCCACGCTCTATCCCGATCTGGTCGATGCGCTGGAACTGGTGAAGGCGCAATGGGCGCAGATCGGTGTCGACATCAAGGTCAACACCATCGAACGCGCGCTCTATTATACACGCGGCGATGACAACGCCCATGATGCTGCCGTCTGGCCCGGCCCCGGCGGTCTCGACCCGATGCTTGATCCGCGCGATTTCTTCGCATTCCACCCGCAGGGTTCGCGTTACGCCATTCCGTGGGCGCTCTGGTACACCTCGAATGGCCAGAAGGGCGAAGAGCCGCCGGAAAGCCAGAAGAGGCGCTTCAAGCTGTTTGACGAGGCGCGCTCGACGGCCGACCTTGCCAAACGCGGCGAGAAGATGAAGGAAATCTTCGATATCGCGGCGGAAGAGTTCGAGACGATCGGCCTCTGCCTTGCCGTTGGTGGTTTCGGCATCATCCGCAATAATCTGCGCAATGTGCCGGAAACGGAACCCGACAGCTGGACATGGCCCAATCCCGGCCCGGCGCTGCCGCAACAGTTCACCTTCACAAGCTGATACCACCACATGGGCGTCGCTGCCGTAACGCGGCGACGCCTCTCAGGTTGTTTCGACCACGCGCATACCGTTTCCTTAGTGGAAGGCGGTGCGTATGGCACAATGTGATTGCGAGAGCGACATGCTGCTTTTTATCGTAAAACGCCTGCTGTGGATGATACCGTCCCTGTTTGCCGTCAGTTTCCTTGCCTTTGTCCTGATCCAGCTGCCGCCCGGTGACTATGTGACGACCTATATCGCCACACTGGCTGCCTCCAACGAGGTCATCGACCACAATACCGCGGCGCAGCTGCGTGAACGTTTCGGCCTCGATGATCCCATGATCGTGCAATATCTGAAATGGATATGGGGCATCATCAGCCGTGGCGATTTCGGCATTTCGTTCGAATGGCAGCAGCCGGTTTCGGGCCTCATCTGGGAGCGTATGGCGCTGACGCTGGTTCTGGCCATCGCAAGCCTTCTCGCCACCTGGGCCATCGCACTTCCGATCGGCGTCTTCTCCGCCGTGCGCAAATATTCGATCGGCGATTATCTCTTCACCGCCTTTTCCTTCTTCGGCCTTTCCATACCCTCGTTCCTGCTGGCGCTGGTGCTGATGTATGTGGCGGCGGTGGAGTTCGGGGCCGATGTCGGCGGGCTGTTTTCAGCCGAATATGAAACGGCCTCCTGGAGCATCGCCAAGATGGTTGACCTTATGGCTCATATCTGGCTGCCGGTCGCCATTCTTGCCGTGTCTTCCACCGCAAGCCTCATCCGCGTCATGCGCGCCAACATGCTGGACGAATTGCCCAAGCCCTATGTGACCACGGCGCGGGCGAAAGGTTTGTCCGAGTTCAAGCTGCTGACGAAATATCCGCTCAGAATTGCGCTCAACCCGTTCATTTCCACCATCGCATGGCTTTTGCCAAACCTTATTTCGGGCTCCGTGGTGGTCGCCATCGTGCTCAATCTGCCGACGGCCGCACCCCTGCTTCTGCAGTCGCTGATGGCGCAGGACATGTATCTCGCCGGCGCCTTCGTGCTTCTGATCTGCGCGCTGACGCTGATCGGATCGCTTATCAGCGACATCCTGCTTGCGCTGGTCGATCCGCGCATCCGTCTCGAATAGGAGGGCGCCATGAGCGATATCACCATTACCACCAATGCCCGGCAGGACCGCGCCGCCGTCGCCTCGCAGTGGCAGCTCATCTGGTGGGCATTCAAGCGCCACAAGCTGGCCATGGCCGCCCTGTTCATCACCATTGCCATGTATATCGTTGCGCTGGTGCCCGGCTTCTTCGCCATCAACGATCCGGTGCTGCAGAACGCCCGCGCCACCTTCCATCCGCCGCAGCGCGTCCATTTCGTCGATACGACCGAAGGTTTCTCGCTCGGGATGCATTATTATCCGCTGAAGCTGACCCGTAACCCCGAAACGCTGGCTGCGGTGTTCGTGGAAGATACGGCCAAGAAAATACCGATCCAGCTTTTTGGCAGGGGTTACGAATATTCCGTATTCGGCCTGTTCAACACGAATATCCACCTGCTGGCTTCCACCGACAAGACGCGCCCGCTTTTCCTGTTCGGCGCGGACCGCCTCGGACGCGATGTCTTTAGCCGCGTGGTGCAGGGTGCGCAGGTTTCCCTGTCGATCGGTCTCGTCGGCGTGTTTTTCTCGCTGCTGCTCGGCGTCGTTCTGGGCGGTATCTCCGGTTATTATGGCGGCCGCATCGATTTCGTCATGCAGCGCGTGATCGATTTCGTGCTGTCGCTGCCCACCATTCCCATCTGGCTGGCGCTGGCCGCCGCCCTGCCGCAGGGCTGGCCTGCCACGCTTCAATACATGATGATCACCATCATCCTGTCCCTGACCGGCTGGGCGCAGCTTGCCCGCGTCGTGCGCGGCCGGTTCCTGTCGCTCAGAACCGAAGAATTCGTGGCCGCGGCGCGGCTGGATGGCGTGCCGGAAGGGCGCATCATCTTTCGCCATATGCTGCCGAGTTTTTCGAGCCATATCATCGCCTCGGTCACGCTTGCGGTTCCGGCGATGATCCTTGCGGAAACCTCGCTCTCATTCCTCGGTCTCGGTCTCCAGCCGCCGACGATTTCCTGGGGCGTGCTGCTTCGCGAGGCGCAGAACATCCGCTCGATCGCAACCGCGCCATGGCTGTTCCTGCCGGGCGTCGCTGTTGTCATTGCCGTCATGGCGCTCAATCTGCTCGGTGACGGCCTGCGCGATGCAGCCGATCCCTATAATAAGTGAGGTCCTGATGAGCGACATTCTCTCCATGAAGCCCGCCAGGCCGCTGCTCGAAGTCCGCAATCTCGTGACCGAATTTCCGGTCCGAAACGGCGTCTTCCGGGCGGTCAACGATCTGTCTTTTTCCATCGATCCCGGCAAGACCCTCTGCGTCGTCGGCGAAAGCGGCTCCGGCAAATCCGTCACCGCCCGCTCGATCCTGCAGATCATCGACACCCCCGGCCGTATTGCGTCCGGGTCGATCATCCTCAACCGCGCCGATGGCACCTCTTTGGATCTGGCAAAGCTCGATCCGCGCAGCCGGGCCATCCGCTCGGTGCGCGGCGCTGATATCGCGATGATTTTTCAGGAGCCGATGTCGTCGCTTTCACCCGTGCATACGGTGGGTGATCAGATCACCGAGGTCCTGCGTCTGCATCTGAAAATGAGCAAGGCACAGGCGCGGGCCGAGGCCATCGAGCTGCTGCGGCAGGTGGAAATTCCAAATCCCGAAAAGGCGCTGGATCGTTACGCTTTCCAATATTCGGGCGGCATGCGCCAGCGCGCGATGATCGCCATGGCGCTGGCCTGCAAACCGCAACTGTTGATCGCCGACGAACCGACGACGGCGCTTGACGTCACCACACAGGCCGAAATACTCGACCTGATATCGCGACTGCAAAAGGCGCATGGCATGGCGGTGTTGTTCATTACCCATGATATGGGCGTGGTGGCGCAGATCGCCGATGACGTGCTGGTCATGCATCATGGCGTCGCCAAGGAATATGGCGCCGTCGAGCAGATATTCCACAGCCCGCAGGACCCCTATACCCGCATGCTGATCGGCTCCGTGCTGAAGCTGGAGCAGAAGGCGGAAATCCGGCTTGCGCGGCCTCCGCTCGATCTCACGGCTGCGCCGGTGCTCGAAGTGAACGACCTTTCCATGCACTTCGGTGAAATGAAGGCGCTGGATGGCGTGTCGATCAAGCTTCTGCCGGGCGAGACGCTTGGCATCGTCGGCGAAAGCGGCTCCGGCAAGACAACGATGGGCCGCTCCATCATGCGTCTTTACGATCCGACCGGCGGCGAGATGCGTTATCGCCGGGCGGATGGCACGGTGGTCGACTTGGCCAAAATCGAAGGTGCCGAACTGAAAGCCGCGCGGCGTGAATTGCGTATGGTTTTCCAGGACCCTTTCGGCTCGCTCAATCCGCGCATGACGGTGGCGCAGGTCATCGGCGAGCCGTTGCTGGTCAACGGCATTGCCAGGGGCAAGGAACTGGATGAACGCGTCTGCGCCCTGATGGAGCAGGTGGGTCTCGATCCGGCCGGGCGCGAACGTTACCCGCACGCCTTTTCCGGCGGACAGCGCCAGCGCATCGGGATTGCCCGCGCCATCACGCTGAAACCCCGCATCATCGTTGCGGATGAGGCGACGTCAGCGCTTGATGTTTCGGTGCGGTTCCAGGTGCTGGATCTGCTGATGCGCCTGCAGGACGAGCTTGGTCTCGCCTATATCTTCATCAGCCATGACATCGGCGTTATCAGATACATGTGCGACCGTGTCGGGGTGATGTATCGCGGCAAGCTTGTCGAAGTGGGAGACGCCGAAAAGGTCTGCAACGCGCCCGACCATCCCTATACGCAGGCGCTTCTTTCCGCCATTCCGCGCCCGGACCCGCGGGACCGGGACCGTACCCGCAGGTTTCGCTACGTCGAACCGCCAGAGATCAAAAACGGGATCGCCGCCCGATAGTGTTGCGCCCGTTGCGCGCTGCAATTCATGAGGAAGACTAAGCATGAAAATCGATCGCATGCGGGTATTCGTCACCCGCGACAAGGACCGCCCCCGCGTCATCGTCGCTCTCGATACGGATGACGGTTTGACCGGCTGGGGCGAATGTTACAATCACGGCCCCGATCTCGCCTTGCCGCCGGTGCTGGATTACCTCTATGGCTTCCTCGCCGGACAGGACCCGACGCGGGTCGAATATCTCTACAATCTCCTTCTCCAGCAGAACCGCTTTCCGCCCGGCGCGCTCGGTCTGTCAGCAATATCTGCGCTTGATCATTGCCTGTGGGACCTTGCCGCCAAGGCAGCGGGCGTGCCTGTTTACAAGCTGCTGGGCGGCGAAGTGCGCGACCGTATCAAGGTCTATGCCGGCGTCTACACGGCGCCGGATGCGCCGGCGGCGAAGGAAGAGTTCGACCGCCTCAACGAGGGTTGGGGCTTCACGGCCTTCAAGCTCAGCCCGTGGCGCGTCGATATTCACGCCCATCGCTGGGGGGAGGTGGTGCGCAGTTCGGCGGACTATTTCCGCTCGCTTCGCGAGACCGTGCGGTCTGACTACGACATCGCCTTCGATGCCCATGCCAAGATTTTTGAACCCGCCGCCGCCCGCCAGCTTGGCAATGCGCTTGCCCCTTACGATCCGCTGTTTTTCGAAGAGCCTTTGCGTCCCGAAAACATCGAGATGTGGGGAGACCTGAAACAGGGGCTGAACTGCACGCTGGCAACAGGCGAAAGTCTCTATAATCGCAATGAGTTCCTGCGTCTTCTTCAAGTAAAGGGTGCAGACATCATTCAGCCTGACATCTGCGTCGTCGGCGGCATTTCCGAAATGCGCCGCATCGCCACGCTTGCGGAAGCCCATTTCGTCAGCATTGCGCCGCATAACCCGATGGGGCCGCTCGCCACCGCCGTCAATGTGCACTTCTCAGCCGCCCAGCAGAATTTCCGTATTCTCGAATACCGGCTGCCGAAAGGCCAATGTTATGTCTATGGCGGCACCGATCTTGAAAAACGCGAGGATGAAACCCGCTATGTGGTCGACCCCTATCTGCCGAAGGACGGATATCTGGAACTGAGGCCGGATCGTCCCGGTTGGGGGGTGGAGATGGATGAAAAAGCCATGCAGGAAGACGGTTACATTCACTGGCAGAGACGGGTGCCGAAACGGCCCGACGGGTCCTATGCCTTTGCCTGAAACGGTCGCGATTGCCTGCGGGCAGCTCTCTGCCCGCCTGCGTCCCGCATGGGGCGGCAGGATGACCCATCTGCACCATGCGGACTACGGTGATATTCTGGCGCCAGCAACCGGAGAGGATTTCGAGCCGTTCAACTGGCCGCGCGCCGGCGCCTATCCGCTGTTTCCTTACCACAATAGGCTCTATGGGAGTTCGTTCGTTCATGCGGGCATCCGCCATGAGCTTTCTCCCCATCCGGCCCTTGCGCCTGATGCCATGCATGGGCCTGCGCACCGGCGAGCCTGGGAGATTTCCGGTCTGGCTTCCGATCGGGCGGGGCTGGTACTCCACTATGAGGCTGACGGGGAATGGCCTTTTTCCTTCCGCGCTGAACAGTCTTTTCTGCTCGAAGACGCCGGCCTCACCGTGGACCTGTCGATCACCAATCTGGCGGACGTACCCGCGCCGATGGCGCTGGGCTGGCATCCCTATCTGGCTGCCGGATTTGGCTGCGAAGCGCGCACGAATGCAAGGCTGGAATATCCGCTGGACCCGCAGAACGTGCCGACCGGCCAGGCAGCCGTACTTCGCCAGACGACCGTCATTCCCGCAGCGACGGGATACACGGAGCATTATACAGGTTGGTCTAATGCGCATGTCCGGTTTGACGGGTTTTCACTGCTGATCGAGGCCGATCCCGTTTTCGGTCATCTGGCTGTCCACCGCATGGACAGCTATCTTTGCCTCGAGCCCGTTTCCATGGCCGCCGGAGCGCTCGGCTTGCCGGAGGCGCAGCGGGAAGCGCTGGGCGTCAGGATCGTAGCACCCGGCAAACATCTATCGGGGCGCATCCGGCTTTCCGTCGGGCCTTGAGGGGGGCAGGGCGCGCGCGAGAACGCCATGCCCCCGCATCCTATCTCCACAGTCAAAAAAACGCCATATGCCCATATTTTGAGCGTCAGAAATTGTCGCTCAAAAATGCGCTTGACGTCGGCGAAAATTTCTCACCAAATGAACCAATACAAGATTGGTTCAAGCAAATGGTGCGGTGTGGCAGCAGGCCCTAACGACAATTCCAACTACGCGCTGGCGCGGTTGCGTGAATATATTCAGGCGAATCATCTCGTCAGGGATGGCCGTCTGCCGACGGAACGGGCCTTTGCGGAGACTTTTAACGTCGGCCGTCGGTCGATCCGCCGCGCGCTGGAGGTTCTGGAAGCCGAAGGCCTCATCTGGCGGCGGCAGGGCGCCGGAACCTTTGTGGGTGAAAAACCTGATGATTGGTCCGCCCAGGTCACGGAATTGGTCGCCGGTACGGATTTCATGGAGATCATGGAGGTGCGCCTGCGCATCGAACCGCAGCTGGCGCAGCTAGCGGCCATGCGCGCCAAGCCGGCCGAGGTGGAGCGCATGCGGGCGCTGGTGGAAAAGACCGGCCAGAGCACGGATGCCGATGCCAAGGAATTGTGGGATGGCTCGCTCCATCGCCAGATCGCCCAGAGTGCCGGCAACAAGCTGTTTCTCTCGATTTTCGATGTCATCAATCGTGTCCGCCAGGATGATGCCTGGCAGTCGATACGGGAACTCGCCCGGCGCAGCGGAACAAATGTCAGGGCGTCTTTCGAACAGCACATGGCCATTGTCGACGCCATCGCCGATCGCGATCCGGCGCGTGCCGGTGAAGCCATGCGCCAGCATCTTCTCATGCATCAGGAAAGGCTGATCCGCGCCACCTCGCTCGGCTTTCTGGAAGAGGGATCCGGGGACGCCGATAATTCGCTGACCGAGGCTTCTTAAGGCCACGGATGAAAACTGTCGCCCCGTCAGGGGCGGCCAATGACAAAAAGTCAAAATAACCAGACCAGAGGAACGAACATGAAGAAAATCCAGACATTGACTGCTGCGCTGTTGGCGAGCGCAGTCCTGACCACGCCGGCGCTATCCTCCGAATTGCGCATCGGCCTGAACGACGATGCTGATGTGCTCGATCCAGCACAGTCGCGCACCTTCGTCGGCCGCATCGTCTACACCGCCATGTGCGACAAGCTGGTGGATATCTCGCAGGACATGAAGATCGTGCCCCAGCTTGCCACCGAATGGGCGTGGTCCGAAGGCGGCAAGGTTCTGACCATGAAAATCCGCGATGGCGTGAAGTTCCACGATGGTGAAACACTGGACGCGGCGGCCGTCGTCGCCACCATCGAGCGCAACATGACGCTGCCGGAATCCCGCCGCAAGAGCGAGCTTTCGTCGGTCGAGAAGGTTGAGGCGACAGCGCCGCTCGAAGTCAAGTTCACGCTGAAGACGCCTGATGTCACCCTGCTCGCGCAGCTTTCCGACCGCGCCGGCATGATCGTCGCGCCGAAAGCGGCCAAGGAACTCGGCGCGAATTTCGGTTCGAAACCGGTCTGTGCCGGTCCGTTCAAATTCGTCGAGCGCATCCAGCAGGATCGTATCGTGCTCGAGAAATTCGCGGACTACTGGGACAAGGACAAGGTCCTCGTTGATAAGATCGTCTATCTGCCGATCCCGGACACCACCGTGAAGCTCGCGAACCTTCGCGCAGGCGACCTCGATATCGCAGAGCGTATCTCTGCCTCCGACGCGGAATCCGTCAGGAACGACCCCAAACTGACCTATGCCGATGTCATCGGACCGGGTTACATGGCCATGTATGTCAACATGAACAATGGTGCGCGTGCGGATAATCCGCTCGGCAAGGACAAGCGCCTGCGCCAGGCATTCTCCTATGCGATCGACCGCGAGGCGATCGGCCAGATCGTCTTCGAAGGGACGTCAAAGGGCGGCAATCAGGCTTTCCCGCCAACGAGCCCCTGGTTCAACCAGAACCTGCCGGTGCCGCCGCGCGATATCGACAAGGCCAAGCAGTTGATGAAGGAGGCGGGTTACGAGACGCTCGATGTCGAGCTTCAGCACGCCAACAACACCACGCAGACGCAGATGATGCAGGTCATCCAGTCCATGGCGGCCGAGGCCGGCTTCAACGTCACCCTGAAGGCCACCGAATTTGCCACACTCCTGTCCGAGCAGACCGCCGGTAATTACCAGCTCAGCCGTTCAGACTGGTCGGGACGTATCGATCCCGATGGCAACCTGCATCAGTTCGTCACCTGCAAGGGCGGCATCAACGATGTGAAATATTGCAATCCCGAGGTTGACAAGCTGCTGAACGAGGCCCGCGCCTCGACCGAAGATGCAGTCCGCAAGGAAAAATATGATGCCGCAAGCGTCATCCTCAACGACGACATGCCGATCATCTACCTCGGCCACCAGCCCTATGCCTATGCCATTTCCAACAAGGTCAAGGGCTGGGCGCCGTCACCTGACGGTATGATCCGCCTTCTCGGCGTTTCCAAGGACTGACCGTTTCGCATAGGCCGCACGGCTTGCCGTGCGGCCCCCAGACCGGACACAAACGGGGGCAATGCCATGCCTGTTTATATCGGCAAGCGACTGCTGGTCGCGATCCCGACGCTTCTCATCATTTCCATCTTCGTTTTCTCGCTGCAGAAACTCCTGCCGGGGGATCCGGTTCTCGCCATGGCGGGTGAGGAGCGCGATCCCGCGACGATCGAATTCCTGCGCGAGAAATATCGCCTCAACGACCCCGTGCCGCTGCAATATATCAACTGGCTGGGCGGCGTGGTGACCGGCGATTTCGGTATTTCGCTGCGGTCCAACCAGCCGGTGCTGGAACTGATCGGCCAGAAGCTGCCGGTCACCATTCAGCTGGCTGTCATGGCGATGTTCTTCGCCATGGTGATCGGCATCCCCATCGGCATTCTGGCCGCCGTCAAGAAGAATACCTGGATCGATTACACCGCCAATATCGTTGCGCTTTCCGGCCTGTCGATCCCGAATTTCTGGCTCGGCATCATGCTGATCCTGCTGGTCTCGGTAAAACTCGGCTGGTTGCCGGCATCCGGTTATGAATCGATCTTCGTGGACCCTGTCCGTTCCATCGAAACGATGATCATGCCCGCCTTCGTGCTGGGCAATGCGCTTGCGGCAACGCTGATGCGGCACACGAGGTCTGCGATGGTTGCGGTCTTGAGTTCGGACTATATCCGAACCGCCCGCGCCAAGGGACTTTCGCCGCGCGAGATCATCCTGTCGCACAGTTTCCGTAATGCGCTTCTTCCCGTCATCACGCTGCTGGCGCTGCTCTTCGGGGAGCTGCTGGCCGGTGCGGTTCTGACGGAGCAGATATTCACCATTCCCGGTTTCGGCAAGATGACGGTCGATGCGGTTTTCACCCGTGACTATGCCGTCGTGCAGGGCATCGTTTTATGCACCGCCGTCGGTTTCATCCTCATGAACCTGCTGGCCGACATTGCCTATGTCCTGCTTAACCCCCGCCTCAGGGCGACGATCTGAGGCTGATATCATGACCGTTCTCGATCAAAACCTCTCCGTACCGGCGACACGGCAGGAAAGCCGCGCCTGGAAAAAAATGAAGCGCAACAAATCGGCGCTTGTCGGCATGATCATCGTGCTGTTTTTCGCCGTGCTTGCCATCGCCGCGCCGATCCTGCCGATTGCCGATCCGGTTGCGACCAGCTGGTCGGCCATCCGCAAGGCGCCGTCGGCGGCCCACTGGCTCGGCACTGACGATCTCGGCCGTGATATTCTCTCGCGCATGATCTATGGCGCCCGCGCCTCGCTGATGGCCGGCGTCGTCTCGGTGATGATCGCGGTGGTGATCGGCGTGCCCTTTGGCCTGATTTCAGGTTATTTCGGCGGCTGGGTGGATATGGTCATCTCCCGCATCACCGAAGCGCTGCTCGCCATGCCCTTCCTGATCATGGCAATCGCGCTCGCCGCCTTTCTCGGCCCGAGCCTTACCAATGCGATGATCGCCATCGGCCTTTCCGCCATGCCGATCTTCGTGCGGCTGACGCGCGGACAGGTGCTTGCCGTCAAGATGGAGGACTATGTCGAGGGGGCGAGGTCCATCGGCCTCAACCACATCGACATCATGACGCGTTACATCCTGCCGAATGTCTTTGCCCCCATCATCGTGCAGGCGACGCTGACGGTGGCGACCGCCATCATTGCGGAGGCGAGCCTTTCCTTCCTCGGCCTTGGCCAGCAGGCGCCGGCCCCATCCTGGGGTTCGATGCTGAATACCGCGAAGAATTTCCTGAGCCAGGCTCCGTGGATGACGATGTGGCCCGGCATCGCCATCTTCCTCGTCGTCATCGGTTTCAATCTTCTCGGCGACGGCCTGCGCGACGCGCTCGATCCGCGCGAAGCATGATTTTTTACAAGGAATATCGGAATGAATGAATTCACCACACGCCCTGAAATCCTTGGCACCTTCGGCGTCGTCACCTCGACGCACTGGATCGCATCGGCCGTTGGCATGGCGATCCTCGAAAAGGGCGGCAATGCTTTCGATGCTGCCGTCGCCACCGGTTTTGTCCTGCAGATTGTCGAGCCGCATTTGTGCGGCCCGGGCGGAGATATGCCCGCGGTGTTTTATTCCAAGCAGAAGGACAAGGTGGAAGTCATCTGCGCACAGGGCCCGGCCCCGAGTGGCGCCACGATTGAACATTACACTTCGGAAGGCCTGAAGCTGATCCCCGGCGACGGGCTGCTCGCAACCGTCATACCCGGCGCCTTCGACGGCTGGATGCTGATGCTGCGCGACTATGGCACGATGAGCGTGCGCGAAGTGCTGGAACCCGCAATCTATTATGCCGAGCACGGGCATCCGACGTTGCCGCGTGTCTCCGCCACCATCAAGGGGCTGGCCGATTTCTTCGAGAAGGAATGGCCGACATCCCATGAGACATGGCTGCCGGGCGGCGCGGCACCCGAGCCTCACGCCAATTTCCGCAACCCGGTTCTCGCCGCCACCTATCAGCGGATCGTCACTGAAGCCGAAGCGCGCTCCGGCCGCGAAAACCAGATAGAGGCGGCGCGCGATGCCTTCTATCGGGGTTTCGTAGCGGAAGCCATCGACAGTTACGTAAAGACCGCAGAGGTGATGGATGCTAGCGGCGCAAGGCACAAGGGCGTGCTGACGGCGCAGGATATGGCGGACTGGAGCGCGACCGTCGAAGCGCCGCAGACTTTCGACTATCAAGACTGGACGATTGCCAAGACGCCCGCCTGGGGGCAGGGTCCGGTTCTCTTGCAATCGCTTGCGCTGCTGAAGGGCTTCGATATTGCGGCCATGGAGCCGTCCGGTCCCGATTTTATCCACACCATCGTCGAAGCCATGAAGCTCGCTTATGCCGATCGCGAGGTCTATTACGGCGACCCTGAATTCGGCCAGATACCGACTGAATATCTTCTCTCCGAAGGTTACAATGCCGGACGCCGCACGCTGATCGGCAGCGAGGCGTCGCTGGAGCTGCGTCCGGGCACCGTGCCGGGTTACGAAAAGCAGGTGGATGCCACCATGGCGATGCTGGCCGAAATGAGCGGCACCGGCACCGTCTACGAGCCGACCATGTCGCATCTGACGGAAAAGCGCGGCGACACGGTCCATATCGACGTCATCGACCGCTGGGGCAACATGGTCTCCACCACGCCTTCGGGCGGCTGGCTGCAATCCTCGCCCATCGTGCCGGGTCTCGGTTTCGCGCTCAATTCCCGCGCCCAGATGTTCTGGCTGAAGGAGGGGCTGCCCACCTCGCTTGCGCCGGGCAAGCGCCCGCGCACGACGCTGACGCCCTCGCTTGCGCTGCATCAGGGCCGTCCCGCCATGGTCTTCGGTACGCCGGGCGGCGACCAGCAGGACCAGTGGCAACTACCCTTCTTCCTACGTTATGCCCATCACGGCAAGAACCTGCAGGCCGCGATAGATATGCCGTTGTTCCACACCGCGCATTTTCCGGGCTCGTTTTATCCGCGCACCAGCTCGCCGGGGGAAATCACCGTGGAAAGCACCGTGGGTGAAGCGACCTTGCAGGAGCTTCGCCGTCGCGGACACCGCGTCACGGTTGCCGATGCATGGTCCGTCGGCCGGCTCACCGCCGCGCGGCGGGATGCGGACGGCCTCTTGCGCGCCGCCGCAACGCCGCGGCTGATGCAGGCCTATGCGGTTGGGCGGTAAGACCATGGAGATGAAACCTGTCCTCTCCGTCCGGAACCTGACCACCTCCTTCCTCGTCGATGGCGCCTGGAAAAGCGTGGTGCGCAATGTGTCCTTCGATGTCGCGCCCGGTGAAACCGTCGCGATTGTCGGCGAATCCGGCTCCGGTAAATCCGTGACGTCGCTATCACTGATGCGCCTGCTTGCCCCAGCCTCCAGCCGGATAGAAGGGGAAGTCCTGCTCAACGGGCGCAATCTGCTGGCGCTTTCCGAAAAAGAGATGCGTGGCGTGCGCGGCAACGATATCTCGATGATCTTTCAGGAGCCGATGACCTCGCTCAATCCGATCTTCACCATCGGCCGTCAGATTTCCGAAGTCCTCATCCGCCACAAGGGGCTTTCGAAGCAGGAGGCGCGGGCGGAGACGGTGCGGCTTCTGGAGAAGGTCCGCATTCCCAACGCCTCCGGTCGTTTTGACGAATATCCGCATCAGTTTTCGGGCGGCATGCGTCAGCGGGTGATGATTGCCATGGCGCTCGCCTCGCGGCCGAAATTGCTGATCGCCGACGAGCCGACGACGGCGCTCGACGTTACCATTCAGGGCCAGATCCTCGATCTCATCAAGCTGCTGCAGGAAGAGGAGGGCATGTCGGTGCTCTTCATCACCCATGACATGGGTGTGGTGGCCGAAATCGCTGACCGTACGATCGTGATGTATCGCGGCGATGAAGTCGAGACCGGGCCGACGGAGGACATATTCCGGCGCGGCAAACATCCCTATACGCGGGCGCTGCTTTCGGCGGTTCCGAAGCTCGGTTCGATGCGTAACCGGCAATGGCCGACGCGTTTTCCGGTTCTCGACATGAAAACCGGTCTTTCGACTGAGCCGGAGGAGGTGGCCGAGACGGTTGCAAGCGGCCAGACACCGGTTCTGTCGGTCAAGAACCTTGTGACGCGCTTTCCCATCCGCTCCGGCCTGCTGGCGCGCCAGACGGGTGCGGTTCACGCCGTCGAAAACGTTTCCTTCGACCTGTTTCAAGGAGAAACGCTGTCGCTGGTGGGTGAATCCGGTTGCGGAAAATCCACCACCGGCCGCTCGATCATGCGCCTCGTGGAGCCGTCGTCCGGCGATGTGTCCCTCGACGGTTACGATGTGATGCGCCTCGATAACGTCGGCCTGCGCAACATGCGCAAATCGGTGCAAATGATCTTTCAGGACCCGTTCTCGTCGCTCAATCCGCGCATGACGGTGGGCACGGCAATTTCCGAGCCCTTCATCAAGCACAGGCTGGGCAGCGCCAAGCAGGCCAAGGAAAAGACTGCCGATCTTCTCGAAAAGGTCGGCCTGTCCGCCGATATGGCCAACCGCTACCCGCACGAATTTTCGGGTGGTCAGCGCCAGCGCATCGCGATTGCCCGGGCACTGGCCCTCGATCCGAAGGTCATCGTTGCCGATGAAAGCGTCTCGGCGCTCGATGTGTCTATCAAGGCGCAGGTCTGCAACCTGCTGCTCGACCTGCAGCAGAGCCTCAACCTCGCCTTCCTGTTCATCAGCCATGACATGGCTGTCGTGGAGCGCGTCAGCCATCGTGTCGCGGTGATGTATCTCGGCGAGATCGTGGAGATCGGGCCGCGCGCCGCCGTTTTCGACAATCCGCAACATGCCTATACGAAAAAGCTGATGGCGGCCGTTCCGGTGCCGGACCCGGCAAGACGCGGGATAAGGCGCGGCATATCCAATGACGAGCTGAAGAGCCCGATACGGGCAATGGGATATGAAACACCGACGCGAAACTACAGGACCGTATCGCCCGGCCACATGGTGCAGGTAGCCTGAGACGATTACGGCCGCCCGAAATGTTTTGAAAAGGAAACGGTTATGAGGGGTTTTTGGGCGAAACGCCGCGCAGATGCCCCATGAGATAGGCATGGGTCGCGGCATTGGCGACGATCAGCGTTCCGGTCTTCTCATAGAACTCCGGTCCGCGACCCCACCAGTCGGTCACAATGCCGCCGGCCTCCTGAACAAGAAGAATGCCGGCTGCCGTGTCGACGAATCCCGTCTCCTCGTAATAGCCCGTGAGACGACCGCAGGCGACATAAGCGCAGGAATTGGCGGCGCTGCCGACAACACGAACCGCGCCGATGGGCGCGCGAATGGCGTCGAGGCGCTGATAGGCACCGGGATAAAGCTGGAGATTGGGCGTAGGCAGGCCGGTGCCGACGCACATGAGCGCGACATCGGTGCTGGCATTGACCCGCAGGCGCTCGCCATTGAGATAGGCGCCGTCTCCCTTGATCGTGGCGAACATCTCGTCGGAAACGGGATTATAGACCAGCCCGCAGATCGTTTCATTGCCGCGGCGAAGCGCGATGGTGATGGTGTAGTGCTGGCCGAAGAGGAAATTGGTGGTGCCATCGATCGGGTCGACCAGCCAGCGATGATCCTGATCCGCCCCTTCGACAGGTGCGAATTCCTCGCCGGTCAGTCCCCAGGGATATTGTGCGAGCAGGCGCTGGCGGATCAGTGTCTCGGAATCTCGGTCCGCATCGGAAACGAAATCCCCCGGTCCCTTGACGCCGATCTCGATGTCGCGGAAGCGCCTGAAATGGTCGAGCGTCAATGCGCCGGCTTCGCGAGCGGTGGCGACCATATGGTCGAGGATGGTGCTGTAATTGACTGTCATCGGCTGAAAACCTCGGCGAGCCCTTCCGGATCATCGGTGGTGATCTGGTCCACCTTAAGCCGCAGGAGGCGTTTCACCTGTTCTATGGATTGCGGTGTGACGCTGTTGATTGTCCAGGCGTCGACCCGGCGGCCGGCGGCATGGATCGGGGCGATGATATCGACACCGGCATCCTCGGCAGCAAGTACGATCGCGTAGTCGAGATAGATCATCCCGGCATCGGGCGCGGTGGCGAGAGCGTCTTCGATGAAACCCAGATAGTTTCCGCTTGCCTCCAGGTCTGCAAGTGTGCCGTGATCGCAGGGATCATATCCGGTGCGAAGTCCCGGCGCTGAGCCGGCCAGCATGGCGATGGCGTCGAAATCGCCGCCGGACAGGATCACCGAGCTTGCTATGGGCGAAACGCTTGCTCCGAAACCGGCGACCACCTGCGGGGTAAGCGCCTGCAGGTCCTCCTTGAAATCGAGCTGCAACAGGGCGTCGGGATGCACGGTCTCGTGGGCGAGCAGGGCGCAGAGGTCTTCGAGCAACATCACCTTCGAAGCGATTGGCTGGCCCCCGTTGTCGCGTAGGTGAAGCTGACGCAGCGCAGCGGCGGATGTGTCGCGCACTCGGCCGGTGCCGGTGGTTTCCCGTTCCAGCGTCCGGTCATGCAAAACGGCGCAGCCGTGATCGGCATGAATGACGAGATCGACTTCGATGCTCGCACCAAGGCGCATCGCCTCGATGATGCGCTCGCCGGTGAAGACCGGATCGCTAGCGCGGCGGCGGGCGCGATGCCATTTGAGCCAGGTCCTGTGGCCGTCGCGTTCGATAAGGATCGGCTGGTTCATGTCAGCTCCGATAGATTGGGCGGTTGTCGCGATAGGCCGTGACGGCACGGGGCGAAATCTGTACGCCCTGTCCCGCCCGGAACAGATCCGGATGGGCGACCATGGATTTGATCCTTGTACCATCGGCGAGATCAAGGTCGACAAGGCCGTGGGTGCCGTAATCCGTCACCCGGTGCACGTGCGCTTCCGGTGTTTCGGAAATCGTCAGATCGATGGCTTCCGGGCGGACGGCGAGAATGGCCGGGCCATCGGAGACGGGAAGCGGAAGGGTAAAATCGGCGCGCGTGAAATTTCCGTCTGAAACCGCACCCTCTATCAGGTTCATGGTGCCGATGAAGCCGGCGACGAAAGGGGTCTGAGGTTCGCGGTAGATGACGTTAGGCCTGTCGATCTGTTCGGTCTTGCCATTTGCCATCACGACGATGCGGTCGGCCATCGAAAGGGCCTCGTCCTGCCCGTGGGTGACGAATAGCGTGGTGATGCCGAGACGCTGCTGGATATCACGCACCTCTTCCCGCAACCGCTCGCGCAGATGCTGGTCGAGGCTGGCGAAGGGTTCGTCGAGCAGCAGGATTTTCGGTTCGAGAACCAGCGAGCGGGCAAGCGCCACGCGCTGTTGCTGGCCGCCCGAGAGCTGGCTGGTGGCGCGCTCGCCATAACCGGTAAGCCCGACGAGCTCGAGCACGGCCTCCACTTTCTCTTTGATCACGGCAGCCGGCATATGGCGCAGCTTGAGGCCGAAAGCGAGGTTTTTGAAGACGTTCATGTGGCTCCAGAGCGCGTGGCTCTGGAACACCATGCCGGTCGGCCGCCGCTCCGGTGGCAGGTGGGTCACATCTTCGCCATCGATGGTAATCTGCCCGCCCGTCGGCTGCTCGAAACCGCCGACCATGCGCAGCAGCGTCGATTTGCCCGAACCGGAAGGCCCGAGAAGGCAAACGAGCTCGCCATCGGCGACATCGAGCGAGAAACTGTCGACTGCCTTGGTGCCGCCGGTATAGGTTTTCGATATCTCGCGGATGTGAAGTACGGACATGATGATTTCCTAACCGCCGAAACCGCGGGCGAATGCACCGCCACCGATGACGCGGCGGGCGAACATGAGGGCAATGAAGGACGGCACCCAGAGCAGCACGGACAGAACCGCGCCGTACTGGATGACCATCTGGTTGTTGATATAGCTGATCATCAGCACCGGCATCGTGCGGATGCCCGGCGCACCGATGAGCCATGCGCCTTCGGTCTCATAAAAAGTGCCAACGAAGCTGAGCAAAACGGCGGCGGCGATGGTCGGTCCCGCCTGCGGCAGGGTAATCGACCAGAAGACCCGGAGCGGACTGGCGCCGACATCACGGGCCGCCTCTTCCATGCGCCGGTCGACGGCCTGGAATGCCGCCACGGGAATCCAGATCATGAACATCAGCGTACCGACGAGCTGGATGAGAACAACGCCCCAGAAGGTGCCGATGAGGTTGAGCTGCAGGAAAATGGCGGCAATCGCCACCAGAAGCCCGAATTTCGGGAAGGCGTGGCCGGCCAGGAAGGAGAAGAACAGCAGGTTGCGGCCGGGAAAGCTCATGCGCGCAAAGGCATAGGCGGCGGGAAGGCAGATCAGCGCCGAAAGCAATGTCACCACCGTTGTCAGCCGAAGGCTCAGCATCAGGGCGTTCCACACGTCGGCGCGGCCGAGCGTCTGGCCCCAGAAACGGAAACCGAACTGCTGGGGAATGACATTGGGAAAACGCCAGACCTCGGTGAATGCCCAGGTGCCGACAACAAGCAGCGGCCCGACGATGGCGATAGTGAGAAGGGTTGCAAAAAAGATACCGGGCCAATCGATGCGGGCACGGGCCCGCGTCAGCGTCGTCATGTCATTTCCCCTGGTTGCGCGCGACCGAACGCACGTAGAACAGGCCGAAAGCGATGCAGAAACCGAAAGCGATGACGGCCTGGGTCATGGCGCCGATGGGGTCCTGCACTTCGCGCAGCGTGCGCTGCATGAAGGGGCCGAGCATTTCGGGAGAGGCCGGGCCCAAGAGATAGGGCAGGGTGAAGGAAGAAAAAATGCCCAGCACCGAAAAGGAAAGCGCCACGAGAATGGAATTGGAAATGCGCGGCAGGATGATGTGCCAGAAGACCTGCAGCGCGTTTGCGCCGACATCCCGCGCCGCCTCCACCGACTGGTTGGCGACGCTGCCGAGGCCCGCGAGCAGGATGAGAACCGTCAGCGGAATATTGTCCCAGACAAGACCGATGACCGGCCCCCAAGGCGTGAGATAGGGCGTGCGGATTTTCGGCAGGTCGACCGCATTGAGCAAGATGTCCACCATGCCGTTGGGGCCCAGAACGCGGATGAAGGCGAAGGCGAGGATGATGGAGGGCACGAACATCGGAAAGATGGCAAGCGCCTGCACATAAGCCGAAAGACGACCTTGCGAAAAGCGAAGGTAAAGCGCGATCGGCAGGCAGATGACCAGCAGGAGGACGGCGCAGACCATCGTCGTCCACAATGTCACGGCAAGATTGTCGAGGCTGTAGCGGTCTGAGAAGAAGAAGCCGTAGCTTGAAAGGTCGAAACTCGTTTCACCATCGGTTCCGGTGCGCCACACGGTGCGGCCGATGGCGTTGATGGCAGGCCAGATGACGAGCCAGATCATCAGGAACACGGGAATGGCGACGAGCAGGAGGCCGATGGGCCTCCTGCCTGCTGTATTGTCAATGAGCGGGCGAACCGCTCCCTCTGCGACCTCGGTCACGACTTGCGGTTAACGTTGGGAGCGACGTTGCGATACCAGCCATCATTGATGGCGGTTTCCCATTTGCCGGCCGGGAAGGTCGGAATGGTCTGCGGAATGATGTCGGCAAAACGCTTGCGCAGGTCGGCCGACACATGGTCCCAGGAAACGCCGGGGAAGCCGCCCAGCTCGTTGAGGATCGCGCCCTGAATTTCTTCGGACAGCACAAAATTGGCAAGCTTCAGGGCAGCGTCACGATTGGCGCCGTTAGCAAGCACCACGGCGCGCGAGAAATCACCGCAGAGCGCCAGATCCTGAAGCTGGACGAGGCCGGTTTCCTTCGGCAGAACGCCCTGATCGATAGCCTTCAGCACCTGATCGGACCAGACGGGGGTCATGGTGACGACGCCCTGGGAAAGAAGCTGCAGCGACTGCGTGTTGCCGGAGGAGTATGCGCCCTTGTCATAGAGCGACGGGGCGATATCTGTCAGCAGCGCCCATGCCTTGCCCAGAGCCTTGTCGCCGGCTTCCTGGGTGTAATTGTCAACCGTAAAGGCCTTGGGATCGAGACCGTTGGCCTGATGGATGGCGCGGCGGACGAAGTTGCCGCCGGAGCCGCCCTTGTCGGGACGGTTATAAACGAACTGGCCGGGATTTGCCTTGATCCACTTGACTAGTTCATCCCAGGTCTTCGGTGCGTCCGCCGGCTTGAGATTGCTGGTGTCATAGGCGAGCAGAACCTGGCTGCCGCGATAGGGCAGGCTGTATTCGCTGCGGATGGCAAGCGGGTTGACGCGCGAATAATTGGAAAGGCCGGCCTTTGCCATGTTCACGTAGATGCCGGCATCGATCGCGCCGGTGGGGAGCAGCGGATCGGCCGTTTCGAAATAATCTGCCTGCGGATCGGTGCCCGTCTGCTTTGCGGCGATGGCGCGCTCGCCGATGGCCATGATGCCGGCGCTGTCGCCGGCATCGACGAGGTTGAGCTTCAGGCCGGGATTGGCGGCTTCAAAAGCGGGCTTGATCGTATTGGACCAGAAATCGAGGATATTCGTATCCGAACTGGTGTACCAGTCGATCGTGCCCGGAGCAGCAAAGCTCATGCGCGGTGCAAGGGCGAGACCGGCGGCGGCGCCTGCGGCGGACATCATAAAGGTGCGGCGTTTCATCTATGTCTCCGATGTTTTCGGCGCGAGTGGAACTCTGAGCGCTGAGGCTTGAGAGATGGACGGGAAAGGCTCTGGCCATCAGTTGCACAGCCGTGCATTTTTTGAATGGGCCGGCGGCGGTTCTAATGTCTTTCCATAACGCTTTCGTGACGGTTGATGCCGGCCGGTCTTGCCGCCCTCTGTGCCCACGGGTGATCCGAAGGCGCAGGGGGCTCTACCAAAGCGGTTTCCGGGCAGATAGGATGACCGTGATAATTAGGAGGGAGGGGAGCGATGATCGCAGCCTATATTGACGAATTCATCATGTTTTGCGCCGGCCTGTGGATGACATGTGTCGGCTTTGGTTATCTGCCGCTGTCAAAAAACACGGCTAGCCAGCCGCCGGTTGTTCGTCATTTCAGATGGATGGGGCCGCTGCTGATCGTCATCGCTGCTGTTCTGGCCGTGGCCAGCTGACCGGGAAATCCCGCGCAAAGAAAAACCCCGCCGAAGCGGGGTCTCGTCTTACCAGGTCTGGCGTCCATACCAGTCGTCGATATCTTTCCTGGCGCGGTCCTTTTCGTAACCGTAGCGCTCCTGGATCTTGCCTTCGAGCTGCTCGCGTTTGCCGTTGATGACGTCAAGATCGTCGTCGGTGAGTTTACCCCACTGCTCCTTGATCTTACCCTTCATCTGCTTCCAGTTGCCTTCAACGCGATTCCAATCCATCGGTGCTCTCCCATTTTGTTTGGCTTGCACTGGTAAATGTCCGAGCCTCCGCAGGGTTCCGCCCGGAGGCCGTAATGTTCGGCGCAACTGTGGCTGCTGCCACGAAAAGATCACGATTCATTCAGCCACAGTTCACCCGGCAGAGCGCTAAATCCCCCCATCCCACAAGGAGGGAAATAAGATGCGCAAGATGATTTTAACCGCCGGACTGATTTTCGGCGCCCTGTTCGGCAACGGTGCGAATGCCATGCCTGTGGGCCAACCGTCTGCACCCTCGGCATCCCACATTCAAACGGTGGATTATGCCTGCGGACGCGGCTTTCACCTGTCACCCCGCGGCTATTGCCGTCCGAATGGTCCGCCCCGGTATGAGCGTGGCTGGGACCGTCGCGACCGCTGGGAAGGCCGCCGTGAATGGCGCGAGCGTCAGGCCAGACGGGAATGGCGTGAGTGGCGCGACCGCAGAGACTATCGCGACTACCGCGACCGCCGCGACTACTATCGATATTGATCGGGTAAGGCCCTCTCCAGCCGGGAGGGCCTTTCTCATATGGGGCGGTCAATCCATCCCGCATCCCGCCCCGGCAGGGCGTGAATACAGCGCCGCCGCCTCTCATCTCCATGACCTGCGACAGAATTGCATTCAGCGTGAGGAAACCCGGGCCGTAGTTTGGGGTTAGTCCCATATCACCGTTCATAAGGAGGATATGATGGACATCACCAGACGCACCGTTCTCACCGCCGGCGCAGCAACTGCTGCCGCTGCAATCTTTCCCCGCCCGCATGTCGCGCGCGCCGCACTGCCCCTGAGGCAGCCGGGGCTTCCCTTTGCCGAAGCCGATCTCGCGCCGGTCATCTCGGCGAAGACCGTGGGTCTGCATTATGGAAAACACCACAAGGCCTATTACGACAAGCTGAATACGCTCGCTGCGGGCACGCCTTATGCCGACATGGAACTGGTTGATATCGTCACGCAGTCCGCCAAATCAAAAGAGGCGGCTGATGTCAAAATCTTCAACAATGCCGCGCAGGCCTGGAACCATGTCGCCTATTGGGACCAATTCGTCCCGGGCGGACCGAACCGGCCGACGGGTGATCTTGCCGCTTCGGTAAACGAGACCTTCGGCGACTATGACGGTTTCATCAAACGTGCGGTCGATGTCTCCGATACGGTCTTCGGCACCGGCTGGGTGTGGCTGACGCGTGACGACGGCAACAAGCTCGCGCTGATCGGATATGAGGACGGCAAGAACCCCGTTGCTGTCGGCCGCCCGGCCTATCTCGGAATCGATATATGGGAGCACGCCTATTACGTGGATTATGAGAACCGCAAGGCCGAACATATCCGCGCCGTGCTCGACAAGCTTGTCAACTGGCGGGTCGTAGAGGAGCGCCTGAAAGCGTAACGAACCCTCTTTCTCCTGAAACCCGCCGGGAGCGTCCGCTCCCCGGCGGGTTGCCCTGAGGTGCATTTGAGCTACTATGCGCCCATGGCGAGGAGGCCATGTTACAGGAGGGTTCATGATTTACCGGTCTTCAAAACGGCGCACAGTGCTGAAACTTGCCGCCGCGGCGGTTTCTTTGGGCATGCTGGGAACGACTGCGAGCGCGCAGGGCTTCCCCGAGCGAACGATTACTCTGGTCGTTCCTTTCGCGGCGGGCGGCTCTACCGATGTGGTCGCGCGTGTTATCGCGCAGAAGATGGGTGATGAACTCGGCCAGCAGATCGTCGTTGAAAATGTCGCCGGCGCCGGTGGCAATCTTGGTGCGGACCGCGTGGCCCGCGCCGAACCCGACGGATACACGATCCTGATGGGCACGGTTGCCACCCACGCCCTCAACCCGCTCATTCTCAAGACCAAGCCTTATGATCCCGAAAAGGATTTCACGCCGGTCTCGCTGCTCGTGGTGGTGCCGAATGTGCTGGTCGTCAATCCGAAGCTCAACGTCAACAGCGTCGCGGAGCTTATTGCCCTGCTGAAGGCCGAGCCGGACAAACATGCCTATGCTTCTTCCGGCAACGGCACCCCGCTGCATCTTTCCGGCGAGCTGTTCAAGAGCATGGCCGGTGTCAGCATGCAGCATGTTCCCTATAAGGGCGCCGGCCCGGCGCTCAACGATCTGCTCGGCAACCAGATTTCGATTATGTTCGACAATCTGCCCTCTTCGTCAGGACATATAAAATCCGGCACGTTGCGGGCGCTCGGCGTCACGACCAAGGAACGCGCCTCGTCCTTCCCGGATCTGCCGACCATCGCCGAGACCGTGCCCGGTTATGAGACCTATACTTGGAACGCGCTCTTTGCGCCCGCCGGCACGTCGGCCGAGGTGGTCGACAAGCTGAACGCCGCCGCCAAGAAGGCGCTTGCCGATCCGGCGGTGGCCGCACGCATGGCGGATTTCAGCGCCAAGATCGTCGCCTCTTCACCGGATGAGCTGAAAACCCACGTTGCGGCTGAGATCGCCAAGTGGGGGCCTGTGGTCAAGGACGCGAATGTGCAGATGGATTGACCGGCAACGGCAGATACCAGTCCGATTTTCCGCCGTGCATCCTGCCGGTTGCGGGCGGAAATAACGACCTGATAAAATCGTGGCCGGCGCGTCAGTCGCATCGGCCACGGTTTATACCGTCGCATCCAGCCGGTGTGGCGTTTCCGCATCACTCACCAGCCGGTTGTAAAAACCCGCTTGGCAAGCTCGAACTGCTGAGTTACAAATCTCAATACCGCGTCAGATCGAACAAAGGGAGGCGTTGCATGACACCAGTATTCATCAAAACCCTCCCGCAGGGAATGGCCCGCCACTAGGTCATATCCATTCGCGGCCCGCCCTGAGCGCGCCCGACATGCGGTTCTGTTTTCCTTCATAGCCCGATTGATCTGACGGGATCATTTTGTCTCCCGCCCGGGCTGTGCCATCCAACTTCCGTTTTGAGGACCGGTTGCCGAATCCGTCGCGCCGGGCTGGTTAAAATGTCACGCAAGAAGCTCGATTTCCGCGCTGATGCATATCGCAATGTGCTCGGCTTTGTTTTCAACCATTGGCGCAATCGGCCGGCGCTGGTGGGTTTCATCATCGTGCTGGTAATTGGAAGCACGCTGGCTGAAGTGATGGTGCCGGTCTTTTCCGGCCAGATCGTCGATGCCATTGCCGGCGGTAACGGCGCTGGCAATGGGGGCGATGGGGCGTTGCGCGCCTTCGTCATCGTTGTGTCGCTTGGGCTGGTGAGCGTGGTGCTGCGCTGGTTCATCTTCAATGGCATCATCAGGCTCACCCTGAAGACCATGGCGGATGTCACCCATAACGGCTTCCACAAGGTCCAGCGTTTTTCCACCGACTGGCATGCCAACAGCTTTGCCGGTTCCACGGTGCGCAAGATCACGCGCGGCATGTGGGCGCTGGATTCGCTTAATGACCTGCTGCTCGTCGCGCTTTTGCCTTCCATCGTCATGCTGGTGGGCGCGACCATCGTGCTCGGCAGCTACTGGCCGGTCATGGGCCTGATCGTCGGCCTCGGCTCTCTGATCTATGTCGGCGTCACGGTGGGGCTTTCGATGGGTTATGTCTCGCCGGCGGCAAGGCTGGCCAATGCCTGGGATACCCGGCTTGGCGGCGCGCTGGCGGATGCCATCAGCTGCAATTCGGTGGTCAAGGCCTTCGGCGCTGAGACCCGCGAAGAAACGCGGCTGGGCCATGTGCTGGTGAAGTGGGACAACCGCACACGCAGGACATGGAAGCGCGGCACGCTGAACGGCACGATCCAGAGCTTCATGATGGTCTCCATGCAGGCCGGCATTCTCGGCACCGGCCTCATCATGTGGCGACAGGGGCTGGCGACTCCGGGCGACATCACCTTCGTGCTGGCGATGTTCTTCGTGCTGCAGGGTTACCTGCGCGATGTGGGACAGGATATCCGCAACCTGCAACGTGCCGTCAACGACATGGAAGAGCTGGTGCTGCTGGACAAGATGCCGCTTGGCATCGAAGACAGGCTGGACGCCGGACCGATCAAGATCGGAAAGGGCGAGATCGTCTTCGATCACGTCACCTTCCAATATGGCGCGCATACCACACCGCTTTATGATGACTTTTCGGTCACCATCAAGGCGGGTGAACGTGTGGGCCTGGTCGGCCATTCCGGTTCGGGCAAGACAACCTTCGTCAAGCTCATCCAGCGGCTCTACGACGTCAAGTCGGGCGCGATCCGCATCGACGGCCAGAATATCGCCGGGGTCACGCAATCGAGCCTGCGCGGCCAGATCGCCATCGTGCAGCAGGAGCCCATCCTGTTCCACCGCACGCTGGCGGAAAACATCGCCTATGGCCGGCCAGACGCCACGCGGCGTCAGATCGAGCAGGCGGCGAAACAGGCGAGCGCCCATGATTTCATCATGTCCCTTCCCAAGGGTTATGAGACGATGGTGGGCGAGCGTGGTGTCAAGCTGTCCGGCGGCGAACGTCAGCGTGTCGCGATTGCTCGTGCTTTCCTTGCGGATGCGCCGGTGCTGATACTGGACGAGGCGACTTCCAGCCTCGACAGCGAAAGCGAAGTGCAGATCCAGCAGGCGATGGAACGGCTGATGGTCGGCCGCACCACGCTGGTCATCGCGCATCGGCTTTCCACGGTCAGGGCGCTGGACCGGCTGCTGGTCTTCGACAAGGGCAAGATTGTCGAAGAGGGTGATCACCAGGCGCTGATCCGCCTCCATGACGGCATCTATCGCCGGCTGTTCGAACGGCAGGCGCTGGAGCTGACCAAGGGGCTGGTGGCCTGAAAAACGAAACGCCGGGGGGTTCCCCCGGCGTTCCCTTCCCGAACATTGAACCCACGCCACGAACACGCCGCTTTTTCGCCTAAGGGCATGTTCTGCGCAACACCAACAGGACGGTGAACCATGGATTTCCACCCGATCACAAAGCCGCAACGCCTTGTCATCAGGGGAACCCATATCCATGCCGCATTCCATCACTCTCTCGGACCTCTCGTGGTCGACACCTGACGGTCATCCGCTCTTTTCTGACATCAATCTTCGCTTCGGACCGGAGCGCACCGGCCTTGTCGGGCGCAACGGCGTCGGCAAGACGACGCTTCTGAAACTGATCGCGGGCGAATTGTCGCCGTCTGCGGGCACGGTTTCCGTCTCGGGCAGCGTCAATCTTCTGCGCCAGAGCGTGCAGGTCATGTCCGACGAGACCGTCGGCGACCTGTTTTGCGCGCGCGAGGCGCTTGAGGTCCTTGCCCGTGCGCAGGCGGGAACGGCCACTCTCGAAGAGCTTGAAGATATCGACTGGATGCTGGAGGACAAAATTGCCGAGGCGCTCGCGCAGGTCGGGTTGGACGCCTTGCCCTCCACACCGCTTTCGGCTCTGTCCGGCGGACAGCGCACGCGGGCCGCACTTGCGGCTCAAATCCACGCCGCCCCCGATTTCCTGATCCTCGACGAACCGACGAATAATCTCGACCGGGAGGGGCGCATTTTCGTCGCCGATTTTCTGGCGGCCTGGCGTGGCGGAGCGATCGTCGTCAGCCATGATCGGGAGCTTCTCGAAACCCTCGATGCGATCGTGGAAATGACCACGCTCGGGGCAACCCGTTACGGCGGCAACTGGAGCTACTATCGCGCACAAAAAGCGCTGGAGCTGGCCGCCGCCGAACAGGACTTTGCGAATGCGGAAAAGCGTCTGTCCGAGGTCAGGCGCCGTTCACAGGAGGCGCTGGAGCGCAAGGCCCGGCGTGACAGCAGGGGTGCTGCAAAGGCGGCGAGGGGAGACATGCCCCGTATCCTTGTCGGTGCGATGAAGAGGCGTGCCGAAAAGACGAGCGGCGACAACGCCAATCTGGCCAGCCGCCTGACGGCCGAGGCGACGGAAGATCTGAAGACGGCGCGGGAGCGGATCGAAATTCTGCAGGGCGTCAGTGTCACATTGCCGCCCAGCGGGCTGCACGCGACAAAAACCGTTCTGAGCCTGCAAAATCTGACTGCGGGGTATCGGGCCGAACACCCCGTGCTTCGCGACCTGTTCTTCGAGATCACCGGGCCGCAACGCGTTGCCGTCACTGGTCCGAACGGATCGGGAAAAACGACGCTGCTTTCGGTGATCACGGGGGGCTTACCGCCATTCGAAGGGACGGTGCATGTTGGGGTGAAGTCCGTGTTTCTCGACCAGCAGGTCAGCCTGCTCGACGCGAGCCTGTCCATCCGCGACAACTTCCTTCGTCTTAACCCTAAGGCCGGGGAGAATGCCTGCCGCGCCGCGCTCGCACGCTTCATGTTTCGTGCCGATGCCGCCTTGCAGATCGTTGCAACACTCTCGGGCGGGCAGATGCTCAGGGCAGGTCTCGCCTGTGTTCTGGGAGGCCCGCAGCCTCCGCAATTGCTGATCCTTGATGAGCCGACGAACCATCTCGATATCGATTCCATCGCCGCCGTGGAGGCTGGCCTTCGGGCCTATGACGGCGCCTTGCTGGTCGTCAGCCATGATGAGGCGTTTCTCGCCGGCATCGGCATCGATCGGCGGCTGGAACTTGGAAAGTCAGAGGTGCGTTCGGCCCCTCAGTAGTTCACCGTCACGACCACCGTATCGGAGTAGTTTCCCGGCGCCGGCGTGTTCTGCGCCGGGACGCGTCCGTAGACGGTCAATGTCTGCAGGCTGCCGGTGCCGGTGCCGGTGGCTATCTCCCCCGCGGCACTTCCCCAGACATTCGTGCGGTTCGCGTCTCGGTAGAGACCGTAGGTTATCGATGCGCCCGCCTGCACCATCTTGCGCGCGGCCGGAGGGCTGTTGCTCAGCCCGCCATTGAGCGCCACACTGTAGTTCAGATTGGTGGTGCAGGTCAGATTGATCGCTCCGGTCGCATTGACGGCCGTGTTCAGTACGCCGTGACTGCCGAAATCGATGTTCTGGGCCGAGATGATGCATGTGGGCGCCACTGCGGCCGACACGTTGAACGGCACCTGCGTGGGGTTCTGGGTTACGGAAGAGCAACTCGGTGCGAGCAGGGTAAAGCTCGTATAGGTGAAGCTCGTTTCTGCGCCGGCAAAGCTGGAGAGATAAAGGCCGCGCACTGCCGAGGCCTGGCCGGCGTTGATCCGGCCATAGACCGTGCGGCTCGTGGTGTTGATCAAAAGCGGCAGCGCCATATCGATCGGCGGAGGCGAGCCGAGTGCGGGCTGCGTGACCGATCCCCATGAGGTTGTCCGCGCTGCGTTCTGGTAGAGCTGGTAGTTGAGGATGTTGCTGCCCTGAAGCATCCGGCGGATGCCGCCCGACTGCCCGCCGCTTCCGGCATTGATGTTGGGGCAGATGCGGATGGAAAGCGCCAGCGACAACGGGTTGGAGCAGGTGACAGACAATGTCGCCGTCGTGTCCACGGCGCTGCCGCCTGCGAGATTGACGAAGCCGAAATTCATATCCGACATGTTGAAGGTGCAGCTTTGCGCCAGAACCGGTGAAGCGGAGAGGAAAGCGGCGATGGCAAGGGCGGCACGGGTCAGGACCTTCATTGGATGCTCCTGCATAGGGTTTCGAGAGTTGCGCGCGTCTCGCCGGCGGAGGGGACGGTGATCTGCGCCTCGCACTCGCCTTTCGTCGGCTGCATGATGCGGAGGCGATGCGTGTCGCTGATATTGTCGAGATAGGCCTGCCCGTCATAGCCGACGACGAAATCACGCTTGCCGTCGATTTTGCCTGTTGATCCGGTTTCGATGAATTGGCCGCTTTCGTCTTTCAGCGTCACCAGCGCCACCTGACCCTCGGTTTCCACCTTGAAATTGACCACCGCTCCCGCCCGCTCCGTTGGCGTCACAGTCTGTTTTGTGCGGTCGATGCGGGCGTCGACCGGGAGATTGCTGGGGTCGAGCGTGATGTTGTTGACGTCATAGGAGCGCAGGTTCGGGAGCAATATCTTGCCGCGGCGGTTGGTCTGGCCGATGGGGCGGTTTTCCAGCAGGATATCGACACCGGGCGCACCCGCATCCACCACCGCGAAAGCGTCATCGATCCGGTTGCCGACAAAGACATCGCCGCCGGCGAGCGCTATCGATCCTTCGATCTGCGCATAGGCCTGTGTCGTGCGGTTGAATTGATCGACGCCCGCCGAAACGCGAGCCGCGCTGCCGCGGTAACTGCCGGAAACGGATGCGATGTCATTGCCGCCGGTCGAGCCGCGCAGACGCCAGCCATAACTTCCCTCGGCCTGCTCTTCGGATTTTCCGATCTCTGCCGTCAGCGAATATCCATCCGCATCTGACGACATGCCGGCCGAGCCGGAGACGCCGCCGCCGAACGACCAGGACAGGCCCGCGAAGACGCCGTAGGATTGGCTGTCCTCAAGGTCCTTATAGGCGGTGATGAAGATATTGCCGTTCTTGCCGAACGGCCGCGTGGCGGAAAGGCCGAGCAACCGGGATTTCCTCTCATCGAAGGTTTCCACCTGCGTATAGGAAAAGTTCAGGCTCGTTTCATCGAAGGCAAGCTGTGTGGAAACGGAAATCTGATCCACGGCACGCGGTGGCCGCGCGCTCAGCAGACCGGATATCGTCCTGAGTGTCGAGCTGTCGGCGGAGACCGACGCCATGTCGTGATAATCGCCGAATGCCCGTTGCGACCGGGCGTGAAATTTGAGCCCGAGCAATTCGGCTTCGACGCTTGCGGAGAGCTGGTAGCCGCTTTCCTCGCCAAAGCGGCTGGATGCGCCGGAAACCGCCGCCAGCCCATGGGCTCCAAGCGTGAAGACGCCGCCAAGGCCGATATTGTAGAAATCCTCGCCGCCTTCCGCATGGCCTTCCAGCGTAAGATGGTCCGACAGGCCATAACGAACCGTCGCCGATCCGAGCAGTTTTTCGTCGTAATCGAAAGAAGAGGTTCCGTAATTGCGCCGGGCAAAACCGAGCTCCCCCGAGAAATCGACGAGGCCTTTCGCGAGCAGGTCCGGTGAAGCATAAAACGGCGTTTCGGATACGGTTTCGCGGCCCAGCGCATCCCGCACCACCAGCCGCGCATTGCCCGCGCCGCTGATGACGGGAAGATTGGTGATGGAGAAGGGGCCTTCGGGAACATCCTGCGACAGGCGGCGGATATTGTTGACATAGACATCGACGGTGGAGGGCACGGCTGCCGAACCGGCAAATTCGGGCATCGGCATGGTAACGATATCCGGCCGCAGGTCGAAGTTGCGGCGGATCTGCAGGCCGCCCAGCCGCGTCGGGCGTGTCCAGCTCAGCCCGCCGGTGATGAGGTCTCCGGCCCGGTAGCTCGTCAGTGTTTCCTCGTCCGAATAGCTCCAGGTGGTATCGAGGCGCTGGGTGTCGAACTCCGACAGGCGGGATGTGCTCAGAACCTGTGACGAGGACAGCACGCCGAGCGGACCGAAGACCCTGCTTTCCAGGAGGGCCGAGACCCCGTTGAAATCGCCGATGTCAGACCATTTGTTGCCGCCGGAGGAGCCATAGATCGTGTAATTCACCACACCTCCAAAATCGTTCGCGGCCTTTTCCTGCGTTTCGTCATCCTCTTCCGTCGCATTCTTGCCGGAGGCGTCGATCACCCTGTTTGCCCGCGCCGCCATCGGCAGGGTGAAATGCATGGACTGGGTGCCTTCATCGTAACGCGCCACCACGTCTGGCAGTCGGGAAATGTCGATCCAGCCATCATCGCCGACTGCGCTTTCAACCGGAGATATCCCGATATTGTTCAGCTGCTCCGGCTCGATGAGAAACGATCCGGCGTCGTTTTGACGAAATGTGGCGATCAGTTCTGTCGAGACATCGTTGATGTAGACTTCGAGCTGAAACTGTCCCTCTTCTTTTGCGGCAAAAGAGGCTGGTTGCGCCGCAGGGGGTATATCCTGCGCCACGGAGAAACTGCCCGATGAAATGACCGTCAGAGCGGCAATCGTCAAAACGGCAAGGTCAGCCGCCCGAGACGCGCGCCGTCGCATTGACGGGGCCGCCTTCGCTGTCTGCCGAAATCTTCAGCGTGCCGCCGCCTTTTTTGCCGCCTGTTGCCGGAACCACAAAGCTTGCAGCGGATTTGCCAAGCACATATCCCACCAGCCCCTGCTGCCGGGCAATCGCCTGACCGTTGCCGCCGGAAAGCATCAGGTTGGCGATCCTTATCCGCCTCTCGCCCGTATTGGACACCGAGACCCTGTAGCCATTGCCCTGCGGCGTTATCTTCCAGGCCGGTTCCGCATCACCTGTGGAAGCGGGCGAGAAGAAAACGGGGATGGAGTGGCGCACCACAAGGTTGACCGTGCCGGATTGTGGTCTTCCCGCCGGCGGCAACTCATCGACGATGACGCGGTAACTCTCTTCGGCCCGCAGGGGCGCCTTGGAAAGGCGGACGATGCGGATAAGGTTTTCCGCGCCTCCCTTCAGCTGCGTCATCGGCGGGCTGGCGACGACGTCCTGCGCCGCCGTATAGACGTCCTGCCCGTTCTGCTGGGTCCAGCGGAATATACGCACCTGAACGTTGATCGGGGTTTTTGCATCGTTCCAGATGCGGAGGCTGGAGGCCGCCGTGGGCGCTTTAAGATCCAGAAGAACGGGTGCGACCCGTAACGAGGCAGCCTGTGAAGGTGAAACACTCAAACCGGCAAAAAACGCAGCCGCTAAGGTAAAAAGACGCATGCGCGATCCTCCCTATGGCGATCAGTAATTGAGCGTGGCCGTCACCGTATCGGTATAGACGCCGACCGCGGGTGTCGTCTGGGCAGGTACGCGCCCATAGACAGTGAAGGTCTGCGGTGCCCCGGTTCCCGTTCCCGTTTGCCGGTCCGTTCCCACGGTGTTCCCCCACACCGTGCTATGTGCCGCAGTCGTATAAAGCGAGTAGGAAATGGTCGCGCCGGCAGGCGATGTCATCAGACGGTTGGCGACCGTCGCCCCCGAGCCCGCGCCGGCGCTGAGGCCCAGGCTGAAGGGCGTGCTGGCCGTGCATTGCACGATAACATCGCTGGTCGCATCGATATTGCTGCCGATTACGCCATTGGTGCCGAAATTGAGATTGCCGGCGGAATTGATCTGGCATGCCGCCTGAATGGTGATCTGCACCGTGAAATTCGTCGAGGCGACCTGGGCGATACCAGACGCCGGTGTGAAAACCAGTGCCGCAAATGATAATAAATAGCCTGATGCTGCAAACTTCATGCTGCCTCCCCAAGCTGCTGCGCTGTCGATTTTCCGGTGCGCAACATGGAATTACGCCAATAACGGGTAATTAGAATGATCTAATACTCGTACTGATTTGGTTAACAAATCCTTAATATGATCATCTGAAAAACTACTGGCTGAAATGCAGGGGATGCCACAATCAAAAGTGTAGCGGCGCGATGTGATCCCTGTCGCAGGATCGACGCTAAATGCCGTCTACGAGTTCTTTACTGGAATGCGACATCTTGTCAGCCGGCCCCGGTTGGCGTACTCGAAACAATAGAAACCCGGGCCGATTAACAGTACCGTTCAGTGGCGCTCTGTACCGGCTCCATAGACATCTTGACGTTGGGATTGCGATGAACCTTTACTTGGATTACCTGGCTGAAATCAAAAGCAGAGAACCACAGGGTCTCGCGCCCAAGCCGATTGACGACGGTGCACTGACGGCCGAGATTATCGAGCTGATCAAGGATGCCGGCAGCGAGCACCGCGCCGATGCCCTGAAATTCTTCATCTACAACACCCTGCCGGGAACCACGAGCGCCGCTGGCGTCAAGGCTGACTTCCTCAAGCAGATCATTCTCGGCGAAGCGATCGTGCCGGAAATCACGCCTTCCTTCGCGCTGGAACTGCTGTCGCACATGAAGGGCGGCCCGTCGATCAGGGTGCTGCTCGATATCGCGCTCGGTAACGACGCTGCGATTGCCGCCGAGGCCGGCGAAGTGCTGAAGACTCAGGTCTTCCTTTACGATGCCGACATGTTCCGCCTGCGCGACGCCTACAAGGCCGGCAGCGCCATCGCCAAGGCCGTACTGGAAAGCTACGCCAAGGCCGAATTCTTCACCAAGCTTCCCGACGTTGAAGACGAGATCAAGGTCGTCACCTTCATCGCCGCCGAAGGCGATATTTCGACCGACCTTCTGTCCCCCGGCAACCAGGCGCATTCGCGCTCGGACCGCCAGCTGCACGGCCAGTGTATGATCTCGCCGGAAGCGCAGGCGGAAATCGTCGCGCTGCAGCAGCAGCACCCGGACAAGCGGGTGATGATGATTGCCGAAAAGGGCACGATGGGCGTCGGTTCGTCGCGCATGTCCGGCGTCAACAACGTGGCGCTTTGGACCGGCAAGCAGGCCAGCCCCTATGTGCCCTTCGTCAACTACGCCCCCATCGTCGCCGGCACCAACGGCATTTCGCCGATTTTCGCCACCACTGTCGACGTGACTGGCGGCATCGGCATCAACCTCAAGAACTGGGTGAAGAAGCTCGGCGAAGACGGCAAGCCGATCCTCAACAATGACGGCAATCCGATCCTCGAGCAGAAATATTCGGTTGAAACGGGCACGGTCCTCAAGATCGATGCCAAGAACCGCAAGCTGCGCGACGAGACCGGCACGGAACTGGTGGATCTCGCCTCTTCCTTCACGCCCCAGAAGATGGAGTTCATGAAGGCCGGCAGCTCTTACGCTATCGTCTTCGGCAAGAAGCTCCAGACATTCGCCGCTGAAACGCTTGGCGTCGAGGCCACCCCGGTCTTCGCGCCCAACAAGGAAATCTCCATCGAAGGCCAGGGCCTCACCGCCGTCGAGAAGATTTTCAACCGCAACGCTGTCGGTGTCACACCCGGCAAGGTTCTGCACGCCGGCTCCGACGTTCGCGTCAAGGTCAACATCGTCGGCTCGCAGGATACGACCGGCCTGATGACCGCGCAGGAACTGGAAGCGATGGCGGCCACCGTCATTTCGCCGCTGGTGGATGGCGCCTATCAGTCGGGCTGCCACACCGCCTCCGTCTGGGACAAGAAGGCGCAGGCGAATATTCCGAAGCTCATGTCCTTCATGCATAATTTCGGCGTCATCACCGCGCGCGACCCGAAGGGCGTCTATCATTCGATGACGGACGTGATCCACAAGGTGCTGAACGACATCACCGTGGATGACTGGGCGATCATCATCGGCGGCGACAGCCACACCCGCATGTCCAAGGGCGTGGCCTTCGGCGCTGACTCCGGCACCGTCGCACTGGCGCTGGCGACGGGCGAGGCGACCATGCCGGTCCCGCAGTCGGTCAAGGTCACCTTCAAGGGGACGATGCAGCCCTATATGGACTTCCGCGACGTGGTGCACGCCACGCAGGCGCAGATGCTCCAGCAGCACGGCGACAACGTCTTCCAGGGCCGTATCATCGAAGTCCACATTGGCACGCTTCTGGCGGACCAGGCCTTCACCTTCACCGACTGGACGGCCGAGATGAAGGCCAAGGCGTCGATCTGCATTTCCGAAGACGAGACGTTGATCGAGTCGCTGGAAATCGCCAAGTCGCGCATCCAGATCATGATCGACAAGGGCATGGACAATGCCGCACAGACGCTGAAGGGTCTGATTGACAAGGCAGATCAACGTATTGCGGAAATCCGTTCAGGTGAAAAGTCAGCTCTGAAGCCGGACGCCAACGCGAAATATTTCGCCGAAGTCGTCGTTGATCTCGACGTAATCAACGAACCGATGATCGCCGACCCTGACGTCAACAACAACGACGTCTCCAGACGCTACACGCACGACACAATCCGCCCGGTATCCTATTACGGTGCGGCCAAGAAAGTCGATCTCGGCTTCGTCGGCTCGTGCATGGTGCATAAGGGTGACGTGAAGATCGTCGCGCAGATGCTGCGGAACATCGAAAAGACCGAAGGCAAGGTCGAGTTCAAGGCGCCGCTCGTCGTCGCCGCGCCGACCTACAACATCATCGATGAGCTGAAGGCGGAAGGGGATTGGGAAATCCTGCAGAAATATTCCGGCTTCGAGTTCGATGACGTCAACCCGAAGACGTCCAACCGCACCGAATACGAAAACATCCTGTATCTCGAGCGTCCGGGCTGCAACCTTTGCATGGGCAACCAGGAAAAGGCGGCAAAGGGCGACACGGTTCTGGCAACGTCCACTCGTCTCTTCCAGGGACGTGTCGTTGAAGACAGCGCCGAAAAGAAGGGTGAATCGCTTCTGGCCTCCACGCCGGTCGTGGTGCTCTCGGCCATCCTCGGCCGCACGCCGAGCATCGAGGAGTATCGTTCTGCCGTCGAAGGGATCGACCTGACGAAGTTCGCCCCGCCGAAGGTAACGCCGATCGATTCCCAGTCGGTTCACTACTGAGGCCGAGACCATCGCGGTGTGCGGGCCAAGGACGCCCGCGGCGGCGATGCAGTGAAAATGCCGAACCAACGACAGCAGCGGGGAGAAATCCCCGCTGTTGCTTTATGTGCTGCCGGGATTTCGGCATTGCAGGCTTCAAACATGTCACGGCTTGGCCTTCGCCGGTTTTTGCGGTAACCAGACTGAATGATAAAAGCCTCGAGTATCACCTGCATCTAGCTCCCGCCGTTGCGTGAGGAGCATCGAGCGAAAAGCCGACAGGCTTGGCGCTTGGCGTCGGCTTGCCTTGAGGCAAGCGAATGCGAAGATATGTAGTGAGATTACTCCAATGGAAAATTACTTCGAAAGCCCGTTCCGGGGCATCACGCTTGACAAGCAGGTCAAGAACCCGAACCTTGTGGTCGGGAAATACAGCTATTATTCCGGTTATTATCACGGCCATAGCTTTGAAGACTGCGCCCGTTATCTGTTGTCGGATGAAGGCGCGGACAGGCTGGTGATCGGAAGCTTCTGCTCGATCGGTTCAGGTGCCGCCTTCATCATGGCGGGCAATCAGGGCCATCGCAACGAGTGGATCAGCACCTTCCCGTTTTTCTTCATGCCCGAGGTGCCGGAATTCGAGAATGCCGGGAATGGTTATCTGCCGGCGGGCGATACCGTCATCGGCAACGATGTCTGGATAGGCTCGGAAGCGATCATCATGCCCGGCATCACGGTTGGTGATGGCGCGGTGATCGGAACGCGGGCGCTGGTGACGAAGAATGTCGAACCCTATGCCATCGTCGGCGGCAATCCAGCGAAAACGATCCGCAAGCGGTTCGATGATGACAGCATCGCCATGCTGCTCGAGTTGAAATGGTGGGATTGGCCGGCGGAGCAGCTGAAGGCGGCAATGCCGCTGATGACCAGCGGCAATGTCGCGGAGCTTTACAGGTTCTGGCAATCCGATAAGTCCCAGCCGTGAAATGCCCGGCCCGCCTCATCGAGACGGGCCGGAACTCCCTCCGGGTCAGGACAGATGATGCGGCTTTTGCAGTCCGTAAACGGGTGTTTTCAGGCCCGCCTGTCTCGCCTTGAGCTGCAGCGAGAGATATTGCGAATAGTGCCGCGATTGATGCAGGTTGCCGCCGTGGAACCACAGCGCCTGCTGTTGTGTCGGCTTCCACATGTTGCGCTGCTCGCCTTCCCATGGGCCGGGATCCTTGGTGGTGTCGGAACCGAGGCCCCAGCATTTGCCCACCTTATCGGCCACTTCACGCGAAATGAGATCGGCCGCCCAGCCATTCATCGAACCATAGCCGGTCGCATAGACCACCAGATCGGCAGACAGTTCCGTGCCGTCCTTCAGCACCACGGCATTCTCCGTCAGGTGCGAGACATCCACCCCGGATTTCAGCTTGATCGAGCCGTCGATCACGAGGTCACAGGCCCCGACATCGATGTAATAACCCGATCCACGCCGCAGATATTTCATGAACAGGCCGGATTCATCATCGCCGAAATCGAGCATGAAGCCCGCTTTCTCCAGTGCCGCATAAAAATCGGCGTCCTGTTCGCGAATGCGGTCGTAAACCGGAACCTGAAACTCGTGCATGATCCTGTAGGGCAGGGAGGCGAAGATGAGATCGGCCTTGCGCGTCGTCATGCCGTTTGCCACCGCGCGCTCGGAATAGAGGTCGCCGAGACCGATATCCATCAGCGAGTCGGATTTGACGATATGGGTGGAGGACCGCTGCAGCATGGTAACGTCGGCGCCGGCCTCCCAGAGCGCTGCGCAGATATCATGCGCCGAGTTGTTGGAGCCGATCACCACGACCTTCCTGCCGGCATAGGCGTCCGGACCCGGATGCTGCGAGGAATGCTGCTGCTCGCCCTTGAAGACATCCTGTCCGGGGAATTTCGGGATATTCGCCTTGCCGGACATGCCGGTCGCCAGCACCAGCTGTTTCGGCCGCAGTACGACCTCCTTGCCGGCGCGGTCGACAATCACGGTCCATTCGCCCGTCACCTCGTCATATTGTGCGGACTTGCAGGTGGTGGAGCCCCAATAATTCAGCTCCATGACTTTTGTGTACATTTCCAGCCAGTCTCCCACCTTGTCCTTCGGCGTGAAGACGGGCCAGTTTTCCGGGAACGGAATGTAGGGCAGGTGGTCGTACCAGACGGGGTCATGCAGGCAGAGCGACTTGTAGCGCTTGCGCCAGCTGTCGCCGGGCCGTTCATTCTTCTCGATGATGATCGCCGGCACACCGAGCTGGCGAAGCCGCGCGCCGAGCGCAATGCCGCCCTGTCCGCCGCCGATAATGACGACATAGGGCTGCTCCGAATAGCCGAGTTCGGCGGCCTCAGCCTCACGTTTTTCCTTCCAGGTCCGGCGGTTGCGGTCGTGGCCGTGCTCCGCGCCCATCGGGCGGCGGATGCCCTTCGGCTCTTCGTGGCCCTTCAGTTCGCTCATGGTGGTGAGCAGGGTCCAGATCAGCCCGTCCTTCAGGCGGATGTGGCCGTAACCGCGGGCGACACCGGTCTCGAACTCGAACCAGCCTTCGGTGACGCCATCGCTTTCCGAAGCCTGCTCCTTCACATCCTGCACCAAGCCCGAGGGTTTGATGGCGGAAAGCTGGCTCGTCAGCATGTCGCGGATCTGCTCACGGCCTTCCAGCGTCTTCAGGTTCCAGGTGAAGGTCACGAGGTCGCGCCAGTAACAATCGGCCTGAAACAGGTTGACGGCGGCGTCTATGTCTCCATTTTCCAGCGCATTGCCGAGCTTGGAAAGAACCGTGTCGATTTTGGTGGCGGGACTGACATCAAGCATATTCATCTCCTCCATGGTGCTTGGTCTGATGGTGGAGCGGCGAAGTCGCCGCCCCGAAAGCCAACGGCTCCCGCATACCGGGCTCCTCTTCCCGGCATGCGGAGGCGGAAAGCCTATTTCGAAAGATCGATCAGGATCTTCAGATGAGTGCCGGCGGGATCGAGCAGGGCATCGAAGCCCTCAGACACGGCCGTATCGAGCGTGATCCGCTTGGTAACGATCTTCGTCGCCGGCAGCAGGCCGGAGGCGATGAGTCGGATGACCCGCGGCCAATAATGGGTCGGATAGGCCCATGAGCCCTTGATCTCCAGGTCGCGGAATGTCACCTGGAACCAGTCGATCGGGTTTTCATGCGGATGCAGGCCGGTCTGTACGACGACGCCCTGTTTGCGCACCGCATCGACGCAGGCCTTGAGCGCATGTTCATTGCCTACGCATTCAATGGCGACATCGCAGCCGACCTTGCCTTCCGTTGCCGCGCGCACGACATCACCGACATTGTCGCGCTTCGGGTTGATAGTGATGACGTCGGGGACGATGCTGCGGGCAAGCTCAAGGCGGGCATCATTGAGATCGGACACGAAGAGCTGGGCAGCGCCGGCCGCACGCGCGGCCAGAAGCGTGAGCATGCCGATCGGGCCGGCGCCCGTGACCAGAACGCTGTTGCCGGCGGTGACGCCGCCGCGGTCGCAGGCATAGACAGCAACCGCTGAGGGTTCAACGAGTGCGGCCTCTTCATCTGTCATCTCGTCGGGAATCTTCTGAACGTTATATTCGTTGACGAGTGCTGCCTGCGCCATGCCGCCGCCTTCCCAGCTGAGACCGACCAGCGCCAGCTGCGTGCTCAGATGGAAGAGGCCACGGTCGGCGAAATAGTCACCGGATCGCGGCATGATGAGCGGCTGGATCGAGACGCGATCACCGACGCCGACCGAGGTGACGCCTTCGCCGATGGCCTCCACGACACCGCCGAATTCGTGACCGAGAATTTGCGGGCCATGTGCGCCGGTAAAGGGGTGCGGTTCGGTGGGGATGAAGATCGGACCGTAACTATATTCATGCAGATCGGTGCCGCAGATGCCGACGAAGCGGTTGCGGACAAGAACCTGTCCCGGCCCCGGCCGTTTCGGCTCGGGAATGTCTTCAACCCGCAGGTCCCTGGCTGCATGAAATCTGAGCGCGCGCATGTTTTCTCCTCGATGGCTCCTGATGCCAGAGAAGGTGCAATGCCCGTGCCAGCACGGTTTGCCGTGCTGGAAGCCTGAAATTGCGGGGTTTTACCAGAATGCCGGTTTTGTATGACGCCACAGCTGTGGCGCAACAGCCGTGGCATATGCCTCACCTGTTAGTGAGGTTTTCCGATGCCGAGGCGTCGCATCCGCCGGTGCATCGTCGTGCGATCGATGCCGAGTCGGCGTGCGGCCTCCGACACATTGCCGTTGCAGGCCGCCAGAAGCGCGCCGAGATCGGCGCCGTGACTGTCGATCATGGGGGCTGAGGTTGCGGAGGCAAGATGATCGGGAAGGTCTTCCGCCGTAATCAGCCCGTCATCACAAAGGGCGGCGGCAAAGGCTATGGCATTGTCCAGCTCGCGGATGTTGCCGGGCCAGGAATGGCCAAGGATCAACATCCGGGCGGCGTTGGAGAGCGTCAGAGGACGACCCGGCAGCCCATGTTTTTCCAGAAGCTTATCGAGAAGCCAGGGGAAGTCGTCGCGCTCGCAAAGCGCCGGCAAGGTCAACACAGCCGCATTCAGGCGATAATAGAGGTCTTCGCGGAAATCACCTGTCCGCACCATGTCGCTCAAAGGGCGGTGCGAGGCAGAAATCACCCTGAAATCCACCTTCTGGGGCGTGGAGCCACCAACGGGCAGGATCTCGCCTTCGGCCAATACGCGCAACAGCCGGCTTTGCGCCGCAAATGGCATGTCGCCGATCTCGTCGAGGAAAAGCGTCCCGCCCTGCGCCTCCTCCACCAGCCCCTTGCGTCCTTTCGCCAGCGCCCCCGTGAAGGCTCCCGGCAGATAACCGAACAATTCGCTTTCGATCAGCTGTTCGGGAATGGCGGCGCAATTGACGGCGACGAAGCGGCCGGAAACGCCGCTGGCGTCATGAATGATGCGGGCGAGATGTTCCTTGCCGGTTCCGGTCTGGCCCTGCAGCAGGATCGGCAGTTTTGCAGGCGCCAGTTTTTCCACCTTGCGCCTGAGGTTTCGAACCGCCGGCCCATCGCCGCCAATGTCTTCCATAACCGGCTGGGATTTCAGACGGGCAAGCGGCACGGTCGACCGGCGCTGCTGCGGTTCGATCGCGTGCGCATAAAGCACGGTGCCGTCCTTCACGACGATGCGCCTCTCCTGCGGCAGGCTTGACCGGGTGAGGGAGGCAAGTTCGTCAAAGCCGGCCTCGAAAAACTCCTCTACCCGCTCCCCGAGAAGGCGCTCGGGCACGCGCCAGTCAAGCCCGCGCGATGCGGCGAGAAGGCGTGCGGCGGCATGCGTCATGCCCGTTATCCGGCCGGAGCCATCGACGGAGACGGCGGCTTCGGGGTCGACATCCAGAAATTCGGGCGCGCCCGCAAAGCGCAGCACCAGATCATGGCGGCTGCTGGCCATCAGATTTGCCAGTTCGATCCTTCGCACGGTCGATGAAACCAGATGGCGCGCCATGTTCTGGCTCGTCTTGAGGATGGGGGAACTCAGGAGTGAAATATCGAGCACCGCCGTCAATGCACCCTGCGTATCGTAGATCGGGGCTGCGGTGCAGGAAAGCGGCGTATGCGTCACATCAAAATGATCGGTCTGATGGATCGTCAGTGCTTCGCCGGTGGCGATGCAGGCGCCGACGGCGCAGGTGCCGGCGCGCGGCTCCGACCATTCAGAGCCCAGGTAAAGCCCGGCCTTGCGCAGATTGTTGTTGAATGACGGGTCGCCCAGAAACTCGACCGTCACCCCCTGTTGATCCGACAAAAGAAGAACGTAATTCTGCTCGGCCACCTGCCGATACAGCCGCTCCAGGCCGGAACGGGCGATGTGGACGAGGTCTTCCGCCCGCTGGCGATGCTCGCGCAGGCATGTTTCGGAAACGATGACCGCTTCGCGGGCCTTGGCCGGATCAAGCTGATAGGTGTCGAGACAACGCCGCCAGGATTCAAGCACCACCGCATCGCGGCCAGTATTCCTGCCCTGTCCGACGTGTTCGATTTCCTTGATGTGATCCGAAAAACCCATAAATCACCGGCCCTCGACAGCCGCCTCCCGTGATTTTTCCGGCGATCATAGCCAGTTTTATGAAATCTGGCTAACCTTCCGGCGATTTTTTAGCGCATGGGCTCGATTGTGCTGGCAACGACGCGGCCGAGTTGCGCCCGTGATGCCCGTCTCATCAACTGACGCCCTTCAAACTGCGTGACCGCAGACGTCGCAGCCGGACCTCCATCTGCCTTTTGGCCTGAATGTCGCCACGCCTGATGGCCACCGACATGCCTTCCACCCACGCCGCAATGGCGCCGTCGTCATCTCCCAACCGTGCGCGGCATTCGCCGAGTTCGGCCCAGACCGCCGAATAGTCTGGGTCCTGCCGGATAGCCTCCTGCAGATGATGTGCAGCATCTTCGAATTGCCCTGCGGCCGCCAGAGTCCTCGCGATTGAAAAGCGCAGCAGCGGACTGTCCCGTCCGTCTTCCAGCATCTTCATGAGTTTTTCTATCATCGTTATCCCGTTGCAATGGTGAAGCACCATGCAATCGGTACGACCTCAAGCGCAGTTGAGGTCAAGCGGTATTCCGCGCGTTCATTTGCCCATGCGGCGTAATGCAACCGGGTCCCAGATATCGTCGAGCGGGCCTTCCAGCGCGGTTCGCGGGGGAATGAGCTGCGGTTCGATAATGATGACCTCGGGTTCGCTCCGGTTATCCTCCAGCAGTTCGAAACCCTTTTCGAGCATCTGCGCGATATCGGGCTTGATCATATAGACCGGGAAGGGAAGGAACGATGCAAACGGGTCGTAGTCGAAGCAGCCGACCACGATGTCGCCGAAGGTCTCACCGTCGTGACGCCCCATGAAACGAAGCAGCCCTTCGAAATTTATCGATGAGTTGACGAAGAAACAGCGGGGCAGGCGGCCCCTGCGCTCGAAGAAACCTTCGAAAGCCAGTTCCGTCATGCGAGGGGAATAGCCGGTAATCTCGATATCGTCTCCGCTCTCAGCCCCGAAATAGGCGGCCTTGGCAGCGTGGAAGCCGTCGATACGGGCGCGGCTGGCGTGGTCGTCGTGACCACCGAACAAGATAACGTCATCAGGACCGAGAGGCCCGCCTTTTGCCGCATGGGCAAGGATTGCCGATGTCAGTATTTCCGCGCCGCGCCTGTTGTCGGAAATGACCGAGGAAGCAAACTTGCCGGGAAGATCGATATTGACGTGCGGAAGGGCCGCGCGGGCGCAGACCTGGTGCACGCCGTCGGGATCGGTCACACCGGCAATGAAGAGCGCATCGATCGAATAGGCGATCAGGGTCTCCACGGTGCGACGTTCTTCCTCGGGATCGCGCCGACCGGAGACGACCATGGGCGACAGGCCGCGTTTGCGCGCCTGCCCCTCGAAGGTCTGCGCCATAGAGGAAAAGAACCGGTTGTCATAAACCGGCACCAGAAGCCCGACGAGACCGGATTTCGAGCTCCTCAAACCGCGGGCCTGCAGGTTGGTGGTGTAGCGATGCGCCTTGGCAAGCGAGAGAATCTTATCGGCGGTCTCCTCGGAAATCCGCCGCTTGCGCCATGATCCGTTCAACACGGCGCTTACCGTCGAGGCTGATGCGCCCGACAATATCGACAAGTCATAAATGGTGGCTTTCTTGGAACTTATGCCCGTCACTGTGATCTCCCCAACTGATTCCAATTATTAGAGCAGGCGTCCCCTTGACGGAAGGGAGCTTCATGATATGGTTATTGCACCATCGATTGTGCAATTTAGCAATATCGATTGTGCAAGATGGTTGCTGTGGGAGTGGCAAGGGAGAGTCTCGAATAAGCGAGATGAGAAATTTTGAACGCGCCAGATGAAAAAATGGCTGCGGCGGGTTTCGGTTGCCGATTTTTTGAGGAGGAACATCATGAAGAAAATTATTGCTGCAGCGGTCGGTCTGTCGCTCGCACTGCTCTCATCCGCCGCCTTTGCCGAAGGGCCGAAGGTTGGCGTCGTCGTCAAGATCGGCGGTATTCCGTGGTTCAACGCCATGGAGGCCGGTATCAAGGAACAGAGCAAGAAGCTCGGCGTTGACGGTTTCATGGTCGGCCCGACGAGCGCCGACCCGGCCCTGCAGGTCCGCGCAATCGAAGACCTGATCGCCCAGAAGGTCGATTTCATCGGCGTGGTGCCGAATGATGCAAAAGTGCTGGAGCCGGTGCTGAAAAAAGCCCAGGCCGCTGGCATCAAGGTCATCACCCATGAATCGCCCGAGCAGCTCGGCGCCGACTGGGATTTCGAACTCGCCTCCGCCAAGGGCTTCGGTGAAGCGCATGGCAAGCTTCTGGCGGAAAAGATGGGCGGCAAGGGCTCCTATGCCGTTTTCGTCGGTTCGCTCACGGTTCCGCTCCATAACGCCTGGGCTGATGCCGCCATCGCCTATATCAAGGCCAATTATCCCGACATGAAACTGGTCGGCGATCGCTACGGTGTCGCTGAAGACCTCGACAAGAGCCGTTCGACGGCGCTTGACCTGATGTCGGCCAATGCCGATCTCAAGGGCTTCCTCGCCTTCGGTTCGCAGGGGCCGATCGGTGCCGGACGCGCCGTCGAAGAGCGGCGCAAGGATGGCAAGGTCTTCGTCATCGGCCCGTTCTCGCCGGGGCAGGGCGCAAAGCTGATCAAATCAGGCGCGCTGACGGGTGGCTTCATGTGGAACCCGAAACAGGCCGGTGAAGTCTTCATCACGCTCGCCGACCGTATCGCCAAGGGCGAGACACCGAAGGCCGGCGACAATATCGAAGGTCTCGGCACCATCAATCCTGAAGGTAACACCATCGTCGTCGACCAGCTTTTGAAGATCGACAAGGAAAGCATCGACAAGCTCGTTTCCATGGGCCTCTGATCCTCCCCAAGGCCAAGGGCGTCGCGCGGGTGCGATACGCGCGCGACGCCTCATCTGGAAAAACATGCCGAGCGCCACGTCTGCAATGCTTTCGCGGCGGAAGGAGATTTACGTTATCATGAGCGCAGAACCGCTCCTGTCCCTCAAAAATGTCAAAGTCACCTTCGGCGGCGTCCGCGCGCTGAAGGGTGTTTCTTTCGAGGTCAATCCGGGTGAAGTGCATTGCCTTGCCGGCGAAAACGGCTGTGGCAAGAGCACGTTGATCAAGGTCATAACAGGCGTTTACACGCCCGAAAGCGATGCCGAACTCTATTTCGACGGCAAGCCGATAACCGCGATGACCCCGACGCTTGCGCAATCGCTTGGCATTCAGGTGATCTGGCAGGATCTGGCGCTGTTTGATGAAATGACGGTGGCTGAAAATATCGGCTTTCAATATGCGGTAAACGGAAAATACGGGCTGGTCGAAAAGCGCGCCATCGAACAGGCTGCCGAAAAGGCACTGGCGCGGCTCGGCGTCGAGATCGATCTTGATAAGCCGCTCAAGGAACTGCCCATCGCCCAGCGCCAGATCGTGGCGATTGCCCGCGCGCTGGTCGGGGAAGCGCGGCTCGTTTTCATGGATGAACCGACCGCGTCGCTCACGCAGTCGGAAACCGATTATCTGATCGACATCGTCCGCAACCTGTCGGCCTCGGGTGTGGCGGTCGTCTTCGTCTCGCATCGCCTTGCGGAAGTGCTGGAGATTTCAGACCGCATCACCGTGCTGCGGGATGGATCGCTTGTCGGCGTCTTTCCCGTTGAAGGCATGACCCAGTCACGGGTGACCGAACTGATGACCGGCCGCAATTTCGACAGCGCCGTCATCGCCGCCGATCACGACGACAAACCCGTTGTTCTCTCGGTGCGCGGGCTGAGCCGGGCCGGCGAATTTGAAGATGTTTCGTTCGATCTGCGGCGGGGAGAAACACTCGGCATAACCGGTCTCTTGGGAGCCGGCCGCACGGAACTGGCCTTGACCCTGTTCGGCATGCATCGGGCGCAATCGGGTGAAATCCTCATCGATGGAAAGAGGGTGGATTTCCATTCCAACCGCGATGCGATCCGGGCGGGTGTCGCCTATCTTTCCGAGGACCGGCTCTCGCTTGGTCTGAACCAGCCGCAGTCCATTGCCGATAATCTCGTCATGGCCTCTCTCGACCGCTTGCTGAGCGGTGGCCTGATCTCTCCGTCGAAAAAGGCGGATGTCGTTTCCCGCTGGATTTCGGCGCTCGGCGTCAAGATCGGATTGCCGGAAGATCCGATCCGCACGCTTTCAGGCGGCAATCAGCAGCGTGTGGCGATTGCGAAGTGGCTGGCGATCGGGCCGAAAATCCTCATCCTCGACGCGCCGACCGTGGGTGTCGATGTCGGTGCCCGCGCCGGCATCTTCGAAATCGTCCGCAAGCTCGCCGCAGAAGGTCTCTCGATCATCGTGATCTCCGACGAAGCGCCGGAAGTTTATTTCAATACAGACAGGGTCATCCACATGGTCGAAGGCCGGTTCCACGCCACCTATGATCCGCGACGCCTGTCGCTTACCGAACTGGAGTCCGCCATCTATGCGTAGGCTCATCCTCGGACATACGACCGAATTCACCCTGCTTGTGGTCATGTTGCTGCTCTGCACGGGACTGTCCTTCGCGACCGACCGGTTCCTCACCATCTCCAATGCCTTCGATGTGCTGAATGTCTCGGCGGTCAATATCATCTTCGCGGTTGGCCTGCTCGTGGTGCTGATTTCAGGCGGCATCGACATCTCCTTCGCGGTCGCGGCCTCCGTCGTCCAATATGTGACGGTGCTGGCGCTTAATGCGCTCGGCGGCGGCAACTGGGCGGAGGGTTTCATCATTGCCGGGGCCGTCGGCCTCGGTCTCGGCTTCGTCAACGCCTTCCTCGTCTGGCGGCTCAATATCATTTCCATCGTCGCGACCATCTCCACCTTCAATATCTTCTTCGGGCTGTTGATGTTCTTCACCAAGGGCGTGTCGATCTACGACCTGCCGGAGTGGCTGTCGACGCGCGTGGTGTTTTACGAGCGTGAGATGCCTGATGGTTCCTGGGTCGAGCTGACGCTGCCCGTTGTGGTGATGATCCTCTGCTGTGTCGCCACCTGGTTCATGATTTCGCGCACCACCGTCGGGCGCAAACTTTATGCCTTCGGCGACAATCCGGAAGGCGCTCGCCGCTTCGGCATCAATATCGGCGCCATGCATTACATCTCCTTCGGCTGGCTCGGCCTGATGGCGGGCATTGCCGGGCTCATGCAGGCGCATTATGCGCAGGAGGTGGTGCCGAACGCGCTTTATGGCCGCGAGCTGGATGTGCTTGCCGCAACCGTGCTTGGCGGCGCGCGGCTCGGCGGCGGTAAGGGTTCGGTCATCGGCTGTGTGCTTGGGGTGCTGATGGTCTCGATCACCCAGAACGGCCTCAACCTGATGGGCGTTTCTCCCTTTGCCTTCAAGATGATCGTCGGGGCCATCATTCTCATCGCCATCACGCTCTCTTCCACCCGGTTCGACAAGCTTCTGCCGAGCGCCTTACGGACATCCGCAAAGAAGGGGAGCGCCCAGCGATGAGCAGCCTTGTCAGGAAATTCAACGCGATCTTCGGTGCCGATATGGCCGGACCGGTCATTGCCTTCATCGCGGTCATGCTCATCTTTGGAACGTTGGCGAACAACTTCCTGTCGCTCGGAACATTCGGTTCGGTCGCATTCCAGCTGCCGGAGCTCGGCCTGCTGACACTGGCGATGCTGCTGCCGCTTCTGACGGGCGGTATCAATCTTTCCGTCACCTTCGCCGCCAATCTGTCAGGTCTCGCCGCGGCCTGGGTGCTGCAGGCCCATGGCGGGGTGGATGCGCCGCCGAGTGCATTTCTGCTGGCCTGCCTTGCAGCACTTGTCGCCGGCGGGGCTGCCGGTGCCATGACGGGGGCGGCGATCGCTTACACCCGCGCCCATCCGATCCTTGTGACGTTGTCCATGATGATCTTCCTGCGTGGGCTGGGCGAGTTTCTCACTCGTGGTGGGGATGTCTCGGGTTTTCCCGCCTATATGGCGCCGCTTGGCCACGGCACGCTTCTCGGCCTGCCGATCCCGCTTCTGATTTTCATCGTCTGCGTCGGGCTCTGGCATGTGCTGCTGACACGCACCAAGCTCGGCTTCGGCCTGTTGATGATCGGCTCAAACATCGAGGCCGCACGTTATTCAGGCCTCAACACGCGCAGAATCCAGGTTCTCGTCTACACGCTCTCGGGTCTGATGTGTGCGGTTGCCGGCATCATCATGCTTGCCCGTTTCAACTCCGTCCGTGTCGGACACGGGGAATCCTATCTGCTGATTACGGTGCTGGCGGCCTTTCTTGGCGGCATCAATCCGTTCGGCGGTTTCGGTCGGGTACTGCCCGTTTTCGTGGCGCTCATCGTTCTGCAGCTCCTGTCGTCCGGCCTCAATCTTCTCGGGGCCAACCAGCATCTGGCAACGGCGCTCTGGGGCGTGCTGATGATTGTCGTCATGGCGGCGCGCGGCCTGTTTTCAAGCTACTTCGCATCTCTCAGAAGGAAGGTATGACGTGAAAGGCTTCGGTGTTCACGCAATGATGTGGTCTCTGAAATGGGACCACGAAAACGCCAGACGGTCCATTGCCGCTGCCGCGGATTACGGTCAGGATTTCATCGAGATTCCGCTCATCGATATCCCCTCCGTCGATGCAAAATACACGCGCGGTTTGCTGGAGAAATACCGTCTACGCGCCGTCTGTTCGCTCGTGCTGCCGGAGCCCGCCTGGGCGTCCGTACGTCCCGACGCGGCTATCGACTATCTGAACGCCGCGCTCGACAAGGCTGCAGAAATGGGGGCGGAGGCGCTGACGGGGGTCACCTATGGCGGCACCAATGAGCGAACCGGATTTCCCCCGACACAGGGTGAATATGACAACCTGACAAGGGCGCTTTCGCGGGCTGCCGGCCACGCGAAAACGCTCGGCCTGCAATTCGGCATCGAGACCGTGAACCGCTACGAGAACCATCTGCTCAATTCCGCCGAACAGGCGGTGGCGCTGGTCGAACGTATCGGTGCCGATAACATCTTTATCCATCTCGATACCTTCCACATGAACATGGAGGAAAAGGGTATCGCAAACGGCATCATCGCCGCCCGCAACCACCTGAAATACATGCATATGTCGGAAAGCGACCGCGGCACGCCGGGGTTTGGCAATGTTGCCTGGGATGAAGTGTTTTCCGCACTCGCCGCCATCGATTTCAAGGGTGTGCTGACCCTCGAAAGTTTTGCCGCGATGCCGCAGGAGATGGCGGGCGCGATTTCGACCTGGCGGCCGGTTGCGCCGGGCGCTGATGAGGTTCTCGACAAGGGACTGGCATTCCTGCGCGACAAGGCAAACCAGTACCGGATTTTCTGACAGCATCCATTATCGAGGCGAAGAATACCTTGAGCAAAATTGACGACAATGCCCGTGAAATTGCGGGCCTGACCCTCAAACGTCTTGCCGGCGCCAAAGGGCGGCGCGTGATGATTGCAATCGCCGGCGCGCCGGGATCGGGAAAATCCACCATTGCCGAGCATGTGGTTGACGTCTTGAATGCAGGCGAAGGCGTGTCTGCGGCGCTCTTTCCGATGGATGGCTTTCATTATGACGATGCCGTGCTCGAAGAGATGAAGCGCCGTCCCTTCAAGGGCGCAATCGACACGTTCGATGCTCACGGCTTGCGCCACATGCTTGAGCGCCTGAAGGCCAATGAGGACGACAAGGTTGCCGTCCCCGTCTTTGACCGCGCCATCGAGATCGCCCGCGCAGGCGGCCGTCTCATTCCGCAATCCGTCGATATCATCGTCTGTGAGGGCAACTATCTCCTTGCCAGTCAGTCGCCTTGGGATCGTCTCAAACAGATTTTTGACCTGACTGTTTTTGTCGATGTCGATGAGGACGACCTGCGCGCGCGGCTGAGAGACCGCTGGCGCAGCTTTGGCCTCGGCGAAGACGAGATCAATCGCAAGGTTGAAGAGAATGACCTTCCGAACGGCCGGTTCATCATTTCCGCGAGCACGGAGCCGGACCTTCGTATCGGAAATCCGGGAAGCAAGCTGACTTCCTGAAGCCGGCTGAACCGCTGCTCCGCCCAAATCAAATCCAGCGAAACGAAAAGCGAAAGAGATCCCCATGAAACACGGCATCTATTATTCTTACTGGGAACATGAGTGGAGCGCCAAGTTCGGCCCCTATATCGAGAAGGTCGCCAAGCTCGGTTTCGATATCATCGAAGTCGCCGCACACCACATCAATGAATACAGCGACGCCGAGCTCGCCGTGATCAGGCAAAGCGCCAGGGATAACGACATCATCCTCACCGCAGGTATCGGCCCTTCAAAAACGAAGAACCTGTCATCCGAGGATGCTTCGGTGCGCGCAGCCGGCAAGGCGTTCTTTGAACGTACCCTTTCCAATGTCGCCAAGCTCGACATTCACACGATCGGCGGCGCGCTGCATTCCTATTGGCCGATCGATTACTCCCAGCCCGTTGACAAGGCGGGAGACTATGCGCGCGGCGTCGAAGGCATCAATGGCATTGCCGATTTCGCCAATGATCTCGGCATCAACCTTTGCATCGAAGTCCTCAATCGCTTTGAAAACCACGTGCTCAACACGGCGGCCGAAGGCGTCGCCTTCGTCAAGGATGTTGGCAAGAACAACGTGAAAGTCATGCTGGATACGTTCCACATGAATATCGAGGAAGACAGTTTTGGCGAAGCCATCCGCACGGCCGGCCCGCTTCTCGGTCATTTCCACACCGGTGAGAGCAATCGCCGCGTACCGGGCAAGGGCAGGATGCCCTGGCACGAAATTGGTCTGGCCCTTCGCGATATCAATTACACCGGTGCTGTTATCATGGAGCCCTTCGTCAAGACCGGTGGCACGATCGGCTCTGACATCAAGGTTTGGCGCGATCTCAGCGGCGGCGCCGATGTCGCGAAAATGGACGAGGACGCCCGCAATGCCCTGGCATTCTCCCGTTTCGTCCTTGGCGGCTGATACCCCATAAGCGCGTTGACCGGGCGGCCGCTATCTGTCGCCCGGACAGCCGCCACTATCTGCCCGCCATCGCCGAGTTGAAATGACAACCGCTTGTGGGCTAAAGCACTGATGTCTCTTCAGGATCAAAACGATCCGCCCAGGACCATTGGTTTGCATGATCCCTGTCGCATTGCCCTCCGTCGAAGCGCTGCTTCTCCTTGCCTTCTTTCTCGTCACGCCCCTTGTGTGGGTCGTCTGGACGTTGTTGCTGTTCGTTCGATATGTGCACGGCCGCTGGAAGCGCCCGATGATCCTGCCTTACGGGCTGGTGACCGCCGTTGCGCTTTTCACGCTTTTTCGGTTCGGCGATTTTTATCTGCAGATGCGCGCTTATGACAGGGAGAGAGCGGCAAGCTATCGGCAGGAACTCTCGGAGCCGGCGCGCCTAGGCGGGATCGATATGCCCAAGGGTACGAAACTCGAACTGGCCATTGCCGATAACAGGGAAGCCTTCAATCGGGCCGTGTTTCCGCATCCGGTGCGGGTCGCTGATATCGATGCGATCGAGATCGCCCGTTATATCGCGATAAAGACCAACGAGAACTACGAAACGATCGGCTTCACCCCTGGCAACATGCGCATAACCGGCAATGGAGTGACCACCCAGAGCGGCTGGCGCTGCGACGCGACGCAGCCCGTGGAGTTTGACTTCATGACCGATGGCGGCATCTCCGCCTTCAGCAAATGCATTCTCGCCGAAGGCAATGTCGTTGACGGTATCAGCCTGCCGAAAGGCACGTCCCTGCGTGCTTCCACCGGTAATGTCTACATCGATGGCTTTGTCGATTCAGACAGATGGATTGTCGACACACCGCAGGAGAAGACCGTTCACATTGATAGTTTCGAGCTTTCGGAGGTAACGCTTGCCCTTGATGGCAACCGAAAACTCCACGCAATCAGCAGAGGTGTGCTTTCAACAGATGCCACGATCGGAACGCTTCGCCATGCCGCCGGAAGCAATATTCGTTATAATCCCCGGCATCTTCGCAATGATTATCCCGGCGCATGGCTGATAATTCCGTCTCTGCCCGCTTCCGGTGCTCTGCCGGTTCCGTCGCCGGATATCGTTCAGAGCAGGGACGGAAAGGTTCTTGCGAATTGAGCCTGTGGAGACGACCCGCAAGGATCGCTGTCCTGCGTCGCCTTACCAGCCATAGCTGAAAGTCAGCCCGCTGCCGTTATTCCCATCCTGCACCACATTGGTGTCCGTGTTGCGGCCATATTGGAAGATGCCATAGGCGTTGTTGTTGCCATTCTGCTGCAGCGTTGCGGAATGGCCGGTGCCGCGTTGCCGGATAAAGCCGAGATTGCCGCCGCCGTTCTGGGCGATGCCGGCGGCGTTACCACGGCCGAGCTGGCGGATATCGGCATCCTTGAGGCCACGGTAGAGCGAATAGGCGCGAAGTCCCGTCGAAAGCAGATCGCCATCGGCGGCATTGCCGGGTGCGAGGTCGAAGGAGATGCGGCCGCCGGCATGGGCGGGTGCGGCAAATCCAAGGGGTGTGAGACCACCAACAAGCAGGGTAACGGTAAGAAGTTTCAATATGTTGCGGGTCATTCTGATCTCCATCTGTTAGCGCCTTGCCGATGATGGATAATCGCATCCCGCAACTGAACCCGACCGGAATTGCCCATTCACATGTCGTTCAGTCGGTCGGCACGATCAAAAGAAAAGGGCGCCTGAACCAGCGCCCTCTATGGGAGTAATTCACAAGCATGCCGCAGCTTAGTCGCCGTCGACCTGCTTCGTGCAGCTGAAACTCCTGCCATCGATCACCATATCGAGCACCGCCTTGTAACGGGCTCCCTTGGCATCGAGCGTCACCGCGCTCAGCAATTGCGAACGTCCGGCGGCGGCATCAAAGTCGCCGCCCTGATTGATGACCGAACGTCCGCCACTTCCTGATTTTTCGACGTGAAAGGCGTAGGTCCCGCCGGCAGGCGTGTCGCCCCCGGCAAAGGCCTCCAGCCTCACCATGCCCGCCTGCGGCGTTGCCCTGATCTCGCAGACCTTTCCCTCTGCCGGTTCCCTTGCGGTCGAGATGGCCGCAACGGCGCCGGCGGGAAGCAGGGCCAGTGCAAGGATCGCCGCCAGGCGGCGCGGATGTCTGACGCTATGGGGCATGGCTCGTCTCCCTGATGATCTGATGTTTCGATCCCGACCAGTTTCACGTCTTGTGGCCCGTTAGGGGCAGGCCTGCACGAAGGCCGCGACATTGTCGTTGCCGCCCTGGCTCACATTGGCGCTGCAGCCGCGGCCCACCTGCACACCGGCCGCGATATTGCCGTTGCCGTCCTGCGTCAGGATGGTGGTGTGGTTGGAACCGAACTGGCCGATACCGGCCACGTTGCGGCTGCCGTTCTGATAGGTGGAACCGTAATTGTCATGCCCCTCCTGGCCGACAGCCGAAAGATTATGCCGGCCATACTGATGACCGACAATCCGGTTGTAGCCGCCGTTCTGATAGGTACGGATCCGGTTGCCGTAACCCTCCTGTGCGCCGCCGGCAGAATTGGACCAGCCATATTGTTCGATGCGCACGTCATTGGCCATGGCGGGTGCCGCGGCAGCGATGCCGACGAGAGCGACGAGTGCACTTGCAATGAAAGACTTCCGGATCATGACTGTGTCTCCTCAGGCGGATAAGACCGCGGTTGAACGTCTTTGTTGTAGACGGTCCCGTCGGAACGGAAGCTGAAGGCGCTATTCAGTCGGGGTTCATTGGCAGGTCACCGCTCATCGCCTTCGGCATCACGGAAATCCGTCTCGCCGCTCTCGGTCATGCCCGCACTGTTAGCCTGGCCGTGGCAAGATTTGCCGATGCGTTGGCGATCGTCCGAACGAATGACCACGTCACCGCCATGCCGGATCGCCTGGACAAAGGTCGCAAGGCGAGATCTGGCGTCCCGGTGCTGTGGTCAACATCACGACGCAGTCACCGGGCACGATCCCGATGAAAGCCCGCCAGGTCTGATGGAGCGGGTCATTGCCGTCGCTCTGCTCGGACCGGGATTTGGGTATCTGCTGAAGTGGAGAAAAACCAGAGGCCGCTAGCATGGCCGCCTTGGGCCAAAGGCAAATCATTCTGGACTGGCAACCTTTCAAACCGCCATCCGTTTAAGCATCCATGACCGATGCTGACGCAAAACCGAAACCAGTCGATGGCACCGGCCAGAATGGTGCAGAGAATGTTCATGCTAACGATGATCCCCTCCCGCCGGAGGAAATGGAACCTGCTTCGGGTTTGACACCGGAAGAGGCCGCAGAGGCCCGCAAGAAATATCTTCTGAAACGCTTCTGGATCAGCGCGCGAGGGTTCTGGAGCCGCCGTGGCGATGCGTTGGCATGGCCGTTCTCCATCGGGCTCCTGGCGATGATCGGCATAAATGTCGGTTTCCAATATGGCATCAACGTCTGGAATCGCGGGATTTTCGACGCGATTGAAAAACGGGATGCATCCACTGTTTATTTTCTCGCTTCGATATTCCCGCCGCTGGTTCTCGGAAGCGTTATGATCGTGACGTCACAGGTCTACGTCAGAATGCGCATACAGCGGCGTTGGCGCTCCTGGCTGACCAAGGTGCTGGTCTCCCGATGGATTGCACATGGCCGCTATTACCAGCTCAACCTGATCGATGGTGACCATCAGAATCCGGAGGCGAGGCTGTCGGAGGATATGCGGATCGCCACCGAAGCACCCGTGGATTTCGTGGCGGGCGTCATTGCCGCCTTCGTGTCGGCTTCCACCTTTATCGTCGTCCTGTGGACGATCGGCGGCGCGCTGACGCTGCCGATCGGCGGGGCATTGATCACGATACCCGGCTTTCTCGTGATTGCGGCGGTGATCTATGCGCTCATCACGTCAAGTTCCATCGCGTTGATCGGCCGGAACTTCGTCAGGGTCTCCGAGGTCAAGAACCAGCTGGAGGCGGAATTCCGCTACACGCTGACCCGTGTCAGGGAAAACGGGGAAAGCATCGCCCTGCTTGGCGGCGAAGAGGAGGAGCGAAGCGACCTCGACAAAAGATTCCGCAATGTCCGGCAGCAGTGGAAGCAGATGGCGCAGCAATATATGCGCACCACTGTCGTGTCGCATGGATCGATGTTGATTGCGCCCGTTGTTCCGCTTCTTCTCTGCGCGCCCAAATTTCTCGACGGCAGCATGTCCCTCGGCCAGGTCATGCAGGCGGCATCCGCTTTCACCATCGTTCAATCCGCCTTCGGCTGGCTGGTCGACAACTATCCCCGGTTGGCGGATTGGAATGCCTGCGCACGCCGCGTTGCTTCCCTGATGATGTCGCTTGACGGTCTCGAGCGGGCCGAACAGAGCGATAAGCTTGGCCGGATCGTCCGTGGTGAAACGGAAGGCGAAACGATGCTCAGCCTCAAGGATGTTTCTGTGTCGCTCGGCGACGGTACGGCCGTCGTCAAAGAGACAGATGTGGAGATCGGGCGGGGAGAAAGAGTGCTCGTCGCAGGGGAGTCCGGATCCGGCAAAAGCACGCTTGTTCGGGCAATCGCGGGCCTGTGGCCATGGGGCGGCGGCAGCGTCAGTTTTCGCGCTGGCAGCCGGCTTTTCATGTTGCCGCAGCGGCCATATATTCCCTCCGGCACGTTACGCCGGGCGGTCTGCTACCCGCAGGCGGCCGAGAGCTGGACCTTTGAAGAGATAGGGGAGGCTCTCGACAAGGTCGGTCTCGGCCATCTCAAGGACAAGGTGGAAGAGGAGGCGCCGTGGGACCAGACGCTGTCAGGCGGTGAAAAACAGCGGCTGACCTTTGCCCGCCTGTTGCTGAACGACCCTGACATCATCGTCATGGACGAGGCGACTGCGGCTCTCGACGAAAAAAGCCAGGACAGGATGATGCAGACGGTGATTGATGAATTGCCAGACGCCACGATCATCAGCGTGGCGCATCGTGCCGAGCTCGAGGCCTTCCATAGCCGAAAGATAACGTTGGAACGTCGGGAAGGCGGCGCAAAGCTGGTCAGCGACATCCACCTCATCCCCCGCAAGGCCCGATCCGGCTCTTTGCTTCGGCGTATGGTCAAGCGCCCGAAATTCTAACGCGAACGAATATCGCCCTTTCCGGTGTTCCCGTCATTTCCGGTGTCACCCGTAAGAACGATAGACGACCATTCGGTGACGTCATAAAATGGCTGGCAGAGGAGGCAACGAAATACTCTTGGGAGGAACCAATGCCTATCTTCATGGACCGGCACGAGCTTGCCGGCGTTTCCGCTGCGGATATTGCTGCGGCGCACCTTAAAGACCTCAATATTCAGGATCAGTATGGCGTCAAGTTTTTGACCTACTGGTTTGATGAAAGGCGTGGCACGGCCTTTTGCCTTATCGATGCCCCGGACGCCGCAACCGCGCAGTGCGTGCATCGCGAAGCGCACGGTTTTGTCGCCAGTGAAGTGGTGGAAGTCGCCCTGTCGGCCGTGGAAGCATTTCTCGGGCGCATACAGGATCCGGTGGCTGTTGCGGCTGTCTCGAAAGATATGGACGCCGGCCACCGCGCGATCCTGTTCACAGACATTGTCGGCTCAACCGAGATGACGGCCCGCCTTGGCGATCGTATGTCGGCAGAACTCGTCCGGGCGCATGATGCTCTCGTGCGTGGTTGTCTGGGGCGACGATCGGGACGGGAGGTCAAGCATACCGGTGACGGCATAATGGCGGTGTTCTCCTCCGCGCCGTTTGCCGTGGATTGCGCCATTGATATCCAGCGCGAGTTCCATCGTTACAACAGCGCCAAAGGGGAGCCCATTCACATTCGCATCGGGCTGGATTGTGGGGAGCCGGTCGAAGACAGCAATGACTTCTTCGGCACGACCGTGCAACTGGCAGCAAGGCTTTGTGCAGCCGCTGAGAGCGATCAGATCCTGATATCGGACAAGACCTTGCAGGAATATGGCGGCGCTGATGTCCTCGTGCATGGTGATCGTTACAGACTGAAGGGCTTTGCCGAGCCGGTCCTCGCTTATAGTTGCGAGTGGCTGCATTAGCTACGGCTCGTGCTGCAGGGGAACGCCGCCCTTGGGCAAAATCCAAGGCTGAAATCGCATGCCTGCCGGGTATAAGGGTAGATCGGCGGGCTGGCCTTCAGCGCCATATTTCCATCAGGCCGCATGAGGCTCCATGCACTGGGTCTGTCTCAGGTTTCGGCAGGGACCTTATCCGCTCAAGCATTTCCGCGCTTGGTGCAGAGGTCTGAATATCGGCCTTTTGACCGGGCGGATAAGCACCTACCACTTGAAAATCCGCAGAAGATCTCAGCTTCATATGGCCGGTTCCGGCGGGCAGTATCAGGCAGTCACCCTGCGCGACATCAAGAGTTTTCCCGTCCGGCCCGCCGATCTGCAATGTCGCCTCACCACGGCCCACACCCAGAACCTCGTGCGCCCCGCTGTGGTAATGGTGGTAGTCGAACACGCCATTGCGCCAGATGCCGCTCCATCCGTTGCGGGAAAATATCGCTTCGAAATCCGCGGAATGAAAGTCTGTGCCGACATTTCGATAAATGACGACGGCAAAGGTCTGATTGTTGGGAACCTGCCCGCCGGGGCCGAAAGTGAGTTGCTCGGTTTTCATGTTGATGCTCCTCATGACCCTGCCCGCGGGAGGGCGGGCTTCTCAGACGATCAGGTTATAATCTCATGAGAATACCAGTGCCGGCAGTCTCGAGCTCGGAAAACCAAGCTTGAGACTGCCGGAGAAGTGGCCGGTTTATTCGGCCGTCGCCTGAATATCGACCTTGTCGAGAAGACCCATCGGATTGTCGGAAGCGGCAACCAGGTCAAAAATACCGAGGCCATTTGCGCCCGTGGATTTGACCGTTACCGTCAAGGTTCCAGGTTTGCTGATGAACTGGACGAGCGCTTCCACCGCGTTTTGCAGCTTCGGCTGTTCAGCTGCCACCTGCGGCAGCATCATGCTCGCCACCAGTGTCAGAGTCGCGCGCACCTGATCTTCCGTCATATCGTTCTGCAGGGCATAAAGCTTGATCGCCTTGGCCATCAAACCTTCGTCCTTGATCGTGAGCTTCACCTCGCGGCCGGCGAGCCCGAAGAGCGCCGCCTGCGCGCGATTGACGTCAAAAGAGAAGAACTCTTCGGTAAAGCCGCTTACCAGACCGGCAAAATTGACGCTGCCGAAATCCTTGCTGCTGAGCGAGATGTCGCGGATCACCAGATTGCTGTTCGGTTCGTCCCAGCCGGCCGCAAGGCCATAAGAGAAGGCGAGCGTTTCAAGACCCAGTTTGCGGGCTTCGACGAAAACTTCCTCCTCCGAGTCGGCGGGGATCGGAAGCGTGAGCTCGTCCTGCCTGATCTCGATATCGGTCGGGATGCCGTTGAAGGGCTTGGTCAACCCCATCTCGAAATTCTTGAGTGAGAACTTGATGCGTTCAGGCGTGCCGGTCGTCTCTTCCTCAGTCTTTTCCGGCGCGGCCATATCGACGTTGATGCCGCCGACGCGCACCCTGCCAAGTTCCGGTATCAGGCGATTAAACTGGAAGGTCTCGATCTGCGTCTCGTCGAGCGCGATGATCTCGGAAATTCCCTTGATCGTCGAACTCCAATCAAAGCCCTTGAGGCTTGCTTCCGCGACTTCGATCTTGCCGTCGCCGTCTCCGATCGACATGCCATTCAAGCCGAAGTCGAGCTTGCGGCTGTCCATCTGCATGTCGATACGGTCGATGGTGGCCTTGACCCTTTTGCCAGCCGCCCCTTCCTTTTCATCTGGCGCGTCGACCTTGAAGCCGATGAGCTGCATGTTGCTTTTGCCGACCATGTCGAGAATGGACACGACCTTTGCGAAAAGCGCCTGGCGCGCTTCCGGTGAAAGCTCGTCAGGATTTTGGGTGGTCGTCAGCGCTTTCAGGGTCTCCAGCAGCGGCTCAGACGGCATGCGGGCGGTAAAGCCGTCGCTGCGGATTTCATCGTAGCTGAAATGAGCGTCTCCGTCAGAAAAGGAGACAGCCTTGACGGAGAGCGGCCCGTAGAGCGGTTTCGCTTCCTTGTCTTCGGGACCGGCCTTTTCCGTATAGAGCCGGGCGAGATAAGCGACATCGATGCCTTGGCCGGCGATTGCGCCGGTCGAGACGACCATATGCTTGTCCTTCATCGCGCCATCGCTGTCGGGAAGCTGCATCTTGATGTCGTAGCCGCCATTGTCGATCGAATAGCTGGCGATGCGACCGCCGGCGATCTCGGAGAGAGCCAGGTTCTTGTAAACGGTCTTCTGCTCGGTGGTCGCGACGGACTGGGTAAACGTAACCTCAGGCGTGGAAATGCGCGCGGCTGCGAAGCGCTCGATGCGCCGGGGCAGGGAGTTGCCGTTTTCTTCCGCCTGTCCCGGCTTTTCGAAAGCGGCATTCTCGACGCGGGCCTGCGCCATCGAAATCTTTCCGGTGGGCACATCGATATCGATGGTCGTCATGTCAAGCGCGCCGTCCAGAAACGGAAGTTTCGGACGTCCGTCGATAGCCGCGATCTTGATATTCTTGCCGTCTTCAAGCGGCAGCGTCAGATCGCGAACATGAATTTTCCCGAAAAAATCGACCTCGATGGCAGTGGCGGTCGCGCCGCTGCGGGCAACGAGTTCCTTGACCTTTGCTTCGTAGAAGGTCTTGCCGCCGATGACGCCCGCGGCAGCAACGGCAATAATTGCAACCGCCGCCCAAAGCGCCCGGCGCCGACCCTTGCCGGTCTGGATGTTTTCCTGTTCCACGAAGTTGGTCCTCTCTAACGAACTGATATTAGCCGCCTTTTAAGCACGCAAAAGTTGCTTAGCAAGGGGTCATTGCTGTCTGAATCCTGGCGTGAAAAGTCTCGACGCGGATGGGGTGTTTCCGCACCCGTTCTCCATCGGGTTGAAGCTATCTCCAGAACATCAGCGCCATGCCGGCCACGACAAGTGCGGCGCCGGCCCATGCGCCGGGTGCCGGCACTTCCCGCGTTCTCAGCCACAGCAATGGCAGGATAATCACCGGCGTCGTTGCCGACAGTGTCGAGACAATGCCGACCTTGCCGCCGGAAAGGGCAAAGAGAAGCAGCGTCATGCCGAAAGCCAGGGCGATGATGCCCGTGAACGCCGTCTGCAGGAACAGGCTTCTGGTCATCGGGCCTCTGGGCCTGACAGCCTCGATCGGCAGCATGGTAAGCGCAGTCAGGCAAAGGGCGGCCACCCCGACACGCAGCATGGAAGCGGCAAGAGGATCGATCCCGGTCGCCATCACGGGCCTTGCAATGAGCGAGCCGACCGCCTGGCTGAGCGCCGCCAGAAGGCCGAAGAGCACGCCGAGCCAGAGAGGCCCCTTCACGCTCTCCCATTCATGCAGCTGCGCCTTGCGCTTGCCGAAGAGGATTGCCAGCAGCACGCCGCTGAGCGTCAGGCCTATGCCGGCAATGGCGCTTGTGGGAAGCTGCTCGCCAAGCACCGCCCATGCCAGCAGTGCGGCGATCGGGGCATTCAGCGCAAACAGGATTCCCGAACGGCGCGGCCCCAGCCGGTTGAGGCAGGTGAAGAGAAGCGTGTCGCCAACAAAAATGCCGATGAAGCCGGAAAGGAGAAGTGACGACAGCGCCTCGGGCTGAAGCTCCCGCCAGGAGCCTGACGCGAGCACATAGACCCCCAGCAAAGCGGCGACAAAAAGCTGCCGCGTCCTGTTGAAGGCCAGCGCTCCAAGCCGCCCCGCCGGACCCGCGGCAAGAAGCCCGGTTATCGCCCAGCACGTCGCGGCGCCCACGGCAGCCAGTTCATAGATCGGCATGTTTTCCCCGTCGATTCGCAGCCTGCTTCCGGCCGCGGATAGTATCCCTGCCTGCACCCATCGCAGATTCCGGGTTTGCCCGCCATACCCTAAGCATCGCCATCAACGGCATGCACCAGCACATAGCCCGCCGCCCGCGCCGGGCCAGCCGCCGCGTCCGTTCGCAACAAATGCGCCGCACCCGCACAGCTCCCCAGTCTCGATGTCAGCGTGCGCCGGCATCGAGACTGGGAACGGACGGTTTATTCACCGTGCGTCACGCGCCATTGATGATATTGCAGATGCCCTCGCGGATGACGTTCTTGTCCGCGATCTGTCCTGCCTGAATGTTGAAGACAGCGTCAATTCGCACCGCGGCGCCTTTCTGCCGGGCCACGACCCGCAGCGTCTGAATTCTGCCGCTGCCGCTGGTCTCCTGGTGCGCATCGATGGAAGACAGCGCCTTGTTGATCTGGATGCCTGAAAAACCTTCCGCTGCCACGGCCTGCGCGAGCTTTTGCAGCACGGCGGGCGCTTTCGCCTTGGGCAGTTCCTGCCAGGACTTGTAAGAGACAGCCGTCACCATCGGTACACCTGAGACAGTGAAGTTCTTCTCGCAGGATGCGGCGAGGACGGGGCTTGAGAAGGCGATCAGGCCAAGAGCTGCTATGACATATTTCATTTCGAATAATCCAATCGTTGGTAAAGGCTGAAAGCTACCGGCCGCATCAGAATGTCGACCGTTTTCCTCGGTACGTGGACGGAGGCGGAAGAGCCTCATGGGCTTGCGCCAGCGTTTCCAGCCATGTCGCCAGGCCAGCGGGAACCTCCTCGTTGCCCGCTTCCAGCGCCTCAATCCATGAAAGTTCGCATTGCAGCGCGGACGCAATATTGATCGGCGTCCAGCGGATCACCCGCAGGCATTGATTGAAGCGTTCTGGTGACATGATGATTTGATTTTTCCCCGTCTTTTCCCGGCGAAGCTCACTCAGGCGGCAGCGAGAGTCAATCTTTTTCTGCAACTTTTGATGGCCCGTTTCCGGCCCGTCAGTTGCATCCGCCGCCCGTTGCCGAACGCCAGGCGCATGAAGGGGAAGGGTTCCGTCACCCAAACGAAACGGTCGGGCGACGCATCGGCATTTCATCCCCGGGACCATCCCTCCCGATAAAACTTAGTTAATCTGCTAAGTTTCCCCTTGCCCTGTCACGATGAAACATGATAGTTAGCAATATGACTAAGCATCATCAGGAACTTTCACTGATCTTCCAGGCTCTGGCCGATCCGACGCGACGGGCGATTCTGGCGCGCCTTGGCGGCGGGCCGGCACCGGTCATGGAGTTGTCCGCTCCCACGGGGCTGCGTCTGCCCACGGTGATGCGGCATCTTTCCGTGCTGGAGGAGACAGGGCTGATCATCACCTCCAAGGATGGGCGGGTGCGCACCTGCGCCATCGTGCCCGAAGCGCTGGAGCCGGTAAGCACATGGCTCGATGAGCAACGGGCCGTGTGGGAGAGCCGGCTTGACCGGCTGGAGGCATTTGCAATGCAGGCCATGAAGGAGGATTCAGAATGACAACGAAACCCGGTCAAAAAAGCGCACACGCTGAATCGCATCAGCCACAAGACCGTTTTGCAACGCTCAGCTTCGAACGGGAGATTGCCGTTCCGTTATCGGCTCTCTGGCAGGTCTGGCTGTCACCCGCCGCCCGGGCGGTGTGGGCCTCTCCCTCGCCCTCGGTCACCGTGGAGTTCCTGGAAGCGGACAGCAGGCTGGGCGGTCGCGAAGTTTCGCTCTGCAAGGTCGCCGGCCAGCCGGATATTCGCTGTGAATGCGGCTGGCTGGAGCTTCAGCCAACCTGCCGCAGCGTGAATTATGAGGTGGTCTCATCCGGCGGCGTAACGCAGTCGGCAGCGCTGGTAACTGCCGATTTTCAGGCTGCGGAAGAGCGTAGCCGCTTGACCGTAACGGTGCAGCTTTCCTCTCTGGCGGAGGATATGCGCGATGGTTATCAAGAAGGTTTCAGCGCCGGTCTCAACAATCTGGCCAGCGTGGCCGGGCGGACCATGGTGCTGGAGCGAACGATAAAGGTGCCGCGAAACATCGTCTGGAAAGCCTGGATGAACGAGAAGACGCTGCCGCAATGGTGGGGTCCTGAAGGGTTTTCCTGCCGCACGAAGAGGATTGATCTGCGCACCGGCGGCGAATGGGTCTTTGACATGATCGGCCCTGACGGCACAGTCTTCCCGAACCATCATCGTTATGTCGAGGTCCGGCCCGAAGAGCGAATCGGCTATACGCTGCTATGGGGCGAAAACGGGCCGAAACATGCCGATGCCTGGGCCTCCTTCGAAGATCAGGACGGCGCGACGAAAGTTGTGCTGGGCATGGTGTTCAGCACTGAAGCCGAGTTCCAGCAAGCGAAGGGCTTCGGTGCCGTGGAACTGGGTCAGCAAACGCTGGGCAAACTGGAACGCTTCGCCAAGGCGCTATAGATGTGCCGGGCTGTTAGCGTGCCAATTTTGACAAAAAATTTAGTGAGGCGGGCCATGGAGCAGCCCGCCATACGCGCCAGCAGCAGCCGGCGCATTTTCCATCTTAGAATATGCCTAAGGGTAGTTCCAAAAACTCAGCTAAAATTCTGCAACGTTCTCTTATACTTGAGGCGTCGTTGGTTCCCTGTTGATTGAGGCGATCAAATTCTAAGAGGTCAAAGGACGCGCCTTCATAGTTTTTCGAGGCTAGTTCACGGTTCTCAGAGAGTTTTTTCCTGAAATCCAGGAGTTTCCTGCGTGTGATTTTGTCGGTTTTTCCAACTGCCAGCGCTTGCTTAAAGGTAAGGTAGTAAACAACTAGGATGCCTTGCGCTGCAAGAAGCTCATCTGTGTGGGTAAATTCAGCATTCATTGCATCTAAGATGGTTGCGACTAGTTTCTTCAATTCAGCAACTCTCTCAGGATTGTTGCTGTGATACTTGCGAGCAAGTCCGTCGAGATAAACCTTTTTGGTATCGACAATTTGAGGGTGTGGCTGCCTCAGGCTATCCTCGACAAGCAGAAAACGAGCCGCTGCTTCTCTATGTTGGTAACGATTATTGCGGAATTTTACTCTGTCTGTAAAAAACTCGTTATTGGACAAGTCCGCAATCGCTTTAACTAAATTCCCGCCGATGGCATTACGCTTTTCTGCTGCGTTTAAGGGCACAGCTTCATTGAGTCTGGAGAACATATCTTCAATTAGGTCTAGCTCGTCCCCTTCGATTCCGACAGTGACGACCGGTAGAACAAATGAATCAAATTTCACCCTGATCTTCGGATGTTGTTTTGCTATATCTTCGTAGCTGAGACCCGCTAGGCTAATGCTCGTGTCTCGCTGATACTCAAAATCTCCTGACAGCGTGAAATCGCCGTCCATAAAACCCCATATCGACTCCAACCTTTGTCGACCGTCGATAACTGCATATCGATATCCGGTGTGTGTATACTCCTTATTGCTTAGTTCATGGAAGTATATCTTTGGAAGATCATAGTCATTTAGAATGGAATCAATAAGAAGTCTTCGTTTGTCAACGGTCCAAACGCCTCCCATACGTTGATAGTCGGGATTCATATTGATTTCATCTCGCTCAGAGTATAGCAGCATTATCGTGCTATTCTTCATTGAAGCTGTTTCAACGTAACTCATTTTACCATTTCCTTAAGTATCGTGCCGACGCTCGCCAATTCGGGGAACAGACTAAATCGATTAAAACCTAACAGCCTTAGATCTGTCAGCACCGAGTGCCGGGATTCGCTAGGTATGACGTACTTAAGAATATGCTTCTGATTCCCAACGTCCTCGATAGCGATTTTCTGTTTGTGATGTATTGTAAATGTCCCGAGTTGCGCCTGAATTCTGGGGTTATTTCGTGTCGCTATTGTTGCCACAGGTAGCAATTCGAACCGTGTGGTTGTTTGAACGCTTTCAGTTGAGTAGCCTTCCAACTCAGCATCTTCGAAAGAAGGAATGTATTTTCCCTCAACTTTGTCTACTATGTTTGCGTTCTTGTTGAGAACGGTGGGCCACAGGCACCATAGCGCTGCATCCTTATCGGGATGACTTTGATATTCGTCGACGGCGAAATATAGCGCGACGAGTGGACTCTCACTCCAGTCGAGTAGTCTGGTGGGGACGCCATAATGCTGCATCAAAAAAGTCCAGTCGAAGGAATTCTGAGGCCTGTTCTCCGCAAGCATCGCTGCGCTTTGCTTAAAGCGGTTTAGCAATGTCGTTTCGGAGACTTGTACCTCATGTCGGAGGAAACCCGGCAAAAGGGACCATTTGGCATCGGACTGCCCTCGAAACCAAGCGGTACCAGCACCCTGATCTTGATCTTCTCTCCAAGAGTCTAGGAACTCGCTAATATTGTTTATTTTCTTCTCGATCATTTTGGCCAAATTGCCCCGTGTGATTGATAGTTTGATGCTCAAATATCGATGATTCGTTCATAAGTTGTAAAGGCAGGATGGCGTGTCCTTTGAGGAGATCGTAAGTTTACCGTGGCTACAATCCGAAAATCATATGCGGGATCGGTAATTGATGCGATCAACTGCGACAAACCTCCAGCATCGTAAATAATGAATAGAATAGTCGGGATTATCTGTGGTGATCTTGATTCCAATTTCGACCGATCTGGCGAGTAGCGATAGCGGGTATAATTTGCTAGCTCGTTGATGCAAAAAATACGGTTTCATTTATAGCTACCGGCCTGTCCGACTTTGTGCATAGTTAAAAATCTATGTTTTTCAATAAATTGGGTTATTCAATGCTTGTCTTTTTTTTGAAGGTGTTGGGGCAAGTTTTTTCTTTTCATTTGTTTTATCCTCGCCCTTTTATACCCGAGTTATAGTGTCCGTGTTTTGCGATAAACCGGAAATATTTCGAGTTTTGAAGCGGAGCTAACGCCGGTTTTGAGAGACGGACGTCACTCTCATATCCGGTGTCTGACAGCGAATTTCCTCTGGCGGTGAACAGAGGGAAATGGATTTGGTTTGTGGTGGGCCTTCTATTTCTCTTAAGATCATGGCTTTGCCAGGCATAAATCGCTGATGCGGGGCACTGATAAGTGTCTTTATTTCCCAGGTGGCAATTTTCAGTGCCCCGTTGCAATGCCCATCGAGCTGAAAGGCTGATGGAAAAAAGAGATGAAGCTCATAACACGGTCGCAATCGCGTCGCGTGATAGGAAAGGTGCGTTTGATGGGTCTCTACGAGATGTACGTTCTTGCCGCTCGGGCGGATACTGCATTGATGAGGAGAAAGCTGGCACGATCTCTTTATGCCAGGGCAAAGCTTCGAAACCGGCAGCTCAAGAGGCAATATTTACACAACCAAAAGGAATATGAATTCGTTGGCGGATACGAAGAGGGTAGGCCAGATGCGATCCGGACGGCTTCCATAAACATATATTTATATAACAACCAGCGCATAAACATATAAAATATATGCCGTGATGAATTATATATGTGTGACTGAAGGCGGTTAGGAATCCGCTGGCAAAATCGACTTTTACGGCCTGCGATTTGCGGATTGCGGGGCGATTACGTGCAAATATATGAATTTTATGTTGAATTTGCTGTTTTGACTGGAGGATTGTTATGCGCGGAAACTATATAACCGAGATGGATTTGATTGGAGTTGATTTCAGATTTGAGTGGCAATCGATCATAATAACAATATCATGATATTGTTATTATGATC